>Ga0209378_1000727_pt1 | contig 23805 bp, 22 predicted proteins | sample GraSoiAngelo_156_FD_186170 | JGI IMG/M metagenome (GOLD analysis project Ga0209378, IMG submission 186170) | Grasslands soil microbial communities from the Angelo Coastal Reserve, California, USA - 14_1009_13_40cm (SPAdes) (version 2) | ecosystem: Environmental > Terrestrial > Soil > Grasslands ...
GCGCGGTCCGACCATGCGTCGCGCCGATACGCGACGCAGGGCGTAGCTGCGCGGAGGAGTGATCAATGAAAGAGAACCTAATACGTGCCGTGACGCCGCCTCGAGCTCGCGGGACAGTCTTTCGGGCTCGAGAGCGCAGATCCTTTCCGCCTCGCCATGGGGAAGCGACCAGATCATGGAGGTCTGCCTGCCGGGAAGCGGCAGCAGCGCCAGCACCGGCCCCCCCTGGAACCATTGGAACGCGGTGTTGGAATGCGCCTTCTCGCAGGAGAAATTCGCGACCACCGCCGTCTGACCGTAATCCTTCTCGGCGGCGGCGATGCCGGCGTGCTCGCGCACGAACGAATTGGCGCCATCGGCGCCGACCACGAGCCTGCCGCGGATGCTGCGGCCGTCGCCCAGTTCGATCGCTGCGGCGTCTGCGTCGATGCTCAGCCGTTCGCAGCGCGCCGGCGCGACCACTTCGGCGTCCAGAGCGCTCCACAGCGCATCCTGCAGGATCGTATCCTCGAGCGTCCACGCGAGCTCGGGCACGCCGGCGCTGTAAGCATCGAACTCGATGCACGACGCAGCGTCGTCGCCGAAGACACGCATGGCGTGGACAGGCGTGAGCCGGTCTGCCGGGAGCGTCTGCCAGGCGCCGATGCGGCGCAGGAAATCGACATTGCCCGGGCTGAGGGCGTAGACCCGGCTGTCGAGCGCTCCGGGCTGCGCCCGCGGCGGGCGTTGCTCGTGGGCGAGCAGCGCCACCGCCAAGCCGCGCGCGGCGCGCGCCAGGCTCGCGCCGACCGGGCCGCCGCCCACTACGATGAGATCGTATTGCACGAGGGTTTATAATCGCGCATCGGTGTTTTTCATACGTGGCGAATTAGCTCAGCTGGTTAGAGCAGCGGAATCATAATCCGTGTGTCCGGGGTTCGAGTCCCTGATTCGCCACCATTTTCCATCGGTTCCTGGGCTGCGATGAAACGCTGGATTGCTCTGCTGCTGCTTAGCGTCACTGCGCCGCTCGCCGGCGCGCAGCTGCGCAGCATTCCGAAGGACGCCAGGGCCGGGGAGATCCGCCACCTGCAGGGCATGGTGGTGGAGATCGACGGCGCGCCGAAGCGGCTTGCGCCGGGAGCGCAGATCCGCGATGCCTCGAACCGCATCATCCTGCCGACCGCGGTCCGGCCCGGCACGCGAGTGAAATACCTCGTCGATGCCGCCGGCCGAGTACAGAGGGTCTGGATCCTTACGCCGAAGGAGGCGCAACGCTGATGGCCAAGCTCTTCCTGCGCACGTTCGGCTGCCAGATGAACGAGTACGACTCGGAGAAGATCGCCGACGTGCTGCGCGAGGCCGAGGGCTTCGAGCCCGCCGCGCGGCCGGAAGACGCCGACCTGATCGTGTTCAATACCTGCTCGGTGCGCGAAAAGGCGCAGGAGAAGCTGTTCGCCGACCTCGGCCGGGTCAAGCACCTGAAGCGCGCCAAGCCGGGTTTGATGATCGCCGTCGGCGGCTGCGTCGCAAGCCAGGAGGGGCCGGCCGTCGTCGAGCGCGCACCCTACGTGGACGTGGTGTTCGGGCCGCAGACGCTGCACCGGCTGCCCCAACTGCTCGAGCGCCGCCGCGGCACCGGCCGGCCCCAGGTCGACATCAGCTTCCCGGAGATCGAGAAGTTCGATCACCTGCCGCCGGCGCGCGTCGAGGGTGCCGCGGCTTTCGTCTCTATCATGGAAGGCTGCAGCAAGTACTGCAGCTTCTGCGTCGTGCCCTACACGCGCGGCGAGGAGGTGTCGCGGCCTTTCGACGACGTCATCGCCGAGATCGCGCACCTGGCCGCCCAGGGCGTAAAGGAGGTGACGCTGCTCGGCCAGAACGTGAATGCCTGGCGCGGCGCGATCGACGGCGCGCAAGCCGATTTCGCGGAACTTCTGCATTACCTCTGCGAGCTGCCTCTGCAGCGCATCCGCTATACCACCTCGCATCCGCGCGAGTTCACGCAGCGGCTGATCGACGCGCACGCCGAGTTGCCGCAGCTTGCGCCGCACGTCCACCTGCCGGTGCAATCCGGATCCGACCGCGTGCTCGCCGCCATGAAGCGCGGCTACACCGCGCTCGAGTACCGCTCGATCGCTCGCCGGCTGCAGCAGGCGCGCGCCGGAATCAGCCTTTCCTCCGACTTCATCGTCGGCTTCCCGGGCGAGACCGACGGGGATTTCGAAGCCACCCTGAAGCTGGCCGGCGACATCGGCTTCGACGCCTCCTTTTCCTTCCTCTACAGCCCGCGGCCCGGCACGCCCGCGGCGGAGCTTCCCGACCCGACCCCGCGGGACGTGAAGCTGAAGCGGCTGCAGCGCCTCCAGGCGCAGCTGGAGGCGCAGTCGCGCTCGATCGGCGAGCGCATGGTCGGCTCGGTCGAGCGCGTGCTCGTCGAAGGGCCCTCGAAGAAGAATCCCGCCGAGCTCGCAGGCCGCACCGGCAACAACCGCGTGGTGAACTTCCCCGGGGCCGCGGATCTCATTCATGCGTTCGTCGAAGTGAAGATCACCTGTGCTCTTCCGCATTCGCTGCGCGGCGAACTGCTGAATGCGAAGTAAACCCGTCGAGGTTCGGCTCGACCCCGAGGACAACCAGCGCCTGGCGCGGCTGTGCGGGTCGCTCGACGCGAATCTGCGCCAGATCGAGTCCGCGCTCGATGTCACCATCGCGCGGCGCGGCTCGAAGTTCACGGTGCGCGGCGAGCAGGCGCAGCGCGCCGCGCAGGCCATCGAGCACTTCTACGACCGCGCATCGGGCGAGCTGACGCTCGACGACGTGCAGCTCGCGCTGACCGAGGTGCTGCAGGGAAACCGGCCCGCGCCCGAGGCGGGGCCGCAATTGCTCACGCGCCGGCAGGACCTGCACGGCCGCACGCCTCACCAGATCGAGTACATCGAGAAAATCCTGGCGCACGACTGCACGATCGGCATCGGCCCGGCGGGCACCGGCAAGACCTACCTGGCGGTGGCGTGCGCGGTGGACGCGCTCGAGCGCGACAAGGTGAAGCGCATCGTGCTGGTGCGGCCCGCGGTCGAGGCCGGCGAGCGCCTCGGTTTCCTTCCGGGCGACCTGGCGCAGAAAGTCGATCCGTACCTGCGGCCGCTTTACGACGCGCTGTACGATCTGATGGGCTTCGACAAGACCGGCAAGCTCCTCGAGCGCGGCACCATCGAGCTGGCGCCGCTCGCCTACATGCGCGGGCGCACGCTGAACCACTCGTTCATCATCCTCGACGAGGCGCAGAACACCACGCCGGAGCAGATGAAGATGTTCCTCACGCGCATCGGCTTCGGCGCCAAGGCGGTGGTCAACGGCGACATCACGCAGATCGACCTCGGGCGCGGGCAGAAAAGCGGGCTGATCGAGGCGCGCAGGATCCTCGCCGGCGTGCGCGGCATCGCCTTCACGCAGTTCGGCGCGCAGGACGTCGTGCGCCATCCGCTGGTGGCGCGCATCATCGATGCCTACGAAAAAAACGCGCAGGAAGAATAGGCTGGCGGTGCAATTCGCGGTGCCGCGGCGCGGGCTGCCGAGCGCGGCGGCGCTGCTGAAATTCGCGCTCGCGGCGGGAGCCGGGCTGAAGCACGTGACGCTGCGAATCGTCGGCATGCGCGAAGGCCGTCTCTTGAATCGGAGCTTCAGGCGGCGCGACTACCCCACGAATGTCCTGAGCTTTCGCTACGGCGGCGACCGCGGCGACCTCGTGCTGTGCCACCCGGTGATCGCGCGCGAGGCCCGCAGCCAGGGCAAGACACTGGCAGCCCATTACGCGCACCTGGTCGTGCACGGGATGCTGCATTTGCGCGGGCACGCTCACGGCAGGCGCATGGAGCAGCGCGAAATCAGCATTCTGCGGCGCTTCGGGATCGCAAATCCCTACGCGGTAGAATGAAGCGCCCTTGAACGATCCCGCGCGCCGCAGCCTGCTCGAGCGCCTCTCGGCACTGATCCTGCGCGAGCCGGGCGACCGGGAGCAGCTGGCGCAGCTGCTGCGCTCGGCCTACTCGCGCAACCTGCTCGACGCCGACGCGATGTCGATCATCGAGGGCGCGCTCACGGTCTCGGAGATGCAGGTGCGCGACATCATGATTCCGCGCGCGCAGATGGACGTGATCGACATCAACGAGCCGGTGGAGAATTTCATTCCGCAGGTCGTCTCGACCGCGCACTCGCGCTTCCCGGTGATCGACCAGAACCGCGACGACGTGATCGGCATCCTGCTGGCGAAGGACCTGCTGCGCTACTACGCCGGCAAGGAAGGGTTCAACGTGCGCGAGATGCTGCGCCCGGCGGTGTTCGTGCCGGAGGCGAAGCGCCTCAACGTGCTGCTGCGCGAGTTCCGCGCCAGCCGCAACCACATGGCGATCGTGCTCGACGAGTACGGCGGTGTCGCCGGCCTGGTGACCATCGAGGACGTGCTCGAGCAGATCGTCGGCGACATCGAGGACGAGTACGACTTCGACGAGGCGAGCGACAACATCCTGCCCGAGCCGGGCGGCCGCTACCGCGTCAAGGCGCTCACCCAGATCGCCGACTTCAACGCCGCCTTCGGCACCCGCTTCTCCGACGAGACCGCCGACACGGTCGGCGGCCTGGTGATCGCGCACCTCGGGCGCCTGCCCAAGCGCGGCGAATCCGTCGCCATCGAGGGCCTGCGCTTCCAGGTGCTGCGCGCCGACAGCCGGCGCGTGTACACGCTACTGGTGGATAAAGCCAAGACGTGATCGCGCTCCTGGCTGGCGCTGCGACCGTGCTCGCATTCGCGCCCGTCGGTTTCTACCCGCTCGCGCTTGCCTCGCTCGCCGTGCTCGTCCATCTCTGGATGCGCGCCGCGCCGCGAGCCTGCTTCCGGAGCGGCTTCGCGTTCGGGCTGGGGCTTTTCGGCGGCGGGGTGTCGTGGGTCTACGTGAGCCTGAGCCAGTTCGGCGGCATGCCTGCGCCGCTGGCGGGCCTCGCCACGTTCCTGTTCTGCGCATTCATCGCCCTGTTCCCCGCCGCCGCGGGATGGCTGCAGGCGCGGGTGCCGGCAGCCGATGGCGCGCGTGCGTGCCTCGTCATCCCGGCAGCGTGGACGCTGTTCGAATGGCTGCGCGGCTGGATTTTGACCGGCTTTCCGTGGCTCTCGGCCGGCTACGCCGCTACCGGCTGGCCGACCCAGGGCTATGCGCCGCTCCTCGGCGTGTACGGGCTCTCCTTCATAACGCTCGGTGCGGCCGGGATGCTGTGGGGCCTGGTGACGAAGAAAAAGATCCGTTTCCTCGTCCTGCTCGTCGCGGTGGCTGGCATCGGCCAGGCGCTGCGGGCCGTGGACTGGACCGCGCCGGCCGGCGACCCGGTTCGCGCCGCGCTGCTGCAGGGAAACATCGAGCAGGAGATGAAGTTCCGCCCCGAGCGCTACGCGCGTATTCTGGAAACCTACGCGCGCCTCGCCGAGGAGACGAGCGCTCGGCTGATCATTCTCCCCGAGACCGCGGTGCCGCGCTTCTACGATGGCGTTGAGCCCGGGTACCTCGCGCGCCTGGACGCCGCGGCGAAACGCAACGGCGGCGACCTGCTGCTCGGCGTTCCGTACCGCGAGGCTGAGGACAGGTACTACAACAGCGTGGTCACGCTCGGCACGGCACCGCGCCAGATTTATCACAAAGTACATCTCGTGCCGTTCGGCGAGTTCGTGCCGCCCGGCTTCGGCTGGGTGCTGCACGTGCTGCAAATCCCGTTGTCGGATTTCTCCCGCGGCAGCCTCGCGCAAGCCCCGCTTGCGGTCGCCGGCCAGCGCGTCGCGGTCAACATCTGCTACGAGGACGCCTTCGGCGATGAAATCGCGCGCTCGCTGCCGGAAGCGACCTTGCTGGTCAACGCCTCCAACGTTGCATGGTTCGGCGACTCGCTGGCGCCCTCGCAGCACCTGCAGATCGCGCGCCTGCGCGCGATCGAGACCGGACGCATGCACCTGAGCGCCACCAATAGCGGCGTCACCGCCGCGATCGACCGCGACGGGCGCGTGCTCGCGCAGCTGCCGCAGTTCGCCGCAGGCCGGCTCGAGATAGCCGCCCAGGGCTACGCCGGAGCGACGCCCTATGTGCGTCTTCGCGACTGGCCGACGCTGGTCGGCGCGTTGCTCGCTCTCGCCATCGCGAGCTCGATCGCAGCCGCGAAACGCAGCCGGTAGAATCCGCATCCTCGATGCTGACCTTCCAGCAGCTCATCCTCCGCTTGAACGATTTCTGGGACCGCCGCGGATGCGTGCTGCTGCAGCCCTACGACATGGAGGTGGGCGCGGGAACGTTTCATACCGCGACCTTCCTGCGCGCCATCGGTCCCGAGCCCTGGAAAGCCGCTTATGTGCAGCCATCGCGCCGGCCGAAGGACGGCCGCTACGGCGAGAATCCAAACCGGCTGCAGCACTATTACCAGTACCAGGTGGTGCTCAAGCCATCTCCGGCCGAGATCCAGGAGATCTACCTGGATTCCCTCAAGCACCTGGGGATCGATCCGAAGCAGCACGACATCCGCTTCGTCGAGGACGACTGGGAATCGCCGACGCTCGGCGCCTGGGGCCTGGGCTGGGAGGTCTGGCTCGACGGCATGGAGATCACGCAATTCACCTACTTCCAGGAAGTCGGCGGGCTCGCGTGCAAGCCCGTCCTCGGCGAAATCACCTACGGCCTGGAGCGCCTGGCGATGTACTTGCAGGGGAAGGAAAGCGTGTTCGACCTCGTCTGGACACCTGGCGTGACCTACGGCGATGTCTACCATCAGAACGAAGTCGAGCAGTCGCGCTACAACTTCGAGCTGGCGAATACCGATTTGCTGTTTGATTTGTTCAAAAACTTTGAATCTGAAGCCCAGCGCCTTGTGGAGGCGCACTGCGTCCTGCCGGCGTATGAAATGGTCCTGAAGTGCTCGCATACCTTCAACCTTCTCGACGCGCGCGGCGCCATCTCCGTGACCGAGCGCGCCGCCTACATCGCCCGCGTGCGCGCGCTCGCGCGTTCGGTGGCGGAGGCGTATCACGCGTCGCGCGAGAAGCTGGGTTTCCCGCTGGTGAAGGCCTGACGTGCAAGCCACGCTACTGGTCGAGCTGCTGTCGGAAGAGCTGCCGCCGAAGCCGCTCGGTCGGCTTGGCAGCGCCTTCGCCGAAGGCGTTCTTAAGGGTTTAAGGGAACGGGGCCTCGTGGCGGCGACCGAAGGAAGATTCTTTGCCACCCCCAGGCGCCTGGCGGCGCAGATCGACAATGTGCTGGACAGAGGCGAAAACCGCGACACCGAAGTCGTCGGGCCTTCGGCCAAGGCGCCGGCGCAGGCTGTTGCAGGCTTCGCCAGGAAGCACGGTATTGCGGTCGAGCAGCTCGAGCGGCGCGAGACGCCCAAGGGAGATTTTTTTCTCGCAAGAATCATGATCAAGGGCGCGGCACTCGACGCAGCGCTTGCCGAGATCGTCGAGCAGGCGCTGAAAAACCTGCCGATTCCGAAAATGATGCGCTGGGGCGCGGGCGAGGCGCAGTTCGTGCGGCCGGTGCACGGCCTGGTCATGCTGCATGGGCGGCGCGTGGTTCCGGGCAGCGTGCTCGGGCTGACAGCGGGCAACATCACGCGCGGCCATCGCTTCATGGGCGCAGCCGAGATCGCACTGCGCAATGCCGAAGAATACGAGGAGCGCCTGCTGAAAGACGGCGCCGTGATCGCGGATTTCGCCAGGCGGCGCGACGAGATCGAGCGCCAGCTGCTCGCAGCCGCGGAGCGCGAAGGCGGATCGCTGGGCGAGCACGCCGAGCTGCTCGACGAGGTCACCGCGCTGGTGGAGCAGCCGAGCGTCTATGTGGGGCGATTCGACCCGGCGTACCTCGAGGTGCCGCAGGAATGCCTGATCCTCACCATGCGGCAGAACCAGAAATATTTCCCGCTGTTCGACCCGGCGGGAAAGCTCGTGCCGAAGTTCCTCATCGTTTCCAACATGAAGCTCGCCGATCCGCGCCCGATCGTCGGCGGCAACGAGCGCGTGGTGCGGCCGCGGCTCGAGGATGCGCGCTTCTTCTACAACCAGGACCGCAAGGTCCGGCTCGAACACCGGGTGCCGCAGCTGGCCCGCGTCGTCTACCACAACCAGCTCGGCACGCAGCTCGAGCGCGTCGAGCGCATCCAGCTCCTGGCGGGCAGCATCGCGCGCGCCCTGAAAGCCGACACGTTGCTCGCCGAGCGCGCGGCGTGGCTGTCGAAAGCCGACCTGCTCACCGGCATGGTGGGCGAGTTTCCCGAGCTGCAAGGCTTCATGGGGCGCTACTACGCGTTGCATGATGGCGAGCCGCGCGAAGTGGCCGACGCGATCGAGGCGCACTACCGGCCGCGCTTCGCCGGCGACCGGCTGCCGGAGACCCCGATCGCCTGCGCGGTGGCGCTCGCCGACAAGCTCGATGCGCTGACCGGACTGTTCAGCATCGGACAGGCCCCCACCGGCGAGCGCGATCCCTTCGGCCTGCGCCGCGCGGCGCTGGGCGTGATCCGCATCCTGGTCGAGCGCGGGCTGGAGCTGTCGCTGTTCGAGCTCGTAAAGCGCGAGGACGTTGCGAGCTTCATCTTCGAGCGCGCGCGCGGCTATTTTCAGGAGCGCGGTTACTCGGCGGTGGAAGTCGATTCGGTGCTCAGCCTGAAGCCGGCACGCCTGGATCTGGTGCCGAGGCAGCTGCAAGCCGTGCGGGCGTTCTCCGCCATGCCCGAGGCCGAGAGCCTCGCCGCGGCGAACAAGCGCATCGGCAACATACTGAAGCAGGCCGAGACGGTGCCGCCCGGGTTCGACATCGCCCTGATGGTCCTCCCCGAGGAGAAGGCGCTCGCCAGCACCTTCAAGCAGCTGCAGCCCAACGTGGATGGCGCATTGCGCTCGCTCGATTACACGGCCGCGCTGAAGCAATTGGCGTCCCTGAAGGCCCCGGTGGACGCTTTCTTCGACAAGGTGATGGTGATGGACAAGGATCCGCGCGTGCGGGCCAACCGGATAGGCTTTCTCGGCACGCTGCACGGCACCATGAACCGCATCGCCGATCTCTCGAAGCTCGCCAAATGAAGCTCGTCATCCTGGACCGCGACGGCACCATCAACTACGACGCCGACGAGCACATCAAGTCGCCCGCCGAATGGCGGCCGCTCGAAGGCAGCCTGGAGGCCATCGCGCGGCTGACGCAGGACGGCTACCGCATCGTCATCGCCACCAACCAGTCCGGCATCGCGCGCGGCTTTTTCGACACCGCGACCCTGGTCGCGATCCACGACACCATGAACCGGGCCGTGGCGCAGGCCGGCGGCCGCATCGACGCGGTGTTCTTCTGCCCGCATGCGCAGGATTCGAACTGCGGCTGCCGCAAGCCGCAGCCCGGCATGCTGATCGAGATCGGCCGGCGCTTCAACGTGTCGCTGCGGGACGTGCACATGGTCGGCGACCAGCCCCGCGACCTGGGCGCGGCCGCCGTGGCCGGCGCGCGGCCGGTGCTGGTGCTCACCGGCAAGGGACAGCGCACGCTCGCCGAAGGCCAGCTGCCGCCCGGAACGCAGGTGTTCGACAACCTCGCCGCCTTCGCCGCGCACCTCGCCCCATGAGGCTCCTGCGCTCGAGCCTGTTCGCGCTCGCGCTGATCATCGTCACCCCGCCCTACGCCGTGCTCGCTCTGGCCACCTTCCCGCTGCCGCGCCTGCTGCGCTACCGGCTCATCTCCGGCTGGTCGCGCCTGGTCGTGCTGCTGGCGCGCGCCATCCTGGGCATCCGCTGGCGCGTCGAGGGGCGCGAGCATCTGCCCGATCAGCCGGCGGTGATCCTCGCCAAGCACCAGTCGGCCTGGGAAACGATGGCCTTCCAGCTGCTTTTTCCGCCGCAGGTGCTGGTGCTCAAGCGCGAGCTGCTGTGGATCCCGTTCTTCGGCTGGGGGCTCGCGCTGATGAGCCCGATCGCGATCGACCGCTCGCGCGGCGCAGCGGCGCTGCGCAGCATCGCGCGCCGCGGCCGCGAGCGCCTCGAGCAGGGATTCTGGGTGGTGGTATTTCCGGAGGGCACGCGCGTGCGGCCCGGCGAGAGGCGCGAATACCACGTCGGCGGCGCCTGGCTCGCGGTGGCGAGCGGCGCGCCGATCGTGCCGGTCGCCCACAACGCGGGCCTGCTCTGGCCGCGCAATGCTTTCGTGAAGCGTCCCGGAGTGGTCACCGTGCGCATCGGCCCGCCGATCGACACGCGTAACCGCGACGCGCAAACCGTCAACTCGCTTGCCGAATCATGGATCGAAGAGCAGCAAAGGGCGCTGTGCCCCGGCAGCTAGCGCTGTCCGGCCGCATCGTCGAATACAGCTTCGCGCGCGGCCGCCGGCGCACGCTCGGGATCACCGTCGACGCCGATGGCCTCGCCGTCGCCGCGCCGCTGCGCATGCCATGGCGCGAGATCGAGGCTTTCCTGCGCGACAAGGAGCGCTGGATCGTCAGGAAGCTGGACGAATGGGCGCTGATGCCGCGCCCCACAGTGCTGCGCGGCGCGAGCGGGGAATCGCTGCCGCTCTTCGGCTCGGCGGTGACGCTCGAGATCAATGCCGGCCGGCGGGCGGTGCGGTGCGAGCCCGGGCGGCTCCTCGTCAGCGCGCCCGCGCCGCAGCGCACGCTCAAGGTGCTCCTCGGCTGGCTCAAGACCCAGGCGCTCGACGCTCTCACGCCGCGCGCGGCGCATTACGCGGAGCGGCTCGAGGTGGGCGCGCCGCCGGTAACGCTGTCGAATGCGCGCACGCAGTGGGGCGTGTGCAGCGAGGACGGATCGATCCGCCTCAGCTGGCGCCTGGTGCATCTCGAGCCGGCGCTCGCCGACTACGTCGTGGCGCACGAGGTCGCCCATCTTCTGGAGCTCAACCATTCGAAACGCTTCTGGCGCCTGCTCGCCGCGCTGTATCCTGACTGGCGCGAAGCGCGCGAGCGGCTCGAGCTTGCCGCCGTTTCCCTTCCCATCTTCCAGGGGGCCAAATGAGGATCCTGCATACCATGCTGCGCGTCGGCGACCTGCAACGCTCGGTCAAGTTCTATACCGAGGTGCTGGGCATGAAGCTTCTGCGCACCACCGACCGGCCCGAGCAGAAATACAAGCTCGCCTTCGTCGGCTACGACACCGAGGAGCGCAGCGCCGTGCTCGAGCTCACCTACAACTACGGCGTCGGGCGCTACGAGCTCGGCGGCGCCTTCGGGCACGTCGCGATCGAGGTCGACGACCTGCGCAGGACTTGCGACGCGGTGAGGACGAAGGGCGGCAAGGTGACGCGCGAGCCGGGTCCCGTGAAGGGCGGCACCAGCATGATCGCCTTCGTCGAGGACCCCGACGGCTACAAGATCGAGTTCATCGAAAGGCGCGCGTAGTCCTCGGGGGAGAGGTTCTCGGGCCTCAGGCTCGAATCGATCCCCAGCGCCGCGAAATCGATTCCCGGCAGGGCATTGCGCAGCGTCTTGCGCCGCGCCGAAAACGCGCGCCTCAGGAGCTGCTCGTCGATTTCCAGAATCCTGGAGAGCGGTTCCATCCGCACCACGGCCGATTCCACCTTCGGCGGCGGGCGAAAGGCCCCCTTCGAGACCTTGAACAGCTTCCTCATCGTGAAGCGCGCCTGCAATGCGACCGAAAGCCGCCCGTAGGCAGCCGTCGAGGGCGCGGCGACCATGCGCTCGACGACCTCGAGCTGCAGCATGAAATGCAGGTCGCGCACGCGCTGCGCGAAGCGCGCGAGGTGAAACAGCAGCGGCGTCGAGATGTTGTAGGGCAGGTTGCCGACGATCCGCATGCCGGGCGGGAAGCGGGTGAAGTCGTATTCGAGCGCATCGGCGCAGTGCACGACCAGGTGCGGCGGCGGAAGCTCGGCGGCGAGCCCGGAAGCAAGATCGCGGTCGAGCTCAATGACTTCAAAATGCCCAACCAACTTCAGTAAGTGCCTGGTCAGCGCCCCCTCTCCCGGGCCGATCTCGACCATGAAGTCCGCTTTCGAAGGATTGATGGCTTCCACCAGGCGCGCGAGCACTCCCGGGTCATGCAGGAAATGCTGGCCGAAGCGCTTACGCGGCCGATGCGAGCTCGATCGCAAGCTTGGTCGCTTCGATCAGGCTGCCCGGGTCGGCCTTGCCGGTTCCGGCGAGCTCGAGCGCGGTGCCGTGGTCGACCGAAGTACGCACGAACGGCAGGCCGAGGGTCACGTTCACGCCGCGTCCGAAGCTCGCGTATTTGAGCACCGGGAGGCCCTGGTCATGGTACATGGCGAGCGCGCAATCGGCGGCGCTCAGCCGCTCCGGCACGAACAGCGTGTCAGCGGGAATCGGGCCGCGCGCCGCGATGCCCGCGTCCACGGCGGCGGCAATGGCGGGCGCGATGACCTCGATGTCCTCGCGCCCGAGATGCCCCGACTCGCCGCTGTGCGGGTTGAGCCCGGCGACGAGAATGCGCGGCCGCGCGATGCGGAAACGCCGCCGCAGATCGGCGTCGAGGACTTGGAGAGTCCTGAGCAGATTTTGCGTCGTGATCGCGCCCGGCACTTGAGAAAGCGGCAAATGGGTCGTCGCCAGCGCGACGCGCAGCCCGCCACCGACCAGCATCATCACGACGTGCGCGGCCTTCGCACGCTCGGCGAGGTACTCGGTGTGGCCGGTGAAGGCGATGCCGGCGTCGTTGATCACCCCTTTGTGCACCGGCGCGGTCACCATCGCGTCGAACTCGCCCTCCAGGCAGCCGCGCACCGCGCGCTCGAGCACCGCCAGCACGTAGCGGCTGTTCGCCGGATCGAGCTTGCCCGGCACGCGCGCGCGCTGCAAGGCCACGTGCTCGACGAGCGGGCAGCCGCGCAGCAATTCGCGCTCGCCGATGGCGACGATGCGCGCGTCGAGCCGCTCTGCGCAGAGCCGGACGCAGAGCTCGGGACCGATCCCCGCCGGCTCGCCCGAGGTGAGCGCGATGACGGGCTTATCTTTCGTCAAGCCGCACTTCGACGTAGCTCTGGTCGCGCAGCTGGCGCAGCCACTCCTGGTAGGCCTCGTCGGACTTGCGCTCGCGCAGCACCTGCCGCGCCTGCAGCCGGCGGCGCTCCGGGTTCATCTCGGCCGAGCGCCGCTCGAGCACCTGGATGAGGTGATAGCCGAAAGGCGTTCTCACCGGCTGGCTGATCTCGCCCTCCTTCAGCTCCTCGTAGGCGCGCTCGAAATCGGGCACCGTGTCGCCGGGGTAGATCCAGTCGAGCTCGCCGCCGCGGCTCGCGGTGCCGTCGTCGGAATGCACCCGCGCCAGCTCGGCGAAATCGGCCTTGCCGTTGACGATGCGATCGCGCAGATCGCGCAGGCGCCGCCGCGCCTCGCTCTCGGACACCGTGTCGCTCGCGCGGATCAGGATGTGCCGCAGCCGGGTCTGCGTCACCGGCGCGCTTGACGCGGCGCCGCGGCGCTCGACGAGCTTCAGCACGTGAAACCCGGCGGGACTGCGCAGCACCTCGCTCACGTCTCCGGGGTTCATGTTGAGCAGCGTGGCGGCGAACAGCTCGGGCAGGCGGTCCTGCGTGCGCCAGCCCAGCGAGCCGCCTTGCAGCGCGTCCGCGGCATCGGAATAGCTGGCGGCGAGCCTGCCGAAATCGCCGCCGGCGCGCGCCTGGGCGAGCGCGCTCTCGGCTTTCGCGCGCGCCGCCGCGAGCCGCTCGGGGCTTGCCTGCTCGGGCACGCGCACGAGGATGTGCGACAGCTGGTATTCGACACGCTCGGCCGGCGCGGCCTTCATTTCCTCGAGAAACAGGGCCACCTCGGTGTCGCTCACCTGGATCTTGTCGTCCACTTCGCGCTCGCGCAGCCGCGTCAGGAGGATCTGCTCGCGCAGGTCCTCGCGCCAGAGCTCGAACGACACGCCGTCGGCCTCCAGCGCGCGCCGGAACTCGGCCAGCGCCATCTTGTTGCTCTCGGCGATGCGCTGCACGGCGCGGTCGAGCTGCAGCTCGTCGACGCGGATGCCGGTCTCGCGCGCCATCTGCAGCTGCGCCTTCTCGAGGATCAGGCGCTCCAGCATCTGGCGCTCGAGCACTTCGCGCTCGGGCGCGGGCGTATTCTGCCGGCGCAGCTGCCGCTCGGCGCGGCCGACGGCGTCGTTCAGCTCGGAAAGCGTGACGACTTCCTTGTTGACGACCGCGACGATGCGGTCGACGACGGTGATGCCCTGCGCCGGCGCCGCAAACGGCAAGGCGAGAAAAAGTGCTGCGAAAAACCTGCCCGTGGACATCACTAGTAAACCTGTTCGAAGGGCAGCCGCGGCCGCGAGGCCGGCGGCCCGAGCGCCTGGTCCCTGGGGTTGGTGACCGAGTAGCCGGGAACGCTGCGCCTGAGCAGCGTCACGGCCTCCTGCGTACCGATCTGGCCAACTCCGTTGAATTCGAGCTGGAAATAGAAACCTGTCGAGCTCACTTGTGCCGCGGCCTGGATGCGCTGCACGACTGCGCGAAACACCCAGCAGCCGGCGTTGTACTCGAAGCCGGCCAGGCCCTCGAGCAGGCGCTGGTCCAGAATCGAGTAATTGTACCGCCCGACGGCGTACCAGCCCGCCGCGACCGGCCACTGCCCCGATACGTCGACCTGCTTGAGCGGACTCGCCGGATCGCGGTTGAAGCGATAGCTCAGGTTGACCACCTTTGCCAGCTCGGGCGCATAGCGCGTCGCCACGGTGTAGCGCTGCGAGCGCTGATCGCGCGGGTTGTACTGGGTGGTGGCGTCGAAGGTCCAGTAGCGGAACAGCCGCCCGCCGACCGAGGCAAGGACATCCGAGGTGTGATAGTTGCGCAGGTCCGAGGCCGGGGTCAGCCCGACACGTTCGTCCTCGAAGTAGTAGCGCTGTCCGACCGTGGCGCGGAAGGCTTCCTGGCCGCCGCTCTGCAGGAAACGCGTGGTCAGGGCGAGGGTGGCCTGGTTGGCGTCGCCGAAGCGGTCGCCGCCCGCGAACCGGTTCTCCGAGAACAGCTGCGCATAGTTGAAGTCGGCGAGGGCGGTATCGAAGAGCGGCATCTGGTCCTGGTTGCGGAACGGCACCCTTACGTAGAACAGCCTCGGCTCGAGCGTCTGCGTCAGGTTCTCGCCGAACCAGCGCGAGTCGCGCTCGAAGACGAGCCCGCTGTCGGCGCTGAACCAGGGGATCGTGGCGTGCGGCCCGGCCTCCTGGCCGGGATCGAGGCGCTCGAGGTGGTAGCCGACGTAGCGCAGCCCCGCCTTCGGCGTGAAGAACCACCCGGGCGAGATGATCGGCGCGGCGAAGCTCGGGCTAACGCTGGAGCGCGAGCCCTGGACCAGGCTTTCATGGCGGAAGGACACGTACTCGGCGCCCAGCGCGCCGTCGAGCAAGCCGCCGACGTCGTTCCTGCTCGCGCTGAAGTTGAGCTGCGGCACGCGATGGTACGGCGGGACGATCGGCGCGAGCGGGTCCTGCAGGGTCTGGAAGCGCTGTACCCGCGCCTGCAGGGTGTAGCCGCTTTCCGCGAGCGCGCCGGTGTAGGTGAGGTAGGCGTCCTGCTGCAGGTTGCCGACCGAGACCTGCCGCACCTGCGACGCGAGGTCGACGAAATAGCGGTTGTCGGAAACCCTGTTGTAATCCACGTTCCCGGTAAAGCCCGGCCGGAAGGTTTGCGCGTGCTGCAGCGATGCACCGTAGCGCTTGTCCTTGAGGATCGAGTCTTCCGGCATGTATTCCAGGTTCAGCTCGCCGGCATAGCTGCGCTCGAGATAGCGGAACTGGTTCTTCAGCTGGAAGCCGCGCTTCTGCATGGTGACCGGCGTGATCGTCGCGTCGCTCTCGGGCGCGATGTCCCAGTAGTACGGCACGCCGACCTCCAGGCCGCGCGTCGAGGTATGGGAGTAGTAAGGCGCGAGAATGCCGCTGCGGCGGCGGTTCTCGAGCGGGAAGCTGGCGAACGGCGCCGCGATCAGCGTGTGGTCGAAGAAGCGCAAGCGCGGACTCTTCGCCTTGCCCTCCTCCGCTTCGTAATCGAGCTCGATCTCCGCCGCCTCCAGCCGCCAGTCCTCCTTGGCGGGCGAGCAGGTGGTGAAGGTCGCGTTCCTGAAGCGGTACTTGTCCTTGCCGAGGAACTCCATGTGCTCGGCGCCGCCGTGCGCCGGCAGAGCGCGCTGCATGAGGAAGCCGGGCTGCTCGAACGCGCCGGTATCGTCGAGCGAGTTGTACAGCAGGTGCGGGCCGAACAGACGGTCCACGCCCTGCTGCATGCGCACGCCGCCATCGCCCTCGATGCGGCCGAATTCCGCGTTGTACCTGAGGACGTCGCCGAAAATCGAAAGCTCGTCGCGCTTGATCTCGGCGTTGCCTCGCGCCGTGAACTCGATCTCGCTCACGCCCTCGATGTGCTCGGCATCGATGGTCATGGGCCCCGGCTCGTCCGCGCTCTTGGTTTGCGCGAGGGCTGGCGCGGCAGCAAGGAGTGCGAGCGCCAGCGTCGCGAAGCGGTACCCCATGGAGCGAGCGGCAATGCTCTTGATGTTAGAATTTTCAATGATACACGCCGATTCTCGGCGCGCCGCTCTGGAATCCTGGCTCGCCGCGCAGCTGCGCGGCGCTCGCTTCTCCCTCACCTCCGCCTCGGTCGATGCAAGCTTCCGCCGCTACTTTCGCGCCGCCCTGCGCGATGGCCGTTCCTACGTCGTCATGGATGCGCCGCCCGGCAAGGAGGATTGCCGGCCGTTCGTGCACGTCGCCGGCCTGCTGCGCGCGGCCGGCGTGCATGCGCCGGAGGTGCACGCCGAGGACCTCGCCCAGGGATTTCTGCTGCTCGGCGACCTCGGTACGCAGACCTACCTGCAGGAGCTCAATGCGGACAACGCGGCGCGGCTCCTTGGCGACGCCACCGACGCGCTCCTGCGCTGGCAGCTCGCGACGCGCCCCGGCGAGCTGCCGCCCTATGACGAGGCGCTGCTGCGCCGCGAGATGGATCTTTTCCCGGAGTGGTATGTATCCAGGCACTTGGGGGTCGAGCTGTCAAACGCCCAGAAATCCCGCCTTGAAGGCATCTTCCGGTTGCTCGTGGAGAGCGCCCTCGCGCAGCCCGCAGTCTATGTCCATCGCGATTACATGCCGCGCAACCTGATGGTGAGCGATCCGAACCCGGGCGTGCTGGACTTCCAGGACGCGGTGCTCGGGCCGATCACCTACGACATGGTGTCGCTGCTGCGCGATGCCTTTGTCAGCTGGGACGATGAGCGGGTGCTCGACTGGAGCGTGCGGTATTGGGAAAAGGCGAAGCGCGCCGGGCTGCCGGTGGACACCGACTTCGCGGAGTTCTGGCGCGCGTTCGAGTGGATGGGATTGCAGCGCCACCTCAAGGTCCTCGGCATCTTCGCGCGCATCAGCTATCGCGACGGCAAGCCGAAATATCTCGCCGATACGCCGCGCTTCATCGGCTACGCGCGCGCAGTGTCCGAGCGCTACGCCGCGCTCGCCCCGCTCGCCAGGCTGCTCGACGAGCTCGAATGAAGGCCATGCTCCTCGCGGCGGGCCGTGGGGAGAGGCTGCGGCCCCTGACCGACGCCCTGCCCAAGGCGCTGGTCGAGGCGGGCGGCAAGCCGCTCATCGCCTGGCACCTCGAGCGGCTGGCGGCGAGCGGCTGCCGCGAGGCCGTGATCAACGTGTCGCACCTCGCCGAGCGAATCGTCGAGCGCATCGGCGACGGCGCGCGCTACGGCCTGCGCATCGCCTACTCGCGCGAGCCGCAGCCGCTCGAGACCGCGGGCGGCCTCGCCCAGGCGCGCGCGCTGCTCGGCGATGACCCGTTCCTGCTTGTCAATTCGGACGTGTATTGCGAAGTGGAGTTCGAAAAACTGCTGCGGCATTCTCTCGCCGGTCGGCTCGGCCACCTGGTGCTGGTGCCCAATCCCCCTTATCACCCGGCGGGCGACTTCACGCTCGATCACGGCCTGATCGGCAACGGCGCCGGGCCGCGCTACACTTATGCAGGCGTGGCGGTCATGTCGCCGGCGCTCTTCGCGCAGGTGAAGGCCGGCGAAAGGGCGCCCCTCGCGCCGCTGCTGCGCGCGGCGGCGGAGCGCAGGCTGTTGAGCGGCGAGCCCTACGCCGGCCTGTGGCAGGACGTCGGCTCGGCCGAGCGGCTTGCCGAACTCAGGGCGCGCCTGGCATCGCGAAATGAAACCGACTGATTCGATATCGATGTACTCCGAGCGCCGGCGGCGGCTCGCCGAAGCCATGGCGGCAGGAGTCGCCGTCATTCCCACTGCGCCGGAGCGCGTGCGCAACCGCGACACGCATTTCCCCTACCGCTTCGACAGCCACTTCTACTACCTGAGCGGCTTCCCCGAGCCGGACGCGGCGCTGGTGATCGTCGCCGGAAGCACGCCGAAGTCGCTGCTCTTCTGCCGCAGCCGCGACGAGGAGCGCGAGATCTGGGACGGCTACCGCTGCGGGCCCGAGGCCGCGCGCGAGCGCTTCGGCTTCGACGAGGCGCACCCGATCGGCAAGCTCGACGAGGCGCTCGCGCAGCTGCTGCAGGACTCGCCTGCGCTGTTCTACCCCCTCGGCGCCGACGCGCACTGGGATGCGCGGGCGATGAACTGGCTGAACGCCGTGCGCGCCCGCGCGCGCGCAGGCGTCGCGGCCCCCGATCGCGTGCACGACGTGCGCGGGCTGATCGACGACATGCGCCTGGTCAAGGACGCGCACGAGCTCTCGGTGATGCGGCGCGCGGCGCGCATCGCCGCCGGCGCGCACCGGCGCGCGATGCAGGCAACGCGCCCGGGACGCAACGAGTACGAGATCGAAGCCGAGCTGCTGCACGAGTTCCGGCGCAGCGGCGCGCAGTTCCCCGCGTACTGGCCGATCGTCGCCGGGGGGCCGAATGCCTGCGTGCTGCACTACGTCTTCAACAATGCGCCGCTGCGCGGCGGCGACCTGCTGCTGATCGACGCCGGGTGCGAGCTCGACGGCTACGCCTCGGACGTGACGCGCAGCTTCCCGGTGAACGGCCGGTTCAGCGCGGCGCAGCGCGACACCTACGAGGTGGTGCTCGCGGCGCAGCTCGCGGCGATCGGCAAAGTGCGCGCCGGCAACGCCTGGAACGAGCCGCACGACGCGGCGGTTCGCGTCCTCGCGCAGGGCATGCTCGACCTGAAGCTTCTCTCCGGAACGCTCGACGAAGTCCTCGAGAAGGAGGCCTACAAGCGCTTCTATATGCACCGCACCGGGCACTGGCTGGGCCTCGACGTGCACGATGCCGGCGATTACAAGCGCTCGGGAAAGTGGCGCAGCCTCGCGCCGGGCATGGTGCTGACGGTAGAGCCCGGCCTCTATATCCGCGCCGCCGACGATGTGCCAAAGCCGCTGCACAACATCGGCATCCGTATCGAGGACGACGTCCTCGTTACCGAGGGCGGCTGCGAGGTGATTACCGCCGAAGCGCCGAAGCGCATCGAGGACATCGAGGCGCTGATGCGCGATGCCCGCGCCAGAGATTGACGTCCTCATCCACGGCGCCGGGCCGGTCGGCTGCACGCTCGCCCTGGCGCTGCGCGGCACGGGACTGCGCGTCGCGGTTTTCGACAAGACTTCCCTTGCCCCTTCGTTTCGCCCGATCGCGCTGTCGTACGCCAGCCGGCTGATCCTGGAGCGGATCGGCGCATGGCAAACCGCGACGCCGATCGAAACGATCCACGTCTCCCAGGCCGGCGGCTTCGGCCGTGCGCGCCTCGAAGCCGGCGATGCCGCCGTTCCGGCCCTGGGGTACGTCATGGATTATTCGACGCTGGCCGGGAGCTTGCGAAGCCAAGTCGAAGAATTCATTACCAGAGATGCGGTGGCGGCGAAATGCGCGGTGCACGCCGAGGGCGCGGCGCCGGATACAGAAGAGAAACGTTACGCGCAGGACGCGGTCGTGGCGCTCGTGCACACCGACCCGCCTGCGCACAGCGCAGCGTTCGAGCGCTTCACGCCGGAAGGGCCGCTCGCGCTCCTGCCGTTCGCCGGCCGCTACGCGATGGTATGGAGCCGCCGGCCGGAGAGAGCCCGAGCGCTGGCGGATGCCCCGGACGCGGAATTTCTCGCCGAGCTGGGCGCTGCCGCAGGCCACCGTCCCGGCCGGCCCGTCAAGGTCGAAGCGCGCGCGGTGCAGCCGCTCGTGCTGCGCGTGCGGGCCGCGCGCATCGCCCCCCGCGCGGTTTTCATCGGCAACGCGGCGCAAACGCTGCACCCGGTCGCCGGGCAGGGGCTCAACCTCGGCCTGCGCGATGCCTGGGACCTGGCGCGGGTCTGGCGCGGGTCAAGCGACCCGGGCGATGCGGCGACGCTCGAGCGCTACGCGGCGCGCCGGCGCCTCGACGCGGCCGCCACCATCCGGGTCACCGATTTTCTGGCGGGCGCCTTCCTCGGCTCGAATCGATTCGCGCGCGGCGCGCGCGGCGCGGCCCTCGCGGCACTCGACGCCTTTCCGCCGGCGCGGCGTTTTTTCGCGCGCCGGATGATCTACGGTCCATCGGCGCTACCGTGAAAAACCTGATTCTTTTTCGGAAGGAAACGGGCTAGAATCCCTTTCCCTCGAACGTCAATCAATCAATGAGAATCGGCGCGCATCAACTGCGCAACGCGTTGTTCGTCGCTCCGATGGCGGGAATCACCGACCGCCCGTTCAGGCGGCTCGCTCGGCGCTACGGCGCGGCGCTCGCCGTATCCGAGATGCTGTCGTCGCGACCCGAGCTGCGCGAATCGCGCAAAACCCGCCTCAGAGCGGACCATGCCGGCGAGCCGGGCCCGATTTCGGTGCAGATCGCCGGCGCGGATCCCGTCCTGCTCGCCGAAGCGGCGCGCCACAACGTCGAGCGCGGGGCCGACATCATCGACATCAACATGGGCTGCCCGGCGAAGAAGGTGTGCAACGTCGCGGCCGGCTCGGCGCTGCTCGAGGACGAGCCGCGGGTGGCGCGCATCCTGGAAGCGGTAGTCGCGGCGGTGCAGGTTCCCGTCACGCTGAAGATCCGCACCGGCCCGGCGCCGGAACGACGCAATGCCTTGCGCATCGCGCGCATCGCCGAATCGGCCGGCGTGCAGCTGCTTTCGATTCACGGCCGCACGCGCGCCTGCATGTTCGAAGGATGCGCCGAGTACGAGACCATTGCCGAGGTGAAATCCCGGCTGCGCATCCCGGTGATCGCCAACGGCGACGTGCGCACGCCCGAGGACGCAAAGCGCGTGCTCGAGCTCACGGGAGCCGACGGCATCATGGTCGGACGCGCGGCGCAGGGGCGGCCGTGGCTGTTCCGGGAGATTTCGCATTACCTCGAGACCGGCGAGCGGCTGGCGCCGCCGCCTGCCACGGAGATGGGCGCGATCCTGATCGAGCATCTCGAGGGGCTGTACACGCTTTACGGGTCGGAGCAGGGGGCCCGGGTGGCGCGCAAGCACATCGGCTGGACGGTGCGCGAGCTGCCCGGTGGGGAGGCGCTGCGCTGCGCGGTGAACAAGATCGATGCCGCGGCGGCGCAGTGCGCAGCAGTGAACGACTACTTCGAGAGACTCGCCGCATGAAACGGAGCAATGAGCTGGCGGATTGCGTCAAGCGCTCGCTCGAGCGCTACTTCAAGGACATGGACGGCGAAAAGCCGACCTCGATCTACGAGATGGTGCTGAAGAACATCGAGAAGCCCATGATCGAAACGGTGCTCGGCAAGGCGGCAGGCAACCTGTCGCTCGCCTCCCAGATGCTGGGCGTCACCCGCAATACGCTCCGCAAGAAGATGCAGCAGCTGCGGATCAAAGGGTAGTGACGAAGGTCAGCCGGGCGCTTCTCAGCGTCTCCGACAAGTCCGGCATTGTCGAGTTCGCCCGCGCACTCGCTGCGCTCGGCGTGCAGATCCTGTCCACCGGCGGCACGGCGAAGCTGCTGGAGAAGGAAGGCATCGCGGTCACCGAGGTCTCGGCCTACACCGGGTTCCCGGAGATGCTCGACGGCCGCGTCAAGACGCTGCACCCGAAAATTCATGCCGGGCTGCTCGCGCGGCGCGACGACCCGGGGCACCTCGCGGCGCTGCGCAGCGCAGGCATTCCGCCGATCGATCTCCTGGTGGTGAATCTCTACCCTTTCCAGGCGAGCGTGGCGGATCCCGATTGCAGCTTCGAGGAAGCCATCGAGAACATCGACATCGGCGGCCCCGCGCTGCTGCGCGCGGCGGCGAAGAACCATGCGGGAGTCGGCGTGGTCGTGGACCCGGCCGATTACGCGCGGGTGCTCGAAGAGATGCGCTCGAGCGGCGGCATTTCGGAGGCCACGCGCTTCGCGCTGGCGAAAAAAGTGTTCGCGCACACCGCCGCCTACGACGGCGCCATCGCGAACTATCTGTCCTCGCTCGATGCGGGCCGGCGGCGGCGCGAGTACCCCGACGTGCTCAGCCTGCAGTTTGCCAGGCTGCAGGACCTGCGCTACGGCGAGAACCCGCACCAGAGCGCGGCGTTGTACCGCGACGAGCGCCCGGTCGCCGGCAGCCTGGCGACCTGCCGCCAGCTGCAGGGCAAGGAGCTCTCCTACAACAACATCGCCGATGCCGACGCCGCCTGGGAGTGCGTGAAGAGCTTCGCCGAGCCGGCCTGCGTCATCGTGAAGCACGCCAATCCCTGCGGCGTCGCCACCGGCGCGAGCCTGGCTGCGGCCTACGAGAAGGCGTTCAAGACCGACCCGGTGTCGGCTTTCGGCGGCATCCTCGCGTTCAACCGCGCGCTCGATCGCGCCGCCGCCGAGGCGGCAAGCCAGCAGTTCGCCGAAGTGATCGTCGCGCCGCGGGTCGAACCCGAAGCCCAGGAAGTTTTCGCGAAGAAGGCCAACGTGCGGGTACTCGAAGTGCCGCTGTCGCACGACGTGCAGGCGCATGACTACAAGCGCGTCGGCGGCGGATTGCTGGTCCAGACGACCGACGCAAAAGCGGTCAGGCGCGACGAGCTGAAAGTCGTCACAAAGAAACAACCCTCAGAGTCGCAGTGGAGCGATCTTCTCTTCGCCTGGCGCGTCGCGAAATTCGTGAAGTCGAACGCCATCGTCTTCTGCCGCGACGGCATGACGCTCGGCATCGGCGCCGGCCAGATGAGCCGCGTCGACAGCTCGCGCCTCGCGGCGATGAAGGCACAAGCGGCGAAGCTCTCGCTTGCCGGCTCGGTGGTCGCCTCCGATGCCTTCTTCCCGTTCCGCGACGGCCTCGATGTAGTGGCGGAGGCCGGCGCGGCTGCGGTGATCCAGCCCGGCGGCAGCGTGCGCGACGACGAGGTGATCGCCGCCGCCGACGAGCGCGGCGTGGCCATGGTGCTCACCGGGGTGCGGCACTTCCGCCACTGAAATGAAGCTGCTCGTGATCGGTTCCGGCGGGCGCGAGCACGCGCTCGCATGGAAGCTCGCCCAGAGCCCGCGCGTGCAGAAAGTCTACGTCGCGCCGGGCAATGCCGGCACCGCTCTCGAGCCCGGGCTGGAGAACGTCGCCTTGAGCGCGCTTCCAGACCTGGTTTCCTTTGCAAGGAAGGAAAATGTTCAGCTGACCGTCGTCGGTCCCGAAGCGCCGCTCGCCGCCGGCGTGGTCGACGCGTTTGGCTCGGCGGGACTCAGGATTTTCGGCCCGACGCGAGCCGCGGCGCGACTCGAGTCGTCGAAGGATTTCGCCAAGTCGTTCATGGCGCGCCATGGCATCCCGACCGCCCGCCACGCGAGCTTCGAGCGCGCCGCGGACGCCAGGGCCTATGTCGTCGAGCATGGCGCTCCGATCGTCGTCAAGGCCGACGGC
>Ga0209378_1000734_pt1 | contig 23641 bp, 27 predicted proteins | sample GraSoiAngelo_156_FD_186170 | JGI IMG/M metagenome (GOLD analysis project Ga0209378, IMG submission 186170) | Grasslands soil microbial communities from the Angelo Coastal Reserve, California, USA - 14_1009_13_40cm (SPAdes) (version 2) | ecosystem: Environmental > Terrestrial > Soil > Grasslands ...
ACGAAGGGGCCGGTCCCGATGACGGCGTCGGGCTGGTTGAAGTCTTTGAACTTCTCCTCGGCCTCGCGCGGCAGGATGGCCGTGTGCGCGGCGCTGGCGAGATGGTTCAGGAAGGGCGCGTACGGTTCCTTGAGGACGATGCGCACGGTGGAGCGGTCGACCACCTCGATGGCCTGGACGGGATCGAGACGCTGCCGCATGGGCGACTTCGTCCGGAAGCGCTCGAGCGAGTACTTGACGTCGTCGGCGGTGACCTCGCGTCCATTCACGGGGGGCTTGCGGTGGAAGCGCGCGCCCTTGCGCAGCGTGAACACGTAGGTGGTGGGCGTCGGAGATTCCCACCGCTCGGCGAGGTCGGGCAGGATCCGGAAGTCGGTCGAGCTCGTCTGCTCGGGGCCGGCGGGAAAGCGGACGAGGTGGCTGTAGGTCAGGCTCGCCACGGTCTGCGGGATGAAGTTGACGAGCTGGTGCGGATCGAGCCCCGGCGGATCGGCCGCCGCCACGTGGAACACGCCGCCTCGCTTCGGAGTCTGAGCGGAGGCCGGCGCGAAGGCCCCGCCCGCCAGCCCGACCACGGCGAGGAGGACGACCGCGAGGGCCGTGGTCACTTGTCGAGCCAGGTGTAGAGCAGGCGCATGCCGAGGCCGTAACCGTCGTGGTGCTGGAAGCCCTTCACGTAGGGCGGGTGCGAGACGTATTGCGGCCACTGCGGGACGTAGATGTAGTAGGCCTTGTCGGCCAGGTAGCGTTGGATGTCGTCGACGATCTGCTTCCGCTTCTTCGGGTCCATCTCACGGCGCTGGGCGACCAGCATCTTGTTCAGCTCGGCGTCGGTGACGTGGCTCTGGTTCGTTGGGAGCTCCGGATAGAAGCGCCCGAAGAGGAAATCGTCGACCTCGGTGAACGGCGTCGACGGCCCCATGGCCATCTTCTCGAACTTCCCGACCGCGGTGGTCGAGATGTACTTCCCGTACTCCTCGGGCTTGAGCTCGACGTTGATGCCGACCTTGCCGAGATTCTCGGCGGCCAGCTCGTAGTAGCTGCGCCAGGGCACGACGTAGCCGGGCCAGTGGAACATCGGCGTCGTGAATCCTCGCGGGAACCCGGCCTCGGCGAGCAGGCGCCTGGCCTCGGCCGGATCGTAGCCCACGAGATACTTCGCCCTGGCCGGCTCGAGCTTCGCGGTGTCGAGCTTCCACTCCTTGAGCGCGCAGGGAACGGGGCCGGCGTCGACGCAGCCCTCGCCGAACAGCAGGGCGTCGTTCCAGGCCTTGCGCTCGATGGCGAGCGACATCGCCCGCCGGACGCGCACGTCGTTGAACGGGGGCTGATCGGTCCGCATGTAGATGAAGCCCTGGCCGATCACCTGGAACGGCGTCACCACCATCTCGGGATTGGTCTTCTTGAGCGAGCGCGCCTCTTCGGGGGCGACCCAGCCCCAGACGTGCGGCAGCTCGGCCTTGCCCGCGCGCAGGACGGACAATCGGGCTGCCGCGTCGGGGGTGATCTCGACCACGGCGCCGTCGAGATAGGGCAGAGGCTTCATGAAGTAGTCGGGGTTGCGCTCGAACACCATGCGCACGCCCTTGTCGTACGACTTGAGGATGAACGGCCCGGTGCCGATCACGGCGTCGGGGTGGTTGAAGTCCTTGAACTTCTCCTCGGCCTCGCGCGGAAGGATCGCGCAGAAGGACGAGTTGGCCAGGTGGTTCAAGAAGGGCGCGTACGGCTCCTTGAGTGTGATGCGCACGGTATGTCGATCGATGACGTCGATCGAGCTCACCGGCTCGAAGCGCGTGGCGAAGCCCGACTTGGCCATGAAGCGCTCGAGCGAGTACTTCACGTCGTCGGCCACGACTTCACGCCCGTTCACCGGGGGCTTCTGATGGAAGCGCACGCCCTTGCGCAGGGTGAACGTGTAGACCTTGCCGTCCTTCGACACCGTCCACTTCTCGGCGAGGTCGGGGAGGATCGAGAAATCGGTCGGGCTCTTCTGCTCGGGCCCGTTCGGGAAGCGCACGAGCTGGCTGTAGCTGAGGCTCACGTACGAATGAGTCAGGAAGCTGATGGACAGATGCGGGTCGAGGCTGGGCGCCTCCCGCTCGGCGATGCGGATGACGCCGCCACGTTTGGGCGTTTGCGCCGGCGCCGGCGTGGCGAGAGCGACGATCACGAGCACGAGCAGGAATCGAGAGACCGCGCGAACCATGGTTGATCCTCCGGAAGGGTGCTTCATTATCCCGGGCCCCCGGGGCTTGTCAATTCGGCTGCCTGGCCTCACAGTGTGTCGCCATGGAATTCGGCCTCTTCACGGAGTTCCAGTGCCCGGCAGGGATGAACGCGTCGACCGCCTTCGATCAGTCGATGGAGCAGATGAAGGCGGCGGAAGATCTCGGCTTCGACGCCGTCTGGCTCGCCGAGATCCACTTCCAGAAGGACCGGTCCGTGCTCTCGGCGCCCCTCGTGATCGCGTCGGCGCTGGCGATTGCCACCCGGAGGGTCAAGATCGGTATCGCGGTCCAGGTCCTTCCGCTGAGCCATCCCTTGCGGCTGGCCGAGGACGTGGCGACCGTGGACCATTTGAGCAAGGGCCGGCTCGAGTTCGGGATCGGGCGCAGCGGGCTGCCCGGCCACTACCAGGGGTTCAACATCCCCTACAGCGAGAGCCGTGACCGCTTCCTCGAGACCCTGGACATCCTGCGCAAGGCGTGGACCCAGGAGCGGTTCTCCCACGCCGGGCAGTTCTGGCAGTTCAACGACGTGTGCATCATGCCCAAGCCGTACCAGAAGCCGCATCCGCCACTGCGCGTGGCGGCCACGACCGAGGAGACGTATCCGATGGTCGGGCGGATGGGGTTGCCGATCTTCGTGGCGCCCCGCACGATCTCGATCTCGGACCTCACGCGCTTCATGGGTGGCTACCACGACGGGTGGAGCGCGGGCGGGCACGCCGGACGCGGCGACGTCGGGCTCAACATGCCGCTCTATGTGGCCGAGACGGCGCGCGCGGCCCGCGAGGAGCCCGAAGCGAGCACGATGCACTTCTACCGCACGATCGGCGAGGCGCTGCGCAAGCGTGACGGTGCCGGCTTCCAGACGACCGAAGCGCGTGCGGTCAAGGCCGATCGGCTCAGCGACATCACCTACGACGAGGTGCTGCGCGAGCAGGCGATCTTCGGCACACCGGAGGCGGTCGTCGACCGGTTGCTGGCCCTCCGTGAGGAGGTGGGCTTCACGAGCCTGTCGGCCTGGATGAATCCGGGGGGCCAGATCCCGCACGAGCGCGTGCTGACCTCGATGCGGCTGTTCCTCGAGCGAGTCGCGCCCCGTCTGAGCTGACCGGCGCTCAGGTCCAGGGCTGCATCTTCGGGCCGTAGCCGCCGATCTTGTCGACCTTCGTCTTGACGAGCAAGCGCTTCTCGCCGGGCCGACGGAACGGATACTTCTCGGCATTGAGGAAGCGCTTGGCCAGCTTGTCGATGTGCGGGTCGGCGCCGGCCTCGGTGATCGAGGCCTTGCCGTGGAAGACCATGTAGGACTGCGGGTCGTTGCGATCCTGCACCGAGATGATCACGCGCGGATCGCTCCGCAAATTCTTCGGCTTGAGTCGCCCTTCGGCGGTATTGAACACGACCTCGTCGCCGTCGATGTCCACCCAGACCATCGTCACCTGGGGCTTGCCGCCGGCGCCGAACGTGATGACGTGGCCGTACGCCTTGTCCTGGAGGATCTTCTTCACCGAGTCCGGCAGCTTGATCGCCATGACCGAGCCCTCCCGCTGACGCTTCTAGTCCATCACGCGGGCGGGCGCAAGCGAGAAGTGGCGGTTCACTCGGTCGGCCGGCCTCCGACGCTCCACGGATCCTCGTCGGATGTTTCCGCCGGTGCCGTCGTCGTGGGCTCAGACGACTGGAGCGAGACGATCGAGAGCTCGAGTTGCTGCAGTCGCTCTTTCAGCGCGTCGAGCTTGCCAGCGATCTCCTCTTCGGGAACCAGCAGGGCGGGAGTTTCGACGGTCGCCTGGATCTTGATCCGTCTGAAGATCGGCATGATTGTACCTCCCCCGGTGAAGACCGACGCCGCATATCCGATGCCGCGCCGAGGGGGCGCGCTACTTCGCACGGAAATCACGGGGTTGCGCTCCGCCGCGAGCCGACGACAATGACAAAACGCGCTGGCGGTGCCATCGCGACGGCCGAATGGCAGATCCGATCCGTATCGCCTGGTCCCATGCGGGTGACGAGGGCGCCGCCGTCGGCTCCCCCGATACGACCCGCTGGGAGTCGCTGAGCTTTCCGCGGCCCTGGCCCGATCGCCCGTGGATCTTCGGCGTGATGGTCGCCTCGGCCAATGGCGTCGTCGCCTGGCGCCGCCGTGGGCCCGGCGACGATCCCGTCCGGGCGATCCTCGGCGGCGACGACCGTCCGGAGCGCATCGCCGATCGGCGGCTCATGCGGTATCTGCGCACGATCGGCGACGCCGGCATCGGCGCCCAGACGGTGCGAGAGCAACCGGGGCTCGTGCTGACGCCCCAGGAGCCGGGTGACGAGCCAGCGCCCGATCTCTACGCGTTCCGCATCGCGCGCGGACTCTCGTACCACCCGCGCAACGTCGTCTACTCGCTGTACGGCCGCCTGCCGCTCGAGCATCCGATCTTCACCACGCCGGGGCTCGACGCCGTCGTCCTCACCACGCCGGCCGGCGCCGCGCTCCTCCGCGGTCACGCGAGGTCGTCCGCGTCACCGGCGCTCATCGTCGAGCCGCTGCTCGAACGCGAAGGCCTGGTCCGGGCCCACCGGCGACTCTTCGCCGAGCACGGGGTCAGGTACCTCGCGTGCGAGGGCGGCCAGACCGTGCTCAACGCGCTGCACGAGGCCGGACTGCTGGACGAGGTCTTCCTCACGGTCACCGACATCGTGATCGACACGAGCGCCCACGACGGCGTCCTCACGTGCTTCGACTTCCGGGCCGAGCGGGCCGAGCTCGTCGCCGAGGGAAAGATCAGCCGAGACAGCGGGTACGCGTTCCAGCGCTGGCGCTTCAGGAAGCCCGGCGGTGACGCCTCCCCCCGACGCGACTCCTGAGCGGGCTGTCGACGGTCCTCGCCGCCCAGACGGTGCTCAGTCGAGCTTCGCCCTCCCGAAGCGCCTCGGCGATCGTGGGGTATCGCTCGCCGGATTCCTCGACGAGCTCGGTGGCCAGCCAGATCTGCCAACGCCAGCGTGAACCTTCCGGATTGGAGACAGCGACGATGTGCATGCCTTGCGACCTCGGATTGGGAAGTTTCTTTCTCTCGACTCGAACGAGTGAGCAAGGCAAATGCCCGATCTGCAGGCCGCGCACTTGCGTGCGAACGACCTCGCGCGAGCGTCACGACGACGACGCGACCGCGTCACGCTGACGGCCGAGCGTGACAGCGTGTGAATAAAAAGTGAGGGTTCACCGGTGTACACTTGCGCCACGTCGGCGAGCTGCGCCATCGTCGTGTCGATCAGCTCTCGGGCGGGCAGAAGCAGCGCGTGGCCCTGGCCCGCGCGCTCGCGCCCCAGCCGCGCGTGCTGCTGCTCGACGAGCCGCTGACCGCGCTCGACGCCAAGCTGCGCGACGTGCTGCGCGTCGAGATCGACGCGCTGCTCAGACGATTGCGCATGACGGCGGTCTACGTCACCCATGACCAGGCGGAGGCGATGGCGCTCGGCGACCGCATCGTCGTGATGAGCCAGGGCCAGGTCGCCCAGGTCGGCCGGCCCCGCGACATCTACTTCACGCCCCGGAGCCGCTTCGTCGCCGAGTTCGTGGGAACGATGAACCGCTTGCATGGCGTCGTGCGTGATGGCCATCTGGAGGTCATGGGGGGACGGGTGCCGTGGCGGGGCCGGGGGGCGGGCGAGGTGGAGGTACTCTTTCGCCCGGAGCGGGCGGCGATCGTCGCGCCCGGCGCCCGGCACGTGAAGGGCCGGGTGAGCTCGTCGTTCTTCCTCGGCGATCGCACGCGCCTGCTCGTCGAAGGCGTGAGCGCAGGGACGTTGATCGTCGAGACGACGGACCGCCGTGACTGGGAGCCCGGTCAGGACGTGTACCTCGCGATCGATCCCGACGCGCTGCTGACCCTGGACCGGTGAACGATGAAGACCACCCTGCTGATCGCCCAGATCTCCGACACGCACATCAAGCCCGAGGGCCGGCTCGCCTACGAGCGCATCGACACGGCCTGGCATCTCGGGCGGTGCGTCGAGCATCTGCTCGCCCTCGATCCGCGGCCGGACGTGGTGCTCGCGACCGGCGATCTCGTCGACGCGGGGCTGGCCGAGGAATACCGCTTGCTCGCGCGGCTGCTCGCCCCCTTGCCCATGCCGGTGTACCTCATCCCCGGCAATCACGACGCGCGTGAGCCGCTGCGCGAAGTGTTCGCCCACCACCGCTACCTGCCGCGCTCGGGATTTCTCCACTACGTGATCGACGAGCATCCACTGAGGCTGATCGGTCTCGACACGCTGGTGCCGGGCGAGGGCGGCGGCGTCATGGACGAGGAGCGCGTGCGCTGGCTCGACGCGAAGCTCGGCGAAGCTCCCGGCCGGCCGACGTTGATCTTCATGCACCACCCGCCGTTCCGCACCGGGATCGACCGCATGGATCGCCAGGGCCTGGCCAACGCCGCGGCGATGGGGAACGTGATTGCGCAGCACTCGGCGATCGAGGGGATTGTCTGCGGCCATCTTCACCGGCCGATCCACACGCGCTGGCAGGGCACCGTCGTCACGACGGCGCCGAGCCCCGCCCATCAGGTGGCCCTCGACCTCGACAAGGGAGAGAAGCTGGGGTGGGTGATGGAGCCGCCGGCCTGTCTGCTGCACGCCTGGCGGGCCGGCGCCGGGCTCGTGACGCACACGAGCTACGTCGGCGAGTTCTCCGGGCCCTATCCGTTCTACAAGGCCGGCAAGCTGATCGACTAGCCATGGCGCGACTCAGATTCGACCGCGACTACTACACGATGCTCGGCGTGAGCGTGAAGGCGACCGACGACGACATCCGTCGCGCCTACCGGCGCCTGGCGCTCGAGTTCCATCCCGACCGCAACCCCGGCAACGCCGCGGCCGAGGAGCGCTTCAAGGAGATCAGCGAGGCGTACGCCGTGCTGATCGATCCCGCCAAGCGGCGCCAGTACGACCGCGCCCGCCAGACCGGCGTGCCCGGCGACTTTACCGTGAACCGCGACGATCTCTTCCGCGATCTCTTCGCCGACCCGCGGGCCAGCGCGATCTTCGAGGAGCTGGCGCGCGAGCTCGGGCGCATGGGACTTCACGTGGACCACCGGCGCTTCGAGCAGACACTCTTCGGCGGGCGCACGGTCGTCAGCGGCCACGTGGTCGTGATCTCGCCGTTCACACCGCTCACGATGCTCTTCCGTCTCGCCCGGGCCGCGGTGCTGGGCGCCCGGCGCGCCACCGACGGCGAGCGCGCGCCGCTGCCGCCGCCGCGTGGCGTGCTCGGTCACCTCGCTGCGGCCGGTCGTTGGCTGCTCGGTCCGCCACGCCCGGAGGCGTTGAGCACGTCCGACATCGTCGTCACGGTGGCCCTCACCGTGGCCGAAGCCGCCCAGGGCGGCAAGAGGCGCGTCGCCCTCGGCGACGGCGCGGCTGCCGAGGACGTGCTCGTCACGATCCCGGCCGGTGTGCGCGAGGGCGCGCGCTTGAGGCTGCGCGGCAAGGGCCGGCGCGTTCGCGGCGGTGCGCGCGGCGACGCCTATCTGGTGATTCGAATCGCCGGCTGACGTTTGACTCGCTCGCGCCCGCGGCCTATGCTGCGAACGCGATGCTGCTGGTGATCGACGTCGGCAACAGCAACACCAAGGTCGGCGTGTGCGACGACACGCGCCTGCTCGTGTCGTGGTCGCTCACCACGCGGCGGGAACAGACCGCCGACGAGTACGGGCTGTTCGTGGAGACGCTGCTGCGTACGCGGGGCGTCGACACGCGGGACATCACGGGCATCGCCATCTCGAACGTCGTCCCCCAGACGCAGCGGGCGCTCGACGACATGGCCGACAAGTACTTCGGGGCGACGCCGATCACGGTGGACGCGAGCCTGGAGGCCATTCCCCTCGCCGTGGACGACCCGCGCTCGGTCGGCGCCGACCGGATCGTGGCCACGGTGGCGGCCGTCGCCCTCTACGGCCCGCCCTTGATCGTGGTGGACCTCGGCACGGCCACCCGCTTCGACTGCGTCGACGGCCGCGGCCGCTTCGTCGGCGGGGCCATCGCGCCCGGCATCGCGATCGCCGCCGACGCGCTGCTGACGCGAGCCGCGCGTCTCTACCGCGTGGAGCTGGTGAGGCCCGAGCACGCGATCGGACGCGACACGGTCACCAACATCCAGTCGGGAATCGTCTACGGGTTCGCCGGGCTCATCGACGGCATCGTCGGGCGCATGCGCAGCGAGCTCGCCGCGGATGCGACCGTCGTGGCCACCGGCGGCCTCGCCTTGCTGATGGCCGACGTGGCCAGCAGCATCCAGCACCTGAACGCCGACCTCAAGCTCGAAGGCCTGCGTCTCATCTACCAGCGCGCTCAAAAATAGGAGGCCCCATGCCCGGCTACGTGATCGCCGAAGTCGACGTCACCGATCCGATCGTGTTCGAGGAGTACCGCAAGCAGGTCCCGGGCACCGTCCAGAAGTACGGCGGGAAATTCCTCGCCCGGGGTGGCACCGTGCACTCGCTCGAGGGCGGCTGGCAGCCCAAGCGTCTGGTCATGCTCGAGTTCCCGTCGGTGGAGCAGGCGCGACGCTGGCACGACTCCGAGGAGTATCGCGGCCCCAAGGCGATGCGGATGAAGTCGGCCAAGACGAGGGTGATCGTCGTCGAGGGCGTCTCCTAGCGATTGACGCCGCTCCTGGCGCTGTCGGCGGCGTTCGGCTTCGGGGTCGCCGGCATTTTCCTCAAGCGCGCGCTCCAGTACGTCGATCCGCTGCCGGCGGCGGTGCTGTCGGTCACGTTCACGACGGCCGTCGTCTGGACGGTGACGCTGTCCACGACGTCGCTCGACGGCCTGCTGACTCCGCGCATCCTGCCCTTCGTCGTGGCCGGCGTGATCGCGCCCGGGCTCGCCCGGCTGGCGCTCTTCACCGGCATCGACCGCGTCGGCGTCGCGCGCACCTATGCCATCGGCGCCACTGCGCCCCTCGTTTCGGTCGTGCTCGCCATCCTCTTCCTCGGCGAACGGCCGTCGTGGCTGCTCCTGATCGGGGCAGGTGCGATCGTCGTAGGCGGCACCCTGCTGTCCGCGCGCCCGCCCGGCGATCGGAGCTGGCGGCGCCGCGATCTCGTGTTCGCCGGGCTGGCCGCATTCGGGTTTGCCGTGCGGGACAACGTCACGCGGTACGGGTTTCTGGACTTCACCGATCCGGTGCTGGCCGCCGCGGTGTCCACCGCGACGTCGGTGACCCTCATGTGGACCTACGCGCTCATCGCCGCGCGGCGCGAGCTGCGCGTCGACCGACTCGGGCTCAAGCTGCTGATGTGCGCGGGCGTGGCCGAGGGCTTCGCCTACGTGACGATGTGGCGGGCGCTGGCCCGCGGCAGCGTGGCCGTGGTCTCGCCGCTCACGAACTCGCATTCGATCTTCGCGGTGGTGCTGGCCGCGGTGTTCCTGCGCGACCTCGAGCGAGTGACCTGGCGGATCGGTGTGGCGACGGTGCTGATGGTCGCTGGCGTGATGATCGTGTTGCGGTTCGGGGCGCGCTGAACCCGAGCGGTCAGCGCGGGTGCGGTCAGCGGGAACGCAGGTGCGTCGTCAGCCGGTACGGATTCCGCGGCACGGAGCGGTCGACCGTCTTCATCGCAGCCAGTCGCCGGGTGCCCTCGGCGACCGCCACGCTGATCGTCGCGAAGCGTGTGCGCGATTCCTCCACGCACTCCCCGGCCGCATTCATGATGCGCCAGCGCCAGCCCTTGTCACGCGGTGTGGACACGGCGTAGACATGCATGGCCGGTTACCAGCGCCCGCCGCGGCCGCTGCCGCCGCGCGGGCCGCCTCGGTCGCCACCGCCGCGCTCCGAGGGCTTGGCCACTTCGACTTTGATCTGGCGACCGTCGACGTCCTGACCGTTGAGGCGTGACACGGCCTGCTGAGCGTCCTGCTCACTGGCCATCTCGACGAAGCCGAAGCCGCGCGACCGGCCGGTGTCGCGATCGGTCACGACGCGAGCCGATTCGACGCTGCCGTGGGCGGCGAAGACCTCGCGAAGACGATCGCTCGACGTCGAGAAGGAGAGGCCACCGACAAAGAGCTTCACGGCCATCTGGCGCACCTCGGTCTTCCGCGTGTTCGTCACGTCTCCGTCGGCGGAAGAAGCGTGGAGACGCGGGCTCGCCGAGGCGGCCAGCCGTCGACCGCACGTCGCGCCAGACGCGCAGAGACTACCCCATCCCGAGGTCGAACGCCAGCCGGGGCTTAGCGGCTGCGGCGATTCTGGAAGCGGCCGGTCAGCTCGGCCTGTCCCAGGACATGACCGTCCATGGCGGCCCGAAGATCACTCCTGGACGTCCCGGGGGGCAGGGTCAGCTCACTGTCCAGGGCATAGAGGGCGAAGACGTAGCGATGTGCTGATCCCGGCGGGGGGCAGGGCCCGCCCCAGCCGACCTTCTTGAAGTCGTTCACCCCCTGGGTACCGGCACCGGCCACGGTGTCCCGCCGAGGTACGCCCTCTGGGAGCTGCCGAGTACCGGCTGGGATGCGGTAGAGGACCCAGTGGACCCACGTTCCGGACGGAGCATCGGGGTCCTCGACCACGAGCGCATAGCTCTTCGCTCCGGCCGGAGGATTGGACCAGCGAAGCGGGGGCGAGCGATCCGGCCCGTCGCAGCTATAAGTGCGGGGAATCGAAGCGTTCTCGCCGAACGCTGGGCTCTTCAGGTCGAACGCAAATCCCGGCGTTACGACCAGCAGGAGCAAGGCTAGGAGGAGGAGGATTCTCATTGGCCCAGGATAACTCCCGCCCCGGCCGGAACCTGCCTATCGGTAGCGCTCCTCCCGGAGGTCGGCCGTGGCCTTGTGTGCCAGCATGCCTTCGATCTCGCAGAGCCGGGCCACCGTGGGTGCGATCCGGCCGCTCGCTTCCCGGCTGAGGCGCTGCCAGGTCACGGTCTTGATGAACTTGCCGACCCAGAGCCCGCCCGTGTAGCGGGCCGCCCGCCCGGTCGGCAGAATGTGGTTCGGGCCGATCGTCTTGTCGGAGTAGGCGACGGTCGACTCCTCGCCGAGGAAGAGCGAGCCGTAGTTGCGGAGCCGGCCGAGGTACCAGTCGAGGTCTCGGGTCTGGACTTCGAGGTGCTCGGGGGCGTACTCGTCGGCGAGGGCGGCTGCCTCCTCGTCCGACCCGACCACGATCACCTCACCGTTCCTGTCCCATGCTTCGCGGACGACCTCGCGCGTGCCGAGAGTGGGGATCTGACGCTCGCACTCGTAGACGACGGCCTCGCCGAGCGCGCGCGACGTCGTGATGAGGATCGCCGGCGAGGTCGGGCCGTGCTCGGCCTGACCCAGGAGGTCGCACGCGACGACGCCGGCATCGGCGCTGTCGTCGGCGATGACCAGGATCTCGGTCGGCCCGGCCAGCAGGTCGATGCCGACGGTGCCGAAGATCTGACGCTTGGCTTCCGCCACGTACTGGTTGCCCGGGCCGACGACCATGGCGACGGAAGGCACGGTCTCGGTGCCGAAGGCCATGGCGCCGAGGGCTTGCACGCCACCGATACAGTAGATCTCATCCGCGCCGGCGGCGAACATCGCGTACAACGTCGCCGGGTAGATGGAGCGTGGCGTCGTGTCGGGCGGCGTCGGCGGCGAGCAGGCGACGATGCGCTCGACGCCGGCCACCTTGGCGGTCACGATGCTCATCAGCGCCGAGGCGACCAGAGGGTAGCGGCCGCCCGGCACGTACGCGCCGACCGACTGGACCGGGATGAGCCGCTGGCCCAGGTGGACACCCGGCTGCAGCTCCACGTCGAACTCGCGAAGGCTCTCGCGCTGGCGCCGGGCAAACGCCGCGATCTGGTCGCGACAGTAATCGATGACGCGCCGGTCCTCGACGCTCACTCGCCCGATGGCCGACTCGATCTCGGACTGCGACAGCCGAAAGGCCGGCGGCGCCCACCGGTCGAGCCGCTCGGACCACTCGCGCACGGCCTTGTCGCCGCGCTCGCGGACAGCGCCCAGGATCTCGCTCACGGTCTGGCGGACGGCGGCGTCGTCCTCGGGGGGACGGGGCACGGCCTTTTTCAGGTACTCGCGCATACGGGCCTCCTCGCGTGATCGAAAGATACCCCAGGACGTGCTATCTCTTGACCCCGTCATGACGCTGCAGATCGGAGGGGCACGCCTCACTCTCGACACCGGCGATATCACCGAGCAGCGCGTCGACGCGATCGTGAACGCCGCCAACTCCACGCTGCTCGGCGGCGGAGGCGTGGACGGTGCGATCCATCGTCGGGGCGGCCCCGACATCCTCGAGGCGTGCAAGCAGATCGTGGCGCGGCAAGGCGGCTGTCCGACCGGCGAGGCCGTCATCACGCCCGGCGGGCGGCTGCCCGCGCGCTTCGTGATCCACACCGTCGGGCCGGTGTGGTCGGGCGGGCGCCGCGGCGAGGACGACCTGCTGGCCGCGGCCTATCGCAACAGCTTGCGGCTGGCCGCCGAGCACGGACTGGGGACGATCGCGTTTCCGTCGATCTCGACAGGCGCCTATCGCTTTCCGATCGAGCGCGCCGCCGGCGTCGCTCTCGGCACGACGGCGGCGTTTCTTCGTGGCGGCGGCCATGCGATCGCCGAGGTGCGGTTCGTGCTCTTCACCGCCGACGACCTCGCGGTGTACCATCGCGCTCTCGACCGCCTGTTCCCGGAGGAACGTCGATGACCAACGAGGAGTGGTTCGAGGGCGTGACCTCCGAGCTGGTGGCGCGAAGCCCCTTCCGCCGCTCGGAGTACTTCAAGCGCTTCGCCTCCGGCGCGCTGCCCACGGCGCAGGCCTGGGTCCATCTCTCGCAGCACTACCTGCTCATCGCCTGGTTCCCGCGCATCTTCAGCGGCATCCACGCGCGCTGCGACGACCTGGACGTGCGGAAGGACTGCGCGCGCCATCTGCTGGTCGAGGACCTCGGCTACTTCGAGGGCAAGGTGGGCGGCACGCCCGATCACGACGAGCTGTATCGTCGGATCGGGGACGATCTCGGGTACCCCCGCAGTGTCTACGCGACGATCACGCCGATTCCCGAGATGGCAGCGATCGTCGACTACTTCAAGACGATGGCCCACGAGCTGCCGTGGAGCGCGTCGCTCTGCGCCACCGCGCTCATCGAGGAAGAGGTGGTCGAGATCTCCCAGACCGTGGGCAAGGCCCTCGTCCAGCACTACGGCGTCCGGCCCGAGTGGGGCGGGATGAACTACTACGTCCACGAGATGGTCGAGAAGGAAGAGGCCGGCGAGACCAAGGGAGCGATCCTGAAGCACATCCGCACGGCCGAGGACCGGGCCGCCGCCGAGGCCGCCATGCGCGAGATGCATCGGCGGCTCGAGCGCTACGCCGACGCGCTCACGCAGCGATACCTCGGCGGGTCAGCGGCCGACCGGGTGCAGTAGCAGGCGACCGTTGGTGCGGTCGAGCGTAAGGTTGAATCGGTTCAGGAAGTCGGCGCCAAGGATTCCGTCGATCGCCCGCGACTGCGGGAAGGCTTCGTAGACTCCGACGTCCATGCTCTCGACGACGGCCTCGCCCACTGCGAGCCGCGCGACCTTGACGAGGGGAATCGAGTGCGGGGCGCCACCCACGGCGCGGATGGTCTTCCGCCGCGCGTTGTCGGGCACGGCGATGCCGAGCCGCCCGGCGTAGAGTGGCGTCAGCACGGTCAGGTTGGCCCCGGTGTCGAGCAGGAACACCGCGTGATAGTGCGAGTCGTTCACCTGCACGTTGACCAGCGTCATCGTGTTGAGGATCTGCATGGGCACGGCGACCTGCCCGCCCGTCGCCGCCGTCGAGGCGCTGCAGCCGGCGAGGAGCGCCGCCACCGCCAGCACGACGAGCCCCCGCCGACGGCCGCAACGGTCAGCGGCTGCTGTAGCCATGGCGCTCGTTCAGGCAGCGAGCCATGATGTCTCGCTGCTCGTCGGGGGACCTGAAGCGCACGCCTCCCTGGGGCGGGAGCTGGGAGATCGTGGCGCCGGGCGCCAGCGCGCGGCAATCCTGAAAGGCGTCCCAGGCTCGCAACTGCGCCGGCGTGAGGTTCGGTGCGCAACCCGCCAGCAACGCGGCCGCGCCGGCCACGGCTAGTGCGTGCCGCAGGGCATCAACCCCGGAGCAATTCCTCGGCGACGCGCTTGACGTCGGCGGCGTCGACCTGGCCCTTGTGGGTCTTCATCACGTCGCCAACGAGCCGGCCAGCCTGCTTGCCGTCGCTGATCCCGAGCGCGCCGATGCGCTCCTTCACCAGAGCCCGCAATGCGTTCTCGTCGATGCCCCGGGGCAGGTAGCGTTCACAGAACTCGATCTCGTACCGGAGCTGAGCGATCTGGGCAGCCGCCCGCTCGCCGCCGAGCTTCTCGTACTCGGCGACCGCTTTCTGGAGCTGCTTGCGGTAGGCGCCGATGACGTCGAGGATGACAGCGTCGTCCACCGTGCCGGCGAACCCCTTGGCCGTCCGCCGCTCGGTGACCTTCGTCTTCAGCATGCGGACCACGTCGGCCGTCCGTTGATCCTTCTCGCGGATGGCGCGGGTCAGCGTTTCGGCGAGCTGCTGCTCCAGGCTCACGACGATCTATCGTACCGCGGGGACCGGACGGTGAGCGACTTCTCCGCGGCCGGCGCGCAGCTTCTGCTGGAACGACTCCATGTAGAGATAGATGACGGGCGTGATGTAGAGCGTCAGGAGCTGCGAGAGGACGAGCCCGCCGACCACGGCCAGCCCGAGCGGCCGCCGGGCGCTGCCGCCGGCGCCCACGCCGAGCGCGATGGGCAGCGTCCCGAGCAGCGCGGCCATCGTCGTCATCATGATCGGGCGGAAGCGCAGCAGGCAGCCCTTGTAGATGGCCTCGGCCGGAGTCATGCCGCCGCGCTCGGCCTCGAGGGCGAAGTCGATCATCATGATCGCGTTCTTCTTCACGATGCCGACCAGCATGATGATGCCGACGAAGCCGTAGACGTTCAGCTCGGCCCGGAACAGCATCAGCGTCAGCAGCGCGCCCACCGCCGCGGACGGCAGGCCGGACAGGATCGTCAGCGGGTGGATGAAGCTCTCGTAGAGGATGCCCAGCACGAGATAGATCACGAGCACGGTGATCAGCAGGAGCAGGCCCTGGCCCTTCAGCGAGGCCTGGAACGCCTGGGCGGTGCCCTGAAAGCTCCCGAAGAGCGTGGCCGGCGCGCGCACCTCGCGCACGACCTGCTGGATCTGCGACACCGCCTGACTGAGCGAGACGCCTTCCTTGAGGTTGAACGAGATCGTGACCGACGGGAGCTGGCCCAGGTGGTTGACGGTGAGCGGCCCCAGCGCGGGCGTCAGGCGGGCGACCGCGTCGAGCGGCACCAGCTTGGCCTGCGACGAGCGCACGTACAGCCGCGGCAACTGGCTCGGATCACGCTGATAGGCGGGATCGAGCTCGAGGATCACCCAGTACTGGTTCGCCGGCGTGTAGATCGTGGAGACCTGCGTCGCGCCGTAGGCGGCGCCCAGCGCCACCTCGATCTGGTCGGCGGTGACGCCCATGGCCGAGGCGCGGTCGCGGTCGATGTCCACGCGGATCTGCGGGCTCGTGATGAGGAGATCCGTGTTCACGTCGGTGAAGTCGGGCAGCGCGCGCATGCGCTCGAAGAGGATCGGCGCCCAGTGGTACAGCTCGGTCAGATCCGTGCTCTGGAGCGTGTACTGGTAGAGCGCCTTCGTCAGCTGGCCGCCGATGCGGATGGTGGGCAGCACCTGCGGATAGACATTGATCCCGGGCACCGTGGCCAGCTTCGGCCGCAGCTCCTGGATGATCTGCTCTACCGGCGGCCGCTGGTCGTGCGGCTTGAGGCGGATGAACAGGCGGCCGGTGTTGGGCACGATGTTGACGCCGCCGGCGCCGATCGACGACATGAACTGCTCGACGTAGGGATCCTTCTGCACGATCGCCGCGACCGCCTGCTGCTTCTCCCGCATGGCGTCGAACGAGATGTCCTGCGCGGCCTCGGTGAACGCGAAGATCTGGCCGGTGTCCTCGTTGGGAATGAAGCCCTTCGGGATGGTACGGAAGGCCCAGGCCGTGACGGCAAGGCTGATGATCAAGCTCACGACCGTCACCCACCGATGGATCATCACCCAGCGCAGGCTCGTGTCGTAGACGTGGAGCATGCCGTCGAAGAACCGCTCGGAGAGCATGAACAGCCGGTTGTGCGACTCGGCCGGCGGTTTGAGGAAGCGGCTGCACAGCATGGGCGTGAGCGTGAGCGAGACCACGCCGGAGACCAGCACGGCGGCGCCGATGACCACCGCGAACTCGTGCAGGAGCCGGCCGACCACGCCGCCCATGAACAGGACGGGGATGAACACCGCGGCCAGCGACAGGGTCATCGAGAGAATGGTGAAGGCGATCTCCTTCGATCCCTTGAGGGCCGCCTCCATCCGCGGCATGCCCTCTTCCATGTGGCGCACGATGTTCTCGAGCACGACCACGGCGTCGTCGACCACGAAGCCGACCGACAGCGTCAGCGCCATGAGCGAGATGATGTCGATGGTATAGCCGAGCGCGTACATCACGGCGAACGTACCGACCAGCGACATCGGCACGGCCAGGCTGGGGATGATCGTGGCCGAGACGTTGCGCAGGAACAGGAAGATGACCATGACGACCAGCGCGATGGCCAGGCCGAGCGTGAACTGCACGTCGCTCACGGACTCGCGGATGGCCACCGACCGGTCGTAGAGCACGTTGAGATTCACCGAGCCCGGCAGCTCCTGGCGGAACTTCGGCAGCAGCGCGCGGATCGCATCGACGACCTCGACGGTGTTGGTACCGGGCTGACGCTGGATGGCCAGGATCACCGCGCGCTCGTCGTTGTACCAGGACGCCACCTTGTCGGTCTGCACGCTGTCGATGACACGGCCGAGCTGCTCGAGCCTCACCGGCGAGCCGTTGCGGTAGGTGACGATCAACGGTCGATAGGCGGCGGCGTCGGTGAGCTGGCCGGTGGCCTGGACGACGAACGACTGGTGCTGGCCGTAGAGCGTCCCGGTCGGCTTGTTCACGTTGGCCTGCGCGACGGCGCTCTGCACCTCGTCGATGCCGATGCCGCGGGCGGCCAGCTCGCGCGGATCCACCTGGACGCGGACCGCGTACTTCTGCGAGCCGAACACCTGGACCTGGGCCACGCCGCTGATCGTGGAGATCCGCTGGCCCAGGTTGGTCTGCGCGTACTCGTCGACGACGTAGAGCGGCTGGGTCGGCGACGACAGCGACAGATAGATGACCGGCTGGTCGGCCGGGTTCACCTTCTGGTACACGGGCGGCGTCGGCATCTGGGGCGGCAGCAGCGGGGCCGCTTTGGCGATGGCCGCTTGCACGTCCTGGGCGGCACCGTCGATGGAGCGGTCGAGCGAGAACTGGATGGTGATGGCGGTCAGGCCCTGCGCGCTCGACGACGTCATCGAATCGATGCCGGCGATCGTGGTGAACTGCTTCTCGAGCGGCGTCGCGATGGCCGAGGCCATTGTTTCCGGGCTGGCCCCCGGCAGCGCTGCCTGAACCTGGATCGTCGGGAAGTCGACGTTGGGCAGGTCGCTCACCGGCAGCAGGCGATACGCCATGATGCCGAAGATGAGGATTGCCGCCATCAAGAGCGTCGTGAGGACCGGACGCCTGATGTAGAGCTCGGGGTTCATCGTCCAGCGTGGGGGGCCCCGACATGGCCCCCCGAACTCTTCAAGCGAAGGGGGCTACGCCCCCCTCGGACTCCCCCGGCCAACGCTCGGACGCGCCCCGGCAGAGCCGTGGCGCGCCTCGGGATTGCCACAGGTTGGCTCATTGAGCTTTAATGTCGACCTTGCTGCCGGGGCGAAGACGGAGCTGACCGTCGGTCACGACGCGTTCACCGGGCTGGAGCCCGCTCACGATGATGGTCTCGGCGCCCAGCCGCGTGCCCGGCTTGACCTGCCGGCTCTCCACCGTCTGGTCTTCCTTCACCACGAAGACGTAGGGACCCTTCTGCCCGGGCTGGATCGCTTGCGACGGCACGACGGTGGCCTGTTGCGTGGTCAGCGTGAGCACGGCGTCGAGGAACTGGCCCGGCCACAGCACGTTGTCGGCGTTGGCGAAGGTCGCTTTGAGCTGGATGGTGCCAGTGCCCGGATCCACCGTGTTGTTGATGAACGTCAGATCACCGCTGGCGATGGGCTCGGCACGACTGGGCAGCCGCGCCTCGACCTTGAGCTGGTGCTCCGCGCGGTATTTCTTGATGTCGCCCAGGAACTGCTCGGGCACCGAGAACGACAGATAGATCGGGTGGATCTGGTTGAGGACGACGATCGGATTGTCGTCATTGCCCTTCACGATGTTGCCGGCCTGGACGAGCACGCTGCCGGCGCGTCCGTCGATCGGCGCCGCGATCGTGGTGAAGCTCAGGTTCAAGCGGGCGCTGTCGAGCGCGGCCTGGTCGGCGCTGATCGCGGCCCGCGCGTTCTCGACGGCGGCGCGATCGGCCTCGACCGTGGCCTCCATCGCCGCGAAGTTCGTCTTGAGCTGGTCGTACTGCTCGCGGGCAATCAGCTCGCGCCCGAGCAGCTCGCGGTAGCGCGCCTCCTGCACGCGCGCATTGTCGAGCTGGGCCTGGTCGCGCTCGAGCGTGGCCTGGGCCTGCTTGAGATTGGCGTTGTCCTTGGCCACCGTGGCCTCGGCCTGACGCACCGCCGCCTCGAACGGCAATGGATCGATCGTGAAGAGCACGTCGCCCCGCCGCACGTCGTCGCCTTCCTTGAAGTGGACCTTCACGACCTGGCCGGCCACCCGCGACTTGATGCTGACCGATGTGTATGCCTGCACGTTGCCGACGGCGATGACCTGGACGGGCACGATCTTCTGGACGACGGGTCCGGCCGCGATCGGAACCGGAGGCGGCGCCTTGGGCGGCGTGTTACCGCCGGCGCGATCGGAGCACGCGGGCAGCGCCAGCAGCAGGGCGAGGAGAAAGGCCCGCTTCATGACTCGCCTCTCGACACGCGCGCCGCGGCGTCGACCAGGGTTTCGAGGCCGCTGATCACCCGGTGGGAATCGGCCACGCTCATACCGGCCAGCACGTCTTCCATCGCCGACAGGCGGATGGCTTGCAGCTCCTCGACCAGCGCCCGGCCCCCGCGCGTGAGATCGAGGACGTAGACGCGCCGGTCGGTGGGGTGATCGGCCCGCGTCAACAGATTCTTCTGCTCGAGGCGATCCACGATGTGGGTCACCGCCGGCAACGTCACGCCGAACGCCTTGGCCACCTCGCCCATGTGGCAGTCAGGATGCTCGGCCACGTGGAAGAGCACCTGCGACTGCGCGTACGTCAGATCGATCTCGGACGCCTTCTGCCAGAGGAGCTGACGGAAGGTGGTGCTGCCCAGGGCGTTCAAGAGATCGAGGAGCCGCTGGGCCTCGGCCGTCCGGTGCTGGCGGGAGCCGTTCCGCGTCCTGGTCCGACTGGTCATGAAACTTAATAGTCGCCCTGATTAATAGTTTAGTCAATGAAGTATTCGGCGCGCCGCCGCACGGGCCGGCTGGCCCACCACGACGCCGGCCTGGGCGGCGCGGGCGTTCGCTGCCGAGATCACGCCGTGCTGCCACGTGCTGCGGCCATCACCGATGCGCGCCGACATCACGTCGACGGCGGCGCCGGCCACGCCGGCGTCGTCGAGCCGCGCGAGCCCGCTGATCCCCGAGCGCGCCCGCGCCATGCCGCCGTCGCTCGCGATGACACCGCGAGGGTGGACGATCCGCAGGAGCGCCTCGATGTTGACGCGGCCGCTGTGGGAGCCACCGCACAGGACGGCGCGCGCGTTGTCGGCCGTCGCGAACGACAGCGTGTCCAGGCACACGACACGGCCGGCGGCGACCTCGTCGACCACGCACGGGCGCTCGTCGACGAAATTCGCGGCCACCGCTCGCGGCTCGCCGGCGCGCGTGAGCCGTCGCGCGGCCTCGTGCGCGCTCATGCCGATCGCGATGCCGAGGGCGCGGGCGACCGCGTTCGCGTGGGAGATCACACCCTCGTCGTGGACACTCGGGCCGTCGCCGATGCGCGCCGACATCGTCTCGACCGCGGCGACCGGCAGGCCGAGCCCGTCGGCGGCGGTGAGCGCGCTGATGCCGGCCTCGTCCTTTCCCACGCCGGCCGCGTGCGCGATCAACGCCCGGATGCCAAACGGCAGCGCCAGGCCGAGCGAGAGGGCGCCGGCGAACGACCCGGCGACGAGGACGTCACCCGCCTGAACACGCCCCGCGCACTGCGTGACGGAATCGAGGACGACGATGCGAGCCATGAGGCGACCGATTACCGCGCGATCTGGTACATTTCCCGCGGTCCTCCCGGATTCAGGAGACGCTCATGCCACGTTCGAGAAGCCTCGTGCCGCTCCTGTCGATGGCGGTGCTGGCGTTCGTCGCTGCCTCCAGCGGCTCCGCTCAGCTTGCTCAGCCGCCGACCGGAAGTGGCCATGGCCAGAAGGCCCTGACGTGGACGGCGCCGTCCGAGTGGACCAAGGAGAAACCGTCGTCGCCACTGCGTCGCGGCCAGTATCGCATCCCGGGCCCGGGCGGGCCGGCCGAGTGCACGGTCTTCTACTTCGGCCCTGGCCAGGGCGGCGATGCGGAGTCGAACATCGAGCGCTGGATCTCACAGTTCCGGCGCGCCGACGGCTCACCCGCCAGCAACGCGGCGAAGAAGCGACAGATCACGGTGGGCGCTCTGCCCGTCGCACTCGTCGAAGTGCAAGGCACGTTCGTCGGGGGCGCCGGCCCCATGGCGGTCCGCGAAGAGCGCCCGAACTACATGCTGCTCGGCGCGGTCGCCGAAGGACCTGACGCCAACTGGTTCTTCCGCGCCATCGGGCCGCGTGACACGCTCGAGCGCCAGCGCGAGGCGTTTGAACGACTGGTGAGCTCGATCAAGCCTGGTCAGTGAGGTACCTTCTCCGGCGAGGAGTGTGACCATGAGACGGTACACGATCACGCTGGTCTGTCTCGTGTTGCTGGCGTCGGCCGGGGAGGACTCGTTGGCCCAGGCGCCGGCGGTCAAGATCGGGCTGCTGCTCCCATACACCGGCGTGCTCTCGGTGCAGGGGATCGACACCACCAACGGCTTCGAGCTCTACCTCACCAAGATCGGCCGCAAGGCGGGCGGGCGCGCGATCGAGGTGCTGAAGGAGGACGACGAGGCCAAGCCCGACATCGCGCTGACCAAGATCAAGAAGCTCGTCGAGCGCGATCACGTCGATTTTCTGGTCGGCCCGGTCAGTAGCGTCGTCGCCGTCGCCATCCGCAGCTACGTCCACGAGCAGCAGACGCCACTGATCGTCCCCGTCGCCTTCACGCGCGTGCTCACGTCGCCCCAGCAGGCGTCGCCCTCCATCTTCCGCATCGCCGAGACGACGGATCAGTCGAACTATCCGATGGGCGCGTGGATGATGAAGAACACGAAGTACCGGCGGGTCGTCGTCATGGCCACGGACTTCGTGGCCGGCCGCCACGCGGTCGAGGCCTTCATCGCCGGCTTCAAGGCGGCCGGCGGCGAGATCGTCAAGGAGATCTATCCGCCGCTCAACACGCCCGACTTCGCGCCGTACCTGGCGCAGGCGGGCGCCGAGAAGGCCGACGCGGTCTACGCGTGGTTCGCCGGCGCCGACGCGATCCGCTTCGTGAAGCAGTACCGGGAGTACGGCATCGGCGAAAAGATGCCGCTGACGGGGCACGCGGTCCTGGTCGACGATACGATCATGCCCGCGGTCGGCGACGCTGCGCTCGGGATCGTGACGATGGGCTCCTACACGTCCACGCTCGACAATCCCGAGAACAAGGCGTTCGTCGCCGAGTACGACAAGCGCTACAAGACCTGGCCCAGCCGCTACAGCGACGCCGGCTGGATGACCCTGGAGCTGATCGCCCAGGCCCTCGACGACCTCAAGGGCGACCTGAGCCATCGCGACAAGGTCCGCGAGGCGCTGAAGAACGCGCTGCCCAAGCTCAAGACGCCGCGCGGGCATCTCGAGTTCGATCAGTACCGCCAGGTCATCACGCCGATCTACGTCACCAGGGCCGAGAAGGTGGGCGGGCGTTACGTGAACACGGTGATCGAGCGCATCCCGAACGTGCGTCAGGAAGACGTGTGGGGATGGTGGAACAAGAAGTAGCGCTCGAGGTCCGCGGCAAGACCGTCCAGCTCTGGCAGGGCGGGGACGGGCCGCCCCTCCTCTACCTGCACGGCGCCGGCCTCTATATATGGATGCCGGTCCACAACTGGTTGGCGGGTCGCCGCCGCGTGTTCCTGCCGGTCCACCCGGGATTCGGTGAGTCCGGGGGGTTCGACGAGATCGAGGACATCGAGGACCTCGTGTTCCACACGGTCGACGTGATGGACGAGCTCGGGCTCGAGCAGGCGGACGTCGTGGGGCTGTCGCTCGGGGGCTGGCTCGCCGCCGAGCTGGCGCTGCGCCACCCGCAGCGCGTGAAGCGCCTGGTGCTGGTCGACGCCGCCGGCACGCGGGTGGCCGGCGTCACGCGCGGCAACATCTTCATGGCCACGCCGGCCAAGGCGCGCGCGCTGCTCTTCCACGATCCGGCCTCCAGGCTCGCGACGACGCTGGTGCCCGATGCCGTGCCGCCGGAGCGGATGGAGACGGTCCTGCGCGGCCGGGAAGCCGCCGCGCGGCTGTTGTGGCACCCGCACGTGGCCCAGCGGAAGCTGACGAGCCGGCTCGGCCGGATCACCGCGCCGACGCTGGTCGTGTGGGGCTCGGACGACAAGCTCCTGCCGCTCGCCTACGGCGAGGCGTACGCCAACGGCATCCCCGGCGCCCGGCTCGTGGTGATCGAAAAATCCGGCCACCTGCCGCCCTTCGAGCATCCCGAGCGCTTCGCCGACGTCGTGCTGAGCTTCCTCGAGGCCTGACGTGCAGATCGTCTGTTTCCATCTCATGCCGTGGCCCCACCTGCCGGCCGACTTCGAGCAGAAGCACGACTCGGCGTGGCTGACGCTGCCCAACACGCTGTTCGATCCCGAGCGCGGGCGGACGCTCTATACGGACTACCTCGACCAGCTGGTGGCGGCCGAACGGCTGGGCTTCGATGTCATCGGCGTCAACGAGCACCACCAGAACGCCTACGGCCTGATGCCGTCGCCCAACATCATGGCCGCCGCGCTCACCAAGATGACGAGCCGCGTGAAGATCCTCGTGCTCGGCAGCGCGCTCCCGCTCTACGACCACCCGCTGCGCGTGGCCGAGGAGGTCGCCATGCTCGACGTCATGTCGGGCGGGCGGATGATCGCCGGCATGGTCGTCGGCCTCGGCGTCGAGGCGTACTCCTACGAGGTCAACCCCACGTTCATGCGGGAGCGCTACCGCGAGGCCCACGACCTGATCGTGCGCGCG
>Ga0209378_1000735_pt1 | contig 23621 bp, 24 predicted proteins | sample GraSoiAngelo_156_FD_186170 | JGI IMG/M metagenome (GOLD analysis project Ga0209378, IMG submission 186170) | Grasslands soil microbial communities from the Angelo Coastal Reserve, California, USA - 14_1009_13_40cm (SPAdes) (version 2) | ecosystem: Environmental > Terrestrial > Soil > Grasslands ...
GCTGCGCATGCATGACGCCGAGAGACCATCGGTAAGCCGTGTGCTCGAAATGGGCACGCACGGTTTGAAAGGGGGATGCTGGAAACGGGCCCGCTAGTCGGTACCGCGCCAGTGTTCTACCAATGAGCCAGATGCGTCTCGCCGTCGCCTTCCTGGCGCTCCTGCTCGTCTCGGCGGGAGCGGCGGGCGCCACGCTGCCCAGGGTGACCCACGACGGCCGGCCCTACGTCGAGCTCAGGCGGCTCGCGGAATCCCTGGACCGCGCCGGGTTCGAGGCGCGCCCGACGAGCATGCGGGCGCGGCTCAGGTTCCCGGGACACGTCGTGACGTTCACCCGCAACTGGTCCCAGATCCTCGTGAACGAGACGCCGGTCGTGCTCGACGCGCCCGTCCGGGTGAGGCGCGGGGTGTGGCTGGTGCCCGAGTCGTTCGTGGGCCGGGTGCTCCCGCGGCTCACCGCCGGCGTGACCGTCGCCGCCGCTCCGGCGGCGCCCAGGGCGCCCGCGCCGGAGGTCGCCCTCGAGGAGCTCCGGTTCCGCTCCTACCCGTCGTTCACCCGCATCGTCGTCGAGACCTCCGGCCCCCTCGCGTACCGCGTCGAAGCGCAGGGCGCGAAGGAGGCGCGGATCCGGCTGATCGGCCTCGCCGCGGGGACGCAGGTCGAGGAGATCCGCGACGGCTTCGTGGGCGAGGTGCGCGTCGAGCGCGCGGGCGGGGACGCCCTCCTGCGCGTCGTCTTCGAGGGCGTGGCGGGCACGGCGCGCGCGAGCACGCTCGCGGATCCGCATCGCCTCGTCCTCGATTTCACGCGTCCGACCGAGACCGGGCCGCAGCAGGAGGAGGTGACTCCGCTCCGCACGCTCGTGCTCGACGCGGGCCACGGCGGCCACGACTCCGGCGCGGTGGGGCCGACCGGCCTCCTGGAGAAGGAGCTCGTGCTCGACGTCACCCGGCGCGCCGCGAAGCTCGCCGAGGAGCGGCTCGGTGTCAAGGTGCTCCTCACGCGCGACGCCGACGCCTTCGTCGCCCTGCGGGACCGCACGAGCTTCGCGAACCGCGCCCGCGCCGACCTGTTCGTGTCGATCCATGCGAACGCGCACCGCCAGGCCATGACCGACGGCGTCGAGACCTACTTCCTCTCGTCCGAGGCGACCGACAGCGAGGCGCGGCAAGTCGCGGCGCAGGAAAACGGCGTCGTCCAGCTCGAGAGCCCCGCGGGGCGCGGCGGGGCCACGAAGGACATCGTGAAGACGATCCTCTGGGATCTCGCCCAGTCCGAGTTCCAGACGGAGTCCTCGCGGCTGGCCGAGATCGTCCACGACTCTATGACGCAGTCGCTCCGCATCGGCAACCGGGGCGTCAAGCAGGCGGCGTTTTACGTTCTGGGCGGCGCGGCGATGCCCGCCATCCTGATCGAGGTCGGTTTCGTCACGAATCCGAAGGAGGAGCGCCGGCTGAAAGATGCGCGTCACCGGGACGAGATCGCGCGGGCCATCGTCGCCGGTCTCGCCGAGTACAAGCGCAACTGGGACCAGCGCGTCCGCGCCGCCGGCGAGCCCGCGCTGACGAAGGCGCGGTAAGCGCCGTGCCCCGCCCCGACGGCCGCGCGCCCGACCAGCTCCGCCCCGTCACCGTCACCCGGGACTTCCTGCTCCACCCCGAGGGCTCGGTGCTGGTCGAGTTCGGCGCGACCAAGGTGATCTGCACGGCGTCGCTCGAGGACAAGGTGCCGCCCTTCATGAAGGGCCAGGGCCAGGGCTGGGTCACGGCGGAGTACGCGATGCTGCCGCGCTCGACCAACACGCGCACGCCCCGCGAGAACCGCGGTCCGAGCGGCCGGTCGCAGGAGATCCAGCGGCTCGTCGGCCGGGCCCTGCGCGCCGTCATCGACCGCGCCAAGCTGGGCGAGCGCACGGTGTGGGTGGACTGCGACGTGATCCAGGCGGACGGCGGCACGCGCACCGCGGCGATCACCGGCGGCTTCGTCGCGGTGGCCGACGCGATCGCGAAGATCCCGGGGCAGGAGCCCGCGGCGGCGATCCGCGACCACGTCGCCGCGATCAGCGTCGGTGTCGTCCAGGGCCAGGCGTTGCTCGACCTCTGCTACGCCGAGGACTCGAGTGCCGAGGTGGACATGAACGTCGTCATGACCGGCGGCGGCGAGTTCGTGGAGGTGCAGGGCACGGCCGAGCAGGTGCCCTTCGGCCGCGCGCGGCTGGACGCGCTCCTCGCCATCGCGGAGGGCGGCATCCGCCGTCTCGTTCGCCTGCAGCGCCGCGCTCTCGACGCGCGTGCCGAGCGCGTCTTCACCCTCTAGGCCGCGGCTCGTCCTCGCGACGCTGAACCGAGCCAAGGCGCGCGAGCTCGCTGCCCTCCTCGGCGCCACCCCCTATGAGCTCCACGCGCTCATCGAGCTGCCGGGCGCCGCGCTTCCCGAGGAGACGGGCGACACCTACCGCGCCAACGCGCTCCTGAAGGCGCGCGCCGCCGCGCGGCTCACCGGGGCGTGCGCGCTCGCCGACGATTCCGGCATCGAGGTGGCGGCGCTCGGGGGCGCGCCCGGCGTGCACTCGGCGCGGTTCGGGGGCCCCGGGCTCGACGATGCGGCCCGGTGCGCCCTTCTCCTCAACGCGCTCCGCGGCGTCCCGCCCGAGGCGCGGGCGGCGCGCTTCCGCTGCGTCGTCGCCCTCGTGGATCCGGGGGGCCGGGAGCACACGGCCGAGGGGTTCGTCGACGGCGTGATCACCGACGCGCCGCGCGGGAAGAACGGCTTCGGCTACGATCCGCTCTTCCTCTACCCGCCGCTCGGTCGCACCTTCGCGGAGCTCTCGCCCGAGGAGAAGGGGCGCGTGGACCACCGCGGGCGGGCGGTGCGGGCGGCCCGACGCTTTCTGACCGGGTGATATACTTTTCTTCCCGGCGTATTGAGTGTTGCGGGGTGTGGCGCAGCCTGGTAGCGCACCTGCTTTGGGAGCAGGGGGCCGGAGGTTCAAATCCTCTCACCCCGACCACTTTTACAACCCCTGCCGCGCCGCCGTTGTGCGGGTTCTGTGCGGGAACAGCCGCCCGAGTCCTAGCGTCTCCTTCAGTTCAGGCTTTGATTTCCTGCCGAGGCCAGGACCAGGATCAATGACCGATTCATGCCCGCTCTTCTCTCCGGATCAGCGAACAGGGTTGCGGAAACGCGCTCGTGAACTCCTCGTTCGCCCAGTCCCGCCCTCGAAAGTACGTGTGCGTGATGTCGCGATCATCCCCGGGCGCGTACGTCATCACTACCAGGGGCGGCAGCAACACCGCCCCGGAGTGGAGATCGAGCAGGGTGTACGCTCCACGCCGCTCATCATTCCACACCAAGTGGACAATCGCGGACTCTTCGCCGCAGATCTGCAGGAGCCGCCTGCCATCCGGAGCCCGTGTCGGGATCTCCGCGTCGCCTACTGCCAGAAGGAGGACCAATAGTGCCATCATGAGTGATACCTGCCTCGTCCCATAGCGAGTGGTGGCGCATAATCAATGCCAGTTGCGGGAGTCCAGTGGAATCATAGGTTTGTGGTCGGTCGGCCACGGTGGGCTCCCCTTGCTCGGACAGAACGTTCCCGGCGAAATGGACAAAACGCGCCTTTCGTGAAGCGGATGATCAAGAGTTTCTGGAACGCCCCCGCTGCAGCACATCGAAGAGTGGATCAGTCGTGTTGGCTGGGCGTTGCTATTTAGCTGACGCTTTGGCAGCAGGGGGCCTGAGGTTCGAATCCTCTCACCCCGACCACCCGTCGAGCCTACTGCAGGGCGAGCACGGCGGCGCGTAGCTCCGCGATCTGCACCGCCCGCACGGAGGTCTGGCCCACTGTGAGCGCGGGATCGCTATAGGTCGGCGGCGTGCGCCGCGCCGCCTCGTACGCCTGAGTCAACGCTGTCCGCATCTCGGCCAGATGGATCGCCTGGACCGGAGTCACCCCGGGAACGAGCACTGGATCGGCCCACGCGAACGCCGGCAGCGAGCGTCGGGTGCGCTCGCGGTCGATCGCCAGCCTCAGGTCGGTCACGTGCACCGCCTTGACGAGGGTGGCGCCGGCGGCGAGCGGGTCGTCGGCGAATGCGCCTGGAAAGGTCGTCAGGAACGTCGCGGTGACCGACCGGGCGGCGGTCATCGGCACGGTGCAGAGCGCGGTCGTCCCGGCGCACGCGCCACTCCAGCCGGAGAACGTCGCGCCGGCCGCCGTCAGGGCAGTCAGCGTGACCGTCGTGCCGGGGACGAACGCGGCCGCGCACGTCGCGCCGCAGCCGATCCCGGCCGGATTGCTGCTCACGCTGCCCGGGCCCACGGTCGAGACCGACAGCACGAAGCCCTGGAGCACGAAGGTCGCCGTCACCGTCGTGTCGGCGCCGAGCGTGACGGCGCAGGTGCCGCTGCCGGAGCAGCCGCCGCCGCTCCAGCCGCCGAAGCTCGAGCCGAGGTCGGCCCGGGCCGTGAGCGTCACGGTGGCGCCGGTGGCGTAGACGGCAGCGCAGGTCACTGGGCAGCCGATACCGTTGGTCTCGCTGGTGATCGTGCCGCTGCCGGAACCGGTCCTCGCCACGGTCAGGGTGACGGTCGCGACGCCGAACGCGGCGCTCACGCTGGTCGCGCCCGCCACGGTGACCGTGCAGGGAGCGGTGCCCGAGCAGCCGCCGCCGCTCCAGCCCGTGAAGACGCTGCCCGCCGCCGGCGTCGCGCTGAGCGTCACGACGGCGCCCGCGCCGAAAGTCCGCGAGCACACGCTGCCGCAGTCGATTCCCGCGGGCGCCGATGCGACCGTGCCCGCCCCCGCGCCGGTGCGAGCGACCGTCAGCGGGAACGACTGGCTCGTCTCCACGATGCGCTGGAGCGTGCCGTCGCTGCCGAAGCCGTGATGCACGACGTACAGCTCGCCCCCCTCGTCCTCGCCGAACGAGGTGATCCGGAGCGCCGTGTCGATGAGCTGGGTACTCGACCACGTCTGCCCGCTCTGAATCCCGTTCCAGATGCGGCCCGAGCAGTAATCGCCGTAGAAGTAGCGCCCGAAGAGCTGAGGAAAGCGGCCGCCGCGATAGCGGTAGCCCCCGGTGATCGAGCAGTTGTCCGGCAGGTGGCCGTACTCGAGGATGGGCAGCGTCAGCGTGCCGTCGTTACAGCCGCTCGACGGGTTGTAGCAGTGGGTCCCCTCCATGAGGCGCCAGCCGTAGTTCTCCCCTCCCGCGCTCGTGGCCGGCTGGAAGTCCACCTCCTCCCACTTGTCCTGACCGACGTCGGCGATAAAGAGATCCCCGAACTGCCGGTCGAAGCTGAACCGCCACGGGTTGCGGAGACCGTACGCCCAGATCTCGGGCCGCGCGCCCGGCGTGCTCCGGAAGGGGTTGGTCGCCGGGATCACGTAGGGAGCGGCGCCGTTCACGTCGATGCGGAGGATCTTGCCGAGGAGCTCACCGAGATTCTGGGCGCGGTTGCCGGGATCGCCCACACCGCCCCCATCACCCATGCCGATATAGAGGAAGCCGTCCGGCCCGAAGGCGAGCTGCCCGCCGTTGTGGTTGGCGAAGGGCTGCGGAATGGTCAGGAGGATTTGCGCCGAGGAGGGGTCGGCGACGTTGGCGTCGGCGGACACGTGGTACCGCGCGATGACCGTGTCACCCGCGGTGTTCGTGTAGTCGAGGTAGAAGAGCCCGTTGGTCACGTAGTCGGGATGGAACGCGAGGCCGAGGAGTCCCCGCTCCCCACAGCACGACACGAGCGCGCTGACATCGAGGAAGGCCGACGGCAGCACCCGCGAGCCGTCGTGGATCAGGATCCGTCCTGCCTGCTCGAGGATGAACAGGCGACGGGAGCCATCGCCCGCATGTGTGACGCCGACCGGAGAGTGGAGACCGGAGGCGACCGCCTCGAAGCCAAGGGTCAGCTGCGCCTCGGCCCGGCCTCCCGGCCACACCGCCGCTGCCACCGCGACGAGGAGCGCCAGCGCCACGCGTCCCTCCGGAACGGCGGTGCCCACCCCACGATCATACCTTCTCAAGGCGGTTGACGACTCTTCTGGGGCGGGCTAACGTTGCCGCGCGCACTGACCTGGAGGTGCTGACCGTGGCTAACAGATCGGGTCGAGGACTGATGATGGCTGGGGGAATCGTCATTCTCGTGGGCGTGTGCATCGTGCTGGTCAAGGTGCTCCGCGTGCCCGAATACTGGGTCCCCCTCATGGTCGGCGTCGGCCTCTTCCTGCTTGGCCTCATTCGCTATCTGACCCGCAAACACGGGTGAGCGTGTCGGGGCGGTTCGCGGGGCACGTCGTCTTCATCACGGGCGCGTCGTCGGGGATCGGCGCCGCGCTCGCGCGGGAGTTCGCGCGGGCGGGCGCCGACGTCGCGCTCACGGCCCGGCGCGTCGAGCGGCTCGAGCCGCTCGCGGCCGAGCTCGTCGCCGCCGGGCGCCGCGCGCTCGTGGCGCCGGCTGACGTCACGGTGGACGGCGACCTCGAGCGCGCGGTGGCGCGCACGCGCGCCGCGCTCGGGCCGATCGACGTGGCCGTCGCGAACGCGGGCTTCGGCGTCACCGGCCCGGTCGAGTCGCTGACGCTCGAGGACTACCGCACCCAGTTCGAGACCAACGTCTTCGGCGTGCTGCGCACGGTGTACGCGGCGCTGGAGGACTTGAAGAAGACGCGGGGCCGCCTGGTCATCATGGGCAGCGTGAGCGGTCACGTCGCCGTCCCAGGCGGGAGCGCCTACGCGATGAGCAAGTTCGCCGTCCGCGCGCTCGCCGAGTCGCTCGGCCACGAGCTGGTCCCGCACGGTGTCGCGGTCACGCTCGTCAGCCCGGGCTTCGTCGAGAGCGAGATCCGCCAGGTGGACAACCGCGGCGTCTGGCACCCGGAGCCGCGCGAGCCCTTGCCGAGGCGCCTCGTCATGCCGACGGCGCGGGCGGCCCGGCAGATCGTCCGGGCCGTCGCCCGGCGCCGCCGCGAAACGGTCGTCACCGGCCACGGCAAGGTCGCCGTCTTCCTCCAGCGCCACGCGCCGTGGCTCGTCGCCTGGGGAATCCGCCGCTTCGCGATCCGGGGGCGCGGGGCGCCGCGCTCCGCAGCGCGGACGAAGGGTCGGGTGTAAGGAGAGACGTCGTGCACCGGAGCGACGGGCGGATTCTCGTCACGCACGTCGGGAGCTTCCCGCGGCCACCGCGGCTCTCCGAGCTCCTCGTCCGGCAGGAGCGCGGCGAGGCCGTCGACCCGGCCGAGCTGGCGCGCGAGATCGACGCTGCCGTCGGCGCGGTCGTCGGCAAGCAGCTCGACGCGGGCATCGACATCGGCAACGACGGCGAGCAGCCACGCGTCGGCTTCTCCACCTACGTGGCGCGGCGCATGCGCGGCTTCGGGGGCGAGAGTCGCCGCCCCCCGGCGCGCGACCTCGTCGACTTTCCCGACTACGCGGCGCTGCTGGAGTTTCGCCGGCGCGCGGCCGCGAAGATCGCGAACGCGCCGCAGGCCCTGGCCGAGGTCGAGTACGTCGACCTCGGCGAAGCCGCCCGGGAGTGCGACCTGCTGCTCGAGGCCACGGCGGCGCGGCCCAAGACGTTCGTCGAGCGCTTCATGACCGCCGCCTCCCCGGGCATCATCGCGACGACCCTGCTCAACGCCCACTACGATTCGCACGAGCGGTACGTGTTCGCCCTCGCGCGGGAGATGCAGAAGGAGTACGAGCTGATCCACTCGCGCGGCCTCCTGCTCCAGCTCGACTGCCCGGACCTCGCGATGGAGCGCACGCGGCTGTTCCAGCACGAGCCCCTCGAGCGCTTTCTGCAGATCGTCGAGGCGCACGTCGAGGCCATCAATCGCGCCACGGCGAAGATCCCCGCGGACCGCATCCGGTTGCACGTCTGCTGGGGCAACTACGACGGCCCGCACACCTCCGACGTCCCCCTGGAGGCGATCCTGCCCCTCGTCTATCGGGCGCGGGTCGGGGCGCTCTCGCTCGAGCTGGCGAATCCCCGTCACGCGCACGAGTACAAGGTGCTCCGGCGGCACCCCTTGCCCGACGCGATGCTGTTCCTGCCCGGGGTGATCGACTCGACCACGAACTTCGTCGAGCATCCCGAAGTCGTGGCCGACCGGATCGTTCAGGCCGTCGACGCGGTGGGCGACCCGAGCCGTGTGATCGCGTCCGTGGATTGTGGATTCGGGACCTTCGCCGGCTCGGAGCTCGTGGCCGAGAGCGTGGTCTGGGCGAAGCTCCGCGCGCTCAAGGACGGCGCCGACCTCGCGAGCGCCACACTCTGGGGCCCGTAGGGGGCAAGGCGGGCAGGCACCGGTTCAGTTCGCCATCACCGCGCGCTCGCGGGCCCACGCGCGCAGGGCGTCGATCGCCTCCTTGCGGGTGACCGACAGCGGCCGGGTCGCCCGCAGCTCGTCGAGGAGGATGAGCCCGACTACTTCGCGTCCTTGAGCGACATCCAGACGCCGACGAGCTGCTCTGAGGATAGCGCCTGGAAGTTCGCCCGCTTGTTGACGCCGTAGAGGTCCATCTGCTGGTGGAGCGAGAGCACCGCGCCGTCGTCCAGCATCAGCCGCTGGGCCTTGGCGTACAGCTCAAGCCGACGCTTGGGATCGACCGACGTCTGCGCCTCGTCGACGAGCCCGTCGAAGTCCGGGCTGTAGTAGTTCGCTTGCGCGCTGCCCGAGCGGAACAGCGGGGTGAGCGTCCCGTCGGCGTCCCAGGTGGTGTTGCCCCAGCCGATGAGATACATCGGGTTGGCCTTGTGGGGGTACACGAGCTGGCTGAGGTACGTCGTCCATTCATGGGTCTTCACGCGCGTGCGGATCCCGGCTCGGGTGAGCTGGCCGGCCACCGACTCGGCGACCTCCTTGTCCTTCAGGTAGCGGCCGTCGGGTGAGTTCAGCACGAGGTCGATGCCCTCGGGGAAGCCGGCGTCAGCGAGGAGTTTTTTGGAGCGGTCCGGATCGAACTTCACGGGCTGGAGCGCCCGGTCGAAGCCGAAGTGCTTGGACGTGAGCGGCGTCGCCGTTCGAATCGCGTTCCCCTCGAGCACGTTCTTGATGATCTCGTCCGCGTTGACGGCGGCGAGGATCGCCTGTCGCACCCGCTTGTCCTTGGTCGGGCCCTCGACCGGTCCCACCGGCTTGTTGGCGGTGTCGAACTGGTACGTGTAGATCGGGATGAAGATCGGCCGCACGCTGGGTGCCTTGGAGACGTAGAGCCGGGGATGCTGCTCGATCACAGACACCAGGTGCGGCGGGATGTTGACGGCGATGTCGATCTCGGCGGTCTGGAGCGCGGCGACGCGGACGGCGTGCTCGGGGATCGGGCGGAAGATCAGCGTCTTGACCTTGGGCGCGCCGCCCCACCAGCTCGGGTTGGCCTCCAGCTCGATCAGCTCGTCCTTGACCCAGCGCACGAACTTGTACGGCCCGGTGCCCACCGGGTTCCGGTCGGCGAACACCTTGTCCTTCCCGCGGAAGTGCTTGGGCGCCATGATGTGCCCTCGGAGGGCGAGGTGGTTCTCCAGCGTCGGGTACGGCTTGGCGGTGACGATGCGGATCGTGTGCTTGTCAACGACATCGATGGAGGTGATCAGTCGGAAGTAACCCGCCTGGCGGCTCTTGAGCTCGGGATCGCGGATGCGATCGAGGCTGAACTTCACCGCCTCGGCGTCGACCTCCTCCCCGTTGTGGAACGTGACCCCCTTGCGGATCTTGAACTCCCAGGTGGTCGGGTTGACGAGCTTCCACGACTCGGCCAGCCAGGGGATGATCTTGAGGTCCTTGTCGCGGAAGAGGAGCGTGTCGTAGATGTTCAGGAGCACGTTGTAGGCTGGGGTCTCCTCGTGCCACTGCGGGTCCAGTGTGGTCGGGTCCACGCCCTGGGCGATCACGATCTTGCCCTCGGGGGCCGCCAGAGCGGCCGCGGGAAGGACCAGCAGTCCGAGGAGAACCAGTGTGGCGCAGCGGCGGGTCATGGTGAGCCTCCTCTCCGGACACGCGGTGGCGGGAGCATGTGCGCCCACCTCCTGGTTGTCAAGGTCATGTCCACGGGAGTCCTCTGCACCAGGTTGGTGCAATTGCACCAGCGTGGTGCAGGAAGACGAGGCGTTCTGGCCTGTGGTGCTTCCCGAGGGAAATATGAAACCACTAGTTATATGGCTGCCGGTGCAGGTCGTCTCTGGCACAGAGTGTGCGGTCATGCGTTTGAGCGATGGCAGCCTTCACGCCGGATCAGCAGGCCATTCTCTACAGCATCACGAGGATCATCAGCGTGAAGCTCGGGGAGCTCGTCAACCTGATCGAGCGCACCAACATGCACTTAGTCGCGCTCCACAACATCCTCGGGGAGAAGGGCGTCATTACCGTGGAGGAATGGAATGCCGCCACGGCGGAGGTGCGGGCCACCTTTGCGGCGGATCTCGCCACGAATCGCCAACTTCAGGCTCTCAATGACGAGCTGCATCGATTGTTGGGGGGCGGACCGGAGGGAAACCGCAGTGAGAGGCGAGTGTCATGACGCACTCATACGCCGTCCTCGTCGGGAGCCCGTCTTGTGCTACAGTGCCCCTGCCAGCCACTGTGGCCCCTAAGGTTGACGCGGCCAGCGTGCGTCGAGACCCGGTGACGAGGCGTGGCCTTACCCTCCTTCACCCCGGGGGCTGCCATGCAGACCATCCAAGATCGACTCACCCTCCTGCTCTGCGCGTACAGGACCATCCGCTTCTGTGACGCCTGCCTGGCGCTGAAGATGGGTGCTTTTCCCCGAGAGGTACGGGAAGCCGTGGTCATGGTCGGCGACGGATTTCAAATTTCTTCTGGAAGATGCTCCGAGTGTCTGCAGGACAGGACGGTCGTCCGCGCCCTTGCGGCCTGAGGCGACACACACCTAGACGCCGAGATAGTACTTCTTCACCAGCTCGTTTTCCCGCAGCTCCTGCGTGCTGTGCCCTTCGAACTCGATCTTCCCGTGGACGATGATGTACCCGCGGTCGGCGATCTTGGTCGCCTGGTTGAAGTTCTGTTCGGCCATCAGGACCGTCAAGTGGTGTCGCTCCTTCAGTTCTTTGATCTTGCCGATCACGCGGCTGACGAGGATCGGGGCTAGCCCGACCGAGGGCTCGTCGACCAGGAGGATCCGCGGCGAGGACATGAGCGCGCGGGCCACCGCCAGCATCTGCTGCTCGCCGCCGCTCATGCTGCCCGCGAGCTGTTTGCGGCGCGTGCGGAGCACCGGGAAGGCCTCGAAGCAGAAGGCGAGGTTGCGCGCGATGTCCCCCCGGGCCTGCGGTCGGTAGGCGCCGAGCAGGAGGTTCTCCTGAACCGTCAGCTTGGGAAAGAGCCTCCGCCCCTCCGGCACCATGGCGATGCCCAACCCCACGATCTCCTCCGTGGGTCTTTTCGTGAGATCGATGCGCGTGCCGTCGGCTTCTAGAAATATCTCGCCGGCCTCCGGCCGCACGATGCCCATGATGCATTTGATGAGCGTGCTCTTGCCGTTTCCGTTGGTGCCGAGCAGGGCGACGGTTTCCCCCTCACGCACCTCGATCGAGACGCGGTGCAGGACCCGCACCGCCCCGTAGCCGGCGTCCACGTCGTGGACGACGATCCTACTCGCCAAGATAGGCCTTCTCCACGACCGGGTTCCTCACGATCGCGTCCGGCGTCCCCTCGGCGATGCGCTCGCCGGCGTCCAGGACGACGATCCGTTCGGAGAAGCGCATCACCGCCCGCATGATGTGCTCGATCATGATGATCGTGATCCCCCGCTCGTTCAGGCGGAAGAGGATGGCCAGGATGTCGTCGATCTCCGCGCTCGAGAGCCCGGCCATGGCCTCGTCGGAAATGAGGAGCTTGGGCTTGGCCGCCATGGCCCGCGCCAGCTCCAGCTTTCTCATCTCGATCTGGGTGAGCCCCGCCGGCCTCGTGTGGGCCTTCGATTCGAGGCCGATGGTTCTCAGGATCTCCATGGCCTCGGCGGCGACGTCGGCGCCGTCGGACCGAGCGCCGGCCGCATACTCCAGCGGGATGGCCAGATTTTGCGCCACCGTCATGCTGGTGAACGGCTTCGGGATCTGAAAGCTGCGCACGATCCCCAGCCGGGTCCGCCGATGGGCCGGGACCGCCGTGATGTCACGGCCCTCGAAGCGGATCCTGCCGCCATCCGCTGGCAGCGCGCCGGACACACAGTTGATGAGCGTGGTCTTCCCCGATCCGTTCGGTCCGATGAGGCCGAACCGCTCGCCCGGCGTGACGTCGAGACTCACCCCGTTGAGCGCGGTGAAGCCACCGAAGCGCTTCGTCAGTCCGTCGACCTCGAGCAACGCAGGGGCCATCGGCGGCGTTACCGCCCTCGGACCCGCCGCACCAGGCCGACGATCCCCTCGGGCGCCAGGACGACGAACGCGACGAGCACCACGCCGACGATGAACAGATTCATTTCGGAGGAGATCGTCACCGTCGCCAGCTGCTGCGCCGTCCCCAGCAGCACGGCGCCGATCACCGGCCCGACCCAGCTCGTCGTCCCGCCGATCATCGGCATGGCCAGGGCATTCACGGCGTAGTCGAGATTGAAGGCCGACGTGGGCTCGACGAAGGTCACGTAGTAGGGAAACGGCGCGCCGGCGACGCCGAGCAGGACGCCGCTCACGGTGGTGGCGAAGAGCTTCAAGCGCAGGGTGGGGACGCCCATGCACTCGGCCGCCTCCTCGTTGTCCCGGAGCGCCGCGAGCCCGCGGCCGACCCAGGATCGCTCGATGAATCGCGCCACCGTTACCGCCATGACGGAGAGCAGGACCATCACCGCGAAGAGGAACGTGACGTAGCTGCCGAACGGAGGACCGCTCGGGCGGATGACGCTGAGGCCCCGCGAGCCGCCGACGTACTCCCAGTTGATGATCATCGTCTGCAGCACGATGGACAGCGCCAGCGTCGCGATGGAGAAGAAGACGCCTCTGAGGCGCAGCGTCAGGTAGCCGATGCCGAGTCCGAGGAGCCCGGAGACGAGCCCGCCGGCGAGGATCAGCACCGGGAGCGGCGCCCGCGTCGACTGGATGAGGAAGACGGCGGTGTACGCCCCGAGCGCGAAGAACGCCGGCGTGCCGAAGTTCACGTAGCCGGCGTAGCCGCCGAGGATGTTCCATGCCGTCGCCATGACGACATACTGAAGAATGACGTAGCCCGCGAAGTAGACATACGGGTTCACGCGGAGCGCAGCGAGGAGGATCCCGGCCCCGACGACGGCCAGGCCGACGAGCAGCGTGCGGGTGGACCGCGCCATCTATCTCCCGAGGAGCCCGGCCGGTCGCACCGCGAGCGCGACCAGGAGAATGCCGAACGACACGGCGAGCGACCAGGAGGGGCCGAAGAACGTGGACATCAGGCTCTCCGCCACGCCGAGGATGACGGCGGCCACGAGCGTCCCCGCGATGCTGCCCATGCCGCCCAGGACCGTGATCGCGAACATCCGGCCGATGTAGTCGCGGTCGGTCGACGGCACCACCGGTGCGATCGTGATGAGGAGCGCGCCGGCCAGGCTCGCGGCCGCGATGCCGACGCCGAAGGCGATGGTCTTGATCCGGACCGGATCGGCACCCATCAGCCGCAGCGCCAGGCGATCCTGGGACACCGCCATGACGGCCCGCCCGTAGAAGGTTCTCGAGAGGAAGAGGTGCAGCGCCAGCGTCATGGCGAGCCCCACGAGGCACGGCACCAGCAGGCGGAACGCGATCCCGACGCCGCCGAGGTCGATCGACTTGCCGATGTAGGCCGCCTCGACGAGGCGATAGTCGACGCCGTACTTGAGGCTCAGGCTCACCTCGATGATGAAGAGGACGCCGAAGAAGAAGACGAGCCCCCGGAGCGACTCCTCGCCCCGGCGCTCGAAGCTCCCGTAGTAGAGGCGATAGACGACGGCGCCGAGGACGTAGAACACCGGCGTGAAGAGGAGCCCGGTGAGGATCGCATCGAGGCCGAAGGAGCTGTTCATGACGTACGCCGCGTACGAGCCGAGGATGACGAAGGCGGGCTGGGCGATGTTGGCGATGTCGAGGAGGCCGAAGATGAGCGAGACGCCCAGGCTGACGGCGGCGTAGAAGCCGCCGAGCAGCAGTCCGGCGACCACGGCGTTCGCGAGCAGATCCCAGGAGAACAGGAGCGCCCGCGCTAGTTCTTCGCCGCGGCGTACGGGTAGACGATGGCGCCGGACCTGAGCTCCTCGGGGTAGAGCACCACCTTCTTGCCCGGCCCGCGGAACTGATCGATGCCCGTGCCGTGGACCTTCTGGTACTGGACCATGAGGGTGCGTCCCTTCGCCCACTCGCCGTTCTTCCCGAACTTCACCTTGCCGACGACCGTGTTGAACTCGGTGGCGCGGAGGTAGTCGGCCAGCTTCTGCTGGTCGAGGCTCTTCGTGGCCTCGACGGCCTGGCCGAGCACCTGGACCAGGGCGTACGAGTAGGGCGGGAGGTAATACCCGAGCGGATCGACGCCCGCCTTCTCCGCCCGCGCCTGGTATTCCTTCAAGAACTCCTTGATGCCCGGGAACGCCAGCATCGTCGGCTCCGGCGCCCAGAAGTCGTAGTTCACGACGCCGTTCAGCATCGGGCCCATGCTCGTCATGACGCTGGTGAACTGCAGGCCGACCATGCCGCCGCCGAAGATCTTGGGCTGCAGGCCGACCTCGTGCGCCGCGCGCAGCATGCCGACCGAGTCCGGCGGGTACGACGCCACGAACACGATGTCCGCGTTGGTGGCCTTGATGGCCCTGACGATCGGCGTGTAATCGACGGTGCTGGGCGGGTAGGTCCTGTCGTAGACGGTCTTGAACCCGAACTTCTTGATCAGCTCGCGCGCGCCGACGAGCGCGTTCTGCGGGTACTCGGCGTCGGCGCCGACGATCGCGACGGTCTGCGGCCGCGGAGTCTGCTTCGCCGCCAGCTCGAAGAAGCCGATGGCCGTGCTGGTCTGTGGATCGGGCCCCGCCGGCTGGATCTGGAAGTAGTTCGGATACTGGTACTTCTCGTTGTTGGCGAGCCCGAACATCCCCATGATGGTCAGCTTGCGCTCCATCGCGATGGGCATGAGCGGAGCGATGAGGTTGGTGCCGTAGCCGGAGATGACGAGGTCGACCTTGTCCACGTCGAGGAGCTTCGTGTAGATGCCGGGCACGGTGGCCGGGTTGGTCTGGTCGTCGTAGTAGACGAGCTCCACCGGTCGGCCGAGCAAGCCGCCCCGCTTGTTCACGTCGTCCTTCCAGATCTGGACTGCCAGCAGCGCCGGCTTGCCGTTGGCAGAGAGTCCGCCGGTCAGCGCCATGCCGAAGCCGATCCTGATCGGCTCGGCCGCCCGGGCGGTGGGGGCGCCCAGACCCGCGAGTACGAGCGCTCCGATGACGCCCCCGGTCAGGGCCCAACGCCGGATCCTCTGCGGTTTCATCGGTCTCCTCCTGGTGGTCGAAGCCTATAGTGGAAACGCGGGGAAAACGCAACCGGGAAATCGTCACGGCGCCCGCCGTGCCGCGGCCTTGACTGCTCCGGATGGGCGTCTTACAGTGCCTGGCATTCATCGTCCCGAGGCACGCAGGTGACCGTGCGGCGACACTCGGTGATGGTGCACACTCGAATGGAGGACGTGATGGGGATGAAGATCTCGGTCGAAGAGATGGAACGGACGCGGGTGGCGCGTTTCAACCGTCTCACCCCGACCAGTCGTGGCTTCGTCGATACCGCCATTCCCGGGTACGAGCGCCTGATCTACAACGTGATCGGCCGAGGGGTGACCGAGGACTCGACGCTGAGGCCGGCGATCACCGATGCTCGAGACTTCAACCTGACGCTGGTCAAGCAGGTCCCCGGCAATCAGGTCGGCCTCCACGATCATCCGACGGTCGAGGTCTTCATGCCACTGACCGGGCGCTGGGGCGTGTACTGGGGCGACGAGGGCGAGAGCGAAGTGATCCTGGAGCAGTGGGACGTCATCTCGGTGCCGCCTGGTGTCATGCGTGGCTTCCGCAACGCCGGGGCGGAGGACGGTTTCCTCCTCGCCATCCTCGGGGGCTCTAATTCCGGTCACGTCACCTGGTCGCCGAAGGTCCTCGAGACGGCCCGGCAGCACGGGCGGGAGCTCGACACCAAGGGAAATCTGGCCGGCACGACATAGCGGCTCGCATGAAGGTCGCGACCTGGAGAGGCGAAGCGCGGTTCACGATCGACGAGGCCCCCGACCCCGTCCCCGGGGCCGGGCAGGTCGTGGTCGACGTCCACGCCGCTGGCATTTGCGGCACCGACATCCACGCCACCCAGGGGCTCTTTCCGTGGAAGCCGCCCCTGGTCCTCGGTCACGAGTACACCGGGATCGTGCGGGGCGCCGGCCGCGGCGCGAGCCGTCATCTCATCGGGCGCGTGGTGGCGTGCGAGCCGTCGTACGGCTGCGGCGAGTGCGCCGAGTGCCACGCCGGGCGCGTGAGCCAGTGCCCACGGTGCACCCGGGTCGGTGGCTTTGCCGAGCGCGTTCTCCTCCCGGCGAGCTGCGTCCATCCTTTGCCCCGGGCTCTCGATCCCGTCACCGCGGCGATGACGGAGCCTGCCGCCTGCTGTCTCGCGGGCCTCGAGCTGTTTCCCATGCCGCGTGGGGCAACGGTGCTGATCATCGGCGGGGGCCCGATGGGGCTCCTTACCATGGTGCTCGCCCGCAAGCGCGGCGCCCGACGCCTCATCCTCTCGGACCCCGTCGAGGAGCGACGGCTGATCGCCCGGCGGCTCGGGGCCTACGCCGTCGTCGATCCGATCCAGGAGAGCCTCCGCGATCGGGTGCTCGCGCTCACGCGCGGCCGCGGGGCGGACGTCGTCTGCGAAGCCGTGGGAAAACCGGAGCTCGTGGCCGAAGCCCTGGCGCTCGTCAAGCCCACGGGCATCGTCCAACTCGTCGGCGTGAGCCCGAAGGGAAGCCACGTTCCCCTGGACCTCTGGGACACCCACTTCCGTGAGATCAGGATCCTCGGCGCCTTCGGCCGCGGCACCGCCTTCCGGCGCGCGCTCGCCCTCATGCCGAGGCTTGGCGTCAAGCGGCTCGTCACGGCGCGCTTCCCCCTCGAACAGATCGGCGAGGCCTTCGCCCATGCCGCAGCCGGCAAGGGCGTCAAGACCGTCATCACGCCGGCGCGCTAGCTTTTCCCGCCCTTGATGAATCGGCCAATGAGTCCGAGAAGCACTCCCGCGATTATGACCGCGACCATGAAGCCGACCAGGGCCAGGCCGAGCCGATCAAGATCCGTCATCTGAGCCCTCCCGAGCGCCCGCTACTATAGAAGACGGTAGCGACGGCCACCACGTAGTCATAGGTCCGCGTTCTGACAGAGGCGTCCTTGACCGTGATCTTCGTGTGGGCGCTCTGCTGGGCGGTGCTCCGCGCCTGCTCGATCTTCGCCCGAATGTCCGCCGGAACCTCATCGAGCGACCCATAAACCCGGACCTGTCCGGTCTGTGGGTCCTGGACTTCAACGCGCTCGGTCCGGATCTCCGTCGTGCGTGTTTTCACCACGGTGCGCGGAGCCGGGACCCGAAACCCAAGACTCCGCAGGATTCGTTGCACGAAGCTCGCGCGAGGCACCGGATAGTAACAACTCGGGCATCGATCCGTGCCTTGGGGAAGCTGAGCGCCACATTGTGAGCACGTCATGACTTGGCTTCGAGTTTAGCGCGTTGCCCAGGACATGGGCTACTCTCTCACGGGCCCTCCACAACATAGCTGAACGTCGCAACAATCGGGATGCCCTTCCTACCGATCGTCAGCCGAAGAGTGGGCCAACGTTAGCCCGCCCGAGGAGACAGGTCAACGACCTTGACAACCTCTAGGTGGGCGCAGATGATCCCGTCACCGCCTCGACGGTCCGGCCCCTCGGGGAGGCAGTCATGCCCCTGGACGTGGTTCTGGGCGATCTTGCGACGCCCTAGCAGATCACGGGACTCATGAACGAAAACTTGGAGGAGGGGGACCATGAGGACCTTGATCCGCTCGGGAGCATCCGGCGCGTTCACGCTCGTAGTCGGCGCGTCGCTCATAACGCCTAACGACGGGATAGCGAAATAGTAGCCCCGTCTATGTGACCCACGAGCGCCGAGTCTCCTTCGGGCTCTCAGCAGAGAAGTCCAGGGAGAAATGGGGGCAGGTCTATGCCACGGCTTCTCTACATCGTTTCGCGTCGTAATCAGCAGCTCTACGCAGATTTGACGCGAACCTTCAACAACGATCCCAACGTTCGAGTGGTCCTGGATCGTCGGGAGGGTGAACGACGACAGCGGGCCGCCCCTCATCGCACGGACCGTCGAGTGAGAGACCGGCGCGCGGTGAACATCGAAGAACACCTCCAGCGGCTCGGTTGGGCGGTGGCGGACGAGAGGCCGGATGCTGACGGAGCAAGGTGAGCACTGAGCAGCGATGCCAGAATGGGCGCGCTCGTCGTCGAGTGTGACACTTCGTGCCACTCGCCGGCCGGTTCGGACCTGCTGGTCGGGCTCCAAGCGGCCGCGAGAGCCCCCGCAATTCCCAGAATTTGACGCGCCCTGACCATGAGCCCGCCCGTTGGCACCCCCTGTGCTCTAGCCCTTCGCTCAAAGGGGGACCGCGATGGTTCCGGGAGGTCTCGCTTTCCTCGTCGTGGGGATCGCCACGATCCTGGTCCACCCCGTTCCGAGCTTCGCCCAGAATGGGGTCACGCCCGGGCAAACACGTATCTATTCCACGATCTACTCCGTTGGGGTCGAGTGGGATCTCTCCGGCGACGTCAATCACAACGCCACGGTCAACGTTCAGTACCGGATCCAGGGCGCGAGTGCGTGGAAGTCAGCCCTGCCGCTCGTCCGGGTCGACAACACATACAACGGCAACGGCTTCGCGGGGAGCATCTTCTTTCTCAACCCGGACACCTCCTATGAGGTCGCGCTGGACCTGTCCGACCCGGACGGGGGCGCGGAGAATCGGATGTTGATGGTAGCGACCCGGCCACTGCCCACGCTGCCCACGGGCGGACGGATCTTCCACGTGGTGCCGGGGTCAGGTGGGGGCGACGGCTCGGCGACGAACCCCTTCAAGGGCATCGCTGCAGCTCAGGCGGTCGCGCAGCCGCGCGACATCTTTCTCGTCCACGCCGGGAGCTACGGCGGGCGACCGACCTTCAGCGTGCCGGGGGTGGCCCGTAACTACATCGTCTGGAAGGGCGCGGGAGACGGCGAAGCCCTCTTCGTCGATGGCTTGAACTTCGGGGCCAGCCATGTCTGGGTGGAAGGCCTGACGGTCAGGAATCAGGCCTACGCGACCTTCTCGCTGAACTGCCCATCCGACGTCGTCGTGAGCAAGAACTTTTTCTTCAACAACCACTACAGCATCTATCTCCAGCGAGGCGGCGAGGGGTGGTACATCGCCGATAACACGATCGTCGGCGATGTTGACCCCGCAAGCGGCAGCCTCGACGGCGAAGGCATCGAGTTGAACGGGTCGTTCTCGGCGTGTGGCGCGAACAACCATACCGTCGCCCACAACAGCATCACCCGTGTCGCTGATGGGATCTCCACGCCTGGCACCAACGTGGACATCTTTGGTAACGACATCTTCGACGTCTCCGACGACGGCATCGAAACCGACGACGGCCGGACCAATGTCCGCGTTTGGAGGAACCGCATTCACAACGCTTATCACAACGGATTCAGTTTTCAGCCCCAGACCGGCGCGCCCTGGTACTTCATCCGCAACCAGGTCATGAACAACACGGAGGACATCAACAAGTACCGCCAGTGGGACCGCGCCGTGTTCCTGCACAACACCTTCGCCCACTGGCAGGATCTCACCTACGTCAGGGAGGACGGCCAGCTGATGTCCATTTCGCGCAATAACCTCTGGATCTCTGTCCTTGGCGGTCGGATCTGGGGCTTGAGCGGATCCATCGACTGGCGGACCGACCTGAACTACGACGGCTTCGACTGGGGCGGGTCTGCATCGCCATTTCAGCTCAACGGCGTGAATTACTCCAGCCTGGCCAGCTTCACCTCCAGCACGGGGCAGGAGGCGAGGGGCATCCGGATCTCTCACCAGACCTGCATTCCGACCATGAACGTTCCGGGCAACTCGCCGACGACGGTCCCGCCGCAGTATCTGACCCTGGCCACGGGCTGCCCCGCGATCGACGCCGGCGCGGTTCTGCCGAACATCAACGACGGCTTCCTCGGAGGCGCGCCGGATTTCGGCGCCTACGAGTACGGCGCACCACTGCCCATCTACGGACCGCGGCCGTTGAATCCAGATCCGGCGCCCGCGCCACCGACGAACCTGAAGGTGTCTTGGTCCTTCGCCTGTAGCTCAGCTGGATAGAGCATCGGACTTCTAATCCTTCCGGCGCGGAGCGGCCCCTCGGTAAATCGCTGATTTGCCGAGGGGCTTCTCTTTCTCTCCTTGGCTGGCGTGGGGCAGTTTTGGGTGGATCGCGGGCCGTCACGGGCATAACGACGGGCATAACAGAAATGACCGAGGCGGCAGCGCGGCGCCGAGCTCTCGCCGAGCGCGGCCCTTGCTAGATGCGCCTGCGGGCTGAGCGCACACGACTGCCTGTCGCTTGTCGGATACAGCCCGGCATGCTTGTTCGTTCGACCGGCCGCACGCTATAGTCGATTCGGGAACGAAAGGGGGCAACGGTGTCGCGTTTGGCGCGGCACGTCAGCACCACGATGATCTACACTCACGTCCTGAACCGGGGTCCTCGCGGCGTGCGCAGCCCCGCCGACCGTATGGGGCTCTGACCCATGGTGACTGGATCCAGCCTGCGCACCATGACAGTCGGCACGGGATATCCTCGGTCTGTGTATCCCGGCGGGGAGCCGCAGGCCATTGTGATTAAGGCACCATCGCAGCAGGCGAATCCGCCGCGGCGCCGATGGGATCGGTCGGCGCAAGCCTGTCCGGGAGCGCTGCGTCACAGCTGCAACGCTGTTCAAGCCACTAAGAGTTAGCGTGACTAGGAGTCGGAACCAGGACCACGTGACCGAAGTCGCGAGCGTCGGCGACGTCCAGACGTTTCAGTTCTCGGGCGTGAACGGGATGATGGCGTTCGTGCGCGCCGTAGTGTGCGCGGCGGGGATGGTGCTGGCGCTCGCAATTTCGTTCCTGCCCGGGATAGCAGCACACCCTCCCATCGCGATAGTCACACGGGCGGTCATCGGGGTTGTGGCCTGCATGATGTGGGCGATCTGGCGGCGGCGCGGCCAAGAGGTTCGGACCGACGGCTCTCGAATCATGTGGTGCCCGCGGCGGGATCGCCGGGTGACGATGTCCTGGTCGCAGGTGGAAGGCATCCGCGAGCGGGCGTTGCGACGCAGGCTTGAGCTGGTGGACGGCTCGCGCGGACACCTCCCGCTAAGCTACGACCTTGCGGACTTCGCGCGACTCCTTGAGATCGTTCGTCGCAACACTCCCCGGCTCAGAGAGCGCCACGTGCTCATGAGCGCGTTCCGGCCCCACCCAGGGGTACGGTGGCTGTATCTCGCGGCGGCGCTGTTCTCCCTCGCACTCGCGGCAGCGGCCGCGGTGCAGGGCGAGTTGTTCCCGATCGCCGTCGGTCTGGCTTTGTCGATTGTCGCCGTGGCGGCGTATGGGCGCACGGTCCGCGCGATCGAGGTCGGACCAGCGGGGCTGGTCCTCGCGGCGCCATTCCGGGCCAGGCACGTGGCGTGGCGCGACGTCGCCGGTGTCGCGCTGCTCCACGCGAAGAGCGAGTTCGGGCTTCTTGCGGGACTGTACCCGACCGTGCGGATCCAACCTCGCGCCGGTAAACCGATCGACCTCGGTGTGATCGTCGAGGGTACGATCCCGCTGTTTGACGCGGTCGAGGCTGCATGGAGACGCGCGGGAACTGAGCCGCAGTGATCACGATGAACGCGCACGACGAATTTCACCCGCTAACAAACCGCTGCAGCGGCCCGGCTGCGCCGGCCGCTGAGCGCTGGCGTTAGGGTTCTATGGGCCTACTAGCAACGGTTCTCGTTTGTTTTCTGATGACGTCCTCGACGGCCTCCGCGGAAATGGAGAGGATCGCCATTCCCACCGATCAAGGAATGTCTCTGCATTGGTGGCCGAAACTGTTCCCAGTCCCAGGTTGGCATCACGAGCGAGAGCAGAGTCTTCAGTTGGGCGTCAATGCTTTGGCTCCTGACGGCGCGACATTTGAAGATGCACAGACCGTCATGTATGCCAAGGCTGCCTACAGACCTCGTGAGCCTGACACAAAATCGCTTGACGTATTCATCGAGAAAGACAAGAAGGAGTTTCTGGCGAAGAGCCCGGCCGTAGTGATTAAGGAGGCGGGTTTCTTGACCACAGCAGACGGGAAACGGCTGAGGTCATTCACGTTCTTCCCGACGGGCACTGGGAACTGGGAGCGCGTGGCGTACGGCGAGGAGGGCGAATCTTATCTGGTCTTTGCCATGAGCTCACGCTCTCTGAATGGATACAAGGCCGCCCTGAAGGCCTACGAGCAGCTGGTTGGACGCTACAAAGAGAAACCCTAACCACGGCGTGCAGCGGGCGCCCGAAGCGGGCGCCGCTGACGCCGACCGTTCGCCAGCTGAGAGAGTTTCACTGCGACAAGAGTAGACGCTGCGCCGGAGGTGCTGAAGAGCTCTTTCTATCCGTTGTCCGCCGCCGTGCACCGCGAGGAGGCTTGCATGGACGACGTCCTTCTGGAGTTGCTGGAGAAGCTGGCAAAGTTTGGAGAGGATAACGACACTCGGGAGACCGAACGCCCCAAGCGCATGCTCAACATCACGCGCGATACGGGGCGCCTGCTCTGGATCATCGTCCGCGCCACTGATGCCACCCGGATCCTGGAGGTCGGTACCTCCAACGCCTTCTCCACCATCTGGCTGGCCGACGCCGCACGCTCGACAGGCGGCCGCGTCACCACGCTTGAACTCAATCCCGAGAAGATCGCCCTGGCTCGGGCCAATCTAGCGGCCACCGGGCTCGACGTCGTTGTCGAGATCATCGAGGGCCGGGCCGCTGAAACCCTCGCCGCACTGCCGGGTCCGTTCGATCTCGTATTTCTCGACGCGGACCGGCCGAGCTATCCGACCTACTTAGAGCTGGTGGTGCCGAAACTACGCCCCGGCGGGATACTCATCGCGGACAACGTCACCTCGCACGCGCACGAATTGCAGGACTACCTCCACCGTGTGAAGTCTCACCCTCAGCTCTTCGCCGTAACGGTTCCAGTCGGCAACGGCGAGGAGATTGCGCTGAAGCTGGATGATCGCCTGTAAACATCCGCCCACAACGCGCTGGCGAACCACGCACTCCAGCGGACCGGGGGCTCGCGTTGCTCGCCCTCCGGCCGCTGACCGCGGGCGTTCGGCGGGCAATGCCCTTCATCGACGAGCGTTGACGGTCGGCAGACTGCTTCGACTGGCACTTGGAGTGGCTTTTGCCTGTGCGCTTGCGCAGGGGCTGGCTGATGCGAAATCCGATCGCGAAGTACCTGTTCCTGCGTCCGGGGACGCCGCGCGCACACGCATCGCCGAGATCAGAGCGTACATGCAGCGCGTGAAAAACACTTTCATGGCCACTGGGCGCGTCCACCTCTAC
>Ga0209378_1000737_pt1 | contig 23575 bp, 17 predicted proteins | sample GraSoiAngelo_156_FD_186170 | JGI IMG/M metagenome (GOLD analysis project Ga0209378, IMG submission 186170) | Grasslands soil microbial communities from the Angelo Coastal Reserve, California, USA - 14_1009_13_40cm (SPAdes) (version 2) | ecosystem: Environmental > Terrestrial > Soil > Grasslands ...
AGCAGCCTTCTACGAGCTTCGACACCGAGAGTTACAGATCAAGCGCCTCAAGGCCAAAGCCGAAAAGCTCGGATACCGAGTCACCCCAATACCGGCGGCGGCCTAACAAGGAGGAGTTTCTGGCGAGGTAATACTGGACTTGGACCAAGTCAAACTCGTTGACCGCGAGGTCGTGTGCTTCTTAGTGGCCTGCGAGCTCGACGGCGTACAGCTCAACCAGTGCTCTCCTTACATGCGTGACTGGATTAACAGAGAAAGGAGAGTCCGTGATATCCGTCTGGCTTCGCTGGGAGATGCAATGAACGCCGAGGCTTTACGGCCCACCTGGCAAATCAGCAAAGCTTACTGGCAGACCTGCCCAAAACTGTCCAAACCCGCTAGAATGGCACAGCTAATGATTCAAGGAGAACTCTCTCATTGATGGAAGCGCGTTGAGGCCCTTTGAAGAACAGGAATCAATTCCTTTTTGAGCAGATGTTCATGTCAGACGAAACCTCCGAACTGCAGGCAAAAGCACGACATACAGCGAGTGGCGTGCCGCGACGCGAAGCGCTAAAAATAGCCGGCGCGCTTTTTGTTACCGGTTTGACGTCGGTCCCTACCGGTAGCCAGACGAGGCGAGCCAGGAAAGTCATAGTCGGAGGGGCCGGCATTGCCGGGCTTTCGTGCGCCTACGAATTGATGAAGCGAGGCCACGACGTGACCGTCCTGGAGGCATCGGGGCGAACCGGAGGTCATGTGCGCACTGTCCGCGAGGGGCTCGCAGACGGGCTTTATGTAGATGCTGGTGCTGAGCACTTCACTCAACCTGGCTACGACCGTTACTGGCAATACGTTCGAGAGTTCAACCTGACGGCACTCCCCTATCCCCGGCGGAACCGCATGCTTCGCGTGCTGCAAGGAAAAATGTATTCCGAGGACGACCTGCAAAGCCCAAACGTGCTGAAGGCGCTTGGCTTCAACCAGCGAGAAGTGCAGTTCCTGGCGAGTCATGCTTGGTGGGAGCTGCCTTCGCTGTACTTCGACCCTTATCTCGAAAAATTCACCGACGAGTACCGCCCGTTTGACGCTGGCCTGAACCATCTAGATCAAATCACGATGGACCAATGGCTGAGACAGCAGGGCGCTTCCGCAGCGGCCCTGAGATATATCGGAGGCTCGGGTGTGTCGGCACTCCATGTGCTGTGGCATGCCGCCATTCTGAAACTGCGGAAGGTGCCCCTATTCCCTCCTAGAGTTTTCCGCTTAAAAGGCGGAAACCAGGGGATGACGGATGCGTTTGCGGCGAGGCTCGGCGACCGCGTACGGCTGGAAAGACCCATCACGAAAATCGAGCACAGCCCGAACGCTGTGCGCGTTTACTATCGTGAATCCGGCGACGAAGAAACCATGGAAGCCGAATACTTAGTTTGTTGCATGTCAGCCGTGATGCTGCGGCAAATTCCAGTGCATCCGGCCTTGCCGGAGAGCAAGCGTTATGCAATTGCAACGGTTCCTTACTACACGGCTTCCCGGCCATTCTTTCAATCGCGCAGTCGCTTTTGGGAAAAGGACAACATCAGCCCAAACATCGAGTTCAACGAACGCTCGCTCAATCATATCTGGAGGATGGCGGATGATGTGGAAACGCAGCGGGGCCTACTTGTTTCCACGGCGGACGCTTTGACGACTGGCGAAGCCGCATTAAAGAGTTTTCGCCGCTATTATTCCGGCAAATCCGAAGATATCGAGCTGGCTTTGGTACACGACTGGTCGAAAGATCCTTGGGTCATGGCTTGCGAGACGCTGAATTATCCTCCAGGTGACCTCATGCGGCTTTGGCCAGCACTCTTCGAGCCTCACGAACGAATTCATTTTGCGGGGGCCTATGCGGACAATCTGAACTGGGGCATGGAAGCAGCCACGCGCTCAGCAAATCGCGTCGCCGAGCGAATTGACAGCGAATCGTGAGCCGTGGAGGAAAATGTGGTCCGTGAAAAAGCTATTGGACGAGGCAGGCCCCGAACGGTGCGTTTGAGACAACAGCAGACTACGACGACGGAACTATCCTTGCGGCCCAGCCGCCGCCCGGCGCCAGCTTGATTTTGAATTTCGTGGTCTTGTTAACCAATGTGCGCAGCAGCTTGTAGTCGCTTCCCATGCGATCGGCATTCACGCCATCCTGGTACGAAGCCATCTGGAAGTTGCCGTCGGACAAGAAGGAAAGATTGACCTCGAGTTCCCTAGGCGTCCAGTTCGTCATTGCACCGACATACCAGTCTCGGCCATTTCTTCGAGCTACCACCACGTAGTCCGCGATTCTTGCATCCAGCACCTTCGTTTCGTCCCATTCGGTGGGGACGGCTGTCAGGAAATCGAGAGACTCGGGTTCACGCATATAATTTGATGGACTGTCCGCTAGCATTTGCAATGGGGCATCGTAAACCACATACATTGCCAATTGATGGCAGCGCGTGCCCAGGCTCATAGGCCGGTTGTGGACCGGGGCAAAGCTGTCCTTTTGCGCGCTCAGCATCGCTCCCGGCGTGTAATCCATAGGGCCGAGAAACATGCGGGTAAACGGGAGCGTCACATTATGTTCCGGCTCGGTTTCCACGCTCCACTTACTCCATTCGAGGCCTCGCACCCCTTCCGCGTTGATGAGGTTCGGCCAGGTGCGCGTCATGGTGGCGGGCTTTTGGTTACCGTGAAAGTCAACGAGCATTTTGCGCTTGGCCGTTTCGCGGCTGACTTTATGATAGTAGTTGATCAACAGCTGGTCACTTCGTTGCATGAAGTCGACCTTAATTCCTTTGACGCCCCATTTGGCAAACTGTTCGAGCGCAGGCTCAAGCTGATCGTCGAGCGTCTTCCAGATCACCCAAAGAATGATGCCGACGTTTTTCTGCTTGGCATAGGCAGTCAATTCTTCCATGTTGATTTCGGGAACGACCTCGAGCACGTTTCCCAGCTTGTACCAGCCTTCGTCGAGGATGACGTACGGAATACCGTATTTCGCGGCGAAATCAATGTAGTACTTGTAAGTCTGCGTGTTGATGCCGGCTTTGAAATCTACGCCATAAATGTTGTTGGCATTCCACCAGTCCCAGGCCACCTTTCCCGGTTTGATCCAGGAGCTGTCTTGGACCTGCGAAGGCTTAGCGGTAAGCCAGACAAGCTGATTGGTCAGCAGGTCGCCGTCCTTTTCCGCCACCCCAATCAGCCGCCAAGGAAACGTGCGCGTTCCTTTCGTAACAGCAATATACTCCGCGCTTTCTACAACTTTGAGATCGCGGTCCCTTTCCAGTTTTTCTTTCAGGGGATAGGGCGGAAAAACCGCCGCCAGACCATTTCCGCTCGTGCCCCGCAACCATAGACCGGGGTAGTCTTCCAGGTCGGACTCTGCAATGGCGACCTTTGCGCCCTCACCCACGTCCACCACCGCAGGAAGAGTGGCAATAAATGCGGGAGCGATATCCCTTAAATGTTGGGGAACGTATCTACGTTCGTTGTGCGAGAAGAAGCTGTCCTCCTGCGGATAGAAAACAATGAAATCACTCGGGAAGTTGAAGTTCGCTTCTTCTCCGTATACTTTCACCTGTTGTTGAGGGAGAGACGTTTCCAAGCGATATGCCGCTCCTTCGTTGTAGGCGCGAAAAACAACGGCATAGCCGCCTTCCATGTCAAGGCGCAGCTCATTATAGCTCTCGCGGATCTTTGTAGATTTCTGGCGCACGACCGGCTCAAAAACCTGGTTGGAGCTGCTCTCTTTTGATCTTAGAACGTTTGCTTCTGCGCCAAACGTTTTGTCGTCGATGTTTATGGAAAGGGCAGAGTCCTGGAGAAGCACTTTTCCTTTTAGAAGCACATCGTAGCGAACTCCCTTGGCCGTACGAATTCTAATTTCGATTCTCTTGTCAGGGGAACGCAGGTCATAGCTCGACTGTGCCATCGTTCTCGCCGCACAAAACATAAAGATCGCGACTAACGCAACTCTTCGCGCAAGGCTGCTCATTGAACAATTCACCTCGTATTTCTTTAAATCATGGATTCTACAAATTGTTGACGGAAACTTCCTCTGGAAAATAAGTACGGACTCTTCGGGTGTCAATTTGACATTACTGAAGTCCCCTTTTGGCGCGACAAAAGGTAACCGCGAAGTGCTGGGCATTGGCAAACGGAAGAGCATCGACAAGCTCGAGATTCGCTGGCCGAAACCGAGCGGACGGCTGGAAACTTTCACAGATCTACCCATCGACCGCTACATCACCATTGTTGAGGGTTCCGGAATCAAGCGATTTCGGCGCCATTTAATAAGGGTATGGCTCGCCCGGCCGTACAATTCGAATACGATGGTCGGTAAATTGGAAGTGCGAGCGAGGCACCTCCACCTTGGGCATGTGGCAGGTTACGCATTTAACGTCCGCCACAGGGCATTTTGTGCCGGGAGAAGAAGCCCCGGGGCGTTTGGCCACCGCTGAGTTGTCTCGGTTCACATGCAGCGTTGCCGCTGCGGTTCCGGGATCATGACAAATTTTGCAATGGGAGTCATTGCCGGCGTCCTGCTGATTCAGGTTCAAGTGTGGGTCGTGGCACGCGGTGCAGGCTAAGTGCGGATCCTTGGGGTCGTGTCCGCGGCTGTTAAACAATCGATAGGGCTGGAAGCGGACGTTGTTGATGCCGCCGAGGTCCGGCATCATCGCGACCGAATCAACACCGCGGTGGCATGCGCCGCAGAATTCCTGCGATAACGTCTCCGCGTCAAGTGTCTTTGGATTAAAGATCACGGAATCCGCTCCTGTTTCGAGGAGTTTCGCCGTGGCGTGCTTTTCTCCGGGCCCATGGCAGGCTTCGCAACTTACTCCAGGAATCAGATTATCGAGCTGAAGTTTTCCATTTGCCAGTGCCGCGGTTCCGTGACAACTGAAGCAGTTACGTGCCTCATCGCTGTCGATGTCCCGCCCCGCCGCCTCCTTCAGGCTTGGCGGAGAATGGAGTGCGTCCCCGACAGTCCAGTCCAATCCATCGATGGCCGCATAGTAGCTCACGCGCCCCTCAAACAGCTTTCCTCCGTGACGGAATACGTAGGTTTGGGCAACGTGCGCATCACCAAACGCATAAAGAATCGGTTCATCGAGAATTTCCTTTCCGTCAGTCACACGGTATACGCTCTGCCTGCTGTCACTTACAATCTCGTACGAAAACCCTCCGGCGCGAAAGGTCATTCGGGGATGCGTCCGCAGCACAGCGCTTTCGACGGGCTTTTGCAAAGCACGTCCCATGGCCGTCTGCGAATATAGACTGCTCTTTTCAGCGTGGCAACTAGCGCAAGCCTGTGGGCCTATAAAACCTTCCCCTGCCAATTCCTTTCGTGGACGAAAGTCGGGGAAGCTGCTCGTGTGGCTTGATTTTGTCTGAGAGTGCGCTGGACAGGGAAGGAAAAAGGCATACGCGGCTCCCCAGCAAAGGGAGAACCGACGGACAGATCGGAGCTGAAACAACGCATTCAAAGCAAGAACCCTGGGATAACCTAAAGAGTCTTGTAGAGACTACTCCTCAACGACTCCCATTCCTTCCAGCACGGTCAGGATTCGGTCTACGCCTGATACGGCAATTTCTTCCTTCTTGCCGCTCGGCCAATGAATCTCAACTCTTTCGACCTTGGTGGCCGTTCCCAATCCGAAATGAAGGCGTTGGTCAGAGCTCGATCCGTAGCTGCCGCCGCTGATCAAGTCAGCGCGCTGGCGAACACCTCCGGCCGTCACAAAGACCTTCGCGCCAATGGCATCCCGCGGACTCTTCCCTCCGCCAACCAGTTTGAAAGTGAGCCAATGGTTGTCGTTCTTCACGACGTTTCTGAGGAGCACAGGTGCCGAATCCATGTTGTTCAGGACAACATCGGTGTGGCCGTCGTTGAAGAGGTCCCCGAACGCCGCACCGCGTGCGGGAATCACGTCGGCCAAGCCGCTCCCTGACGCAGGCGGAATCTCCTGAAACTTGGTCCCATCGAGATTGCGAAACAGCTGCGGCCGCTGCGCCCAGGTTGTACCCCAGTCGCGCTGGTCCACGGAGGGGTAGACGTGGCCATTTGCCACAAAAATGTCCAAGAGGCCGTCGTTATCGAAATCTATAAATCCAGTTCCCCACCCGAGGAACGGAATTGTTGGACCGCCCAATCCCGCCCGATACGTTACATCGGAGAAATTGTTGTCGCCATCATTCCTATAGAGCGTCTTGTAGTCGTCCGAGAATGTCGTGATAAAGAAATCCACTTTGCCGTCTCGGTTGTAATCTCCCACGGCGATTCCCATCGACGCTTGTGCCAGTCCCTCGTTGGTCAGAGCGAAACCGGACAAATAACCGACGTCCTCAAACGTGCCGTCGTGGAGATTGCGATAGAGATATCGTGGCACGGAATCATTGGCCACAGCCAGATCCACCCAGCCGTCGTCATCTTCGTCAATAAATACCGAGGCAAGGCCGTAGTAGCCCTGTGAGTCGGCGACTCCCGCCTTCTTGCTTACATCCGTGAACGTGCCGTCACCATTGTTATGGAACAAGTGATCACTCTCTCCAGGCAGTCCCCGCGGTCCGCACATGAAGGTCGCCCCACGGAATTGGCAGAAACTCGGCGAAAGGCCCGCTTGGCCCAGGACAGGCGGATGGTCCGCATCAAATTTCACGTAGCCGGGAACGAACAGATCCAGGAGGCCATCGCGGTCGTAGTCACCCCAGGTTGGCCCCGCGGACCATCCGCCTAAAGCGACACCCGCCTTTTCGGCTACATCAGTAAATGTCCCATCGTGGTTGTTGTGGTAGAGACGATTTTTTCCAAAATTCGCGATGTAGATGTCTGGCCAGCCGTCATTATCGTAATCGCCGACAGCCACGCCGAATCCCCATCGCTCATTCGTTACGCCGGCTTTTGCCGTAACGTCGGTGAAGGTGCCGTCGTGATTATTGTGCAGCAACATGGCTCGCGGGGCCGATTCCTTCCCCTTTAGAGCAGCGAACGTGGAACCATTTAGCAAATAGATGTCTAGCCAGCCGTCGTTGTCATAATCAAGCAAAGCTACGCCTGAACCAGGGGTCTCCAGGATGGTTGCCTTCTCAGGAGTTCCCGAAATATGGCGGAACTTGTCGAGGCCCGCATGTTTGGTGATGTCGATGAATACAACCGGCGCGCCATCCACAAAGCCACCTGCGGTGATGGGCCGGGACATGGCATCTTTCACCGGAGCGTGAGGCGCGCCGGTCGCGACGCCTGCGGACTCCGGTTTTTGAGGCTTGCGTTCCTCGCGCTCTTGAGAGGCAGCGTTTTGCCAAAACCAAGACGACAGCAAAGTGGCCGCCAGACAACCCCAGTAGACAATATTTTTTCGCATACCCCTTCACTTCGTTCCCCAGGCGCCCGTCGAATTTTGCAATCGTTAACTCCCAGCCGCAAATCTTCCAGATTTCCGTATCTGTCCACGAAACGCTTGCGTCGTGCCGGAATAGCATCGCACTTTTGCGTGAGGCGTGCTAGGCTCCACGTAAGCGGTTACGTATGACTTTCTGCGAGGATTTAACCTATGACACGCCCGTCCCCCGTCACTCGGTTTGTGGTGTTCCTGCTCCTTAACGCAGCATGTTGGTTCTCCCCGTCCGCGTTCCCTCAGGCCGCTGGTGCGCTGGCGATGACTCCGCCGATGGGTTGGAACAGTTGGAACAAGTTTGGCTGCAACGTGAGCGACAAACTCATTCGCGAAATGGCCGATGCGATGGTCAGCAGCGGGATGAAGGCAGCCGGCTATCAATATGTGAACATCGACGACTGCTGGCAGGTGAGTCGTGATGCCCAGGGAACTATTGTCGCCGATCCAGAAAGATTTCCCTCCGGCATCAAGGCGCTCGCTGACTATGTGCACAGTAAGGGTTTGAAATTGGGGATCTACACCGACGCAGGCACCGGCACCTGCGAAAAGCGGCCAGGCAGTCTGAACCACGAAGTGCAAGACGCCAAAACGTATGCCTCTTGGGGAATCGATTACGTGAAGATCGACTGGTGCAATGCGGAGGGTCTCGACCCCGAGGTGCAATACGCGAAATTCCGTGATGCGTTGGCGCAATCCGGCCGCTCCATCGTGTTCAGCATTTGCAACTGGGGCGTGAAAGCACCGTGGCGCTGGGGACCGAAGACCGGCAATTTGTGGAGGACCACGGGTGACATCAGCGACAGCTACGAAAGCATGTCTTTGATTGGGTTTGGACAGAATGGTTTGGAGAAATTTGCTGGTCCAGGGCACTGGAATGATCCGGACATGCTGGAAATCGGCAACGGCCATATGAATCGCGCCGAATATCGCACGCACATGGCGCTCTGGGCTTTGCTTGCCGCCCCTCTTCTGGCGGGAAACGATCTCCGTGATATGTCCGCGGAAACGAAGGAACTTCTGACGAGTTCTGAAGTGATTGCCGTTGATCAGGACTCAAAGGGAATACAAGGGCACCGCTTTTGGCAGGAAGGCCCGCTGGAGATCTGGGGGAAGCCGCTGGCCGACGGCAGTCATGCTGTCGGGCTTTTCAATCGTAGTGAGTCCACAATCAAAATGACCCTTGATTTCAAAACGATCGGCGCGCCAAGCTCGGCCAGACTTCGCGACCTCTTGGATCACAAGGACTTGGGCGCCGCGCAGGACTCTTATGCGACTGAAGTGCCGACGCACGGCGTCGTGCTGCTGAAAGTTTCCAAATAGCTGGGATCAAGAGAATTCGACGGCAACAAGTCTTCCGGGAACTTACCTGAGTTGCTCAGGCTTTGGGGTGACCTCTCTGGTCGTTTTTTTCTCTTGCTCCGGTATCTCAGAGCGGTTGAGCTCGTCCAGCTTCTTAAGGGCCGCCCTTGCCTCTTCCTGGCGGCCAAGCTTTGCATAAGCCCGACCCAAAAGGAAATACGCCTGTTTCATCCGCGGCTCGCGCTGCAAGGCTTCCTTTAATTCGGGGACAGCCGCCGTGAACTGTCCATCCTGAAACAATGCATTCCCGAGGGCGAACCGGCCTGCAACAGCATCTGGAGCCAGAGCTACAGCCTTCTTTAGCCATTCAATTGCATGAGAATAGTCTTGTTTGTACGTATAGCAGGCCCCCAACCCATAGGCGACGTCATAATTCAGCGATCCATTCTTCTCTGCCTGCAGGTAGTAAGTGATCGCCTCATCGAATTTCGACTGGGACCGCTTCAGCTCGGCTAACTCCGTTGTAACCTCCACGGAGCGGGGATTCACTTCCAAGGCCTTGGCGAATTCGCTCTCAGCTTCCGTTGGGTTTTCGGCACTCAGAGCCGCTTCCCCGAGGAGTTGGTGTACACGGAAGGAATCCGGAGCCATGGAAAATAGCCGCTGATATTCGCTTTGTGAAAGCTTTTTGGAAGCAAGAGACAAATAATAAAGGGCGTCAATGCTTCTCGGATCGGATTCGAGTGCCCTTCGAAGCTCCTCAAAGGCTTGCAGAGGCTTCCCTTGGGCAAGCTCCGCTCGAGCCAGGGCTACTCGAACGGGCACATCTTTGGGGTACTTACGCAGATGTTTCTCCGCCAATTGAACAGCCAGTGCATAATCCCCGCGATAAAAGGCCCGCGTACATTCCGTAAGCGCAGATGACTGGCCATATGCGCGGCTCGAGATGACAACCATAAGAATCGACAACAAGAGACGCCTTAAGCTCGACGACAAAACGGAGAATTCAGATTTCCAAACGTGCGTCTTCATGGAGTTTCAAGTGGCCGTACTTCCACGATGCGCAGGAATTCCTGACTTCTTTCTGCCAGTAAATTTTTTAGCTCCTCGAAACGCTTGGCCTGCGCCTCCTGCCTCGAATCTTTCGTACGGGTGTAGAGCATCAGGAGGTAGAAGTTCGCGGCATAATGGTCCGGCTCAATTCTCAATGCGAGTTGGATCTGTTTCTCCGACTGTTGGTAATCTTTGCGGTTTAAATACCACCGGCCGAGTTCAGCCAGCGCGTCCGGAAAATCCCGCTTGGCTTTCAAGGCCTCTTGCAGCTCCATGAAGGCCTCGTCCATCCGGTCCTCTTCCAAGGCAATCGCCCCCCAATAATAATGAGCCCGTGTGGCGGTTTCGGGGTTTCCTGCGGATTGCTTCAACCAGGGAAGCGCATGCTCGTAATCTTTGGCCCGAAAAAGTGTGGCACCCAGAGCCAGCTTGCCGCGTGGATCCTGCGGTCTCAGTTTAAGATACTTCTCGAAGTACGGAACTCCTTCCGCCGGGTCTTGCCGGAAAGCCGAGGCCGCTCCCATTGCGTAGTTGTAATCTGGATTTTCCGGCTCGAGCTTGACAGCTCTTTCGAACGAGTCTCGCGCTTCTGCAACAAGGCTCAAATCCGTACACACGACGCCAAAGTAGTAATGCAGGCTCGCATTGCCCGGCTCCAGGTCCCGTGCATGCGCCAAGTAGCCAAGGGCCCCCTGATGGTCTTTTTGGAGCCGGGCAACTCGTGCCAATTCCCGTAGCAAACGTACCGAGGGTTTTCCACCAACGAAAGACTTCTCCAGCGTGGCGCGCGCTTCTACCAGCCTGTTCAAATGTTCGTAAGCCAAGCCGAGTGACTCCAGCAAAGCCGAACCGAGTTGCTGCCGGCCTTGCAGATTCTCAAGGAGGGCGACAATGAGGTCGTCGCGCTTGCCGAGGATTAGCCCTAACAACGCTTGCTGGGCGTCCGGCTCGGAAAGGTCCGGAGCGTCCATTAACCGCCCAGCTGCGTCGTCGGTGCCCTTGCGGTTCGACAGTCCAGCGAAATCGGCGCAACGAATGGACAAGGTCTGCGCGCTCGTCTGGTTTTCTGCAGGGAGACGTGAAACGTAATTGAGTGATTCCTGATAACGGCCTTGTCGTAACAAAAGAGCGGCACTCTGATAAGCCGCTTCGGTGTTTGCCGCGTCATATTCGAGCACGCGCCTATAAACGTCGAGCGCTTTGCGCACCGCCTGGGGGTCTGCGGCGGCGTTCTCTTGGTACAGCCGCCCCAGGTTAAGATAGGCCCCAGTGAACTTCGGTTCTCTCGCAATTGCCCGGCGAAGGCTTTTTTCGGCTGCGACGTAATCGCCTTGCTGTGCCTCGACGATGCCAAGCAGATTGTCGAAGCCCGCATCCCCCGGATACTGGTTGGCAGCCTCTGCGAGCGCATGGCGCGCCTTTTGGAGATCGTGTTCCTGGATCAACTGTTGGATCAGCAGAATTTTCTGCTCTCTGGCGCCAGTTTGGATCTGCCGTGAATGAGCGGAGCGCAGAAGCAGAGGAAACAGAAAAACGGCCACAGACATCACTGGGATCGACAGGCGTGATTGCATAGAAGCGGCCACCGAGTCCATTCTCTCACAGGGCATTATGAAGTTTGGAGCAACGATCCATGTCCGCTGATTAATACTTTGGATGAGGGCACGTCCTCCGCTGTCTTATACTATTTGCGGATTGCGCACCCCTTGAGCGCCCAAGGAATATGGTTCTGAGAGTGCTTTTGATCGGATGACCGGCGCTGCCAGATCAATAAGAATGCGAAGAACTGGATCAGATCCATGCAGCCTCCAAACGTTTCTCTGAAGTGCTTGCCTAGCCACCATCTCCTCCTGCTGTTCTTATGCGCGGCAACTCTCTGTTGTGCGCAGGAGAATCCGCTACCTTCGCTGGAAACCCAGGTGGCTCCCGGCATAGAAGCGCTAAAGTCAGGCGATCTTGACACGGCAGAGAGGATTTTTGCGAACGCACTCCAGCATGGAGCTAAGCATCCGCTCGTCTATCACAACCTGGGCGTCATCGCACAGATGCGCAATTTACATGTGGAAGCCATCCAAAGGTTTCACGAGGCATTGGCCCTCCAGCCAGCTTATGGTCCTTCACGGCTATTGCTCGGAGCCAGCCTGCTTGCAGTTGGCAGACACACGGAAGCCGTGCACGAACTGGAGCGCGCGGTCAAATTGATGCCGGAACAACCGCAGGCCCGTCTCCAGCTGGCGAAGGCTTATGAGGCTTCGGAGAACTGGCTCTCAGCCGCGCAGCAGCTCCAGAAACTCATCGAGATGGCGCCGCATGATCCGGAATACGCTTATCAAATGGGCAAAGCCTGGATGCGGCTTTCCGGTTGGTCGTATCAGCAGATTGCGCGAATTGACGCGAAGTCCCCACGATTGCAACAAGGTCTTGGGGAAGAGTATTTGGCTCAGCAAAAATACGATTTGGCGCTCGTGGCCTTCCAGCGTGCCGCGGAGGCAGATCCGAAACTGCCCGAGGTTCACCTGGCTATTAGCGCAATTCTTCTGGAACAGAAGAAATACGACCAAGCGCTTGCGGAAATTGACGCAGAACTGAAACTTGTGCCCCAGAGTAAGGCCGCCGCGGAGCTAAAAGCAAAGATTGAGGATGCGAAGCCGGTTCAGCGCCTTGATTGGCGCGCTGTACCGAAAGAAAAGAGGTAGGTTATCACGCTGACTGCGCTTGCCTTGTGGCTAATATTGCCCGTCGGTGCTCAAACCCTTGCCTTGCAGCAAGACGATCCCTCTTCATCGAGTCTCTCTCTTCAGCTTTCGGAATTGAAGGTGGATCCGTCACGTCAGACGGAGCTGGAGAGGGCCATTAACGCGCGAGACCACGCGGCTGTCGAAAGGATTTTGGTTGAAGAAGCCGAACGCGATCCGAAGTCACCGCGGTCGGCAAAATTGCTTGCTATCGCCGCCGCGGTTTTCTTCCTCGATGGTCATTACGTGAACGCCGTCATCGCGTGGAAAAAAGCCGAAGCCATTGCGCCACTCGACGATCGGAGCCGGTTCACGCTGGCAATGGCGTGCATCAGGCTCAACCGTCGGGATTGGGCGCGCCCCGAATTAGAAAAGCTCGCTGCGGCACAGTCGCAGAATCCACTTTTCTTGTACTGGCTCGCGCGTTTAGATTATGATGAGAGGAACTACGGTTCCGCTGTCGCTCGGTTGCAGAAAGTTATCGCGCTCGACCCAAAAATGGTGCGCGCTTACGACACTTTGGGGCTCTGCTTCGACTACCTCGGTAAATTTGATGAAGCGGTAAAAAACTATAACCGCGCCATTGAACTGAACCGGCTGCAGCCAAAACCGTCTCCCTGGCCTCAAGTGGATTTGGCCATTTCGCTGATTGCACTAAATCAGTTGCCCGAGGCGGAAAAGAATCTTCGCGAGGCAATCGGTTACGACTCGCAGCTTCCCCAGGCGCACTATCAACTTGGCCGTGTTCTTGAAATGCAAGGGGCATATCAATCGGCCGCCGACTCCCTTAAAACTGCCATTGCACTGGCCCCGGAGTATCCCGAACCGCATTATCTGCTTGGAAGAATCTATCACCGGCTGGGAAATGAACCACTCTCGAAAGCGGAAATTGCACGTTTCCAGCAACTAAAGAAGGCCAGCGAAGAACAAGCTGCGCGAGCGACTGAGCAAGGACCACAGTAACCGGAGGCCATTGAATCCGTCATCTGAAATTGTCTCGGTGAGTTCCACTCGAAACTTTTGCTCAGAAAGACAGCGCCCCGACTCATCATCGGGGCGCCGGTCGTTTTGGGGTGTATTAGCGTGTTCGCTTGTCAGAATTCGATTCTTGCGCCCAACTGAATTCTTCGCGGCGCGCTGACATTGCCCGTCCAGCCGCCGAAGTTCGGCGAATTAATGTGGAAGTCGAACGCACCGTTGTTTCCGGCGATGTTGAAATTGCTGTCATCGACAAACAAATGAGTGTTGAACGCGTTATAAAACTCCGCGCGGAATATGAAGTTGAGTCTCTCGTTCAGCTTTGTGTTCTTGGTTATGGCAAAGTCCACGTTTTTGTAGTTCGGCCCTCTGAAGCCAAATATGCGCGGACCTTTACCCGTGTATCCAAACACGCCTGTGCAGCCCCGGCACGCCCCGGCCGGCTCAAAGGAAGTTAGAGGTTCGAATGCAGCTACGTTGAGGAGTGGCCCTTTCCCAGGATCGAAACTGTTCGGGTCCTGCAGGAAAGGGTTCGCTCCCGAAATGAGTGCCGGTAAGCATCCTTGTCCAGTATAAGAAGTTAGGCAAGCATCGGAGCGAATCCACAGTGGCGTGCCTTTCGAGTAGCGAATAATGGGGCTGATTTGCCAGCCTCCCGCCAAACGATCAACAGCGCCGTTATCGTGCAAATAACGCTTGCCCCTACCGAGAGGCAACTCATAAACGAAGGCAGCGGAAAGGGTCTGCGGAACGTCATCGGGCGCAAGAGAACGATTCCGCCTCTCTTCGAAAGGCGAGATCACTCCTTGCGAGGCGTTCCAGGTGGAAGCGTCACGCTGCGTATTGTCCGCAGCATTCGTGAGGAGTTTTGAGTTCGTATAGGCCACCAGCATGTATAAGCCTTGGCTGTAGCGCTTCTCGAACTTCAACTGGAAGGAATGGTAGATGGAGCTGCCGTGATTTTCATTGAGCCCCTGAAGTTTGTCGCAGAACTGGGGGAAAGGAAGCAATGCCTGACCGACTGTCGGAGAACAATTTCCGGCAGCATTGAGCTCTGCGATCCAGCCAGGGTATGGGGGAGTCACTCCGAAGAGTGTCTGGTTGTCCGAAGTAAACGGAACGTCTAGCTCGGGCACGTAACTGCAATTGGCCCCCGGTGTCGGATTGCCCGTAGCGCACGAAGCATCAATCGGAGTTGTATTGGCGTAAAACGCCTGAATCTTTGCGTCGAACGGATTCAGAACGTTGACGGGGTTCAAGCTCGACGGCAAGCGCGAGCCCTTGTTTCCTACATAAGCCACGCTCAGGAAAACATTCTGTGGAAGTTGCCGTTCAATGGTCAGGTTCCATTGTTGGGAATAGGACCGCCTGTTGGCATCCAGTGGACGGTAAAGGATATTAGTGTGGCCGTTGTCGAAGGAACCCGAGATAAATGGCGGAGTCAGCGCGGGCGCCGGGACTCCGTTGTCGACGTAGAAAGTGGGATCGTTTTGACTTGTCGTCGGATCTTTGAGCGTGCCGAAGGACTGACTTAGGTTGTACCCGTCAAGCTGAATCCCTCCGTTCCAACCTGGGTAGAATGCCTGCGTAAGGAAAACGCCGTATCCGGCTCGAACAACGGTCTTCGGGTCGTAGGCGTAGGCGATACTCAAACGAGGAGCAAAACCCTTGCGCCAGGCCTTTTCCGGGTATTCCGCTCCGTAACAAGCAGGTTGGCACGCCGAGCCGCTACCTGCAAAAGCCAAGCTGCCTGGTATTCCGTCCGGATTCATGCCTGCGGGATCAAAGAACGAAAGGTGATTGTATTTTTCCCGCGAAGGCGAAAAGTAATCCCAACGCACGCCGAAATTCGCGGTGAATTTTGTGGTCACCTTCCAAGAGTCGTTGACGTGCAGCGCCCAGGACTTTTGACGAGGGTAATTAGCGCTGACCGTTCGGCGGTCTACGGAACCGCCGGTGACGGCTCCGAGCAGGAAATCCGCCACCGGGGCGCCGCTATTGAGGCTAGGTATGGCTGTAGCTGAGCCGCTGAAATTATACGAACCTGCCTGATTGGTGTGCTGGTGAACGTTGCCTTGGATGTTTCGCCAATCAAAACCAAAGGTGATCGTATGATGGCCGAGAGTTTTGTTTGCGGTGTCGTTCAGGTCCCAAGTCGGACGAGTCGTGACATTCCCCGCTGGGGGCCCAGTGCTGTTCGAAATCTGATTGAAGGTGGTGAAAGTAAACTGAGGCAGCGAGTTGTTCCCCGCTGCTCCCGCCACCAGCGGTAGTGTTCCGGCTTTCGCGGCATCCAGGATCTGCGGCTCGGAACCATAGCCCTCATTGCGGTTCAGGTATCCCAGAGTCATGTGGTTGGTCATGGTTGTAGAGAACGTGTGTTCCCAGTTAAAGCGCGCAATCGGCGAGTTCTGCGGTCTTGTCGGTGACTCCGTGGAGATGATCGGCGGGAGCTCCGTCGCCGTATTGTAGCCCGTAAACTGCCGCCACCAGAAGAAATAGAAATGGTCCTTGTCCCCATAGCTGTGGTCAATGCGGGTCATGAAAACATTACTGTTGGAGACCAATGTGTCCGGCACTGGCTTGGAAAGCGTGTAATTGTTGAACGGCTGAGCGTTTGTTGGCTGGGGCAGTTCCTTTAGGTAAGCCAAGGCAATTTGGCTGAAACAATTCGAAGGGATCTTGTTGCCGGGGAATTGTTGCCCTGGTCCCACTCCAGCGGCGGCCTGGCACGCTGCGCTGGCATTGCCGGGCATATAAACAGGAATCAGTTGGCCCTTGCTGTCCTGCCAGTCCGTGAAATCCCCGGCTCGCTCGAGCATCGAAGGGATTGAAAGGGTGGGAACGTTCGAGCCGCCCGCTTGATGAAAGGCCTCCCAGTCGAAATAGAAGAATGAATGATGCTTGGAAGTCCCGTGGTAAAGGAACGGAATCTTGATAGGACCCCCAACGTTTGCCCCGAAGTCGTGCTCGTTATCCGGCGGACGCCGGTCGCAACCTGGAGTGCTGCAACTTGCATTCCAAGGCGCCGCATTGAATGATTTGTTGCGAGCATATTCAAAAGCCGCGCCGTGGTAGGTGTTGCCGCCGGATTTGCTCACCATGGTAATCTGGCCCGACGACGATGAGCCATATTCAGGAGCATAGGCCGAAGTAAGAACCTTGACCTCCTGCACCATGTCCGGGGACATCTGAAAGTCGCCCTGGATCGAGACCATGCCGCTCTGGCTCATAAAGCCTTCCTGCATGGTTGCGCCGTCCAAAAGCGCCTCGTCGCCGGACTGCAGTCCGCCGTTGATGCGGGCGTTGAATGCCTCATTGCTGCTGCCAGTGGACACTCCAGGCAGAAGCACTGCGAAGCTTGCGGAAGACCGAGGCTTGCCCGATACGATGAGCGGCAGATCCTTGACTGTCTCAGGATCCATGCCCCCCTGCAACGTTCCGTTGTCGTAGTTAATGAGGGTATTTTCACCTTCCACGGTAACTGTCTCAGTCGTCGCGCCTACCTTTAACGTGGCATCGGCATGACCGGACTGGTTGATCGTTAAAACGATGTCTTTTTGGATGTAGTTCTGAAATCCTGCTTTGATGACCTTCAGATCGTATGTGCCCGGCGTCACGTTGCGAAAGGTGTATTCGCCTCTCTCGTTGGTTGTCACTCTCATTTCGAAGCCGGTAGCTTTGCTGGTCAGAGTTAGCTCGGCGTCGCCTACAGCCGCGCCGGACGGATCCATGACAGTGCCACCCAAGGTCGCATTGCCTATTTGCGCGTGCGCGGAGATGGCCAGAGCCAACGTGACCATACAAAAGACAAGTAAGAAGCCAAGATGAAAGATTGCAAAACTCACTGGTTTCCGGAACATTCTTGTCACCTCGCAGATTGGACTCCCTCGCAAGGTCCCCCAAAGCTGAATTCCAGGAAGGTTTTCCACTCTCGGAACGTGGGCTCGACGTAAGCGCTTACGTTCCCAATGGTTGTGCATTATTCGCGCCGCCTCTCGCCCTGTCAAGAACAAAATCAAGAATTCGTTTGTTTAATCAGCTCTTCTGATGGCGCATTGCTCCCAGGCTGGACGTGGCTGGCGGACTCTCTACGTCGTTTTCTGCCAAACCATAACCGAGTCTTGTTCAACCCAAGCGCAACTTGTGACGACTCTCCGCTCTCAGCCCGCGGCAACCTTCAGGTGGCCACGATCTGCGATTTGTGTCTCCCGGCTCAAGCTCGAATTTCTGAACTTTACCGTTGAGGAATACTGAAAACTCTACCCTTGAGCCGAGGAAAGTGAGCGTCGTCCTTGCGCCAATCCGAAACAAGGTCCACCTCGAGCCTTCATCTAGAAACATGATCGTCATCGTCTCAACGGAGGGTTGTGGGACAGCTTCTAGAACAGAAACAGGAATCTCACTTCGAGAGCGGTGCTGCCGCTGTTGACTGGCGGACCGTGAGTTGAGTGGAGATTTTGATTTCACGACCTTCAGTGGGACCAGTTCGTAATAGCCTCAACCGCTGAAGCCCCGATTGCTGTTCGAGGAATCATGATCGTAGTTAGCTGAGGATCGGTCAGCCCAGCAAGCGCGATATCGTCACATCCGATGACGGAAACATCCCTGGGAACTTGCAAGCCGGCTCGTCGTAGTCCACGCAGGGCTCCCACAGCCATCAGGTCATTGGCGGCAAGTATGGCGGTTGGCCTGCTGTTCAACGTCATCATTTCCCTGACAACCTGCTCGCCGCTCTCCAATCTGAAATTCCCTTCGAGAATCAGCGGCTCAGTATGCAGAGACTCTCGATGATTCTTCATCGCTTCGAGGAAGGCCTGCCGTCTAAGTTGTGTTGATTTGAAGCGCACCGGCCCGCTAATGAAAGCAATCTGCCGGTGCCCAAGTTTCAGGAGATGTTCGACCGCTTCATGAACGCCCTTTTCGCAGTCTATCCGTATGTTGCTGATATGCGGGCCAACCTTTCCGCTATCCAGAAAAGCCACAGGGATTTCGCGCGAAGAGAAACGTTCGATCACGGAGAGACTCATCTCCGTTGTCAGAATCATGACACCCCGCACTCTCAATCGAGCAAACGCTGAACGTACCGGGTGTCGCGCTCGGGGTCGTAGTTCGTATTAAGAACGATTACGTCGTAACCCAATTCAAGGGCTTTCTCCTGAATGGATTTCACGAGGTCTGGAAAAAATGGATTGGTAATATCTGAAATGATTAGTCCGAGCATCCTGCTCCGGCCGGAAGCCAAGTTGCGCGCATGGATGTTCGGCGTGTACCCGATGCGCTCAATCGCGCTGAGAACCTTCCGTTTGGTGCTGTCACTGACAAGCGAGTCTTATTGATGACATGAGATACCGTGGCAGTGGAAACTCTCGCCAGCTTTGCCACTTCTTTTATTCGAACAGTGCTCATTCTCGACGCAATGCCTGGTATCGAGCTAAGGGCTTGAATTAACTAAACGGATCTTGGGCGCGTCTACTCATCATGGCTTGCCAGGATAGAAACACTGCATTCTGATTTTACTGCAAATCCCTGGCAAAGGTCCCGACGCAGAAACCAATGCCCGGTCAATCTAGACAAGCTGAAGACTTTGTAGCTGTAAGGGGCATGCATGACCTTCATGCTTCAGACGCTCCCAACAGTGTTCAGCTGTATGGTTAACAGCTGGGGGGTATAAAACTCTAAGTGCCGCGTTTGGTGTCGCTTACGAGCCTTATCGCCGTTTATCCTGCCCTTGAATTGGACGGGAGTTGGACGGAACCTTTGCGTCAGCTCCCTTCCCCATGTACGCAACAGCCTTCGAGTTTGCAGCAAAAAAGTTTCGCAAACCGCCGCCATGGTCGTAGTGCCCGTGAGAAAGCACGGCAAGGTCAACGGAGTAGATATCAATGGCCAGAGCGGCGGCGTTGTCCATGAAATGCCCTGAAGAGGCCATGTCAAAAAGCATGGAGACGTTGTTGCGCTTTAGGTGGAGTGAGAGGCCCCACTCTGTAGTAATTGCTGTTCCAGTGGTTGTCTTAACGTGGTCAGTGAGCGATGTGATTTCCATACTGTTCGATCTCTGGTCCCGCGGACTGCAGGGTTTCGTGTTCCAGCCGAGCATGGAGTTGCAAATCCGGCGCACTCCAACTACAGTCCAAAACGGACTATTCTTATGGCAGATTCAGCCAACTTAGCCAGGTAAGGCCACTTGAATCATCAGGAGTTATGGAGCGGGCGATGGGGAATCGAACAGAGCACCCATCGAATTCGCGATGATTTCAGCAGATTTCATAGATTCTCGAAACTCTCCCTCTTCTCATGGCAAATGGCTTAGAAGCCTTCAAAGATGGACTGCCGCCTTCTGCCGCCTCAATAATGCTTCTTCTTGCTCCCAAGCGCGCCTGCTTCTGGCTTGCGAAATGCACACGCCGAGAAGCAGGCTCATGCTAACCACCACAAAGATTCCTCTCATGGTCTTGCTCCATCGTCGGTTTCAACAGCTGAGGAACAATGCTAGCGGCAACGCGTACTTGCAATAGATGACTATACTCGCCCGCAGGAGCGGCAGAAAGGGCAGGGGCTTTCGAAGGAGTGCGAACAGGACGGATGCTTAAGAAGCGAATAGCAACCGGGACTTCCAAACCGTACTTGGCATAGCGATCGAAGATCAGAAACCTGGGAGCCGAATCAAAAGGAAATGCCTCCCGCAACTGTTGGATGATCCACTGCGTTGTGGGATGTTTGGTGACGTTGAAGTGCAGAATGCGTCGGCCTTCGTGCCTGATGATAAAGAAGCAGTAAAGCAGGCCGAAGGTGGCCGTGGGAACGGTGAAGAAATCCATCGCGGGCGATAGCTTCCTTGTGGTTGCGAAGAAAGGTAATCCAGCGCTTGGCAGGGTCCGGGTTCCTTTGGGCCCGCTTCATCCAGCGAGAGATCGTTCTTTCGGAAACATCGAAGCCGAGCATGAGGAGTTCGCCGTGGATGCGAGGAGCTCCCCAGGAAGGGTTCTCGGTCACCATTTGGAAGATCAGATCGCGAACTTCTTGGGATATGGCTCCTCTTCCGAGGCGCTTCCTGACCTTGGAGATCAGCATCCAGTACCAACGGAAACCGGCGCGGTGCTACCGGACCACGGTTTCGGGTGTGACAACCAAGAGTGCCTGCTTCCAGCCGGACCAGCAGCGGCGAACGATCAGCCAGAAGAGCCTGTCGAGCAACTCGAGCCTTGGGCGTGGATGACGGCGTTTCATCACAGAAAGCTGCTGGCGTAAGGCCAGATTCTCAAGTAGCAGACTCTTCTGCGAGCACAAGAGGCGAACGAGGGTTGCGAAAAGAGACCCCGAGGAAACGAAACATGGCGAACAGTTATACCAGAACGCTGGTGGAGACGACGGCCGCTATGTCATTGATTCCAAAGCTGGCCGGAGTTTTGGCGAAGCACAGAGACTTGATTTTACACTTGTCTTTTCTGCGCATTGAGCCATGAGGCGTATTTTTCCGCCATTGCTTCGAAACTCACCGAATTGTCGGCAACGGTTTCCTTGCCGTGCACCATTTTGATCACGGCATTCAGCCGCACGGGACCCTTCCATTCGGGGACCGAAGCGAGCCGCGCGATGCGTTCCTTGCCGCGCGCGATGAAGGCGTCCGCATCCATCGTCGCATCCTTGATGTATGCATCGGCCGAAAGTTGTTTCCCAGTCGCGAGCTTCACGAATTCGCCGAAGTTCTTGAGCGAGCCGAGCCTCCAAACCTCGCGCATTTCTTTCCCGACGGAGGGGTTATCCACGATGTAACCGTACTTTTCGTAGAAATACTCCCGCCATTGCTCGAGCGCAAGCTCGGCAAGGCCGTAGGCATGGTAATACGCGGAGCTGTCGGAACTGTAGATATGAGGCACGGTGAGCGCCCAGAGCGAATCCTCGCTCATATCCATGTATTTCCGGTACATGTCCTTCGCGATCCGCATCACCTTTTCCACATCGAGCTCTTTCGTTTCGTACACGAGTTTCTCGAATTCCGAAACGAACATGATGCTATAGAGGTTTGTCGGCGCGACTATGCGGAGCTTTCGCACCTTCCGCTCAAAGAGATCGAGCGGGTAGGGAGCGCCTTCCCTGTTTTTCGCGTAGCGCGTGCGCCACTCGATGCTTGAAAGCATCGTATCCATAAACTGGCTGTGCGTTTCCGCCCAGGCGATCGATGCCGGCGGCCATTCGGTGTTGAGGCAGGTTTCTTCCTGCTCGCTCGCAAGCCGGTCCGCCGCATGCCCTCCTTCGTGGAAGAGGGTATCGTGCCCCTGTTCGCCCGCTCCCGGCTGGCCATAGACCACATTGCAAGTGAAATTGGCGGCACCGGGATAACGCTTGCCGCTTTCAAAATGCACGAGATCGGGGTAATGGCAAAAACCGTTATTGTACTTGCCATCGCGCTGCAGGAGGTCAAGGTGAAGCGTGCCGCCTTGGAAATCCATGCCGACCGCGGCGAACGAACGACCCCAGCGCATCAGCGCTTCTTCGAAAGAGTAATAAGCGTCTTCCTCAAGCGTGAGCGATCCCGCCATCATGTAAAGGAAATTCCAAGGCTTCCGGAGTCCGGACATTTTTTCGGCTTCGAGCTTACGGATATCTTCGAGGCCGTATTTCGTGCGTTCGTAGATGTCGGAAAAGAGCTTGAAGATCTGCCCTTTTGTCATGCCGTCGCTCACGTGCACGTGGTAGGCGTAATAGTCCTCGAAGCCGAGGGCGCGGGCGAATTCGTTGCGAAGCCCCACGACGGCCACATATTCCTCGAGTGCGAGCGTTGCCATCGTCTCGAGCGCGTCGAAACATGCTTTGCGGACGGCCTCGTCGTGGTTCGTCCGCACCATCATGCGCATCGCGACCTTCGATGCCGGCACGAAGGCGTTCGTATGCGGGTCGATGTAGCCTTCTTTTGCGGTCGCGAGCTTCTGCTCGATGTCCGATTCCAGTTTTCCGATCTTTGCCTTGAGCGGCATGAGCTCCGCCGGCGTCTGATAAAGCTTGAAGAAATCTTCCCAAATCCGCAGGCGTTCGATCTCCTTCGGTGATGTTGCGGAAGCCGAGATCGCCGCCCGGACGTGTTCCAAGTTCCTTGCATCGGCGCGGAAAGCGTCGCGCGCTTTCTCGGCGTCATTCATTGCGTCCTTCACGGCATGGTCGCCCATTTTGAAGAGCCAAAACGCTTCTTCAAACGCCCGATGGAGTTTCAGATGCGCCGCGTTCAACTCGTTGAGCAACATTTCCGCTGATGGATTCATCGCAGTTTTTTCCGAAAAGAAACTAGGGTAAATCTAGTCTATCTCAAGTGGCAAAATTTGAGCTTTCATCTCCGCGACGAAATTCCGAGTCTTTTCAGGAAGTATCCGACTGCTATGCTCAACCTCACGCTTCGAAAAGTTTCGAAGCGCCTTAACCGCCCAGGAAAGTCCTGCCTGATTTCTCTCATGCCACTTCTTCAACTATGTTCGCCCATTCAAAGCGCTCACGGCCATCCTGCGGAACTGCTGGAGCGAGCGAAAGGAACGCTTAGCCCGACACCGCGATCTCGACCTACAGAGTCTATGACGGGCAGCCAACCAAGGCCCGCGTGAGTATTCCCCGCAACCGGCGCGCAGAGCACATCGCGATACTCGGAAAGACCGGCACTGGCAAATCTTCGTTACTCCGTTTCTTTTTGAAGCAGGACATCCAAGCAGGACGGGGTTTTCGCATGCTTCGACCTTCACGGGGATCTGACGCCATTCGTGCTGGCGGCAGTGGCAGCGCAGGAAAGACTCGAAGACAGGGTATTGGAACGCAGCACCCCGTACACCTTGAAAGTACAATAGCCTGCAGTGCATGCGCCCATAAGCCTCTGCTGGAGAGCTGTGGCTGGCGAATTGTTACCTAGGTTGAGCGAGGACCGTTCTGAGATCCTCGTGCAAGAGGGAAAGGTGTGGCCCAGAATGGACCGCCAAAATGGCCCAGTCTCTCGCCGCCGCTAACATTTTCCATGCCGGAGCCTTCCGCTGGGTGTTGCAGGAGTTGTTTCTCTGGCGCTTGCGGCGGGAGAAAATGCGGGTGGTGATGCTGACGCTGGACACCATGGTCATGGATAACGATGAGGCCTTG
>Ga0209378_1000738_pt1 | contig 23574 bp, 25 predicted proteins | sample GraSoiAngelo_156_FD_186170 | JGI IMG/M metagenome (GOLD analysis project Ga0209378, IMG submission 186170) | Grasslands soil microbial communities from the Angelo Coastal Reserve, California, USA - 14_1009_13_40cm (SPAdes) (version 2) | ecosystem: Environmental > Terrestrial > Soil > Grasslands ...
CTATGAAATGGGCTCGGAGGAATTGATGATTGAGAACCCAGTCGGCGTCGCAATATTGCTCGAACTGCTGCCCCGCGATTCGTCCGGTCACCTTCCAATTTCCAACGAGTCCCTCCAACAATTTATCTTGGAAGACGTGATGCTCACCATCAACCTCCAATTTGGAGTGATCAGTCGACATCTTCCATGTGACACTGTCTGCCGACTACAATTGTATTAGCTTTCTCGATCTACTCTATCTAAGTTGGCACGACTTTCTAGTAGGACTCATTTGGAAGTAGTGAGGGGATTTTGCATATGCAGTAAGTCTGCCAATTATTGCCAATGAGGATTTCCCTCTTCGGCCTTATCGGCTCGCGCAGGAGTCTCGAAGGTGCGCTTGTCGCGGGAGTTCAGTACCGTTGATTTGGTAAGGTGTTGAAGAACCACTGATGCCCGAACGGGTCTTGTAGCTTGCAGATTCTTCCGTATGGCTCATTTTTTATGGGTTGAAGCACCGTCGCCCCGGCCGCAAGTGCCCGTTCAAAGAACGAGTCGACATCCTTGACGTCGACGTGGATGATGACAGGTGTTCCGCCGAGGGTCCTAGGACTTGTGTTGTGAGTCGGGAATTCGTCGGCAAGCATCACATGTGCGCCTTCGATCTCGATCTCCGCGTGCCCGATCTTTCCTTCCCAGGGTATCCGCTCGGAAACCTCCTTTGCACCGAATGCCTTTGCATAGAAAGCAAGTGCGCTCTCTGCATCATGGACAGCCAAGGCTGGCACCGCCCGATTCTTGATCTTGTCAGCTACCACCTTGCTCGGCATAGAAGATGAAATCCGCCGGATATCTCATAAGCATTTCGTGAATCGGCCTAGGAACCGCCTAGAGTATCTAGGCTTTTGCCACTCGCTTCGTGGTGGATGCACACCCGGGAGAAAGAGGGCGGTGGTGGGGCTGGCAGGATTTGAACCTGCGATTTCGTGGGTTCCTGGCGCGACAGCTCACTCGCTCCCAAGCCACGCGGATTGTCCGGATGCATCGAGGATAATGTTGTCCTCTAGACCTGGCTATCCGACAGCCCCTCGTTCGCCTCCAAAGTGCGATGTCGCTTTAGCTCTTACCTTCCGAAATCAACATCTCGACTCTTTTGTTTCTAACAAAAAGGTGAGCCGGAGCTATCTATCCGACCTGGATTCTTGCGTAGTACGAGGCAGGGTCAATCAATCATCTATGCTGGTCATGGCTCGTGGGAGGCATGCCAGTTTTATACCGGTACCTCTCTACCATATATTCAACAAACGAAGGGATTCGGGAAAAGACACACGGTTAGAATAACATGGCTGTCGACAAGAAAGTCCTCAAGACATGCGTCGTTTGCAAACGCAAGTTCCTAGGCTGGTTCTCCGAGAAATATTGCAGCGACGACTGCCGAATCGAAGGAACACGACTAAAGAACAGAAACCGCCAACGAAAAGGCCGGAAGGTCCTCGAGCTCCGAGAAGGAGCCATCAGCCAACAACTAGGCGAACTAGGCCTCGGCGACACACAGTATCCAATGTACAACCACGAACTAGTCACTACAATGTACGCCAATGTTAGCCTCTACCATGGTCGCGATGGAAAGCGACACGTCAGGTCCTACTATGATCTTTTGCGGGAGATCGCCAAGCTCAACGGTGGCGATACGAGCAAGATTCTCGCCGGGCTCGCGCCACGCGAACAGAACTAGCGGTCAAGATTCTTACTGCGCAAGACGTCGTAGATCCTGAACCTTACCGAGAAAAGTTCCATCAAACAAGTACGCTTCACCATTCTCAAAATCCACCGCGCCTGAACGCAACACCGGTCCCATATACTCCTTGAACAACTCTGTCCATCCCTCTTGGTAATTCTTGTTGATGGGTTGTCCTCCTAGGTAATCATTGAATGATGGCATGATAATACAATCCGCATCAGCAACTGAGACACCAAATTTTTTCTTCACCTCCTGAGCGGCGTCCCCCTGAAACTTGGCATCGTCACGTCGCAATACTCCCTCCGCGAGCTTCTTTCCATCACTCTTCGCTCTCACCCAGGCTTGACGGGTAATCCTGAACCCTAACGGGTCTTTGAAGACAACGACAGGATGCAAGTGGCCCATGACGAGGAATCTGCATCCGAGGAGTGGCGGCGCGGGCCAAGCATGACCATGAAATAATCCAACAGAGTCCCAGAGAACCATTCCGTTGGACTTGTTGATCTTAACCGTCGTCGGTGTCAACGGCTCAAGATTACCGTCATGGTTTCCCGGAACCACCTCTACATCAGGTATGATCTCGACGAGGCTGTCGAAGAATTCTGGAACGTATTTCCACTCCTCTAGCTCGACCTTCGAAACGGCATGCTTGACGTCCCCCAATAATACCAAGAGCTTGGGATGGGTTTCGGCCAGGATTTTTCGAAGCTTGTCCAGTAGCCTCGGCACTTGAGAGGGCACATGTATTCCTTGGCGCGCCAAGGTCACTTCCCAGCCGAGATGCAGGTCAGCGATTACGAGGACCCGTTCTCCCTTGCGTTCTAGCAGAAGAGCGGGTTGGTCTGCCACTGGTTTTACGGTAACATCGTCAGTCACTAGTATGCCCGCTAAATCGAAATCGACCATGTACAATGAAAAGGTATTCTTAGCACGTGACAACCATCCCAGTAGGGAACTAGTTCGCCACCGACCGTAAACGAAAACAGGATACTCAAAGGGGCATGCCAGGAAATAGACCGAACTAGAACCTTCTCCGAAGAACAGAAGCAGACCCTGACAACTGTATTCCAGAAAAGGTTCCAGCAAGCGCTCGGGCTAGTGGAAGCTGGAAAAGTTCGGAAGTACCAGTTCACGCCCAGCGGAAGAACGATCTGGGTCGTAGCCGGGCGCGGTCGAGATTATCAGGTTCTCCCTGACAGCCTGTTCTGCACCTGCGACGATTATTATTTCCGGGTAATGGAGCACAAGAAACAACTATGCTACCACATCATCGCCCAACAGCTCTCCGAGGCCATGAGCAAGCATGACGCGATCGATATGACTGACTCACGCTACCCAGAGATTACTTCCAAACTTACCATGATCGGTTTACGCAAGTAATCTCAAGGTTTTAGTAGCCGTTTCCGTTCTGCGAGAACGAAGCCGAGCCAGCCGACATGTCCTACAGCCTTCAACCAGACCAGGAGTTTGCGCTACTCCAGCTCCTGCTCTACATCTTCAGCTTCGTCACTCTAATCCTGATCTTCCTCTACATCGCAGCTGAACGTCCAGGGGAATCGAAGAAGAAGGTCGCAGAGGAAGAAGAATAAATCGTCCACTAGATGACTACTAGTGCAGTAGATGCGGACTTCGGCCTTCTCATCCCTCAAACCCTCAGTGCTACAAAGGCTTGAGAAAGAAGGCTTCCTAGAAGCCAGCCCGATCCAGGAACTAGCCATCCCCGCAATTCTCAGCGGCGAAAACGTTCTGCTCATCGCCCCGACCGGGACCGGCAAGACCCTCGCCGCCATCCTCCCAGTCCTCGACAGGCTAATCGAAGCTAGAGCAGAGGGAAAACCCCGCGGCATATCCGTCCTCTACGTAACCCCTCTCCGAGCTCTCAACAGAGACCTTCTCCGCAGACTCGAGGAGATGGGAAAAGATCTCGACATCAAGATCCAGGTCCGACACGGAGACACCCCGATCAGCGCGAGATCACGACAAGCAAAGAGCCCACCAGATGTCATGATCACAACCCCCGAAACTCTGCAAGCCATTCTGATAGGGAAGAGAATGAAAGAGCATCTCCGCTCCGTCCGATGGGTCGTCGTAGACGAAGTTCACGAATTGGCGACGGACGAGAGAGGCGTACAACTATCCTTTGCACTAGAACGACTCACAGAACTCACCGGGGTTGATTTCCAGAGAATCGGACTCTCCGCCACCATCGGAGAACCAGGGCGCATCGGCCAGTTCCTAGTCGGATCAGGACGAAGAGTGACAGTACTACGTTCCGACGAGACGAGGGGACTTCAGATCAGCGTCCGGTCCGTCCATCCTAGCTCCGGAGACCAGAAAGAATCTGTCAACCTCGGCCTACCAGCGTCAACCGTTTCTCGGGCTCGGATGATACTGGGCATCATTCAATCCCACAAGTCAACCCTGGTGTTTACCAACACACGCGAACATGCAGAGGCGCTAGCAGCCCAGATTCAAGCAATTGGGGGCGGGGTCCCCGTCCGGGTACACCATGGTTCCTTGTCGAGAGAGTTGCGGGAAGAAGCGGAGAAGGAATTCCAAGAAGGAAAACTGAAAGCACTCATCTGCACGAGCTCTCTTGAGCTCGGAATTGACATCGGCAGCGTCGATTTCATCATCCAATACACATCACCACGAGAGACGACGAGGCTGGTCCAGCGAGTCGGTCGTAGCGGCCACACCTTAGGTGGAACTTCTCGCGGAGTCATTCTCACCATCAACACTGACGACATACTGGAATCCGCGGTTCTGATCCAGCGAGCCAGGGAAGGAAGGCTCGAACGGCCAATAATCCATGAGAAAGCGTATGATGTTCTCGCCCATCAGATAATCGGTCTCCTACTCCAAAAGGGTCGAATGACGGTTGAGGAGATCGGCGAGGTCGTTCATCGCTCTTACCCGTTCCGCGAGATCGATCCAGTAGAACTCAGCCGTGTTGTCGCGCAGCTCGCTGAGCTTAGACTGTTGAGAAAGTTCGACCAGTTCCTTACCGCTCGCAACCCCAAGGCGATTCAATACTATTTCACAAACCTCTCCGTCATACCCGACGTTCAGAAGTATACTGTATTCGACTTCTTCCGAAAAAGGCGGATCGGAAGCCTCGACCAAGACTTCGTCGCCCGTAGATGCGCAAGCGGAACAGAATTCATCCTCCACGGTCAGACATGGAAGGTGCTCTCGGTAGATGAGGAACAGTATCATGTCGAGGTAGAGGCGGCCCCTCCAAGCCTGACCGCTATTCCCGGATGGGAGGGAGATATGATTCCTGTCCAGATCGACGTTGCCGAAGAAGTTGGACGCGCCCGCAGACTCCTCTCCGATGGAATTGTACCCGACGGCTTTCTTGAGCAGGGTGAGGTTGACCGAGTAGAGTCCACTCTCTCCGCTCAGAAGCGTCAGGCTCCGATTCCTTCCGACCAACTTGTCCTGGTCGAGAGCTTCGAGAACAGCGTGGTAGTCCACGCGTGTTTCGGAAATCTGGTCAACGAGACCCTCGCCACCGCCATGGCCGCCCTATTCGGGTCCCGTTTGGGGTCGAACATCGGCACGCAAGTCGACCAATATCGGTTCGCCCTGATTTTCCCACGTCCAGTCAGCGCGTTGTTGGTTTCAGAGGAGTTCAGAAAACTCTCCGCTGGCGACATGGAGAAGATTGTTGGGGACACGATTGACGCCTCGGACCTCTTCGCCTGGAGGCACTGGCACGTCCTCCGCCGGCTCGGCGCCGTGAGCCGAGAAGCAGAGTACAAAGCTCGCCAAGCAAGACTCCTGGTCGACATTTTCAAGACCTCTATAGCTAATGATGAGACTCGGAGAGAGCTCTTCAAAGAGAAACTGGATGTCCACGGCGCCAGAAGAGTTCTCGAGAGGGTTGGATCAGGAGAGATTTCGATCGAAACTATTCAGGATGTGGGTCAGTGCACTCCATTCGCTCTTCCCATTCTTGACAGGATCGTTCCACACGGTCTACTCAGACCAGCAGTCGAAGAAGCTTCCATCATCGAGGTCGTGAAGAGCAGATTGCTCTCTACCAACCTTCGACTACTCTGCATGAACTGCGGAGAGTGGGACAGCGTCCGAGGAGTCGATACTCTCCGAGAAGTCGTGCGATGCCCAAAATGCCGATCGTCTCTAATCGCTGCGACATACCGAAGCAACGATGCACTGGGCCCGATAATCAACAAGAAAAAGAGAGGAAGCAAGTTAAGTTCTGAAGAAGAGAAAGAATGGATGACGGCGTGGCGATCTGCAGGCCTGATTCAGAATTATGGAAAGAGAGCGGGCATAGTTCTCGCAGCTAGAGGAGTCGGGCCCACCACTGCGACTCGAATTCTGAGAAACAGGTTGGCGAGAGAAGATGACTTATACCTGAGCGTTCTAAGGGCGGAGCGAGAGTTCGAGCGTACCCGAATGTTCTGGGATTAGAACCTGCATGACAGAGTCTTCTGACAATCTCCTCAATCACATACTAGCAAAAAACCCTGGCATGCCCAGAGAAGAACTCCTCTCGCTAATCGAACGCAAGAAACAGGAATCGCACGGACTACTATCTGACGAAGGAGCAACACGACTCCTCGCGCAGCAACTCGCGGGTCTATCGGGAGAGGCAGTCAACATTTCAGACCAGCGGATTTCAAGCGTCCAAGCAGGACTATCAGACGCGACCATCTCAGGCGAAATCCTGTCCATTAGCCAGTTGCGCGAGTTTCAGCGGTCCGACGGGTCGGTCGGCAAACTTGTAAGAGTCAAACTGAAAGATAGTTCTGGACAGATTACCTGCGTCCTCTGGGACTCCACGGCGGAGATCGTAGAGAAGGAACAGCTCGGAAACGGGTCCAAGCTCCGTCTTGCACATGGCTACACCAGGCTGGGACTTGCGGGGGAAGTCGAGTTTCACCTAGGATCTCGAAGCAACATCGAGGTCTTGAGCAAAACCTCTCCGACAGGACCCGCACCCAGCTCGGTCGGATCCCATGAGATGGTGCCGGCAAGCGGTGTTCCCGAAACTGTGCGGGTTCGTATCAGAAAGCTGCAGAAGAGCAGGGGTGAGAACGGCCCTGCGTGGGCTTTGTGTGAGAATGAAGAGGGTCTCACAATGGCGAAGTTCTGGGATGATAACATGGAGACAATTCTTTCTATGGGAGAAGGGAGCGTAATCACGATCAAGAATCCGTGGATCACGGAGAGAAACGGAATGGTCTACCTGAACGCCGGCTCAAGATCCTCTATAACAAAGGAGACACTTGTCAACGTCGAGTCTCCTCCTCCCGCCACGATTGCATCGATCAAACCCGGCCCCAAACTCTACACTACGCGTGGAGTTGTCGTTGAGCGAACGGATCCCCGGGAGATCGAAACTAGGGAAGGTCGGAGAACAAGGGTCTCAAATATTAGGGTGGAAGACGGTACAGGTAAGATAAGGATCGCCCTCTGGGATAATCATGCCCAATTTGTGGAAAGCCTAAGAATGGGAGACGCGATAAGATTGACAGGAATCAAGGCGCGGGAATCATCTAATGGAGAGCTTGAAGCGTCGACTGTGTTCCTAACTCAGATCGAGAAATCATAGATTCTGCTGAAAGCCCATGATGGCGCTAAGAGTAGGAAAGGACCCTTTCGACTACATCAACGAGGTCAAAGTCGAGAAGTCTCGCCAGTCAATGAAACGACGACTCCAGGAATACCATCCTAAAGCCAGCTCGATTGACACCCTTGAAAGGGTCGACGAGAAACATCACCTGATAGTTTTCTCAGCAGACTGGTGCTCCGATTGCGTCGCGTATATCCCAGGACTCGCAAAGTCGTTGATAATGGCAAAGAACAACATGCTCCAGGCCCGCGTAGTAAACTATGATGCCTACCGGGACATGGCAGAGGAATTCAACATTCGAGCGATTCCTACAATAATCGTCTACGACAAGAACTGGAAGGAAATTGGAAGATTCGTTGAGACGCCGAAAAAATTCGGCACAGTTGAAGAAGAGCTCTGCGCAATCATAGGATCAAAGGACACAGCGAAGATATAATCTTCTCCGGGATCTAATGTAGACTGAGTGGGACTGTGGCCTGGAGCGTACTGGCTATCCATTCTGGAAAAGAGCGCGTGAGACTCCGAGAGCTTGTCGATGTCAAAAATACCGAAGGTAATGTTATATCATCCAAAATCTGATTTTTTCAGATGCGCCTTCGCTCGGGTCAATTGCAGTTTCGGCGGCGCTATCTTGCGGTCCCGATATTCTTGATGATTGTGGCTGCACTTCTTATCGTTCGGTTTAATGCTGCAAATCCATCCGATCCTCAGAAAGTAGCGTCGCTCCCATCGCCCCAATGTCGAAAGGGTAATCCTTTGGAAGGAGTATCAAATCCTCTCCGCTTGCGAGTAATCTCAGATTGCGAGGTCGGAAGTGGAATAGTGAGATCCGTCAATCTCCTAGATGACGGCGACTGGCGAATCGATGTTAGCCTTAGTCCCCAGTATGGGAAGCTACTTGACGTTGGAAATGTCAGCCACCAGAACGGTTGGCTAGTGTTGGAGCTCATTCCCCGAGACCAAGCCACGATCTCGGTTCCTCCCGTGGGCAAGCAGATTACCTTCGTTGGGCCACTGGCCTATGACTCCCAAAACTATTGGAACGCTATCTATCCGGTCTGGTCGATTCAAGGCGACTAGATAGTTCCATCAATCCTCTTCTGGCGATCTCGCATTCTAGATTAGTCGTGATATTAGTAGGATTAGTCCGATTGAGTATGCTGCTGTCCTGTGAATCTTAAGCAGTAGCCGGGCATTCTTTGTCAAGTCGGCGCCATATTCTTTCTCGTTTGTCAACACGGCCATGTGGTGCATTTCTACCACTGTTATTCCGAGGAAAATGGCCAAGCCTAGGCCTAACAGGTCTATTCTTGTTCCTTGAATGTAATAGGCGGCCAGGACGGGCATGAAACCCCATGCTATGCCGAAGCCGGGGTAGGTGTGAAGCCACTTGGGTTTCTCGACAGGATAGAAGAGGGCGAAGAATCCGCCCAGGATCACGAACACTAGGAACCAAGGAGAGTAGAGGAGTGACATGTAGACTCCTACGGCTATGCCAGCTAGGACGGCGACAACTCCGACAGTCCGGATTGCTTCTCGGTTCATTTTTGGGAAGTAGGGGAGGTACTTGTCTTTGCTCGCCGTTATGTCGATATAATGTGCTCCGATGACTAGGCCGAAGAATCCTGCCAGCATTGTCAATAGATAGCGGTCAAGGTGGAACTCGGGGGCTAGCGTCGAGGCAACTGTGACCCAGGAGAAGAGGACCATGCTGAATGGCCAGCGGAGACCGAACCACCAGACGTTCTTCCTCCAGATTCCAACGAGATCAGGTTCCACAAGTGGAACACCCGGTTCGACCATAGCCCGTGTTCTTTCTCGCGGCATATTTAGGAGGTTATCGTTCCTGTCTGTGCCTCGCTACCCAATTACAGACGGAAATGGTCTTAGTCCGTTTTGCCAGAACTTAACGAAGAGCTACCGGATCAAGAGTCTAAAGTGAACTCCCGAAAAAGGTCCAGCTTTACGCAGTAAGACGAAGGGCTAGTTCACTTCCTCCGATTACTGAATTCGCCCATTATCAGCCCTGAAGGGGAGCGGGGTTTTGCACAGAGCACCTCGTGACGCAAGTGAGTTGACCGAGAGCCCAGCTCGCGAAAATCCCCTTGATTATCAACCCTTGTCCAGATTCTGGGAATCTCTAAGGGACTTTCCCGAAATCCGTTCGGAATCGTCGTCATCTCCGCCATTCCATCCGAACCAAGATTGCGTCCTGATCAACCAGACTCGCCACAAATCAGTGCCAGATGGGAATTGGTTTTTGGAAAACAGGGGGTCTTAGCGTCCGACCCTCGCGCGGCAAGAGTGCCTTCTCCTTCACCGAAGAATATCTGCCGGGAATCGAAAAACGGTTCTATTTGCTTGATTTCGCTACTTCCTTAACCGCGCCCTCTAGGATCTCAAGCCCAGAATCCACAAGCTCCCTAGTAATTATCAATGGAGGAGCGATTCGGAGGGTCGAGTGGCCTGCCGTGATCATTGCGAGTCCGCGTCGGAATGATTTCATCATGATCTCGTGCGCTTCATTGTCACCTGATTCTTTCGTCTTAGGGTCCTTCACGATCTCCGCCCCTATCATCAGCCCTTTCCCTCTGACGTCGCCGATGATATCGTATTTCTCCTGCATCTCCTTCAGCCGCTTGATCATGTAGTCTCCCTGTTTCGTCGCGTTCTCAAGGAGGTGCTCATCCCGGATTGCATTGATCACCTCTATAGCCGCGGCACACGAGACTGGGTTCCCGCCGAACGTGTTCGCATGCGATCCACCTTCCCAATCCATCAGATCAGAGTTCGCAACAGTCGCACCGATCGGCATACCTGACGCCAACGCCTTCGATGTACAAAGAACATCAGGCTCAACGCCCCAGTGCTCGATTCCGAACCAGCGTCCAGTCCTTCCCATCCCAGCCTGCACCTCATCATCCACCATTAGAATTCCATTCTTGTCCAACAGCTTTCTCAATCGCCTGAAATATTCCTGTGGCGGGACAACGTATCCGCCCTCGCCCTGGATGGGTTCTATGAAGAACGCCGCAACATCTTCCGGCGGAAGATACTTGTCCAGGACTTGCTCCTGTATGAAGTCGACGCAGTACATATCGCATTCTGGATAAGTCATCTTGAATGGACATCTGTAGCAGTACGCGAAGGGAACGTGAGTGTCACCTGGAACCATTGGGAAGAAGTGTCTCCGCTGCACAGGCTTGCTCGCAGTAAGACTCAGTGCTCCCAGCGTTCTTCCGTGAAACGCGCCAGTAAAGCTGAGGAAACTGTGTTTTCGCGAATGCCACTTTGCAAGCTTCATCGCGGCCTCAATAGCCTCGGTCCCGCTATTACTAAGAAACACTTTCTTCTGGAAGTTCCCCGGAGTAATCTTGACCAGTTCCTTCGACAATTGAACAACTTTTTCATAATAGAAGTCGGTCCATGAATAGTGGATCAGTTTCTCCGCCTGAGACTTGATCGCCCCGACAACTTTCGGATGGGAATGGCCTACTGCGAGGCAGACTAGTCCGGAGTTGAAATCGATAAACTCGTTTCCGTCAACATCCTTTACAATGCATCCCTGGCCCGATTCGGCGGCGAGCGGATAGAATCTAACAAGAGAAGGAGAGATCAGAGTCTCGTCCTCTTTCAGCAAGGCTCGGGCTTTCGGGCCCGGAGGAGTAACCACGATCTTCGGATATTTCGCCGCTGGCATTGGTGGCGACGTGCTCACCTCTCTGCCACTAATAAGATTGCGCAGAACATCCTGGTGTGTACGCGTCTCAGTTTCCTAAAGTAATCTCGATAGTGGAGAGGCTTGCGATCGAACCGTCCTCTCGCGCAACCTCTTCGGTCCCGATATCTACAGTATGGATCTGGACGTTTTTGAAGAAAGCTCTCCTGAGCATCTCGACTGTCTCAACAGCCTTGTTGATAGACTGGCCACGTGCTCTCACCATGACCTCGGGTTGTCCTGTATTGAACAGGGTAACGCAGGCAACCACGTAGTTCATTGTCGGTTTCTTGCCTATCCGCACGATATTTGGAGCCGGCTCCTCATCTTCGAATCCGTCGTCGATCTCTGTCTCGGGAAGTATCTTTGACATGGGGGCCTCAGTGTCAATTGTTTGTAGCAAGTTCGTTCCTGTAAGATTAACCTTGCCAAACCGAGAGGGTCTGGCGAGAGGACTCCCTCGTAGCGCGTTCGTTCGAGTCTCTGTCTCTCGTCCGCCCTGCTTTTAAGGGACTGAACATTGGAATCAACCCCTCTTCGGGGTAGCGATCCTCATCACATGGCCTCAGCAAATCCGACAGTTTTTCACATGCTGGAGAGGCTGGTCGGGAAGAGAGTGTTGGCGGTGATTAACCGCGACTTCGGATACGAGGGAACCCTCGCGGTTGTCTCTCATGAGCCACCAGGAGTCTGGCTGACGGAATCTGAAGCCGTGATTCTCCGTTCTACAGTCGTTAGTCCCATTCCCCAGATCGTGAACCGGGAACCCAAAGGCGACACTTTCTTGCATCTGGACGCTATTCAGAGGCTGGAGTCGGTTTCGGAGGGAAAGCCCAGCGCACGGCGATAAGGTAGCCTGGCTCGACGGGCTATTGGTCGCCGCCTCCGGCGTTACCATAGTGATGGATCCCGTCAAGCTTCGGAAAGTCCCACAGACTGCCAGGGTTTTCGTCTCGCACGCACACAGCGATCACACCCGCGGATTCGGACACAAGGGCCTGAAACAGTCAACTGTCGAAACAAGAAATATTCACAGTGCCCTGAACAACCACGCAATTTCCAATTTCGCCGCGATCGACCTGAACCGCAAAGTCTCGATCGATGGCATCGAGATTAGAGCATTAAACGCGGGACACATGCTGGGATCTGCCCAGTTTCTTGTCCACACGCCAGCGACCTCCATCTTGTACACAGGAGACATTAACTGCGTTGATACCTTGACGACAAAAGCGGCCGAGCCTCACCGGTGTGACGTTCTCGTTATTGAGGCGACATACGGCTCGCCAATCTACCGTTTTCCATCCCGGGAGACCATCTACGCAGGCGTCGTTGAGTGGGCCGTGGAGATGATAAAACAAGGCTGCGTTCCATGTCTACACGTCTACGCCGCAGGCAAGGCGCAGGAGATGGTTCGTCTCTTCAACGTCTACACTCACCTACCTGTCATCGTTAATCCGCGCCTCGATGGGGTGAACGAGGCTTATCGGAAGAGCGGCCACTCGCTGAATTGGTTGTCCGGGGACTCCGCTGACGGGAGAGAAGTCTTGGAGAAAGATCCATGCGTCTACATTACCACACCAGGCGACAGGAGGAGTATTGGGAGGAAAGCGGCGAGGGCTTTTGCCACAGGCTGGGCCCTATCGTTGAGAGGCCGCAACGCGGCTTTCCCATTGAGCAGTCATGCCGATTTCGAGCAGCTAGTATCGTTTATCAAAGCGTGCCAACCCGAAGAAGTGTATATTTTCACAGGGTTTGCTGATGAGCTGAGACGAACTGTCAAATCCGAACTCGGGCTTGACGCGAGAGCCGTTCCCACAATGAACCAGAGAAAATTGTTTGAGGACTACTAGGGTTCCAGCAGAAGGCATCTTCCAGGGTCAGGTAACGGGTAGAAGGAAATATGCGATCAGCGCTAGGACTACTAGTCCTACACCGGATATTACAACGAGCTGGGGACTCAGTTTTATTCCAGGGGTGTCTTCCTCGAAAAAGCGCAAGAGCCCTGCGCTTGCAGCGGGCATTGGTGCTTCGTCTCGGCGTCTCTTCTCCCGCTTGGTGCTCAATAGTATCCTCTGCTTCCTGAGCTTGGGGAGGGATGGTCGGTAATAAGGGTGGCGTGATTATCGTAGCTGGATGTACTCGTAAGCATCTCTGGTGGATTCGAAAGCATATTGTACTCTCGTGAACCCTCTTCGGAACTCGTTTACGGTTCTGCCTACTCTTGCTGGGTCCTCGCCCTTGACGACAACTCGATGCATCAGCTGTGCTATCTCTTTCATATCTGATTCTTTCATTCCGAGCCTCGTGACCTCTGACACACCGCAGCGTATTCCTCCAGGGGCTTCAAAGTGTCGTCCCTCCTTGATGTCGTAGGGTAGAAGGTTGCGGTTGAGGATTATGTTGGCGTCTTCAAGTTTTTTCTCGATGGTTTTTCCATCGCCGTATTTGGTGATGTCCGCGACTAGAAGGTGGGATTTTGTGAAGCCCTTCTTTTCACCGAGGACCTTGAATCCAAGCTCGTGGAGCGCTTGAGCAAGGGCTTTGCTGTTCTTGACGATCTGTGCCGCGTATTCTCTTCCGAAGGCGAGCATCTCAGCGAACATTATTGCTTTTCCAGCGAGGTGGTGGAGGTGGTGGTTGCTGACGTTGCCTGGGAATGTTGCCTTCTTGATCTTCTCTGCGTTTTCTGGGTGTGAGAGTATCATTCCGCCTTGGGGTCCGGGGAGCGTCTTGTGTGTGCTGCATGTCATTGCGTCAACGCCTTCGTGCATTGGATCTTGGAACTGGTGTCCTGCAACTAGGCCTGCTACATGGGCTGCATCGTAACAGCTTCTGGCTCCGTGCTCTTGGAGTATCGGGGTGAGTTCCTTGATGGGATGCGGGAAGGGAAGGACTGAACCGCCGAGCATCGCCAGTGTCGGCTTCTTTCCATCGGCGGTCAGTTTCTTGATCTTCTTTTCTGTACCGTCGACGTCGATGTTCATCTCCTCCGTGTCAAAGGGAAAGTACTCGACGTTTAGTCCTCGTACTGAGCCTGCAGTTCCTCCGAACTCCTTCTTTCCCATGCTGATATGGCCACCGGCAGGAATTGCCAGTGCCATGATAGTGTCTCCTGGGGACGTGAAGGTTGTGTAGGCTACGAGGTTCGCGCAAACGCCAGATATCGGCCGGACGTCGGCGAATTCGACTTGGAATAGTTGTTTGGCGAGGTCCATACAGATCCGTTCTACTTGGTCAATGTAACGACAGCCGGCGTAGACTCTCTCACCTGTCCAGCCTTCGGCGTAGCGGTTACCAAAGTCTGAGAGGATGGCTTCCTTGACTGCAGGGCTGGGAATGTTCTCGCTTGCTATCAGGGGGATGGCTCCGGAAAACCATTCGTGGTGGGCTTGTAGGAGCTGGAAGACTCGCTGGTAGGATTCCTTGGGCTGTGATAGCATGCTGGATGTCTTTTCCTCGTTCTTGTATAACCTTTCACCGCCTCGTGTTGCCAAGCCTGGTCTTCTTTTCCGAGGATCCGCTGTCTAGCGCCCGGTTTGTGGGGCTCGGGCCAGTTTTGCGAGCTGGCTTTTTCCGGGGTTGAGTTTGGGTCGTCTTTCTAGGATGTTGCGTTTTGGCTGGTTCGCTGTTAGGGGTTGCTTAGATGTGGATGTGCAGGTTGAGGCTGTCCCTGAGTTTGCGCAGTATTGGCTCTAGTGGGCCTGGTTCGAGGCTGATGGCGACGATCTGGTTGTTGTGGGGGAAGATGACCAGGTCGACTTTCTGGTATTGTATGGAGATGTGCGCGAGTGGTCCGCACTGGTTTTCAAGCTGGGATAGGGTGTCGAGGATCATGGGTGGGACGCTTCCCATGAATTTCCGGTCGTAGGTCTCAGGGGTTAGGCTCATCACGTTGGATCGCATCCTGGACTCTAGAAGTTTGCTGTTCCGATCCAGGAGGGCGACGTAGCGTATTCGTGAGTCTAGGGCGAACAGTTCGTCGACGAGTCGTGTTTGGGGCCTGCTCAAGCTGGAATCATTCGCTTCCCCGCCATGCTCGCTAAAGAAATGCTTTCGCCTTACCTGAGACTAGCCAAGCTGGAATTGGATATCGCACGTTTCATTGCGCGGTTTTGCCTTTTCTCGACGGGTAGTAGATTTGGAGAAGTACGAAGACGGAGGCAATCATTGTTTTTGGGCTTGGGGGATTGCGCTCTTGCGTCGCGAGGTGGCTGTGCACGACCCCCCCCTTTTTTTGGAGAGGTTTCTCACTGTCTGGCGTTGATTCCGGGCGAGTCTTGGGATTCAGGGCTCGGTCCGGGCTTAGACGCACTAGCGGTTTTACGAGCGTCAAGAAGGATTTGCTATGCAATTAAGGGGACGGCTTTCAGATTCGAGATCAGGGCTGATAACGGGCGATTTCGCAAACCGGAGGTGCCCCCATACCACCTTTGTGTCGCGGGAAGAAAATCGCAAAGTGGATATTTTTTCCAGGACCCATTTGCTGTCCGAACCCGATTTGCGTTTGTTTCTTTGAGACAGGCATGTTATCGGCTTTTCCGAGCCTTTCGATCCCTGTTGATTCCCCTTGGGATCAGCGTGGAAAGTCCCGTTCTAGAAATCGTCTGCTTGAATTCGAGATCAGGGTTGATTCTAGGCGAATCTCATCGAGATTTTTCAGATATTGTTGATATCCTTGATCATCTCTCCCATGGAGTGGCGAATTCTCGCTTCGAGAATTGTATGTTCTGAAAATCGTGGCTGGAATATCCGGTTGTGAGTTCGAGGTCTTTCGGCTGGAGTTTATATTCCAGTTTTTCTGATTCTTTCGAAAAATACTGCTTGTTGTGTGTCGGTTTCTCTTGGAGTACAAGTGGGTTGTTCTGACGGTCACTACCGTTGGGATTTTCATGGCGACCCTTGACTCCAGCATTGTGGTGGTTGGGCTTCCACAGGTCGTGTCTGATCTGAAAACCAACCTGGTGGTTGGTGTATGGATTATCACAATCTATCGTCTCATGATCACGGTTCTTCTTGTTGGGATTGGTCGGTGGGCCGACATGCACGGCCGCGTCCGGCTCTACAACATGGGCTTTGCGATCTTCACCCTTGGCTCTCTGCTCTCCGGTTTCTCCCCTACGGCTGAAGCGCTTCTTGCCTTCAGACTTGTCCAGGGAATTGGAGCCGCTCTATTGTTCGTCAATAGCGTCGCCATCATAACGGACGCCTTCTCCGGCAAAGATCTTGGCAAAGGAATAGGGATAAACCAAGTGGCGATTAACGCCGGGACAATTACCGGATACACGCTGAGCGGAGTCCTTATCCAGCTATTCACATGGCGTTCCATATTTCTAGTAAACGTTCCAGTGGGAATCTTTGGAACCTACTGGTCAAGAAAGCGACTCAAGGAGATTTCGCGGCCAGCAGTCGGAGAGAAGTTTGATGCAGCAGGAGCCATAACATTCTCTATCGCCATTACTCTCTTGCTCTTGGGTCTCACCCTTGGTAGCCTGACGGACTACGCAAACCAAGCGGTGGTGGGGGGTAGCATTCTCTGCTTTGCTATTTTCATAACGATCGAGAGAAGGGCCAGGTATCCAGCGCTGGACTTGTCCCTGTTCAAGATCAGACTGTTCACCGCAGGAAACATTGCCAATCTCCTCAGTGGACTGGCCTTCGCGGCACTCGCCTTCGTCATGACACTCTACTTCCAACTGATTAGAGGGTATGATCCACTGCACGCGGGAATATTTCTCATCCCTCTAGATGTGACATTGATTCTTGTCGGGCCAGTGAGCGGTTGGCTCTCCGACAAGTGGGGCGCAAGAGGATTGAGTACTACGGGCTTGCTTGTCGCCTCTGCAGGCTTCTTCTTTCTCTCAGCATTCGATCTGAATACGCCATATCCTCAGATTGCGCTTTGGCTGGCGATTGTCGGATTTGGTATCGGCCTGTTCCGCAGTCCTAACGCGAGCTCTGTAATGGGGTCCGTTCCAAGTTCCAAGAGGGGGATCTCGTCAGGGGTCCGAGCCACGATTATCAACACTAGTATCGTAGCCAGCATTCCACTTGTCTTGGCGCTGATGACTGCGGACGTTCCATATTCCAAACTTGTGAACTTGGGAAACGTAGGTCTAGGCGGAGTCACCCAGCTGGCCAGCGGGGATGTGGAAACCTTCCTCGCCGGAATACAGCACTCTCTGATCGTCCTGTCACTTCTGATCCTCAGCTCAGCAATATTCTCGTTACTCCGCGGGCCAAAAACAGACTCTGAAGAGTCTCTACCTCATCGAACTTAGTGGAGCCCCGGATGGGGGTTGAACCCATGACCTACGGCTCTTTTGGCTTTTACAAAGCCGTCGCTCTACCACTGAGCTACCGGGGCGAAGCATCGAGCCGTGTCGGAATCCGTCTCAGATAAAATCTCTCGGTAGGCCGGTGTTCTAGGCGAGCGGGTTTGCCATTCGCATTCTAGTGGCGGCTCGGACAAGCGCGTCCACTCCAGGGAGACTTTGACCAGACAAGAGAGAGAGCATTGCTCCGCCAGCTGTGCTGACGTGGCTGAACTTTTCTTCAATCCCTTGAATTGATGCAAGACCAACCAAGTGTCCTCCCCCGATGACGGTGTAGCCGTGGCTGTTGGCCATTGATTCCAGTAGCTTCCTTGTGCCCTTGCCAAACCCGTTTCTCTCAAAGACACCTAGGGGGCCGTTGGCAACTGTCGTTGCCGCTCCCGTTACGATCTTGGAATATTTCTCCAGGGTCTTAGTGCCGATGTCAAGGGCTTCTTGTTCAATGCGAGTCGGGGAAACTGGTCGGTCAACTCTCTTACCTTGCTTGTCCTCGTACGCTAAGTCCAACGGGACTTCGATGTGATCTCGGTATTTCTCGGTTAGGTCTTTGGCTCGGTCTAGGAATTGTTTGAAGTCGCGTATTTCTCCATCATCGATCTTCGTTTCTATCTGCCGGGCTCGGAGGAACAATTTCGCCGGGACCCCCCCTAACAGGACCTTGTCTGCTTTTCCTCGCGATAGTATGTTTTCGATGACCGGGATCTTGTCCTCAACCTTCGCTCCACCGAGAGAGTAAACGCACGGTCTCTTTGGTTCCTCTAGGAGAGTTGAAACCGCGTCCAGTTCTTTCTCCATCAAGCGGCCCGCTGCACTCGGCAATAATTCTGGCAGACCGGCGATGGAGGGCTGCGATCTGTGAGCTGTTGCAAAGGCGTCGTCAATGTAAAGGTCGAAGAGGGGTGCTAGGCGTCGGACAAAGTGCGTCTTGACCAGTTTTTCGCGTTTGTCGTCGATGTTTTCCTCGGCGCAGAACCTTAGATTGTCAAGCACTAGGATCTCACCTTGTTGGACATTGTTGATTTTTTCGATGGCGTGGGGGCCGATGACATCGTCTACAAACTTGATCTGTTGAGAGCAGTATTGAGCTAGGAGGCTTGCATGGGGTTCGAGCGAGGTGAAGTCGTCTTTTCCGGGACGGCTCTGATGTGAGCCAAGAACTACGCGAGCCTCATCTAGCTCGGATAGAGTCTTGGAGATAGCCTTGATTCGGGTATCATCCAGGATCTGGTGGGTGGAAGGATCTAGAGGGACGTTAATGTCCACCCTGAAGAAGACCCGTTTGTCCCTCGTTTCTACATCGTCAAGAGTTAGAAAATCGTATTTTTTCAGTTGAGAATCCTCTTGGCGATGTCAAGGCCGGGTTCGGGGTCTTGTTTAATGATTTGTCAGGAATTTCCGTAACCGTTCACATTCGGTCCTCTCACTGGCTTAGTTAGGCGTTAGGTCTTACGTCCTCACCTCGTGCATGCTCTAAAGTTTGTGAAGCAGAACTATTCCCCCATCAAGAGAAGTCTTAGAGCTCCTTGCTACATGCGAAAAACGGTCAATGTTTGTCTAGGAATCGGACTTGCGGAAGGCGTTTCATGGCTCAAAAGTCTCTCGCTGCTCTCTGAGGTGTTGTAATAACAGTGGGTTACTCGGCTCTATTCGCTACGGATGACCATCTGCCTCAAGCACTGGATGAGAACGGAGGGACCCGCATTCTGCCTTCAAGAAGAGTCAGCTCATACTACGAATTCGCCGACGTTATTCTACATCTGAAGAACACTTCAGCGGATCGGCAAACAACGAACTCTAAGGGGTCATTGCCTCGGCATGTTATCTTCTTGGCTGGTTTCTCGGCGACCTAAGAAAACACTCCCGAGGGGGCACTGTAAACTCTTCGGTTGTTGTTTCGTGATAGCTTCGGCCACCTCTAACTGTAATGTTCAAGGAATCACACTATCAGATTAGGCGGTCGTCGTATGAGCCTGTCACCATGGGATGAGGGGAGTGACTCCGACCAGGTGACAGGTCTGAACTGGGTTAGCCGGTTGGTTGGCCACCGTAAAATCCTTGTCATGCAATGGGCCAAGCCACCACGCTACGGGCGTGGGGGGGCGGTTGAGGTTCGACCGTTCCCTGCCGAGAAGAGGCTATGTGTCTCTGAGGCGCAAGGGCTCTCAGGTGAAGCAATGAAGGGGAACCCGACGACGACGGTAATCCCCGGAGTCGATGAGAGCAAGTCTAGTCCTCGAGCAACCGAAGACTTGACAGAACCAGACAGAAGCAGTGCCGAGGGAGGGATTCGCACCCTCGATCTCCGGGAAGCTATCTCTCCTCTCCGGAATCCACCCTAGCCCAGGATTATGAGTTTCGCCCTCGCGGAGGGCGAGACCGGCGCCTTAACTAGGCTAGGCCACCCCGGCGAATCATCTCGAATCAGCGGTGTTCATAGGTTTTGCGCTCAACGTCAAGTCTCGAGAGAGTTTGCGTAGTGGGATAGTCGCGGGTTCGAAAACACTCCTGTCCAAGACTCCCGCCCCCTGCACTTTCGGTCGTTCTTGGCTGATACAACACGTGGAGGTCTTCTTGTAGATCAGTCGACGGATCTCAGTTGCTCGTCTGTTTCTTAGGCGATTGATAACGTCGTAGCGAAATATGGCTTGTGAGCGTTTGGTCTGGGAAAGCTAATCTGTCTCGTTATCGCGTTCTTTCTCGATCTCTCCTTTGGTTGTGGAAGAGTGCCCCTTCTGTCACAAGTTCCTCGGCGCTGAGTTAGTGTCGAAGACGGAGGTAGACACCGCTGAGGTGCTGAAGGAGAAGGACGTTTTTTTCAGGTTAGGGTTGGCCATCGATACCGGGGAGAGGGTTGCTGATCATCCTGAGGCCTTTGTCACTTACAAATTCACGTACCGGTGCCGGCATTGCGGAAGGGAATGGGACAAGTTCAAAATCCAAGAAGTCGTCCTGAAGGAATTTGTTGAGGACGAAGATGAAGGGGGCGATTTCGATGCCGATAGAGAAGCCGAGGATGCGAGGGAGGAAGAGTACCCAAGGCAAGAATGATTATTTCTAGCTTCGGCGTAGGATGTCGACTTTTCCGTCTTTTCTACCTACGTAGGCGGTGTCGCACATTTCTAGAAAGAGTCCCGTTTCTATTACTCCCGGGATCTCCTTGAGTTTTTCGTGGATGATGTCGGGGCGTCTGAGGTTTCTGTAGTATGCATCAATTATCAGGTTGCCGTTGTCTGTGACGACTGGACCTATCTTGCCGCCCGGTGCTTCCCTCAACGCTGCTCTCTCGGATATCTTTCTGATCTTTGCTAATGTTGAGTGATAGGCGTAGGGTGTGATCTCGACTGGGATTGGTTGTTCTCCTCCTAGGGTCTTGGCGAGCTTCTTTTCATCTATGATGATGACGAGCTTTTTTGTTGTAGAGTCTACTATTTTCTCTCTTAACAGAGCCGCGCCTCCGCCCTTGACTAGATCGAGAGATCTCCACTGGACTTGGTCAGCGCCATCTAGTGCTAGGTCCAGTTCGGTATCCTCGGAAAGCGTGGTTGTTTTTAGGCCTAGTTTTCTTGCTGCGATCTCCATCTGGTAGCTTGTTGGGACCCAGCTGATGTTGAGGTGTTCTTTCTTGATTCTTTCCGCGGCTAAGTCTAGGGCTTTGAGGACGGTTGTTCCGCTTCCCAGCCCAACGGTTGTCCCGTTTCTCAGTTCGCGGACGGCTTGCGCAGCTGCGCTAAGTCTTGCTTTTTCTACCCAGCTCATTGTATTCGGTCTATCCTTCTGTCTCTATTTGTTCTAGGCGTTCCATGGCTTTGAGAACTTCTTCTCTGATAGTCTCGATCTTCTCTTCCGCTTTGTTTCTCGCTTTCTCCCGCGGCCTTTCTTTTGGAGGCGGGGGTTCTTCGGTTGTGGGGTCTGCGGTTTCTGTCTTTGTCGAATCACGTTTTGGTTCGGCAGGTTTTGTCTCTGCTGGAGTAGGTAGGTTAAGTGATGGCCGGATTTTTTCTATCCGGGCTTGTATGTCGAGGAAGGTTTCTTGGAATCGTTTGAAGAGGTCTTCTTTTGCCGTTTCTAGTTCGTAGAGGTCTACTGTTTTCTTGTATGTGTCGATCTCAGCATCAACTCGTTTGAGGTCGTTCTTGTAGGGTTGTATCATCTGGTTTTTTTCTGGTTCGTTGATTGTGCCTTTGGCTTCCGCCTCGTATATCTTGGTGAGTGCGTCTCCTATGATATCTCTCTCGAGGTTGGCGACGCGGAGTTTGTTTCTTGCATTTGCTATATCTGATTCTGTTACTGTCTTCCGTATCGTGTCTGGTATTGGGAATGGTTCGAGTTGTGTCATTGTTCCTGGTGTCGGGGTCGGGGCTGGGTCTTCGCCTGGTTTTTTTCTTCCGAATAGGATCAGTTGACTGAGAAGTCGGAACGGGGCTCCCGAGCCCTTTCCCCGCAATAGAAGCATGCCTCTAGTGATATTGCGCGCTAGGCGGGTTGCGGACTATTATAGGTTTAGCAGAGCCTGATTACTGTTTGTTACTCGTGCTTGCTCGCGTAATGTCCAGTTAGGTTATTAGTTCTCTTACGGGTCTTGTTCTTGTCGGACTAATGTCTCTCGCTTTGCGCTGTGAGAGCTGTGGGATGCCCATGGCGACCAATGAGGAGCATGGTGCCCAGAACCCTAACAACCCGTACTGTATCCATTGTACGGATATGAAGGGGAAGCTCTTGCCATTTGAAAGGAAGTTCGAGGAGTTGGTGAAGACCGCGATGGATACGCGGTGGATGAACAGGGAGCAGGCTGAGAAATATGTTCTGGGTCAAATGGCTGAGTTGCCTGCGTGGCGGGACCGGGTGGCAGAGATGAAAGCCGGGCCTAAAGCTGCCTAGATAGCCGCCCGTATTCTTGAGTTCTTTGTCCGTGGCTCATCGGTAGGCGGACGAGCGTTTTGGATGGTTCTGAGCTAGCTGTACCTCGGGCTCTAGGCTAGAACTGGGATTCCGAAGTCTGATGCAATCATAGCGACGTCCATGATATCCGTTTGTCCGTCTGCGTTGAGGTCTGTCGCCGGGCTGTACAAGGCGGATTGCTGTGTGGTTCCGAAGGAAAGAACGAGCTGTGCTACGTCGATTATGTCCACCACTCCATGATGGGCGATGTCCGGGTCCCTTGAGACCGAGGATCTCGTTTGTCCAGCTGAGTCGACATGGCAGGTGGCTCCGAGGGAAATGTACGAGGTGGGTATTGCAAGTATGAATTGGCTGTTGCTGTTTGTAAGGGGTATTGTGACGTCGAAAGTGTTTGCGTAGACGATCGCTCCTGTGGTGTCGTTTACGGCGGTTATGGTTATTGAGCCGGATGCTGTCTGGCTGGTTGCGTTAACGGTGAAGACGCCTGTGATCGACACGTTGAGGCCGTCGAAGGTTGTGTTGAGGATGATGATTCTCGGGTAGACTGTTATGGTCTCGGATATTTTCGCGTCCCCCTCGCTTGTCAGGAGCGTGAGTGTTACTCTGTAGGTTCCGCTTGTCGCGTATGAGTGTTTCGTGATCATGCCCGTCGCGTTTGTGCCGTCACCGTAGTTCCACTGGAATGTCTTGATCGTTCCTGGTGTCGTGTAGTCTCGGGTGGCGGTGGCGTTGAACGTGACTGTTTGTTGGAACATGGGGTGTGTTGGGTGGTAGTTGAATTGTGGTGCGATGTTGAAGATGACTGGTTGGGTGATGCTGTCCGTGGCTCCGGTTGTGTCTTGTACAGTTAGGGTTACGTTCCATTTGCCTGGTGAGGCGAGCAAGAAGTTGTGGGTTATGTAAGGACCGGTTGTCTTGGTAGGCGGTGAGTTGTCGCCGAAGTTCCACGTGTAGGACGCGATGTGTCCGTTATGGCTCCAGCTGAAGTTTGCGTTGAAGAATACGATGCTGCCGGGGGCTGCGCACATGACGCATGGATTGTAGGTGAAACTGGCTATCGGTCCCTGGTTCGGTGGCACGTTCGCGTGGGCAGTTTGAGTGCTGGCTGGGATTGTTGTAAGCGAGAGGATAACTAGAATCGGGAGAACGAGCCTATTTCTCATGTATGCACCGTGGCTATTGTTTCCGGGCGGTTTTTTATCTTTAACGGATGTTGTTTAGGCGACGGCTTCTTGGGTGAGCTGGAGCCCCAGGCGGGGTTTTCCGCCTTCTCGTCTGGGCTTTTGAACCTGCAAGG
>Ga0209378_1000739_pt1:0-15000 | contig 23574 bp, 15 predicted proteins | sample GraSoiAngelo_156_FD_186170 | JGI IMG/M metagenome (GOLD analysis project Ga0209378, IMG submission 186170) | Grasslands soil microbial communities from the Angelo Coastal Reserve, California, USA - 14_1009_13_40cm (SPAdes) (version 2) | ecosystem: Environmental > Terrestrial > Soil >...
AGGGCCAGATGGCCAAGAATCCGTGGAAGGAAGCTTTCCTCAGCGCGAATATCAAATTCGTCGCGATCGCCAGCATCGTGGTGATCGGGGAGGGAGTGGTCTGGTACAGCGGACAGTTCTGGGCGTTGTACTACCTGCAGCAGGTTTCCAAGGTGGACCCGCTGACTACTGCCTACATTGTGGGAGCCGCGCTGCTGCTTGCATCCCCGACCTTGATCTTGTTCGGCTGGCTGTCCGACCTGATCGGCCGCAAGCCGGTGATCCTGGGAGGGTTCCTGCTTGCGGCGGTCACGTACTATCCGCTGTATTCGTGGCTGGGAAGGGTCACCCAGCCCGGCGCCATCAACTATCCCGTCGCGATCTTCATCATTTTCATTCTCGTGTCCTACGTGGGCATGGTGTACGGGCCGATCGGGGCGTTCCTGGCGGAATACTTCCCCGGCAGGATCCGCTACACCTCCGTGTCCGTTCCGTATCACATCGGCAACGGCTGGGGTGGGGGGCTGGTGCCGTTCATCACTTCCGCTGCGTTTCAGGCCACGGGGAGCCTCGGCAACGCGCTGATCTATCCGATTGCGGTGCCCGCAGTGTGCTTCGTGCTGGGCCTCTTCCTGATGCCGGAAACGCGCAAGCACAGCATCTGGCAAGAGGGGATGATGCCGGCGCGCAAATAGACGCCGCGCCGATCGAATAGAAGCCCGCCCGCGAGGCGGGCTTTTTTTTGGCCTGCGCGCTAGAATCCCCCGCTCGCGGAGAGATGGCCGAGCGGCTTAAGGCGCACGCTTGGAAAGCGTGTAAGCGTTAATAGCGCTTCGTGGGTTCGAATCCCACTCTCTCCGCCAGTACATCTGAAAGCATAGTTCCTGTACGACCCGACGTTGCATCAATTCTGGGTTGCACGGAGCTGCCTCAAACAGCTGAGATAGCTGCCTAAAGGACGTTTCGTACCGCGACCGTAGCCACTCGATCGAGCCGAGACCGCGTCGAACCTTTTCTTGACAACGCTTTTGGCGAGCACTATAGATATTCGGTTCTCAGCGCGCATCGGGGACCAAGCAAGAATGCCCGTTAGCGATGCTCCCCAGAAGCAGTGCAACTGTGAGGCGAGGGATCTCCCTGGAGATGCCGCGTCGCTGTCAACCCCGGGTGTATGCCTACCATGACGGCACGCTGGAACCGGCTGCTGCGGCCCAAACCACTGATCTTGGGCGCAGTTCTCACAAGCCTCGCCTGCCTTGTGGCCTTAGCGCTTAACCGCGAAGCGGGCATTGGCTCTTCGCCGACGACCCCCCAGCGGACGGCCGAACCGCGCCGGCCGGCCCTCACCGCTGCCGAAGAGCAGTACATCCGCGAGCTCTGGCCGATCCACGGCGATGTCGAGCGAAGCACGATGCGAATGAGCCTCGGGCAGATCTTCTATACGACGCAGAATCTCAGTCGGGTCGAGCTCGGCACCCGAGTGAAGGAAGCTCTCGCCAGCTACCAGGCGGCTGAGACCCGACTTCACGCTTTGGAGCCCCCGACGTCTCTGCGCAGCGAGCACCTAGAATACCTCTCGGCGGTCCGGCTCTTCAAGGAGTCCGCCGCCGAGGTGCTCAAGATGTTCACCGACGGGCGGGACGATCACATGCTCGTTGCCTATCCAAAAAGCCAGGAGGGAAGCAACAAGATACGAGAGGTGGGGGGAAAGTTCTGGCCGCACGAGTTTCCACCCCACTGAAGCGGGAGCTACCGGCCTGGAGGAAGCCGGCCCGGATTGATGCACACGGATGTCAGCGGTAGCACCGCTCATTTGAACGGTTACCAAAGGAGACACGGTTATGCTTAGCAAACCCATGTTAAATCACGCGATGCGGATAGGGATCCTCGCAATGGTCGCGTGTCTCAGCAGCGCTGGGAGCCTTCTCGCCAAGGATGACGACGACGATGATCGCCAGCAGGAGCAAGAGCGACCGCCTCAAGTATTGAAGCAAGGCTTCGAAAGCACCGACCAGATGCTCAGCGACATCGAGCGAGCCGAGCGAGGACCGAAGTATTCGGCGTGGCTCGTCGAAAGCACCCGGTTCCTGAATGTGCCTCACCGCTCATTCCAGCCCGACGTCGGCGACCCCGCCTTCGTCGACCTGCCGGTGAACATCGGGATCATCAAGGCCCCAAACGGAGACATCACGCTGTACGACAGCGGGTGGAAACAGCTCGCCTACATCTTCGACTGGAACACCTCGTGTTGCTGGTACGGGGTCCGCGATCAGATGAAGGCCATCGGGCTGGATCCGGATCGCGTCGTCAGGATCATCATCGGCCATGGTCACTGGGACCACTCCGGCCAGTTGAGCGAGTTCCCCAACGCGGTGCTCTACGTCCAGAACGAGGAGCTCAAGCAGATCGATTTCTTCCTCGACTACCCCGTCAGGTTCAACGCCGGCCACATCCGGGCCGTCAACACGATCGACCCCCTCACCGGCAGCCAGGTCGGACCGCCGCAGCAGGCCTGCGCGCGCAGCCCGGTCTGTGGCTATCCGCCGCAGACGGTGCAGGAGATCCTCGGCAAGGTTCTCGCGGGCAAGGCGAAGATCGTCGACGGCCGGCACGAAGTCGCCCCGGGTATGATCATCCACCCGGCGTTCCGCGGGCATACCTACGGGTCGCAACTTCTGCAGGTCAACACGCCTCGGGGGCAGCTCGTGTTCGGCAGCGACACCTACTCATCCTGGACGGGGATCAGGGACTGGTTCGTGGCGAACATCCAGCAGACGGATACGATCCAGCAGTTCCTCGCGTACGAGAAATGCTATGTCCTGACATCGAAGCAGAATAGCTTCAACAACTGCGTTTCGGCTCATGAGCCGACCTCGTACACGGCGGCGTATCCGATCACGTCCAACTGGTGGAACATCCCCGGAGGGAATTGCTCGCGCGCGGCCGAGCTCACGCTCGCCAATGGCGAGAGGACGCACGTGCCCGCCAGCCCCGACCGGACGCCGCCAGCCAGTTGCCACTCGGTGGTTCCCCCGCACGCGATCCATCCATAGCATCACTCTGCTGCAATTCCGGGTCTGGGCTCGCCGAAGCGCGGGCTCGGACCCGCCCCTTACCCCCGATGGGGCGTCGCGATTGCATCGCGGGTTGGTCGCCCTTGCGACGGCTTTCGTCCTGTTGCCGCAAGAGGCGCCCGCCCATGACCCAGACACTTTGGGTGGGGTCTTCCGTACTCATGACGTCGGCGCCACGTGGACGTCTATCAACCCGGGCATCTTCGTAAGCGGCGCGCTCGCGCTGGCGGTCAGCCCGCGGGATCCGAATCACCTGCTGCTGGCAACTGATAGCGGCCTGTGGCGCTCGCGAAACGGCGGGCGCGATTGGGACGTCGAGGCGCCGGGCATCCTGACGGGCCCGGCATTCGCCGCTGCGTTCGATGCTGACGGCCAGCGCGCGCTGGTGGCCGGGAGTACGACCCTCTTCCGCGACGATGGAGACCGCTGGCGACCGGTCCGAACGCCCGCGGGCGCCGCCCCGGCACGCGCGCTGTTAGCAGGAGCCGTGCCAGGACGCGTATATCTAGCCGGCCGATCTGGCCTCTACCGGAGCGACGACTGGGGGCAGTCCTGGGCGAACGCGGGAAGTGCGATTGAAGCGGACCATGTCGATGCCTTACTGGCGCCTCCCGGGCGTCCGGACGACGTCTACGCGGTAGCCGGGGGATCGGTCTGGTCGAGCAACGATGCGGCTCGGAGTTGGCAGAGGCGAACTGGCGGAGTTCCCGGCCACGGCGTGGAGGCTGTCGGTTTTGATTCAACGACCCCGGCCCGTCTCTGGGCGGTAGGCTCCGGGCAGGTATTCAGGAGCGATCATCCAGGTGAGCGCTGGCGCCCTGTCGGCAAGCCGGTGCCCGAAACGCTCGCGATGGCGCTTGCCATGGCGATCAGCGGCGAAGTGATCGTGATCGCGACTGACCGCGGCGTGTTCCGCAGTGCCGATGGCGGCGAACGATGGGAGCTTCCGAAAGAAGGCCTCCCTGCTCACCTGGCCGCTCGGGTCTTGGTCGGCGACTCGCGCAGTCCCACCACGCTGTACGCCGGTTTTGCGCTCACAGGCTACGAAGACCTGCAGACGCGAGTACGGCGGAGTGAAACCGCATCCTCGCGATCCAGCCTGGGCAGCATTGTCGGGGGCTTCGGGCTCGTCGTCCTGCTCGCCCTGGGTGTGATTGCAGCGGCGCGGCATCTGGCGCACAAGCTTCGATGAGCGGACGCGCGTGGCTCGCACTCGTGATCATGGTCGGCCTTGTCACCGGCTCGGTCCTGTTCATTTGGCTCACCGGTCGGTCGAACGCCGGCGGGTTCGAGGAGATCAGACTCCCCAACCGGACCGACATGCCTGTTGCCATTGCGGCAGCGCGGGACGGGACAGTGTGGTTCACGCTCGAATCCTCCGACGTCATAGGACGGTTGCGAAACGGGCAGATTGAGAGGATTCCAAAGGGCGCGCAGAGCATCGAGCCGCTCGGCTTGGCCGTGGACGTCGAGGGCAGAGCCTGGTACACGGAAGCGCCGAAGCAAAGCATTTCCCGGGCTTCGCCCGACGGCGCCATCGCCTCGTTCGGGCTCTCGACGCCAGTGGCCAGGTTGGGGCGGCTGACGGTCGGGCCCGATAACACCGTGTGGTTCGCCGAACCCACGGTGATGAGTGTTACGCGCCTGCGGGACGGGCGTTTCACTCGCTATGTCATGGGCACGCTCACCGCGAAGATACCCGCCGATGCGGCACCGTTCGGCGTCGCCATCGCCCCCGATGGGGCCGTGTGGGCCACGCTTCCGAGTGCAGACCAGCTGCTGCGCATCGCTCCCGACGGCAACACAACGGCATTCGACGTGCCCACCCGCAGGAGCGGTCTGGGGGACATCGCCGTCGCTCCGAACGGAGCCGTCTATTTCCTCGAAATGACCGGGAATAACATCGGCCGTTTTGTCGGCGGAAGGTTCGAAGAGTTTGCGGTTCCCACGCCGCGCGCGGGCCTCACGGCCCTTGCTGTGGCGCCGGACGGAGCTGCGTGGTTTACGGAACTCCGCGGCCATCGGCTCGGTCGCCTTCGTGACGGCACGATCACGGAGTTCGAACTGCCCCGGCCGGATGCGCGACCGTTCGGTATCACCGTCGATGGCGCGAACAACGTCTGGTACAGCGACCTCAGTGGATGGCTGGGACGGCTCGACGCGGGCCGGGCCCGGGGCCGCTAACCGCCTATGCGGACCGTCCGGCTGTTCGCCGCGGTCGCGCCGGCGGCGGCGCTTCTTCTCGCGCCGGCAACGGTGGCCGCGCCCTATGTCCCGAAGGACGATGCGACCGTCCTCGAACGCCTGCCCCTCAAGCCGACAGATCCATTGGGGCGCGAACTGCGCGAACTGCGCGCCCGGCTCGCGGCGCAGCCGGACGATCTCGACGCGGCCGTGACCATCGGCCGGCACTACTTCCGGCTGGCGATGTCCGAAGGCGACCCGCGCTTCATCGGGTACGCGGAAGTAGCGCTGCGGCCGTGGGCGCGCAGCAAGGAACCGCCGCGCAACGTCCTCGTGTTGCGTGCGCTGCTGCGGAAGTATCGGCATGACTTCGCGGGCGCCCTCGACGACCTCGCCGCGGCCGCGGCGTCCGATCCCAGCGACGCGGAGGTCTGGCTGTGGCGCGCCGCCATCCTTCTGGTGCAGGCGGACTATGTCGGTGCGATGAGCGCCTGCGACCCGCTCCGCGCGAGGGGCGAGTCGCTCGACTGGATCGGCTGCAAGAGCTCGGTGGAAGGCGTCACCGGCGGGGCGGAGCGCGCCCACGCATCCCTAAGTGAGGGCCTCGCCCGCGGGCGGGGAGTGCGCGCCGGGCCGCGGCTTTGGATGCTGAGTCGGCTCGCCGAGTTCTCCCTCGTCCTCGGCGAGACCGACCGCGCGGAACGACACTTCAAGGAGGCGCTCTCGCTCGGCGTGAGCGACCAGTTCCTGCTCGCTGCTTACGCCGATTTCCTCCTCGATCGCGGGCGCCCACAGGAGGTTGTGACATTGCTCAAGGACTGGACCCGCTCCGATCCGCTGCTGCTGCGGCTCGCGCTGGCGGAGAAGGTGCTCGGGGCGCCCGTGCTAGAGGAGCACGTGCGGACGCTGAAATCGCGCTTCGATGCGGCGGCTATGCGCGGTGACAAGCTGCACCAGCAGGAGGAGGCGCGGTTCGATCTCTACCTTCTCGGGCAGCGGCCGCGGGCGCTGGCGCTGGCGAAGGAGAACTGGACGCTGCAACGCGAGCCGCGCGACGCGCGCATCCTGCTCGAAGCCGCGCTCGCGGCGAATGACCCGAAAGCCGCGCAACCTGCGCTCGACTGGCTCGCGCGTACCGGCTACCAGGACCCGTACTTGCGCCGGCTGGCGGCGCGGCTCGGGAACTCTCGCCCTTGAGGCTCATCGCCCTCCTGTTTGCCTTCGCGGCTGCGCAGGCGCTCGCGCACAACCCGAGCGACAGCTACCTAGGGCTCGTGGTCGACGGGCCGAGTATCGAGGGCCAGTGGGACATCGCGCTGCGCGACCTCGAAGTCGTCGTCGGACTAGATGCCAATGGGAATGGCGAGATCAGCTGGGGCGAGGTAAGGGCGAGCCACGCCGCCATCGCCTCGTATGCGCTGGCGCGGCTCACATTGCGGTCGGGAGCGTCTGCCTGTCCAGCGCGAGTGACCGGGCTGCTGGTAGACGAACATGGCGACGGGACGTTTGCGGTGCTGCGCTTCGTCGCGACCTGCCCGGACTCGGTCACGAAGCTCGACGTCGACTACACGCTGCTCTTTGACGTCGACCCGCAGCATCGGGGCCTTCTGCGGCTGGAGCACGCGGGCGCCACCCGCACCGCAATCTTTAGCCCCGAGCGCAGCCGTCAGAGCTTCGAGCTGGCCCAACCGTCGCGGTGGCAGCAATTCCTCGACTATGGACGCGAAGGAGTCTGGCACATCTGGATCGGCTTCGACCACATCCTGTTCCTGCTTTCGTTGCTGCTGCCGGCCGTGCTCCGGCGCACGAACGGGCGATGGGAGCCGGTCGAGGCGTTCTCGCCCGCGTTCTGGAACGTGTTCGGGATCGTCACCGCCTTCACGGTGGCGCACTCGATCACCCTTAGCCTTGCGACGCTCGGCGCGGTCGCGCTCCCATCGCGTCTGGTGGAGCCGGCAATCGCGCTGTCGGTCGTATTGGCCGCCTTGAACAATCTGCGGCCCATGTTCTACGCACGGCGCTGGGTGGTTGCATTTCTATTCGGGCTCGTCCACGGCCTGGGCTTCGCGAATGTCCTGAAGGAGCTCGGCCTGCCGCAGGGTGCGCTCGCGCTCGCGCTCGTCGGTTTCAACCTCGGCGTTGAGGCCGGGCAGCTGGTGATAGTCGGCGCGTTCCTGCCGGTCGCGTTCCTCCTTCGCGGGACGGCGTTCTATCGACAGGTTGTTTTCTTCGGCGGCTCGGCGCTGATTGTTCTGGTTGCAGGAATCTGGGTAGTCGAGCGTTCGCTCGACGTGCAGCTCGCAATCTTCGCCGCGGCGACGCGGCCAACCGTTGGTAGTTATGACAACATGCGCGACATGCTGGTGAGCGCCAGCGCAGTCAGGACTGCGAAGATGGTCGTCGAGCCGCTCCACCGCTCCACTGCGGTCATCTACTCGTTGGCCGCATTGCGCGGTCAGCCGCCACCGCCAACACCGCACCTACTACGCGCTACGTTGGTACACGACACGCAGTACACTGTCCCGAACGGGCACTTAGTAAGCGGTTGAATGTGGCCGGTCACGTCAATGCCCTCAAGTATGGAAAGGCAGACGTCGTTAACTCCAAGCGCAACTTGGTTGCTAAATGGAAGGATGGGCTGATTCCGAGCTTCCGCATTGTGTCCTTCATCGGACGCTGCGCGTCGAGAGCCTCATAAACCACCTTTGCTTCGTCGCGCAAGGCGGCCACAGCCGGGAATGGACGCGTCGATTGCTGTTGATAGGCGCCAGCTGAATCGCGAACAAAACTTCTGCATTCTGATCTAATTCGAGCCCACCTCATAGCCAGAAACTCATCGGCCAGCTGGTGCTCTGACTTTCTTAATCGAGGAGAGTCGCTGCGCTGAGCATAGATCCAAAGCATGGGAGACTTTTCCAACAAAAAAAGGTTTGTGATCTGCCACCGCTCTTTGTCCTCAAGCGACTCATAAGTACGGGCGATCTCGGCATCCCTTTCGAAGTTAATGTTCCAGAGGTAGGCGTATCTGACCATGTCAAACTGATTCACGCAGGGGCCGACGAGGACGAAATCGCAAAGCGTCAGTAGCTCATTTAGAGACTCCACCGTATAGCTATGCTCAACCGGCTGGAGCCACATGTCCGCAAACGCTGCGTCGGGCCATTCCATACTCTCCTTGAGAGACGCGGCCATCAGCCCGTCGCCACCCAAGGCACTGATTACTCCCTTTGCAATGGGGAACTGTGCGCGGAAGTCCGTCGAGCCACGCGTAAGAATGCGGATCGCATTCTGAAAAGCGGTTGTGACAGTTCTATGGTATCGGTTGTAGACCATCAACTCCAGGATGCCGGTTCGCTTCAAAGCGGTGGCGAGCTTGGCTAGCGGCGCTGCCGGGTCCGCATTGTGGTGAATAACGCCGGTGCAAATCACATAGTCGAATTCCTGATCGTAAGCGACCTCATTGAGGCTTTCTCTTCTCAATGTCAGATTCTGGAGGCCCAGATTCTTCGCTGATCTCTCGGCGAGTTCGAGCGAGGGGGCAGAAAGGTCAGAGCCAACGACCGTGGCGTTTGGAAATTTCAGAGCTGTGAACACTGCCTGGTTTGTTCCGCAGCCAGCGACCCAAATGCGCATGCCCTTGCCGGGCAAGAACTCGTTTGACCAGTCACCAACGTCTTGTGCCAGCATTTGTCTGAACAGGGAAGCATCAGCAACCGATTCGAAAACCATTGGCGGCCATGGATAGGGAAAGTCGCCATAGAACTTCGCGTTCAGCGCGTCTACCTTGCCTAGATCGTCGGCAAATAGTAGGTTCTCGTCGTCACTCTTCATAAAGAAAACGCCCGGCTCGCTTTCGCTCGCTGGGCGCTTAAACCATCGCGCGTGGATCCACGCGATGGAGGAGGATCCATCGCTGAACAGCATAGCGCCCGGGTCAATCAAGGACCTGACTGCACGCTGACAAGGGGCTTACGCGCGGCGCTGTTTCGCGGGCTTAATGACTTACAATGCAGGCGGCGGGCCTCCCCGCATTGCAGTCTGGTGAACCTGGTCAGGTCCGGAAGGAAGCAGCCACAGCCGGCCTCTGCAAGTGCCGGGGGTCAGGCTCGCCACTAATTTATTTACCGATGAGCTATCAAGTACTTGCCCGCAAATGGCGGCCGCGGGACTTCGGCGGCCTGGTGGGGCAAGAGCACGTCGTCCGGGCATTGCGGCACGCGCTCGAGCAAAAGCGGCTGCATCACGCGTACCTGTTCGCCGGTACGCGGGGGGTCGGCAAGACGACTCTCGCCCGCATCCTGGCGAAATGCCTCAATTGCGAGACCGGCGTTACGCCGCAGCCCTGCGGCAAGTGCGCGGCGTGCCTGGAAATCGACGCCGGACGCTTCGTCGATCTGCTCGAGGTGGACGCTGCCACCAACACGCGGGTCGACGAAATGCGCCAGCTGCTCGAGACCGCGCAATACGTTCCGAGCCGCGGGCGCTACAAGGTGTACGTGATCGACGAAGTGCACATGCTGTCGACGTCGGCGTTCAACGCCATGCTGAAGACCCTGGAAGAGCCGCCCGAGCACCTGAAATTCATCCTTGCCACGACCGATCCGCAGAAGATCCCGGTTACGGTGCTCAGCCGCTGCCTGCAGTTCAACCTGAAGCAGATGCCGCCCGCCGCCATCGCCACGCATCTGAGCAGGGTCCTGGAAAGCGAGAAAGTCGAATTCGATCGCGAGGCGCTCGCGCTGATTTCCCGCGCTGCAGCGGGCAGCATGCGCGACGCGCTCTCCCTGCTCGACCAGGCGATCGCTCACGGCGGCGGCCGGGTGGCGGCAGCGGGCGTGAGCGAGATGCTCGGCGCGATCGACCAGACTCATCTGCTGCGGCTGCTGGCGGCGGTTGCGGCGGACGACGCGCGAGCCGCGATCGCCGTGGCCGACGAGATGCAGGCGCGCAGCCTGTCCTTCGATGCCGCCCTCGCCGACCTCGCCGGCCTGCTGCTGCGCATCGCGATGGCGCAAACGGTGCCCGATGCTCTCGGCGAGGACCTGCCCGAGCGCGCGGCGATCGTCGATCTTGCCGAGCGCATCGATGCCGAGTCGGTGCAGCTCTATTACGAGATCGCGCTGCAGGGCAGGGAAGACCTGGCGCTCGCGCCCGACGCGCACGCGGGCTTCGTCATGACCCTGCTGCGCATGCTTGCCTTCCGGCCGGAGGGCGCAAGCCGTGACCGGATAATTCTCGAAAAGACGAAGGCGAGTACGCCTTCCGCCGACAAGAGCTGGCCCGAGCTGGCGCGGCAGCTTCCGGTCACCGGCGCGGCGCGCGAGCTGGCGCGCAACGCCGAGCTGCGTCGCCGCGAGGGCGGCCTCTTCGAGCTCGCAGTGCCGAAGGAGAAGGCCTATCTGGCCGATCGCAACTACCAGGACAAGCTGCAGGCGGCTCTCGAGCAGCATCTCGGCAGCGGCGTCACGGTGAAGGTCGCGGTAGGCGAGACCTCGGGCGCCAGCCCGGCCGCCATCGAGAACGGCGAGCGCGAAGCGCGGCGTGCCGAGGCGGCGCGCGCGGTGCGCTCGGACGGGTTCGTGCAAGACCTCGTCGACCTGTTCGACGGCAAGGTCGTCGATTCCACTATGGGCAGCAATGAGGGCAGCAATGAGGGCAGCAAGGAGCGGAGACCCCGGAAATGAAGGGCAACATCGGCCAGCTGATGAAGCAGGCGCAGCAGATGCAGGAGAACATGCGCCGCATGCAGGAGCAGCTCGCGGCGCTCGAGGTCGAGGGCCAGTCGGGCGCGGGGATGGTGAAGGTGCAGATGACCTGCAAGTACGAGGTGAAGCGGGTCACCATCGATCCTTCGCTGGTCGGCGACGATCGCGAGATGCTGGAGGATCTCGTCGCCGCCGCGTTCAACGATGCCTCGCATCGCGTGGAAGCGACCATCGCCGAGAAGATGAGCGGCATGACCGCGGGCCTCGGCCTGCCCGCGGGATTCAAGCTGCCGTTCTGAGTGGCCAAGGATTCGCTTCCCGCCTCGAAGGGCCTGGAGCGGCTCGTCGAGGCGTTGCGCGTTCTGCCCGGCGTCGGACCGCGCTCGGCGCAGCGCATGGCGTACCATCTGCTGCAGCACGATCGCGCCGGCGCCGATCAGCTGGCGCAGGCGCTGGCCGGCGCGCTCTCGACGGTGCGCCGCTGCGCCAGGTGCCACAATTTCACCGAAGAGGAGGTATGCGCGCTGTGCCGCTCGCCGCGGCGCGACGCCTCGCTCCTCTGCGTGGTGGAGACGCCCGCCGACCTGGCGGTGGTCGAGCAGACGCTGAGCTACTCCGGAATGTACTTCGTGCTGATGGGGCGCCTGTCGCCGCTCGACGGCGTCGGCGCGCGCGACATCGGCCTCGACCAGCTGCTTGCGCGAGCGACCGACGGCGAGGTGCAGGAAGTGATCCTCGCCACGAATTTCACCAATGAGGGCGAGGCGACGGCGCATTACATCGCGGAGATGCTGCGCGCGCGCGACATCAAAGTGAGCCGCATCGCGCGTGGCGTGCCGCTCGGCGGCGAGCTCGAATACGTCGATGCCGGCACGATCTCGCAGGCGCTGCTGGACCGCCGCAATATTTGAGGAGGAGGCTTTTCATGAAGAGAAAACTACTCGCGTGGGTGTTGCTCGCCGCAGCCGCGCAGGTGCATGCTCAGATCGAGAAGCGCGATGTGCACATCGCGGTCGGTGGCAAGACCGCGCTCTATTACCTGCCGCTTACTCTCACCGAGCGGCTTGGCTTCTTCAAGGACGAGGGACTCGACGTCCGCATCAGTGATTTTGCCGGCGGCACCCGCTCGCTCGAAGCCGTGGTCGGCGGCAGCGCCGACGTCGTCTCGGGCGCGTACGAGCACACCATCAACATGCAGGCGCGGAAGCAGAGTTTCCAGGCGTTCGTGCTGGCGGGCGCGGCGCCGCAGATCAGCGTCGGCATCGCCGGTCCGCGGGCGGCGGGCTACCGCTCGCCGAAGGACCTCAAGGGGCTCAAGGTCGGCGTGAGCGCGCCGGGCTCCAGTACAAACATGGTGATCAACTATGTGCTCGCGCAGGGCGGGCTCAAGCCGACCGATGTCGCGATCATCGGCGTCGGCCAGGGCGCGACCGTGATCGCGGCCCTGGAGCAGGGGCGCGTCGACGTGCTGTCGCAGACCGACCCGGTGATGACCATGCTGGAAAAGGAAGGCAAGATCAAGCTGATCGCGGAGACGCGCACGCCGCAAGGCACCGAGAAGCTGTTCGGCGGGCCGATGCCGGCGGCAAGCCTCTACGCGCCGGTCGAATTCCTGCGGAAGAATCCCAACACCGTGCAGGCGCTCACCAATGCCACGGTGCGGGCGCTCCTGTGGATGCAGGAGGCGTCGCCCCAGCAGATTCTCGCTGCCGTGCCGGAGGAGTACCTGCTCGGCAACAAGGCGATGTACCTGTTCGCATTCAACAACGTGCGGCCAGCGTATTCGAAGGACGGCTATTTCAGCGAGGCGGGAGCCAGGACGACCCTCAGGGCGCTGGCCTCGTTCAACCCGGCGGTGAAGCCCGAGAACATCAATCTTGCCGAGACCTACACCAACGAGTTCGTCAGGAAGGCGCACGCGAAGTACGGCAGGAAGAAATAGCGAGAGTCGGCCGTGGTTCCGGCGCTCGTGCTCGAGGACATTACCGTCATCTTCGTCTCCCGGGACGGCGCTCGCTACACCGCCATCAAGGGGACGACACTGCAGGTAGCACCCGGCGAATTCGTGTCGGTGGTCGGACCGACCGGTTGCGGCAAATCGACGCTGCTCAACGTCGCGGTCGGACTGCTGCAGCCTTCGGCCGGTCGCATCCGGGTGTTCGGCGAGGCGCTCGCCGGGCTCAACCGCAAGGCGGGGTATTTGTTTCAGACCGAGGCCCTGATGCCGTGGCGCACGGCGCTCGACAATGTCACCGCGGGCCTGGAGTTCCGCGGCGTCGAGCGCGGCGCGGCCGCCAGGCAGGCGAGCGCCTGGCTGCAGCGCGTTGGCCTCGGCGGATTCGGCGCGCGCTACCCGCACCAGCTGTCGGGCGGCATGCGCAAGCGCGTTGCGCTGGCGCAGACCCTGATCCTCGATCCCGAGATCATTCTCATGGACGAGCCGTTTTCCGCGCTCGACATCCAGACCCGGCAATTGATGGAGAACGAGCTGCTCGAGCTGTGGTCGGTCAACCGCAAATCGGTGGTTTTCATCACCCATGACCTCGAGGAGGCGATCTCGCTCTCGGACCGGGTGGTGGTGCTGTCGGCGGGCCCCGAGGCGCACCCGATCGGCGAGTTCGACATCGACCTGCCGCGTCCGCGCGACGTGGCGGAGATTCGCCTCACGCCGCGCTTTATCGAGCTCCATACCTTGATCTGGCGGGCGATGAAAAACGAGGTTCTCAAGAGCTATGCCCGGCAGCAGAAGCAATAGGGCGCTGCGCTTCTGGCAGGCGGCGCTGTTCGTCGCTTTCCTCGCCTTCTGGCACGTCGCCACCAGCCCGACGCTGCTGCCTCCGTTCTACTTCGACAACCCGCACAAGGCGGCATTTTTTTTCGGCGAGCCGCTCAAGGTGCTGGCGCGCACCTGGGACTGGTTCTCCTCAGGCACGATCTACCCTCATCTCTGGGTGACCCTTGTCGAGACGGTGCTCGCCTTCGTCATCGGCACCGTGCTCGGGCTCGGCATGGGATTGTGGCTCGCGCTCAGCCCGGTCGCCTCGGCGCTGCTCGATCCGTACATCAAGGCGCTCAACTCCATGCCGCGCGTGATCCTCGCGCCCATCTTCGCGGTCTGGTTCGGCCTCGACATCGCCTCCAAGGTCGCGCTCGGCGTGACCCTGGTGTTCTTCATCGTCTTTTTCAACGTGTACCAAGGCGTTCGCGAAGTCAGCTACACGGTGCTCGCCAATGCCCGCATTCTCGGCGCGAGCGAGCGTCAGCTCCTGCGGCACGTCTACGTGCCGAGCGCCATGAGCTGGGTCTTCGCCAGCCTGCACAACTCCGTCGGCCTGGCTTTTGTCGGCGCGGTGGTCGGCGAATATCTCGGCTCTTCGCGCGGCGTGGGCTACCTGATCCTGCAGGCGGAAGGCACCTTCGACATCAACTCGGTGTTTGCCGGGATCCTGGTCCTGACCGCATTCGCCCTGCTGCTCGACTGGGTGGTGTCGCTCGCCGAACGCCGCTTGCTGGTCTGGCAGCCGCGCGGCGGGGAGACCGAGAAGATGTGATGCGCTAGATCGAGAGCAGCTTTTCGTAGTCCTCGGGGGTGTTGTAGATCTGCCCCGAAATCCGCGCCCACAGGGCGTCGCCCAGCGCCATGATGGCGACGGCGACGCGATGCTCTGCCAAGATGGCCGACTGCAGGCGCCTGGCGGTATCCCGGGTTGGACGCCCATAGGCCTGGAGGCGCGGCGGTAGCCGCAGCGCGATCATCGAGCCGTGCATTGCGGCCGGCGCATCGAGCGGCGTCTGCCAGGCTTCGGCGATTCTGGAAGCCGCCCTCACGACAAGGTCATGGTTGTAGGCCCGCACTCGGGCCGCTCCAAGCCGATCGAAAAAACGCAGTGCGTCGACGACCGCGAGCCAGGCTGAAAAATCCCGCGTTCCGGTCCAGTCGAATTCCGCCGTGAATCCTTCCCCGTAATGGTGCGAAATCGCGAGCGGATGCAACTCGCGCTTTGAATCTTCGCGGCACCAGAGGAACGCGCAGCTGCGCGGAGCAAACAGCCACTTGT
>Ga0209378_1000739_pt1:17500-23574 | contig 23574 bp, 15 predicted proteins | sample GraSoiAngelo_156_FD_186170 | JGI IMG/M metagenome (GOLD analysis project Ga0209378, IMG submission 186170) | Grasslands soil microbial communities from the Angelo Coastal Reserve, California, USA - 14_1009_13_40cm (SPAdes) (version 2) | ecosystem: Environmental > Terrestrial > Soil >...
GCCTGCCGAAACGGGTCTGTAGCTCAGCTGGTTAGAGCACACGCTTGATAAGCGTGGGGTCGGTGGTTCAAGTCCACCCAGACCCACCAGCTGAAAAACAGGGACAGACCACGTTTTTCCCTGCGGCATAGCCTACGAAAAACGTGGTCTGTCCCTGTTTTTCGGGGCCATAGCTCAGCTGGGAGAGCGCCTGCTTTGCAAGCAGGAGGTCACCGGTTCGATCCCGGTTGGCTCCACCAGATGCCCGTGACAGGAAAACTTAGCGCCCAGCGCGCCGCGCGCGCTGCGCAGTAAGCTTGATTCGGCTGCTCTTTAAAAATTCGGAAGAAGTGAAGCGAATCCGGTTCTCTCAAACCGGGTTTGTCTGGGTATGAGATTGCATTAAACGAGCGCCGGGGCTTTGTCTGCTCCAGCGCTCGCCAAGCGCTTCCTATGATCCGTTCGCGCCGCCGAGGCGCGAAGCGCATCGTTCATTCGATGCTCAGGGTTATAGGGTCAAGTGAACAAGTGCATGTGGTGGATGCCTTGGCGACAACAGGCGATGAAGGACGTTGCAGCCTGCGATAAGCCCCGGGGAGCTGGCAAGCGAGCTTTGATCCGGGGATTTCCGAATGGGGAAACCCGGCCCGCAAGGGTCATCCTCACCCGAATCCATAGGGTGAGCGAAGCGAACCTCCTGAACTGAAACATCTCAGTAGGGAGAGGAACAGAAATCAACCGAGATTCCGAGAGTAGTGGCGAGCGAAATCGGAACAGCTTCTGCGATTTAGCCGTGTCTCTAGCCAAACGGTCTGGAAAGTCCGGCCATAGCGGGTGATAGCCCCGTAGGCGAAAGGGATGCGGTGGAACTAGGCGCAGGTCAAGTAGGGCGGGACACGTGGAATCCTGTCCGAAGATGGGGGGACCATCCTCCAAGGCTAAATACTCGTTGTCGACCGATAGTGAACCAGTACCGTGAGGGAAAGGCGAAAAGAACCCCGGGAGGGGAGTGAAATAGATCCTGAAACCGCATGCATACAGACAGTGGGAGCCCGCAAGGGTGACCGCGTACCTTTTGTATAATGGGTCAGCGACTTACGTTCAGTAGCAAGCTTAACCATCTAGGGAAGGCGCAGCGAAAGCGAGTCCGAACAGGGCGCTTCAGTTGCTGGACGTAGACCCGAAACCAGATGATCTACCCATGGCCAGGCTGAAGGTTGGGTAACACCAGCTGGAGGGCCGAACGAACCACTGTTGCAAAAGTGCGTCGATGAGCCGTGGGTAGGGGTGAAAGGCCAAACAAATCTGGAAATAGCTGGTTCTCCCCGAAAACTATTGAGGTAGTGCCTCGTGATACACCGTCGGGGGTAGAGCACTGTTATGGCTAGGGGGGCATGGCGCCTTACCAAACCATGGCAAACTCCGAATACCGACGAGTGAATTCACGGGAGACAGTGCACCGGGTGCTAACGTCCGGACACGAGAGGGAAACAACCCAGACCGCCAGCTAAGGCCCCCAAGCGATAGCTAAGTGGGAAACGAGGTGGGAAGGCATAAACAGTCAGGAGGTTGGCTTAGAAGCAGCCACCCTTTAAAGAAAGCGTAATAGCTCACTGATCGAGTCGTCCTGCGCGGAAGATTTAACGGGGCTCAAGCTATCTGCCGAAGCTGCGGATCCGTGCGCAAGCACGTGATGGTAGGGGAGCGTTCCGTACGCCTGCGAAGGAGGATCGTGAGGTCCTCTGGAGGCATCGGAAGTGCGACTGCTGACATGAGTAGCGTTAATGCGGGTGAAAAGCCCGCACGCCGTAAGCCCAAGGTTTCCTGCGCCACGTTCATCGGCGCAGGGTGAGTCGGCCCCTAAGGCGAGGCCGAAAGGCGTAGCTGATGGAAAACAGGTCAATATTCCTGTACCTCGCCGTGATGCGATGTGGGGACGGAGAAAGTTATGCAGGCCGGGTGTTGGTTGTCCCGGCTTAAGCGAGTAGGCGTGCCGCGTAGGCAAATCCGCGCGGCTTAGCCGAGACGCGACGACGACTGCCCTTCGGGGCGGGAAGCTGCAGATACTCTGCTCCCAGGAAAAGCCACTAAGCTCCAGTCATGGCGGGACCGTACCGCAAACCGACACTGGTGGGCGAGATGAATATTCTCAGGCGCTTGAGAGAACTCGGGAGAAGGAACTCGGCAAATTGACACCGTAACTTCGGAAGAAGGTGTGCCCCTAGTAGGTGAAGGCGTACAGCCGGAGCCCAATGGGGTCGCAGAGAATCGGTGGCTGCGACTGTTTATTAAAAACACAGCACTCTGCCAACACGAAAGTGGATGTATAGGGTGTGACGCCTGCCCGGTGCTGGAAGGTTAAGTGATGGGGTGCAAGCTCCTGATCGAAGCCCCAGTAAACGGCGGCCGTAACTATAACGGTCCTAAGGTAGCGAAATTCCTTGTCGGGTAAGTTCCGACCTGCACGAATGGCGTAACGCTGGCCACACTGTCTCCTCCCGAGACTCAGCGAAGTTGAAATGGTTGTGATGATGCAATCTACCCGCGGCTAGACGGAAAGACCCCGTGCACCTTTACTGTAACTTTGCATTGGACTGTGAACCGATCTGTGTAGGATAGCTGGGAGGCTTTGAAGCGGTGGCGCTAGCCATCGTGGAGCCGTCAGTGAAATACCAGCCTGATCTGTTCGCGGCTCTAACCTAGGCTCGTCAACCGGGCCGGGGACCGTGCATGGTAGGCAGTTTGACTGGGGCGGTCTCCTCCCAAAGAGTAACGGAGGAGTACGAAGGTACGCTTAGCACGGTCGGAAATCGTGCCTCAATGTGCATTGGCACAAGCGTGCTTGACTGCGAGACTGACAAGTCGAGCAGGTGCGAAAGCAGGTCAAAGTGATCCGGTGGTTCTGTATGGAAGGGCCATCGCTCAACGGATAAAAGGTACGCCGGGGATAACAGGCTGATCTCCCCCAAGAGTTCATATCGACGGGGAGGTTTGGCACCTCGATGTCGGCTCATCACATCCTGGGGCTGTAGCCGGTCCCAAGGGTATGGCTGTTCGCCATTTAAAGTGGTACGTGAGCTGGGTTTAAAACGTCGTGAGACAGTTTGGTCCCTATCTACCGTGGGCGCTGGAAGTTTGAGAGGGGCTACTCCTAGTACGAGAGGACCGGAGTGGACGCACCCCTGGTGTACCGGTTGTCACGCCAGTGGCATCGCCGGGTAGCTATGTGCGGAAGAGATAACCGCTGAAAGCATCTAAGCGGGAAACTTGCCTCGAGATGAGACTTCCCGGGGGCTTGACCCCCCTGAAGGGTCGTCCTAGACCAGGACGTTGATAGGCGGGATGTGCAAGGGCCGTAAGGCCTTGAGCTAACCCGTACTAATTGCCCGTGCGGCTTGACCCTATAACCGTGAGCATCACGGTTGCAGATCGCTTGGCGCGATCTCTGCCCAGAGAACCTTCACTTCTTCATTCTTCTTCTATCTGGCGGCCACAGCAGCCTGGACCCACGCCTTCCCATCCCGAACAGAACCGTGAAACGGGTTTGCGCCGATGATAGTGTGCATTGCGCACGCGAAAGTAGGTTACCGCCAGGCCATACACCGAAACCCCGGGCTCGAAAGAGTGCCGGGGTTTTTTGTTGATGGCCGTAATACTGAGCTTTCGTCTAGCGATTTCCGCGCTCGCGAAGTTGACCGCGGTTCCAGGGTTTTCGGCGCGCGGTGTGCGGGTCGAGGAGGGCGATGCGGCGGGCAGAAGCAAGCTCGCCGCCTACATGCTGCGCGCGCCGATGTCCTTGGAGAAGATGATCTACGACGCCGACACCGGCACGGTGATCTACCGCTCGAAGATGCCGGCGTCGGCGGCTGAGGCTACTGGCGGGCGCGGTTCTTGGCCGCGCTCGCGTCGACGGTGATCTCGAATCGATCGACGATCTGCCCGTTGATGTTCTTGAAGTAGCCGTGCGCCTTGGTGGGATCGCCGTCGATATTGAAGACGATGAACAGGGCGCCGAACGTCGCCCCCTGGGTGGCGGTGTAGATCTTGGCCCACGCTCCTTTGCAGCCGTAAGGGAACGCGGCCGGAAGGCAACGCGTTTGGTCCCGCACGCTGTGCCCGCCGAGGCCCGAGACGAAGGCAAAGGATCTGCCGGGACTTCCCGTGGCGATGCAGAGCGCGTTGGGGTCGGCACACGACGCATCAACGGCTAGATCTTTCATGCTAGTCAGCGTGCGGGTCCGCTGATAGCTGTGCTCATGGGCCGTGGCGATGATGGCGCCGAGGTCCTTGCAGGCCTCGTAGACTCTCCACCCCATCTCGTCGTCCTTCTCCCCGACCTGCATGGCTTGCTGGTTTTTGTGCCAGCTGCAGATTTTCCAGATGTGATCGTCGGTCGCCAACTGGCGCTGAATATACGGGGCGTAGGCCTTGTCCCCCGCGCGCACGCCGCCCTCGCCGACGAAGACTAGCCTGAGCCCGCGGTACGCCACGGAGTACATCTGATCGTCGAGGTCGGGATCGTCCGGTCTGACGCCGAGGCGGGCCATGCGGGCCTTCAGGAACTTGGCGTAGCATCCGTTGCGATCCCAGCAACGCTCCCGCCAGCTGTCGGTGTCGTGGTTTCCGACCGAGGCGAAGTACGGGAAGTCGGGTCCAAGAATGCTGTCGATCGTCCCGAAGAACCCACGCGCGTTCTCGGCATAGTCGAAGTCGCCCTGGTGCAGGACCAGATCGGCTCGTTCGGACTTGATGAGCTCGAGGACCCGTCGGAAATCGGCGCCGTTTCCGCTGTCGCCGATGAAGGCGACCCTCAGGCCCGGGTCCGTGGGAATCGGGCCGGGCGCTCCCTGTGCGTGCCCGTGCGCGGGTCCCAGGGCGAGAGCCAGGAGGGTCGCCAGAATTCGGCCGACGACGAGACGGTCTCTACTCATAGCGGAGCGCCTCGATCGGGTCGAGGCGGGCCGCCTTCCTCGCCGGGTAGAACCCGAAGAAGACGCCAACCGCGGCCGAACGCGGCGAATGAACCGGATTATCCCTTTTTTACCAGCATTCGGCCGAACGCGGCGAATGAGCCGGATTGATTTGCCTATCCCTTTTACGGCAAATCGTTCCGGCCAATGAGCGCGACGTCACGCTTCGGCGTGTCCCGACGCGCTGCTTCGGTCATCCCATCCCCTCGTCCTTTCCACCGATCCCTGAACGGACTCCGCGGAAAGTCTGAGAACCTATCGTACCAGTTCATGCCGACGCCCGATTGTGTCGGGGTGACCAAAATGCGATACGTCCCCCTTCTCAGGGGGAAACCAGCGGTATAGAAAAATATATCCGTACCAACATGTCGGTACGTCATTTCATTGAGCCAACTGCAATACCTTCCCGAGGGCGAAATCAGGCTTTTCAGGAATTGATTGTGGCCACGTCGTAGTTGAACTTGCATTCATCCGCCGCTGGTGCGGGGCCAACAATCGGAGGTGCGACCGTGGGCATGATCTCGACATCGTGGCCCGCCTTTCGGACGGGACGCCGACTATCCTTCCGCACGGAGCCGAAACGGGTGCGCGTATGAGCGAGCGCCGCCGATCTTCCGTGACCGTGACGCCCGGGCAAAATTCCCAGGTCCCGGTGTAGGGGGCCATCGTGGCGATCGCGCCGCCAGCCAGCTTGCCCACGACTGATGCGCCGATCGCTCAGGCGGTCGCCCCGGACACTTTCCGCGCGAGCACGTCGACCTGCGTCTCGGCGCTCGTCCGGCCGCACGTGCGGGGCAAATTCCTCTTCGCCGGCGACGAGAAGTTCTACGTTCGCGGCATGACCTACGGGGCGTTTCAACCCGATGCAGGCGGCCACGAGTACCACGACCCGAACGTCATTGAACGCGACTTCGCGCAGATGGCGGCGAACGGGATCAACACCGTCCGCATTCCGCACACGATGCCTCCCCGTTCCCTCCTCGACGCGGCCAGGCGGCACGGCCTCCGGGTCATGGTGGGGTTATCCGCCGAGCAATACCTGGGCTTTCTCATCGATCGGAAGAAGAGTGTGGCCGACATCGAGGCGCTGGTCCGCGCGAAGGTCCGGGAGTGCGCCGGGCACCC
>Ga0209378_1000743_pt1 | contig 23540 bp, 28 predicted proteins | sample GraSoiAngelo_156_FD_186170 | JGI IMG/M metagenome (GOLD analysis project Ga0209378, IMG submission 186170) | Grasslands soil microbial communities from the Angelo Coastal Reserve, California, USA - 14_1009_13_40cm (SPAdes) (version 2) | ecosystem: Environmental > Terrestrial > Soil > Grasslands ...
CGAGTGAGAGACGAGGCGAAGGCGCCGGCTTCGTCCTCCTCGAGTCGCTCGACTCGGCGGAAGCGCGCGGCGCCCGCGTGCTCGGCGAGATCGCGGGAGTCGCGTGGCGCGCGCTCAGGGCGCGGCCGTACGGGGTGGGTCGCGGCGCCGCCTCGCGCGCGGTCGCGGCGGCGCTGGACGAGGCGGGGGCGACCTCGGGCGAGGTGGGCCGGGTCTGGGTCTCAGCAAGCGGCGACGGGCCGCGGGATCGCTGGGAGCAGGCGATCCTCGAGGAGGCGCTCCGGCCAGCGCGGCCGCCGCAGACGGCGCTCGCGTCGCGCGCGGGCCGCCACGCGGGCCTCGGAGCGCTCGCCGTCGCCGCGGCGGCGCTCGACGAGGTCTCACGCGGGCCGGCGGTCGTGCACGCGATCGCTCGGGGCGGGACTCACGTCGCCCTGGTGGTCCGCCGCGCTCCTGTGGAATGAATAGTGACATGCGGGACGGAGCCGGGTCGCACCTGGGTCAGGCCACCCACGATGTCTAGCGGGCTCACGGCTTTCGTTCCAATGATCGTCATCCCGGTGTTCAACGAGGCGGAGACGATAAGCGAGGTCGTCGCCGCGGCGCGGGCGCACGCGCCCGTGCTCGTCGTGGACGACGGCTCCGAGGACGGGGGCGCCGCCGCCGCGCGGGCCGCCGGGGCCGACCTCCTCCACCATCCGCGGCGCCTCGGCAAGGGCCAGGCGATCCGGACAGGCATCGCCGCCGCGCGGAGCCGCGGGGCGTCGGTCGTCGTCACGCTCGACGGCGACGGGCAGCACGACCCGCAGGACCTTCCCGCCGTGCTCGGCACCGCGCAGAGCGCGCCGCGGGCGATCGTGATCGGGAGCCGCCTCGCCGAGCCGGATGCGCTCGCGCCCGACCGCCTGAACGCGATCCGGGTGGCGGGGTTCTTCGTCTACTGGGCGAGCGGGCTCAAGCTCGAGGACACGCAGTCCGGCTACCGAGCCTACCCGGTCGCGCTGTTCGACGACGTGGCGCTAAGGCACGGAGGCTTCGTGCTGGAGACCGAGGTGCTGATCGCCGCAGCGGGTCGCGGCTGGCAGGTGCGTGAAGTGCCGGTGCGGGCGATTCCAAGGGCCCGGCGGCGCAGTCGGTTCCGTCCGCTCGGTGATGGCGTGGCGATTGGCGCGTACCTGGCTGGCCGCGTCGCGGCGCGCTGGGCGCGCGAGGCGGCCGCCGGCGGCTGGTGGCGGCACCCGCGCCGGCGACGGGCCGCGGCGGCGGCGACGGCGACGCTGGCGGCGCCCGTGCTGCTCGTTCTCCTGGCGCTGCAGGCGCTGGTGGCGCGCCGGCTTCCCGACGTGGTCACGCCGCTCGTGGAACGGCTCTGCTCGCAGGTCAGGCTCGACCTCGCGGGCGAGCCCGAGCGCGCCGCTCTCATGACGCTCGCGGTGCCGCCGGAGGCGCCACGGTGACGCCCGCCGAACCCTACGACGTGGTCGTCGTCGGCGGCGGACCGGCCGGCTCGGCCACCGGCGGCTTCCTCGCCCAGGCCGGGCGCCGCGTGCTCCTCGTCGAGCGCGAGCCGTTCCCGCGCTTCCACGTCGGCGAGTCCCTGCTGCCGGCGACGCTCCCGATCCTGGATCGCCTGGGCGCCCACAAGGCGATCGCCGAGCGCGGGTTTCAGGTGAAGTACGGCGCGACCTTCCACGATCAGGAGTCGGGGCTGGAGCATACGTTCTACTTTCTCCGGGACAAGCCCTGGCCGCCCTATGCGTATCAGGTCCCGCGCGCGGAATTCGACGCGCTCCTGCTCGAGCACGCTAAGAAGCTCGGTGTCGACGTCCGCCAGCCGGCGACGGCGCTGGCCGTTGCCTTCGACGCCGACGGCGTGACGGTCACGGCTGAGAGCCACGGCCAGCGCACCGAGGTGCGCGCGCGCTTCCTCGTCGACGCGACTGGCCGGGCGGGCCTGCTCTCCCAGACACTCGGGGGACGCGAGCGAATCCCGAACCTCGGCAAGGTCGCGCTCTTCGCCCACTGGCGCGGCGCCTGGCGGGCCCCCGCGCCGGACGAGGGCAACATCCGCATCTACGTCTTCGAGCACGGCTGGTTCTGGTGGATCCCGCTCGCCGGCGACCGGACGAGCGTCGGCTGCGTCATGCACGCGCGGACGGTGCGCGACTGGCGCGGGACGCGCGACGCCCTCTACGCCGAGATGATCCGGCGGTGCCGGCGCGTCGCCGAAGGCCTCGCGGGCGCGCGCCCGGTCACGGAGGTCCACAGCGAGGCGAATTTCTCGTACAGCAACCGTCCCGTGGTCGGTGATCGGTTCCTCGTCGTCGGCGACGCGATCGCATTCGTGGACCCGATCTTCTCGGGCGGCGTGCACATCGCGCTACAGTCGGGCGAGCTGGCGGCACGCGCGATCGACCGCGTGCTCGCCGACGGCCGCTTCGAGGCCCGGCGCTTCGCGTCCTACCGGCGCCGCGTCTGGGGCGGGCTCCGTCCGTTCTTCCGGTTCATCCACAAGTACTACGAGCCCGCATTCCTCGAGCTCTTCCTCCAGCCCAGGAGCGCCTTCGGCATGCTCGACGCGGTGCTGAGCGTGCTCTCGGGCGGCGCCTTCCTCCGCATGTCGTGGCGCACGCGGGCGTCGCTCCTGCTCCTGTTCTCGATCACGCGCGCGAACGTCTGGGCGCGGCGACGGGCGGGCCGGCCCGTCGAGTCGCGCTTGGAATGGTAGTGCGAGCCGAGCGGCGGCCGCGGAGGCTCTGCGACGCGCGCCGCGAGGCGAGTCTATGGATCGGGTAGTGCGAGCCGAGCGGCGGGCGCGGAGGCTCTGCGACGCGCGCCGCGAGGCGAGTCTATGGATCGGGTAGTGCGAGCCGAGGACGTCGCGGGGCTGGAGCCCCAGGGGTGCTGAGACTCCTTCGCGGTTACGCGTTCGCGATCGCCGGGATCGCGATCGGCGTCGCCGGCGTCGTCGCGCTCGGCGCCATGAGCGAGCGCATCGTGCGCTTCATCGAGGGCGGCGACCGCTTCGTCCTGGGCCAGATCTCCGTGGCCGGACGCGGGATGGGGATGGGCGCGGGCTTCACGGCGGGCGGCCTGCTGCCGGCCGCGACGATCAAAAAGATTTCCTCGGTCCCCGGTGTGGCAGGGGTGCAGCCCCAGGTCATGCTCCCGCTGGACCCCTCCACGTCGCAGTTCATGACGCTGACCCAGGAGTTGATCCTCGGGCTCGACCTCTCGGTGCCGATGCCGAACCGCTACTACCGCGCGCTGCCGGTGCGTGCCGGGCGGTTCCTGCGCACGGGCGACCGGCGCGCGGCGGTGGTCGGCGCCGCGTTCGCCGCCTCGCGCGGCCTCGGCGTGGGCTCGCGGTTTCCACTCGAGAGCGCGGAGTACGGCGTTGTCGGGATCCTCGAGCGCATGCTCACGGCGCCCGACCGGTTCGTGTTCGTGCCGATCGAGGACGCCCGCGAGCAGTGGGTCGCGAAGGACCGGATGCTCCGGACCCTGCTCGCGTCGGGCGCGGCGGCGCTCACGGCCGCCGACCTCAACACCGGCGTCGCGGTGGGCTGGCGCGAGGGTGAGGACCCCGACGCGGTCGCCCGGCGGATCATGGCCGAGGTGCCGGACGTCAACGTGCAGCTTCCGAGCGAGCTGTCGCGGCTGCTCCGCGCCTCGACCGCGTTCTTCGCGGCGCTGCTCGTCGGGATCGGCGCGCTCGCGCTCGTGATCGGCGGCCTGTCGCTCGCCAACACGATGGCGGCGGCGGTCTTCGAGCGGATCCGAGACTTCGGGGTCAAGCGCGCGCTGGGCGCGACCGACCTGGACCTCGCGCGCGAGGTCCTGGGCGAGGCGCTCGCGGTCACGGTGTGTGGCGGCGCCGCGGGCGTTGGGCTCGCGGTCCTGCTGGGGAGCTCCATCGACGCGTGGGCGGGCCGGTCGGGCCAGCAACTCTTCTACTTCTCGACGCGCCTCCTCACCGGGGCGCTCGCTTTCTCGGTCCTGCTGGGCGCCGCCGCGGCGGCGTGGGCCACCGTCCGTGTCGTCCGCCTCTCGCCGGCCGAGGCGATCCGGCGGGGCGCGTAGGGCGGCGCCGTGCTGCGGGCGACCGGTCTCGTGAAGTCGTACCGGGCCCCCGGGGGCGAGCCGATCCCGGTCCTGCGCGGGGTGGACCTCGTGGTGAAGGGCGGCGAGCTGGTCGCGGTCGTCGGGCAATCCGGCTCCGGCAAGAGCACGCTCCTCTGCGTCCTCGGACTCCTCGAGGACGCCGACGCGGGCGAGATCGTGTACGAGAACGTGTGCGTCAGCGCGCTGCCGCGCTCGGCGAAGAGCCGCGCGCGCGGGCGGTGGGTCGGCTTCGTCTTCCAGTCGTTCCTGTTGCTGCCGTCGCTCACCGCGCTCGAGAACGTCCTGCTCGCGGCGCGCTACACGGGGCGCGACCGCGCGGAGGCCCGGCGGCGCGGGCTCGCGCTGCTCGACGAGCTCGGCATGGTCGGCCGGAAGGACCATTATCCCCAAGAGCTGTCGGGGGGCGAGCAGCAGCGGGTCGCCTTCTGCCGGGCGGTGCTGAACGACCCGCCGCTGCTCCTCGCCGACGAGCCCACCGGCAACCTGGACGACGCCAACGGCGCCGTCATCTTCGACGCGCTCCGGAGCCGGGCGCGCGCGGGCGCCGCCGTCGTCGTCGTGAGCCACCGGCCGGAGGCGGCGACGGGGGCGACGGCGGTCTACCGGCTGCGAGGCGGAGTGCTGGAAGCGTGAGTCGACCCCTGGCCCCGGAGGTTCACGAATGAAGATCAGCGTGTTCGTGCTGCTCGCGCTCGTGGCGCTGGCCCCAACTGCCGACGCGGGGTCGGTCTCCCAGACCTTCCCGGTGTCGCTCGACCGTGCGTGGTCCACCACCGAGAAGGTGTTGAAGATCCTCGGCTGGGAGATCGACACGGTCGATCGCTCCGTCGGCTGGATCATCACCGACTCGCGCAAGCTCGACGGCGAGGACTACGGCGTCTACGCCAAGGGGATGCGCCATCGCCTGCGGGTCCACCTCAAGGCGGACGGGGCGAACCGGACGACGATCACGGTGGAGCGCGGCGTCTTCAAGCGCGAGCGCATCCTGTGGATGAACGCCGACGACCCGGTCCCAACCCCGGACGCGGCGGTCGAGCGCGAGGTGCTCGCGGCGATCGGGAAGTCGTTCTGATGCTGAAGACCATGGTGCTCGTCCTGCTCGCCGTCCTGATCGGCGGCACCGGTCACGTCCTGCTCTCGAAGGGGATGAAGACGGTCGGCGACCTCACCGAGGCGCCGGCGTCGATGCTGGGCGCGATGACCGCCCGTGCGCTTTCGAGCCCGTGGCTGCTGCTGGGCGTGGCGCTCCAGGCGACGTTCTTCGTCATGTACCTCACGCTGCTCTCACGGGCGAATGTGAGCCAGGTGCTCCCGCTAACCGCGATCGACTACATCGTGGTCGCGCTCCTCGCCCGCCTCCTCCTCGCCGAACCGGTGACGCCGGCCCGCTGGGCCGGCATCGCGCTGATCGCGGCCGGCGCGGCCCTGGTCTCACGCACCTGACGCGCGCGCGCGCGGCGCTCGCTGTGGCGGCGCTCGCGGTCGCCCTCGCGGTGCCGCTCGTCTTCGAGGGGCTCGGGCTGGCGCCTTTCGACGACCCCGGCGAGGGCATGCACGCCGAGATCGCGCGCGAGCTCCTGCGCTCGCGCGATCCCTTCGCGCTGACGCTCGGCGGCGTCCGCTACGTGGACAAGCCGCCGCTCCTCTATACCCTGCTCGCCGGAGCGCTGGCGCTCGCCGGGCCGAGTGAGACGACGGCGCGCGCCGTGCCCGCGCTCTCCGCCCTCGCCGCAATCGCGGCCACCGCCTGGCTCGGCGGGCGCCTCCTCGGGGCGCGCGGCGGGTTCATCGCCGGGACGGCGCTCCTGACGAGCGCGGGGTTCTTCGCCTTCGCCCGCTACGTCCGGCCCGAGACGCTCTTCGTCGCGGCGCTCGCGTGGGGCTTCGCGCTCGTCCTCAACGGCATCGCCGAGGGACGGCGGGGGCGTGTCGCGGTGGGCCTCGCGGCCTTCGGTGTGGCGGCGCTCGCGAAGGATCCGGTCGGCGCGCTGGCGCCGCCGCTCGTGATCGGCACGGCGCTCGCCCTCGCACGCCGGGCGCGACCGCTCGGCCGCTGGCTTCCGTTGCCGGGCGTCTTCGCCTGCCTCGCGCTCGGCTTCGCGTGGTGGCCCGCGGTGGAGCGACGGACGCCGGGGTTCGTCTGGTACACGGTGATCGACAACCACCTGCTCAACGTGGCGCGGGTCCGCCAGTTCCCCGACGAAGACGTGCCGCTCTCGGTGACGCAGTTCCTGGCGGTCGCACTCCTGGGTGCCACGCCGTGGATCCTCTCGGCCGGGGCCGCGCTGTGGGCGCTCGTTCGGCAGCGCGCGTGGCGAGATCCCCGGGAGACGGCGTGGGTCGCCCTCGGCCTCTGGGCGGTGGGCGGCCTCGCGATAACGGCGCTGTCCCCGTTCCGGCTGCCGCACTACGGGCTGCCCGCCTACTTCGCCGTCGCGCTGCTCGCCGCCCGCGGCTGGGAATCGCACGGCGGCCGGCGTCTCGTCGCCGCCCATGCGCTCGTCTTCGCCGCGCTCGCACTCGCGTGCGCGCTCCTGTGGGCGAGCGACGGGCGCGATTTTCTCGAGTCGGTCCTGGGCGCGACGGACGTCGCCACGCGCAAGAGCGCGGCGGCGGGCCAAGGACCGCCGCTGCCGTCGTTCGCCGAGTTCCAACCGCTCCTCGCCGACGCCGCCCTCGTCTTCGCCGCGGGCGCCATGGCGTCGGGCGCCTGCGTCCTCGTGGGCGGCGGCGCGTGGGCGCGCCCGAACGTCGCCGCGTTCGTCGTGCTCGCCCCGATGCTCGCGCTCCTCCCGTTGATCGCCGGCGCGCTCGGCCTGGTCTCCGGCCATCGCGCGGCGGAGGGGGTCGGCCTCGAGCTCGTTCGGCGCGCCGGGCGGGAGGACCTGATCGTCCACGAGGGTCCGCTCGAGAACTCGGGCGCGCTCGAATGGTACTCGGGCCGCCGCGCGGTGATCGTGGAGGGGCAGAAGAGTGTGCTCGCCTTCGGCGCGCGACGACCCGAGGCGCGCGACGTGTTCTGGGACGCGGCGCGACTCGCGAAGGCCTGGGAGGCTGGCCGCGTGTGGGTCGTGAGCGTGCGCCCGCCTGCGGCGAGCGTCGTCGCGCGGCTCCCGGGCGCGCGGCTCGTCTTCGCCTCTGGCGGCCGCTGGCTCTGGGTCAACGAGCCACCGTAGCGGGCGCTGCCTCCAGGAGCTCGGCGATCGTCGCGAGCTCGTAGCCCGCCGCGCGGAGCCCGTCGATCATCGCCGGGAGCGCCTGGACGAGGCGCTCCGGCGCGCGCCGGGTTCCCTCGGCGTCGTGCAGGTCCACGATGGCTCCGGAGTGGGCGCGACGGAGAACGTGACGCACCTGGTCCTCCGCCGCCACGGCCCTGAGCCCTTCGGGTTGGATCGACCAGAACACGCAGCGTTCACCCCGGCGGCGGAGCGCGCCGAACATCGCGGCGTTCACCATCCCCCACGGGGGACGGAAGTAACGCGGCTCGCGTCCCGTGAGCGCGGCGAGCGTCGCGTGGGCTCGGTCGATCTCGTCGGCGGTGCGCCGCGGGCCGCAGAGCCACAGGGACCGATGAGACCAGCCGTGGCTCCCGACTTCGTGGCCCTCGGCGACCATGCGACGCACGGCATCCGGGACCTGCGCCGCGCGCTCGCCCACCAGGAAAAACGATCCGCGTGCGCGGCGGGCGGCGAGGAGGTCCAGGACGCGCGGTGTCCAGTCGCGATCGGGACCGTCGTCGAAGGTGAGTGCGACACGCCGGGCCGCGTGGCTGCCGCGCCACACACAGCCGAGCGTCAGCACGTGGGCGCCCCACGCGTACGCCGCCCACCCGACGGCGGCGCCGACGCCGAGCCGCGTCAGGATCACGGCCGCGTCACGGGCTGGCCGAGCGGCTCGAGGACCGCGGAAACGATCCGCTGGGTCGCGTCGCGCCGTCGAACCCGGCGGATCCGCCCGCGCAGCCGCTCGAGGAGGTCCGGATCGTCGAGCGCGCGGTCGAGCAGATGAACGAGCTCGAGGTAGGAGCGCGCGACGAGCGCGATTCCTGCCCGGGCGGCGAAGTGCTCGTTTCGCTGCTCCTGGCCGGGCAGGGAACCGTAGGCGAGGACCGGCAGCCCGGCCGCCATGGCCTCGGCGAGTGTGAGGCCGCCGGCCTTCGTCACCAGAAGGTCGGCGGCCGCCATGAGTCGGGAGACGTCGTCCACGTAGCCGAGCGTCCGGACGCGCGTGCCGTCGGTCAGGCGCTCGAGCCTCCGCCTGAGACCCTTGTCATGGCCGGCGACGAGGAGCCCCTGGAGCGGCCACTCGAGAGCGTCGAGGGCTCGCGCGACGTCGGGCAGGCGACCGAACGAGCCCTGCGAGCCCGCCATGGCGAGCACGACGGGGGCCCGGTCCCCGAGCCCGAGCGCGGCGCGCACGGCGGCCGGGTCCACGGGCTCGGCGAACTCGGCGCGGACGGGCATGCCGGTCACGACGATCCGCTGCGCAGGGATGCCGCGGGCGATGAACTCGTGCTTCACCTCGTCGGCCGCGACGCAGTAGCAGTCGATGTGGCGCGCGATCCACTGGCTGTGCGCGACGAAGTCGGTGACGACGGACGTGTGGGGCGGCGTGCGCCGGCCCTCCGCGACCAGCGCAGACATCGCGGTGGCGGGCGTGGCGTGGACGGTCACGACCGCGTCCGGCCGGAGCGAGTCGAGCAACGGCGCGAGCCGGCGGGCGCCCAGGCGCGTGACGCCCAGGGCAAACGGCGAGTCGCTCGCCATCCAGTCGCCGAGCGCGTAACCGATGCCCCAGAGCACCGGGGCGCGGAGGAGGATCGCGTGGTAGAGCGCGCGCGAGGCGCGCTCGAAGAGCGGGGAGACCAGCTCACGGAAGTGGTCCACGACCGTGACGGCGCACCCTTCGCGCTCGAAGGCTTGCGCGAGACACCGGGCCGCCGCGTTGTGGCCCGAGCCATAGCTGGCGGTGAGAAGGAGGACGCGCTTCATGGCGGGCTCATGGTAACCTCTCGCGCTGCCGGAGGGAATCCGGAGCGGTGGGCCGCGCCCCGCCTCGCCTTCGAACCGCACGCTGCCTGTCGCTCCTCGGATACAGCTGGGCACGCTTGTTCGCTTCGCCAGCCGCGCGCTATAGTCGTTCGGGAACGAAAGGGGGTGACGGCGTCGCGGTTACGTGAGGCGGCGGGGATGAACCTGACGGCGCTTCGCGCCGCACGTTATCCTGGGCGTCATGCGGCAGGGACGGGTGAGCGAGCGGAAATGATCCGCGATAGCTCTTGGCGCGAGGTGCCAAGGATCAGCAGAGACCTGACTAGCAGATCCAGGGACACCGAGGGATCCCCGGCCTCCATCTTCGCGATGCGCGACTGGCTCGATTGGAGGCGATTGGCGAGGTCTGCCTGCGTGAGACTCCGGCGCCGGCGCCGTTCACGCAGGCCTATGGCCAATCGCGCCTTGAGGTCGATATATGCCGCTTCTTCGGCGCTTAGGCGCAGAAATTCCTTGGCATTCCCAAACTTCCAGCCCTTCGCTTCCAAGCGTCGTCGCTTCGGATCACGCATGGTCGTACTCCCTCAGCCTGCGAGTGCACGCGTCAATGACGGTCTTCGGCGTGGTGCGTGTCTTCTTGGTGAAGACCTCCAAAATCACCACGGCGTCGGAGTCCAGGCGGTACACGATTCTCCAGTCCGCCTCCGCGTCGCGCACTCGCAGTTCATGACAACGGGGACCCACAACGGGCATCGGCCTCGACTGCGGCATGCCCACCGCCTGCCCCTTCTGCAACAAGCGCAGCAGATAACCGGCCTCCATCCTGGCCGCCCGGGAAAAGGGCGGGGTCTTGATCTCTCCGTGAAGCCAGGCGAGCGGCTTGTCGCTCGGGCTCACGGTGACCACCCTATGTCAAATCCGACATGTAGTCAAATGGTGGCGTCGATTCTCCGCATAACCCCGGCATGCAGCCGACGGCCTCCGGCCGCGGTTGATACCGACGTGAGCCAGACCATTCGGCGGATCGCAGAAGGGCGTCTTCGTAGGAGGGCGGATCGCGGTGAGTGCTCAAGATAGAGAGGGAACCTCGTGGTGGCCGAGCACGGATTCCTCGATCGAGCCCTCTGGTGTTGTGGTCGTGACTGTGAACTACAACACGAAGCGCCTTGTCTCCATGCTGCGGTGGTCGCTCTACCGATTCTTGGGCTCCGAACTCCGATCCGTGGTCGTGGTCGACAACGGATCATCGGACGGCTCGACTGAAATCCTCCAGGCGTGCGCTCGCACTGGCCTGTGCGAGCTGATCCCGAACGGCACGAACCGCTACCACGGCCCGGGAATCAGCCAGGCGCTGTCTCATTGCGCTTCGCGCTCTACCGACGCTCATGGCGATCGTCCGTGGCTTTGGCTGCTGGATTCGGACTGCGTGGTGGCACGACCAGATGCGGCGACCGCGGCAATTTCGGCTGCCAGAGCTGCAGGCGCTGCGCTCCTCGGCGAGGCCGCGTGGAACAGGTGGCACGAGGACGTCCGGTTGTGCGGATACTCGCTCCTCATCGATCCCGACCGCGCTTGGCAACCTGCGATTGGACCTTTCGGCGAAGGAGGCGATCCGGTTGGCGACTTCGAACAATCGTGTCGACGTGTCCAAGTACCGATCGCCACGTTTCCATTCACGGCGAACGGATTCATCGTGCCTCTTGGCAGAGGCACGCTTGCTGGCGTGTACGAGCGTCGCGAGGTTTCGAACGTCTTCTTCGGTTGGGCCAAGGGCCGCCATGAACCGCACTTCCAGCAGGTTTCTGAAGCGCAGGCGAGGTACTCAGCGCTGCTCGAGGAGTTTGATGAGGCGGTTCGTGATCTGGGGCCGGAGCAACTGGTGAGCGCGTGTCGCAGGAAGTGAAACTGTTGGACGGGGTTCAGTGGGGAGGTGCTCATTGAACCGTGACCCCAATAGCCGGTGAGCAACCGGGAACATCGGTAACAGAAAAACCGGCAAACATGGGTAACACGCGGCTACGCCCTGATGGTGTAGTCCCGTTCGTCGACGCGTCCCAAGAGGACGTTGCAGAAGTGAATGGACCAGATGCCGTCGTCGACCTCCTCGAGGCCGATGGGGTGTTGCTTGAGCGCGTTGGCGATGAACAGCAGCCGCCTTTTCAGGCGGATGGTTCCAGCGTTGGTGACGCCTCGATGTCCGTGCGAATCGCGCGGGACAGTCCTCGAAGCGATCGAACCACTTGTAGCCGGTCTTCCGACTGATGCCGTACCGGGTGCAGAGTTCGACCATCGAATACAGTTCGAGCCGGTGATCGCGAATGAACCGTTCACGCTGTTCCACGGGTGATGTCTCCAGCCAGGGCATCGGCCAACCTCCTGTTGACCGATGACCTTAGTGGTGTCACCCATGTTCCCGGTTAGATGTGTTACCTATGTACCCGGTTTGTACCAGGTCCCTCCCGGCCTACCGCCGGCCGAAGTGCGAGACGCCCTCGAACGGCACTTGCGGCACGAGCCCACCCGGGTAAGCAAGAGCCGGATCAAGCGCCTGAGGGGCTTGAGCCAGCCGTAGTATCGGCTCCGGGTGGGGGAAGTGAGGGTATGTTATGACGTCACGCGTCAAGCCGTCGAGGTCCTCGCTATCGTCACGAAGGCCGAAGCCGCCGGCTGGCTCGCGGAGCACGGGACGCCAGGTGCGCCAGGCGGCGCTGGCTGAGGTCAAGGACGACCTGTCGCGATTCCTGCGCCTGGCTGAATCCGAGGAAATCCTCATCACCCGACACGGGAAGGCGGCTGGCGTACTGATCGGCTTCGAAAGCGAGGACGACTGGCTTGACTACCGGTTGGAGCACCATCCTGAGTTCCTGCGGCGAGTAGCGGTGGCCCGAGAAGCGCTGAGGAGCGGTCGTGGTGTTCGACTCGAGGATCTGCCATCGTAACGGGCGGTCTAACAACAGGGTAGAGCGGGCCGGCTCGACGCCGGCCGCTCAGCCTGATCGTTATACGCACCGCGTGGGTCGAGAGGGCGAGGGCTGCAACACTTGGCGTCGCGAAGGCGTTTTGGCTGACCAGGGAAACCGGTCTGGGTTGGCCCGGGTGAAGCGAGACAGGCAAGTCAGACGCACCCCGAAATCCTAACGAGTTGCCGAGGTCGATCCCGCAGGTGGGACCGCGGTCCATACTCGTCGCAGCGGAGGAGGTCTCCATGAGTGACCAACGCGAGAGCTGGAGCCGACGCGAGTTCGTCAGCGGGCTGACGCTGGCGGGGACGGCCGGGTTCGCTGGAATTCGACCAGCGCGGGTCGGGGCGGAGCCGCCGCCCGAGACGACGAGACTGAGGCTCTATCACTCGCCGAGCGTCTGCGTGGCTCCCCAATACATCGTCGGGGAACTACTGAAGGCCGAGGGGTTCAGCGACATCAAGTACGTCAAGACGACCACCGCGGGTATATCGAAGGTTCTGGCATCGGGGGAGGTCGACGTCTCCCTGCACTTCGTCGCGCCGCTGGTCATCCAGCTGGACGCCGGTGACCCCATCACGGTCTTGGGCGGTGTGCACCCCGGCTGTTTCGAGCTGTTCGGGACGGACCGGGTTCGCGTGCTCCGGGATCTAAAGGGGAAGACGGTCGCGATCACCGAGCTGGGTCAACCCGCGCACGTCTTCCTCTCCAGCATGCTTGCCCACGTGGGGCTGGATCCAAACAAGTCACCTTCGCCGAGCATCCGGCCGCCGAGGGCAAGCGGCTGCTCGCGGAGGGGAAGGTCGACGCCTACCTCGCATTTCCGCCGGACCCTCAGGAGCTCCGCGCCCGGAAACTCGGACACGTCGTCGTCAACAGCACGGTCGACCGGCCGTGGTCGCAGTACTTTTGCTGCATGGCCACGGGCAACCGGGAGTTCGTTCGCAGACATCCGATCGCCACCAAGCGGGCGCTGCGGGCGATCTTGAAGGCGGCCGCCATCTGCGCCCTCGAGCCTGAACGGGCCGCTCGGGCCCTCGTCGACGGCGGGTTCACGTCGCGCTACGACTATGCGCTCGCGACCATGAAGGATGTTCCCTACGACAAGTGGCGCGTCTACGATCCTGAAGACTCGGTGCGCTTCTACGCCCTCCGCCTCCACGAGGCGGGGATGATCAAGGCGAGCCCGCAAAAGATTATCGCCCAGGGCACGGACTGGCGCTTCTTCAACGAGCTGAAGCGAGAGCTCAAGGGATAGCGAGGGTCAGCCGGCGCGCTGAGCGAGACAGCGGTGCCTGGCCGCTGGGACGGCCGCTTAGATGCGGGCGGCCTGCGCTCGCTCGGAGGCAGTCAGGGGCCCGGCTCGGAGGCGACGCGATGAGGCCCATAACTTCGCGCTCCAGCGGGCCGGGGCTCGCGATGCTCGCCCTCGGCCGCTGAGCGCGGGCGTGAGACGGGCAGGAGAGTAGGAACTCATGCTGAGACTACAGGGGGAACCCTATGAGAACACCAGTCATCTTATTCCTCCTACTCCTATTGTGTGGAGCCCCAGCGTCCGCTTTTGGCCGAAAAGGCGGTGGGGCCTGAGCATCCCCCTGTGGCCACGAGCCTGGCCGAGCCGCTCTACAAGCGCTCGCTGGTGATCCGGGAGAAGGCCCTCGGCCCAGACCATCCCGATGTAGCCCAAAGCCTGGTCAACCTCGCGGCGCTCTATCGAAAGACTGGTCGGGACAAAGAAGCCGAACCACTGGAGGCGCGCGCGGCTCGCATCCGTAACATGAAACGATGAGAGTGAATGTGTGAACGGCTAACAGCAGGCTCGAGCGGTCCGGCTCGACGCCGGCCGCTCAGCCTGAGCGTTCTAAACCCTATCCGAAGGGGCTAAAATGATAAGGACGAGATTGAGCCTATTCTATCTCGCTGGCTATCTGATCCCCGCAGGACTTCTCCTTCTATTCGCGCCAACCTTTGCTCTAAGACTTCTCTTGTCGAATGGCGAGTACGGCGACGTGTTCCGCGGATGGCGGGAGATGTCCCGGTCCCTGTTGAATTTGAGAACTGAGTAGCGACGGCTCCCTGGTCGGCGTGAGAAATGCGGTGACGCCTGACCCTTCTGTCGGGGGAAGTGAGGGTATTTCATGACGTCAGGCGTCAAGCCGTCGAGATCCTCGCGATCGTCACGAAGGCCGAAGCGGCCGGGTGGCTCGCCGAGCACGGGACGCCAGGTGCGCCAGGCGGCGCTGGCTCAGGTCAAGGACAAGCGGCGCGCGGGCCGGCGTGAGCAACCGGGAACATCGCTAACAGAATAAACCGGCAACATGGGTAACACCTGCTAGGTCGAGATAAGCTTTATGTGGCCCTTCACGAAACATCCCCCGGGCACGCTCCGATGCTCCTTCTGCAACAAGCATCAGAACAATGTCCGAAAGCTTATCGCGGGTCCCGGCGTGTACATCTGTGACGAGTGTATCGCGCTTTGCAACGATCTCATTGCCGAGGAGCTCGGAGAACGTGAGGAGGCGCAGCGCAACGAAGAAGCGGGATCGGGTGCAGCGCTCCTGGACTCTCCCTCGCATGCAAAGCCGAGGGTGAGCCCCCCGGCCCTCTGTCGCTTCTGCGGGCTACCAGCGCCGATCGAGCAAGTTGTCGCGGTGCCGGATCGCGGCTTCCTCTGCCTTGTATGCTTAGACGCCATCCGCGCCGCGTCGGAACAGGATTCGAAGGACTAAGCGTGCGACCGCGAGCCTTAGCCGTCAGAGAGAAACGGAGAGCCGCGATGCCATACGCCTCAATCAGCTTCTCCGAAAAGTTCGCCAAGTTCAGTGAGCACTGGTCACCGAAGAACATCGCTCAAATGAACGACTACCACTTCAAGCTGGTGAAGATTCAGGGTGATTTTGTCTGGCACTCGCACGCCGAGACGGACGAGGTGTTCATTGTTGTGGAAGGAGAAATGACGATTCAACTTCGCGACGGAGAGGTGGTCCTACGTTCTGGCGAGATGTTTGTCGTCCCCAAAGGCGTGGAACACAGGCCGTCCGCGCGCCGAGAGTGCAAGATCATGCTGGTGGAGTTGGCCGGCACCATCAATACCGGTCAGGTGCAGAGCGAACTCACTGCAAAGGACGGGGTGTGGGTCTGAGATGACTCCGCGGCGAACAACAAATGACCACAACCGCAACGTCTGACGGGGCGCTGCACCTGACCCGGCCCGCGATGTCGGGTTCTGGGGCTTCATAGCCCACTCGCGAGAAGGTCAGCCGTGGACCGGGTCCTGTGGTTCGCGCCGCCGACCGCCCTACTGGTGTTCGTGGGCGCCTCATCGCCGTGGGTAGCCCAGTGGACCCCGCGATTTCTCTTTCCGGCCCTGGCCGCGGCCGGCGCCGTACTGGTCGTGTTTTCTTTCGTGAGCTCGCTCGCTCGGTTCGTGCGGCGCGCCCGCGGCGAAGGGCGCTTCCGGTTCTTTCCCGTGGTCGTCAATGTCGTCGCAACGATGTTTCTGGTGGTTCTGCCCCTGATGCACCTTGTGCGCGCGATGACTGCCCCGGCAGATGGAGCTCCGCGAATTCTCGCGGCCTTTGGCGACTGGCTGGGCTCAGAAGGCTATCCGCGCCCGAGTCCTCATCGCGGCGTCGACATCGCAGGCCGTATGGGGACCGACGTGCTCGCGGCGGCCGACGGCCGCGTCACCGTGGCGCGGGACAACCGCGATTTGTGCGGCCTGATCATCGTCATCGACCATGATCCCCACGGCTACCGAACGGTCTATTGCCACTCCTCCGTGATCGCGGTTCGGCCCGGAGACCGTGTCAAGCGCGGCCAACGGATCGGGGCAGTCGGCACATCGGGCCAGCGCGCGTGGCCCGGCTTTGAGCACGTGCACCTGGAGCTCCAGAGGGGGCGCGACAGCGGGGATATCGAAGACCCTCTGCCAAAAATTATCGGATGCTTCGATGGGACGAAGGCATACCCTGCAGACGGCTTGGTACTCACGTATCCGGTGAAGTGCTGAAGACCCGTCCTTAGTAAGGAATCTCAGGAAGCGCCGCTCGCGGCGCAGGCGGGCGGATCGCGGAAGACCGGGCATAACGGGGGTGCAGGAGTTGACGCCCGTCCCGTAAGTGTGTAACTCTCCAGGCACGGACGATTAGCTCAGTTGGCAGAGCGCTGGCCTCACATGCCAGAGGTCACTGGTTCGAGTCCAGTATCGTCCACCAGAAACGCTAAGAGACTACGCGGGGCGGTGTGAGCCGCCCCGTTTGTTCGTCAGCAAGATGGCGGTCACCCCGTCGGGGAGAGCGTGGCGACGGAGGACCCAGGATCGGGCTGCTTGCGAGTCAAGCTCGCGACGATTCCGATCAGGACGTGCAGGTCGACTGGCTTCTCCATGTGGTGCTGAAAGCCTGCGCGCAGCGCACTCGCCCGGTGCTCCGGTCCGGTGAGCCCCGTGATGGCGGCGGCGGGGGTCGTGCCCCCCTGCTCCGGAGACAGCGTGCGGACCTGGCCGATCAGCCAATAGCCGCCCTTGTCGGGCATTTCGAGGTCGCTGACGAGGACATCCGGGCGTTCTTGTACGATGATCCCGAGCGCCGCCTCGGCGGTGCCAACCGCTGTGACCACGGCGCCACGCTCCTCGAGCGTCGCCGCGAGCAGGTCCCGAATGACGGCGGAGTCGTCGACCACCAACACCCGCACGCCGTCGAGACGCGAGAGGTTGTCGACGCCCTCGTCCATGACCTCCGTCGGGTCCTCCGGCAGTGAACTATAGGCGAGCGCGACGGCGGCTCCTACCGGGCATTCCCCTGCATCGTCTGGCGGAAAATACCTCGGGCGCTCGGTCGCCACATCTCCGGGGCGTGAAACTCCGGGGATTGAAACGCGAGGATTTCGATCGAATTTTCTGGTATGGTCTGGTCGCTGGTTCAGGTCGAGGGTCGTCCACGACTATTAACACGGTCTTTCCATTGGAGCAGGCGTGATGAAGGTCGCCATTTTCTTTGACGGTCAGAACTTCTACCGCTCCCTCCTGCGCTACGACGAGTCGCTCCGCGTGGACTACGACCGGCTCGCGACGTGGATCACGCAGCAGGCGGGAGGCGCCAACGCGCTCTTCTCCGGCGCCTACTACTACGTCGGCGTCTCGCCGGATGCGCCGCCGCTCGTCGAGGGCTTCTTGAAGGGACTCGAGCTCCGACCCGGGTACTTCGTCAAGCGCGAGCCGCGGGTGCGTCGTGCGGGGCGCTGTCCCGGGTGCGGGAAGGAGTACGAGTACACGACCGAGAAACGCGTGGACACCCGCCTGGTCGCGGACCTGATCCACTACGCCGCCTCGAACGCCTTCGACGCGGCTGTCCTCGTCTCGGGCGACGACGACTTCGTGCCCGCCGTTGAGGCGGTGAACGCGCTCGGCAAGCAGGTGTGGGTGGCGACGTGGTCGGCCGACGAGCTGTCGAAAGACTTGCGGGTGAGATGCTTCGGTCACATCCACCTGAGTGACGGCGTGTCAGGGTTCCGCGCCGAGCGGCGCCCCTACGAGCGGGCGTCGGGGCGCGTGCCGGCCGTGCGGCCCCCGCGACCCGCGGTGAGCCCGGCGTCGAGCTCTCAGCTCGAGCGCGGGCTCCAGGAGCTCCAGCGCGCCGAGGCGCGCCTGCCGCACGTGGGCCGTGGGTACTTCGTGATGCGCTGGAAATCGCACGCGCTCCCGCCGCCCGGACCGGAGCGCGAGGCGCTCATCCAGCAGCTCGTCGACGCCGGCCTGGCCGAGGAGTTCGAGACGCGGGACGCCGAGGGTCGGTCGGTCACTGCGATCCGCAGTCGCGAGCCCGACGGCAATACCCGAGAGCCCGACGGCAACGTCGCGCTCCCCGAGTAGGGGGGCATCTGAGGACGGTGTTATCGTCTTTTCCCGCAAAGGGAGGCCAGAGGATGAACGTCACCAAGAGCACGAAGGCTCGAACCTGGCGGCAAGCCCTGGTTCTGTTGGCGCTGCTGTCCTTGCCCCTCGTGCCGCCGGCCTTCGCGAGTGACTTCGCCCAGATCGTCTTCTTCGGCGACAGCCTGTCGGACCCCGGGAATCACTTCATCGCGTTTGGGACGACCGCGCATCAACCCTTCGTCCCGATTCCGGATGACTCGTACGCCATCGGTGGCCATCACTTCAGCAATGGCGCCACCTGGGCGGAGCAGCTCGCCCAGGCTCTCCACATGCCGAGGAGCGGCAGCCCGGCGCTTCGCGCGCCTGGCGTCTTCACGAACTACGCGGTCGGTCGGGCGAGGGCGCGCCCGGCGGCACCCGTGTTCCGCTTCTACGATCTGAGCACTCAAGTGGGTCTCTTCCTGTCTGGCTTCGGAGGGCACGCCTCGCCCGACAACTTGTACGTGATCTGGATCGGTGGGAATGATCTGCGCGATGCCTTGGAGACCCTGCCGAGTGATCCCTCGAGCATCATCGGGGCGGCGGTCGCCGCTGTCGCCGCGAATATCCAGGCGCTCTGGTTGGCCGGCGCCAGAACCTTTCTGATCCCCGACGTGCCGAATCCGGCGAATACGCCCGCGGTCCGTGCGCTCGGTCCCGTGGCACAGTTCGCGGCGACGCAGCTCATGGATGCCCACAATGGAGCGCTTCATCTGGCGTTGAACGCGCTGCAGGCTGCTCTGCCGGGGATCCATCTCATTCGGCTCGATGTGAACGCGTTATTCGGCGACCTCCCCTCCGAATTGAACACAGAGGACTCGTGTCTCACGTTCGGCGTCATCGGCGGCGCAATCTGCGCGAGACCAAAAGGGTACGTCTTCTGGGACGGCGTCCACCCGACGACAACGGGACACGCCATTATCGCGGAGGCCGCCCTCGAGGTCCTCGCTCCATGATTTTGCGCTGGCACTGGGGACTCGGATCGGTACCGTCGGGGTTGGGCTAGGGCCCGACGACGCGCGTGAGGAGCCGCGCCACCGCGCTCGCGATGACGTCCGAGGTCGGGAGCCGGCGGGAGGCGCGCGGGTCGTCGCAGTCGGCGTCGAGGTCGATCACCGTGAGCCCGGCATCCTCGGGGATCGCGAGCCGCGCGGCGCCGTCGCTCGATCGGAGCACCTGGACCGACTGGCTCCAGACGGTCGCCGGCGCCTGGAAGGGCCGGCGGCTCGCGCGGCAGAAGATCATCTCGCCCGTGGCGACGCGCACGTCCACGACGATCGCGTGATCGGCGCCGAGCGTGCGGGCCCGCTCGAGCGCGGCGTGCGCGTCGAGCTTCGCATCGCCCCCGGCGAGGACCTGCACGTCCTTCGCCAGTACCGCGCGCGCGTTGAGCCCCTCGAGCAGCGCCCCCTCGTACTCGGCTGGCAGCGCCTCGCGCTCCCTGTCCGAGAGCCCCCCGGCGAAGGTGACGCGGACGACGACGGCAGGCTGGCGGACCTCGGCCGGCCTGAAGTCGGCGGCACGGATCGGCACCCGCTCGACGCCGCTCGGGGAGACGCAGGCGGCGGCGGCGAGAGTCAGGAGGGCGAGCGCCGGTCGCCTCGGCATGGCGCCAGAGTATCATCGCGCCATCCGCTCGAGCTTCCGCTAGGCGAGGGCCGGATGCTGCGGTACGATGAACGCATGAAGATCTTCGTGGCCGCCGCGTTGGTGCTGCTCGTGGCCACACCGGTCGCGGCCCAGCCAGTCGAGATCGAGAAGCCTGCGCCGCCTGCGGAACGGCGCGAGCGGGAGCGGGCGGTCATCACTCCCGGGCTCTCGGGCGAAGGCCGTCCGCTCGACGCTGACAACTATCCCAAAGGCGGGCGCGTTCCCTACGAGCCGGGCTTCGTTCGCGGCCTCAGCGCCGAGCGCGAGACACCCGCGTCCACCGGCCGGGTCGGCGTCGCGGGCTGGACCGCGCCCAACACACCGGTCGGCAGCCCGCTCAGCGGCTGGAGCGAGATCAACGGCTGGTTCGCGATCGGCCTCTCCGTGACCTGGGACGGGCCGCCGCCCGTCCGCAGCGTCAGACCTCCCGCTCGCTGACCGGGTCCGAGCTCCACGGCCGATGGCCTGGCTCCGCGGCAACCTCCACGCGCACACGACCTACTCCGACGGGGTGAAGACACCGCAGGACCTCATCGCCGAGTATGAGGCGCTCGGCTACGACTTCCTGGCGATCACGGACCACGAGGACCTGATCGGCTCGAGCTACTGGCGGGCGCTGCCGCGGCTCCGCACGCGCCTGCTCCTCTTCCACGGGGTCGAGGTCAACTATCAGGGATTCGACCAGCACATCGGCCGCGTGTTGGGCGACCGCGAGGTGCTCCACGTCCTGAACCACCCCGCGCGTTATAGGCTCTCGGTCGCGGAGACGCTCGAGCGCGTGCGGACGATCCAGCGCTCCGGTCTTGCCCTGGACGCCGTGGAGGTGACCGACACCGGCCACCACCGGCCGCTCTACGCGTCGGGGGAGATCCCGCTGGTGAAGGTCGCCACCGACGACGCGCACCGGCCCGTCCACTTCGGCCGGGCGTGGATCGAGGTGGACGCGCCGCGGGAGCGAGACGCGATCATCCGCGCGATCCGTGCCGGAGACTTCCGTCTCGGCTTCGCTCCCGACGAGTTATCTAGCGCTTGAGTCCCGTGTGCGTCTGCTCGACGACCGCGAGCGAGCTGTGACTCGCGGGCCAGTCGTACTGGATCGGCCCGAACCCTCGGTTCACGGTTGCCGCACAGACCGCGGCGGTCTTGTACTCCATGCCCTGCGGCAGCGCGATGTCGATCACGTGCGCCCCACCGGTCGCCAGGTTCTTGATCGGCTCCACCCTGGTCTCGAGGAGACCCGGGACGACGACCTGAGCGCGGCGATTCTTCACGTCGACCTTGAACTCGATCTTCGCGACCTTCGGCTCCAGCACCCGTGAGACCAGTGAGGCGACGACCTCGAACCACGCGTTGCCCGCCTTACCGCTGAGGATCTGCAGCACCGCCTCGCGTTGCGGCGGCGACGAGCGCTCGTCGAGGATCGGGAGGACCGTCCCGTTGCCCTCGTGGAGCGGACCCGGCCAGTGGTACTGGGCGAGGAACGTGACGCCCTTCATGCTCGTCTTGCCATAGAAGCCCTCGTCCACGTGCATCCCGAGCATGCCCTCGCACTTGTGGTGGGTGGGCGGCGCCCAGAAGTCGCAGGGGCATCCCGGGTTGCAGTTGCAGTTCTTGAGCCACTTGCCCTTGAGGCGCCACTTGATCGTTGCCATCGGCGTCGTCCCTTCTCTCAGAGGACGTAAGACTCAGAGGACGGAGTACAGCGCCCAGACCCCCCAGGCCAGAAGCGCGCCCCCGGAGAGCCAGCTCACGACGCGCCCGGCCGGAACCAGCTTCTCGACGAGAACGAAGCTGGCGATCGCCGCAACCCAGGCGAGGTTCATGACGCCGCCGACGAAGAGCAGCGCCATGAGCGCCCAACAGCAGCCCAGGCAGAAGAGGCCGTGGCGCAGCCCCATCACGAGCGTCCCCCCGTTGCCCTCGCGCCACTCCGAGAGCAGGAAGCCGAGCGGCGTCTGGCAGCGCGCGAGGCACGCGTACTTGAACGGCGTGAGCTGGTAGACGCCGGCGGCGAGGAGGATGAGCGCGCCCGCGACGGGGCCCGCGCGCATGGCGTCCTCGGAGAGGAGCGCCGCGGTGTGCAGACCCCACTGGGCGAGCGCGGCCCCGACGCTGAAGGCACTCCAGACCGCGAGGTAGCCGAGGACGAAGAGGCCGAGGTTCACGTACGGCGCCCCGTCGGCCTCGTCCGCGAGGCGGCGTTTCCGGTTCACGGTCGCAAAGACCAGGATCATGGGCGCCGCGCCCGGCAGCATCATCGCGACCATCATGACGGCCCACATGCCGCCGGCCAGCAGCGCGTCGGTCGCGCTCCACGGCCCGGCCGGGGCCATGTGCATCGCTGCCATGTCGGCCATCTCGTGGCCGAGGCGGGAGAGGGAGAGCCAGGCGAGCAGGGTGAGCCCGGCGAGGCCCAGCAGGGCAGCCACCCCCTCGCGCCGGGCGACGGCCTCGATCAGCTCGTCGCGTCCCACGCGCGCTCGGGGAGGTGGAAGGGCACGCACTCCATCGGCATGGGACGCCATTCTACGCTTCCACTCGCCCTGTGGTAGCCTTTGCGGGCGAACACTGACGGAGCCACGGATGCGGACGATACGGATAGGTCACAGCCCCGATCCCGACGACGCGTTCATGTTCTACGCGCTCACGGCGGGGAAGGTGCGGATCCCGGGCGTCAGGATCGAGCACATGCTCGAGGACATCGAGTCGCTGAACCGCCGCGCGCGGACCGCCGAGCTCGAGGTCACCGCGGTCTCCTTCGCGACCTATCTCCTCGTCGCCGACGGGTATCGCATGATGGACCCGGGCGCCTCGATGGGGAAGGGGTACGGCCCGATCCTCGTGGCGCGCGAGCCCATGAACCCCCGCATCCTCCCCGAGCAGGTGGTGGCGATCCCCGGGAGCCACACGACTGCGGCGCTCCTGCTCCGCCTCTACGTCGGCGACCCGCCGCTCATCGAAGTGGCCTTCGACAAGATCCCGAGCGCGGTCCTCGAGGGGCAGGCCGATGTCGGGCTCCTGATCCACGAGGGCCAGATCACGCACGCGCAGCTGGGGCTCGTGAAGGTGCTCGACCTCGGCGAGGTGTGGACGCGTGAGACAGGCCTGCCGCTCCCGCTCGGCGTCAACGTCGTGCGACGCGACCTCGGCGAGCCGATGCATCGGGCGCTCTCGCAGGGGCTGCGCGACTCGATCGCCTGGGCCCAGGCGAATGTCGACGAGGCGCTCGAGTACGCGATGCGCTACGGGCGCGGGATCGACAAGGAAACCTGCCGACGGTTCGTCCTGATGTACGTCAACGAGTTCACGCTGGCGCTCGGCACTGAGGGCCGCGCCGCGGTCGAGCGGCTCTTCGCTGAGGCGCAGAGGAAGGGGCTCATCGCGACCGTGCCCCCGATCGATCCGATCTAGAGCATCGAAGGGGGCCTCGACGGCCCTCTCCGAGCCTCCCCCAGGAACGGATTGCGCGTGCGAAGCCCGCGCTCGAGCGGCGGGTCAGCCTACCACGTTCTGAGGATCTCGTAGGTCGTGGTCCGCTGGGCGGGCGTGAACCCGGTCTCGCGGATCAGGGCCGTGATCTCCTCGACGGTGATCGTGTTGACGTAGTCGGCCGCCTTGTGGACGTTCTCCTCGAAGAGCGTGCCTCCCCAGTCGTCGGCGCCGAAGTGGAGCGCGATCTGCCCCGTCTGTTTGCCCTCGGAGAACCACGAGGCCTGGACGTGGAGGAAGTTGTCGAGGTAGAGGCGCGCGCACCCGAGGATCCTCAAATAGCTGTTCGGGCCCTTCACCTGCTTGATCCACTTCTCGAGCAGCGTATGGCCCGGCTTGAACGACCACGGCACGAACGCGGTGAAGCCGCCCCACTCGTCCTGGAGCTCTCGGATCGCGTCGAGGTGGTCG
>Ga0209378_1000745_pt1 | contig 23529 bp, 17 predicted proteins | sample GraSoiAngelo_156_FD_186170 | JGI IMG/M metagenome (GOLD analysis project Ga0209378, IMG submission 186170) | Grasslands soil microbial communities from the Angelo Coastal Reserve, California, USA - 14_1009_13_40cm (SPAdes) (version 2) | ecosystem: Environmental > Terrestrial > Soil > Grasslands ...
TTAGCTTTTAGTCATGGATAAATTTGATGTCGTAATTATTGGCTCCGGGCCAGGTGGATACGTGGCTGCCATTCGCGCGGGCCAGCTCGGGCTTAAGACCGCGATCATCGAGAAAGATAAGGAACTCGGTGGGACCTGCCTGAACGTCGGCTGTATTCCGAGCAAAGCGTTGCTCACTTCCAGTGATCATTTTTCTTTTGCGAAAAAGGAAGCGGCCAAACACGGAATCGTGATCGAAAACCCGCGCGTCGATCTGCCGACCATGCAAAAGCGCAAGGACAAAGTGGTGAAAACGCTTACCGGCGGAGTACGCCAGCTGATGAAGACAAACAAGGTGATGGTACTGGAGGGGATGGGCACGATTGCCGCGCCCGGAAAAGTTTCGGTAAAATCGTCTGCCGGCGAAACACAGGAGATCGAAACCAAAAACATTGTCATCGCCACCGGAAGCGTCGCAATCGAGCTACCGTTCGCAAAATTCGATGGCAAAACCATCGTCAGCAGCACCGAAGCGCTTTGCTTCGAGGAGGTGCCAAAAAAATTTCTCGTCATTGGCGCGGGCGCGATTGGACTTGAGCTTGGCTCGGTTTGGAACCGCCTTGGCTCCGAAGTGACGATGCTGGAATTTCTGCCGCGAATCGCCCTCGGTTTTGATCTCGAGCTGTCGAATTTGCTCCGGCGCGCGCTTACCGCACAAGGGATCAAGTTTCATCTCGAGACAAAAGTGACTGGCGTGAAGATCGAGAACGGGCGGGCAATAGCATCGGCCGACAAAGCTAACGAGAAATTGACCTTTGAAGCGGACAAGGTCCTCGTCTCAGTTGGGCGCAAGCCGTTCAGCGAAGGTTTAGGCGCGGAGAAATTGGGTGTCGAGTTCGATGAACGGAAACGGATCAAAGTCGATAAACATTTTCGCACGAACGTGGAAGGCATTTATGCCATTGGCGACGTTATTGCCGGGCCGATGCTTGCGCACAAAGCCGAGGATGAAGGCATTGCCTGCGTCGAGATCATCGCGGGCAAATCCGGTCATGTGAATTACGACGCCATACCTGGAATTATCTACACCAATCCGGAGCTGGCCGGCGTTGGTATCACCGAAGATCAGGCCAAAGAAAAAGCGATGAACGTGCGAATTGGGAAGTTTCCGTTTCGTGCTAATGGCCGCGCCCTGGCGAACGAAGATGTCGAAGGTGTGGTCAAATTTATTGCCGACGCCGAAACAGACAAAATTCTGGGAGCGCACATACTGCAACACGCCGCTTCCGAATTAATCGCCGAACCAACCTCCGTGATCGAGTTCGGCGGTAGCAGCGAGGATCTCGGCCGGACCTGCCACTCGCATCCAACCTTGAGCGAAGCGGTGAAAGAAGCCGCGATGGCGGTGGAGAAACGCGCTCTGCATATCGTGAATCGCTAGCTTTGTGATGCTTACCCGGAACCACAGGGCGACACTTGCGCGAGTTCGGGGAGCGCAGGCTGCCAGCCTGCATCCGTTGGCAGCTTGCCGACGGATCTTCATTTCGGCGACGCCTGCGCCCCACCCCTCTAATAAAGACTGGGCTGGCCGGATGGTCGGGTTTTCCAGCGGCGATGGATCCAGATCCATTGCCCGGGATATGCGCGGATGAATTTTTCGATCTCGGCCGTGTAGAGCGCGGTGGTATCGATGATGTTTTTCTTGACGTAGCTGGCGGTTCGGACGGCTTCGACGAGTTCACCAACCAGAATGCGATAGCGGTTTGTATCCCACACGCAGCACGCCGGAACGATGAGCGCGTCGGTGCGCAAGGCCAGCATGGCGACGGAGCGGGTAGTACAGGCAAGATGACCAAAGAAGGGGACAAAGACGCCGTCGCGTTGCAAAGTGTTTACGTCTGCGAGAAGGCCGAGGTTACCGCCAGCGTCAAGGATGGCGAGACCTTGCAAAACCGAATCGCGTTTGTTAATGGGACGGTTGCCGAACCGGCTGCGCACGCGCGAGGTGTAGCGATCGAGCAGGGGATTGTCGAGAGGGCGAGCGAGGTAGGCGATAGGCTCGAACGTGGCGGAACTAGTAAGGGCGAGTAGCTCCCAGTTGCCAAGGTGTGGCGTAACGAAGATGACGCCGCGTCCAGCAGCCTTGGCGGCGCGGTAGCGGTCTTCGAATCCTTGAGGGAAAGAGGTTTCAACCCGAGCGGCCAGATCGGTCGGGGTTGTGCGCGAAAAATGCGCGAAGTCGGCAATAATACGACCAAAGTTTTCGAAGGATTGTTTGAGCAATCGGCGTCGCTCGGCCAAGGACAGATTGGGGAGAGCGAGTTCGAGGTTCCGCAAGCCGATACGACGCAAACGCGGCAGAGACGCAAAAAGGGCGCGGCTCACGAACATGGCAATTCGCATGGCGAGCGAAAGCGGCAGCAGCGCGAGTAACGCCAAAAGGGCGCGAGCGGCGATGTATTCGAGCATGTGACGCGCGAATTTCATCGCGCACGGCTACTCTGTGACACGGCGAAAAGCGAGAACGGCGTTGAGACCGCCGAAAGCGAAAGAATTCGAGAGGGCAGCTTCGATTTGCGCGGCACGCGCTTCGTTCGGGACGACATCGAGGTCGCAGGCCGGGTCGCGTTCGAGAAAATTTGCGGTTGGTGGGATGAAGTTGCCCTGCATGGCCAGGACCGTGGCGACTGCTTCCAAGGCCCCGGCCGCGCCGAGCGTGTGACCGTGCATGGATTTGGTGGAACTGACGGCAAGGTTATCCGCGTGCGACCCGAAGACCTGCCGGAGCGCGCGCGTTTCGGTGGAATCGTTCGCTGGCGTGCCGGTGCCGTGAGCATTCACGTAATTGATTTGCTCGCGGGAGAGCCCGGCATCGTCGAGCGCGTCGTTCATGGCGCGGGCAGCCCCTTCAGCGAGGGGACTGGTGAGATGATGGGCGTCGGCCGACATGCCAAAGCCCGCGAGCTGGGCATAAATTTTCGCACCGCGCGCACTTGCATGTTCTAACGTTTCGAGCACTAGCATCGCAGCGCCTTCGCCAAGGATTAGGCCACCGCGATTTTTCGAGAAGGGACGGCAGGTGTCCGGCGCGACCACCCGCATCCCCTCCCAAGCCTTTAAGTGACCGAAAACAATTGGCGCTTCGCTGCCGCCGGCAAGCGCGCAATCCAGTGTGCCCTGTCGGATCAACCAAAGGGCTTGCCCGATCGCGTGGTTCGCGGAGGAACAGGCAGTCGAGGTGGTAAAGGTTGCACCAGTGAATTTTTGTTCCATTGCTACATGGCTAGCGACGGCGTTGCTCATGATGCGCGGGACAGCGGTGGGCGAAAGACGCGACTTATTTTCATGATAAAGGTCAAAGTAAAAGGCATCTTCGGTTCCCATGCCGCCCAGGCACGAGCCGGTAATTACGCCAGTGCGCGCGCGCAGTTCGTCATTCCATGTGAGCTCTGAATCGGCGATGGCATCGCGCGTGGCAACGATGCCAAGCTGGGCGAAGCGATCGAGCCAGGTAAGTTCGGAAAAATGTTCTGCGGATTCGAATCCTCGGATTTCGGCACCATTATGAAAACGCAGCCGCGAGGTATCCACCTGAGTGATGGGGCCGATACCCGAACGGCAGGCGCGCAAAGATTCTTCGAATTGTGCGACGGTATTGCCGATGCTCGAGAGCACGCCAACGCCCGTGACGACCACGCGGCGCATCGCTAGTTGGAGAGCGAACTTTTCGCTTTCAGCAACTCCTCCACACCGTGAATCGCTTCTTCGACGGATTTCATTTTCGCGGCTTCCTCATTGGGAATGTTGATGTCGAATTCTTCCTCGAGGGCGAAGATCATGTTCAAGGCATCGAGCGAATCCATCTTGAGGTCTTCGAAACGGGTGAGGGGAAATAACTCTTCCGGCGCCATTTTCTTGTTCTTGGCGATGACGCGAATGACCCGTTGCGCGATAGCTTCTTCACTCATGCGCGCGCACCATAAACGTCACCCGCGCGTATTTCGACTTTGAATTTTGGGATATTGGGTTGTTGGGATATCGGCGCGATCCCGCAGTTACAAATTACAAGCCTTCCACCAGAATCATCCGGGTCTTAGCGGTGCGATGGCGCATTTTGCGCGGCTCGGCATATTCGGAACAATTGAGCCAGGCCTTGGCGCGTTCCATATTTTCAAATTGTAGAACTACAATGCGTTTTGGTTTCCAATCGCCTTCCAGCGTTTCGCACGCGCCGCCGCGGACAATGTATTTTCCGCCATATTGCGCCACGGTCGCGGCCGCTTGCTTCTTGTATTCCTCGTAGCCGACAGGGTTGGTGATGTCGATTTCAACAATGATGTAGGCTGGCATGTTCTAAGGTGTCGCCAAAGGGTTACGACGCGCAATAACAATTCGTAACATGGAGCGGGGAGACTGCTCTTCTTTGGTCTGGGTAGCGCACACGTCTCGCGTGTTGGCGATGACGTCTCGTCATCACTGACTTTTTCTGTAAAGATTGTTTCGGCGAGACGCCAAAACCAACACGCGAGACGCGTGCGCTATCCAGACCAAAGAGCGACTCGCTAATCGAACGACACTTGGAGGGGCGAGCCCCTGCGAGCCCTTTCCTGCGGCGTCGCAGAGCTCCGCCCTCCAAGGCACACGCTCTCGCTGTCAGCTTTTTGATACGATCGAATCGATCCGGGCGAGGTCGTCCAGCGTCAATTGCCAATTCGCTGCCTTCGCGTTCGCGCGAACTTGTTCGGGCTTGCTCGCGCCGGCGATGACCGATGCGGCTGGTTTGCGCGAAAGCAGCCAGGCGAAGGCCAGGTCGAGTACCGTGTGATTACGCGATTCCGCGAATTCGATCAACAACTCGACGATTGCCAGATTTTTCTCCGTAAATACTTTTGGTCCCCAGGCATCCTCGGCGCGACTTCCTTCCGGCGGTTTCTTTCCTCGGCGGTATTTCCCAGTGAGCAATCCGCTGGCTAACGGGAAATAGGGAAGAAACGCCATGCCACGTGCTTCGCATTCGGCTAACACGCCGTTCTTTTCCGGCTCGCGATGAAACAGGCTGAACTCGTTTTGCACACTAACAAAATGCGCGCCGTCTTTGCCAGCTGCATCTGCTGCTTCTCGGATTTGCGAAACGGAAAAATTCGAGCAACCGATCTCGCGCACTTTTCCAGCACGCACCAGTTGATCGAGCGCACCGAGGGTATCGGCGATCGGCGTCTTGGGATCGGGCTGATGCAACTGATAGAGATCGATCCGATCTGTCTTTAGCCGGCGTAAGCTCGCTTCGATCGCTTCCCGAATATATTTCGGTGACGCGCCTTGCTGTCCTTTCTCCATTTCCATTCCGAACTTCGTCGCCAGAATGATTTGATCCCGTCGCGATCCCAAGGCGCGTCCGAGGAAATCTTCGCTCTGGCCTTTGCCGTAGCGATCGGCGGTATCGAAAAACGTGATGCCCGATTCAATTGCCGCATCGATAACTTTCGCGCTCGCCTCCGCATCGATGCGCCAGCCGAAATTATTGCAACCAAGTCCGACAACAGAAACTTCGAGCGAGCCAATCTTGCGCGTTTGCATTGGTCCAAAATGAAGTGATGCGCGCAGACCGCAAATCGTCATTCCAACGAACGGGTAGCGCACGCGTCTCGGAGATTGCTTCGGCGCGACGCCGAAAGTCCGAGCCGGACTGGTATTGCACGTGAGACGCGCGCGCTATCCAGAAACAGATGCGCCCATCGTGGAATTATGACCGCGCATTCCTCCCACGCTGCGCGAAATTGTAGGGCAGCGATTCCTCGCTGCCGATCCGTAAATGGCAACCAGAATGGTTGCCCTACAAAAGCGGCGGTGTGCGTTTAGTATCATGCGTGAACGTGACCACGCGCGGAATCCTTTTGCGCAAACGCAAGCTGAGCGATACCAGCCTTATCGTTTCCTGGTGCACTGATTCACTTGGTATTATCCAAACCGTTGCCCGCGGCGCACGACGCCCCAAGAGTCTTTTCCGCGGACAGCTCGATTTGTTCTTTGACGCCGAGTTATCAATTGCGAAAAGCCGTAAATCGAATTTGCATACCCTGCGCGAGGTTGTGGTGCTCAATGCGTTCGCCGGAATTCGAACCGATCATCGGCGCACTCAAACCGCGTCGTATTTCGTCGAATTGATCGAAGTCTGTACCGAGATCGAACATCACGAACCCGAGATTTTTCATCTACTCGAGCGCGCCTTCGGCTATCTCGATCAGCATGATCCCGACCAGCGAGCGGTTACTCATTTTGAAACAGAACTTGCGCGTATCACGGGTGTGCACGGCGCAAGACCAAGCGCGGCGATGGCTCTGGGACATCTCTTTGGTCGTTTGCCGTCGTCGCGTCCGACGTTGCTCAAATTACTGGCGCGCGATAAGAATGAGTCATGAAGGCTTTCCGTCTTTTTCTTGCCCTGCTGTCGTTGGCGCCACTCGCTGCGCCCGCCGAAACCTACAAGATCGACAGCGCGCATTCAAAAATCGCTTTTAGCGTGCATCAATTTGTCAGCAATGTGCGTGGCGAGTTTCATCGCTTCAGTGGAACGATCGAAGTCGACCGCGACCATCCCGAGCAGTCATCCGTTACCGCCAGAATTTCTGTCGGGAGCATCGATACCAAAATTCAAAAACGGGATCATCATTTGCTCAGCGCCGAGTTTTTTGATGCCGCAAAATTCCCCGAGATCACATTTAAGAGTCGAAATGTGAAACGGGCCGGCGAAAGCAGCGGCGACATCGTTGGCGATTTCACCATGCACGGCGTGACCAAGCCAATGACTTTGCATGTGAAATTGAGCACACCGCCAAGCGGCGAATCCCTTCCAGACCGCACTCGCTGGATCGTCACCACGGATCCGATTAACCGTAAAGATTTCGGGTTAATGTTCAGCAGCGCTACGGAATCCATTTCCGGCATCAGCAGCAACGTCACTCCGACGATCGAGATCGAGGCGGTGCGAACGAAGTGAGACATCTGGCGTCGGAGATGGTCAATTTCGGTTAGACGTCTGTGCGGCGCGCAGGCGTGCACGCCTGCACGCCTGTATTCCTAGCCTTTCATCCCAGTCAACGTGACGCCTTGGAGGAAGTAGCGTTGGGCGAAGAAGAAGATTGCGATTACCGGCAGCATCATCAAGAGTGAGCCGGCCATTAACATGCCGATGCCGGCGTTGGTGCCAGGCTGGAGCGATTGAATCTGGAAGGCGTAAAGGCCGAAAGAGAGGGGATAGAGCCGTTGATCGCTCAGGTAGATGAGCGGCCCCATGAAATCGTTCCAGGTCGCGAGGAAAGTAAAAATGGCGATCACGGCAAGGGTTGGACGTACCAACGGCAGCATAATATGCCAGTAGATGCGGAGAAAACCGCAGCCATCTAGACGCGCGGCATCTTCCAAGTCGCGGGGAACGCCTTTGAGAAATTGGCGCAGGAGAAAAATGCTAAAGGCGGAGCCAAAAAAACTCATCACCCAAAGCGGCTTAAGCGTGTTGTACCAGCCAAGTTTTTGCATGATCAGGAACTGCGGAATCATCGTAACTTGCACCGGAATCATCATGGTGCCGAGCAAGGCGGCAAAGCAGATACCGCGGCCAGGCCAGTACAGACGGGCGAAAGCATAAGCGGCGAGCGAGCAGCTGAAGAGCGTGCCAATTAGATTCAATATAACGAGAAATAGACCGGTGCCGACGTAACGCCAAAATGGAATGTAATCGAGGGTGAGGCGATAGTTGCGCCAAATTTTTGCCAGCCACGCGCCAAGCGCGCTGGTGCGATCTAGTTCCAGCGTAATCCTAACTTCATTCGGGCCGCGAACCTCCGATTTTCCCGCATCCTTCAGTAGCGTCCAGGTTTTGATTTTTGTAAGCGAGTCGTCTGCGCTCGGTCCCTGCCAGGTTGCAATCTGCCAGTCGTGATCTGCCAGGTAAATGGCTCGTTCAGCTACAAAACGGCGACCGAGTTTCTCTACCGTCAGCCGTAACGCGTGCCAGGTGTCGTCCGGGCGGAAATACAGTTGCAGGCGACGCAAATGTTCGACTGGAAATGAAGTTGTAAGAGTTCGCGACAAAGTGATGATATCGCCCGAAGAGAAATCGTAGCGCAGTTCGGCAAAGTCGGGTTGCTGTGCTAACTTCGCCGGACCGGTGACGTTCCATTTCACTTCTTTTGCCGCAACCAGTTGATCTTCTTCGAGGCCGGTGGAACGCGCGCGGAGTTGTCCAATGGTGAAGGCACGGCGTAATTCTGCGAGGACGCTATCGATTAATTCCGGTGTGATCGCGCCAGCTATTGTGGCGCGTACTTGATCGGCCGATTCGCTCCAGCGTTCGTACGGAATTGAACCAAGCAAACGCTCGTAAATCCCGCGCGCAATTTGTTCGCGCGCGGCTTCATTGTTGACGTCCGATGGCGAGAAATGACCGCGAATTTGTTCTTCGATAATGGCGATTGCTTTGTCGCGATGCGGTCCGGTTACTTGCGAAAACAGCCGGTCGTCGAGGTAAGGTGATTTCACTCGCGGAATTGGGCGCTCGGGGAAGGCGCGTGCGCGATTGGAAAGCACTTCGCGTTCGAGCTTGACTGAGGTTCCAGCCATCCAGATGAACGGCCAGGCGAACAAGAGCGAACCGGCAATTAACAAAACGTAGATGAGGAGACGACGCATCATATACTTGCGGTGCGAATCTCTCCGGGTAGCGCCCGCGTCTCGCGTGCTGGCGATGGCGTTCCCGCCATGGCGGACTTTTCAACCCGTGCAGCACGAAGTGAAGTTTGGTGCAGCGAGACCCCGTAACCAGCACGCGAGACGCGTGCGCTACCTCGAGCTAATGCTCCATCACTCCTCATAGTGTACCCATCGTCTCGATAGTTTCAATTGAAGTAGCGTCAGCGTGAAAACTGCTAGAAAAAGAAACCAACCAAGCGCACTGGCATAGCCCATCTGTAGAAAACGGAACGCGTTGTTAAAAAGATGGTAGGCGTAAAAGAGAGTGGAATCGATCGGGCCGCCTTGAGTCATGATGAATGACTGGGTGAAGATTTGCAGGGTAGCAATCAAACCCATGATGAGATTGAAGAAAATGTAGGGAGTGAGTAACGGCAGGGTGATGGTACGAAAGCGTTGCCAGGCATTCGCGCCATCGAGCGCGGCCGCTTCGTAGTAGCTCGGGCTAATTCCTTTGAGTCCGGCCAGCCAGATGATCATCCCGCCGCCGGCCGACCAAAGTCCCATCAAAATCAGCGCGATCTTGCTGGTGTGTTCGTCTTGCAACCAGTTAGGTCCGTGAACGCCGAAAGCAGCGAGCACATTATTAAGTAGTCCGATTCGCGGATTAAAAATCCAAATCCACAAAATACTGGAAGCTACTGCCGGTACGATTGACGGCAGATAAAAAAACGTGCGCCAGACCGCGACCCCGCGCACTTCAAGGTTGAGCAGAAGAGCGATGGCCAGACTTAGTGCCATGCCGAGTGGAATACCGATGATCATGTAGAGGGTATTACCAAGCACCTTCCAAAACAGCGGGTCGCGCGTAAACATCCAGCGATAGTTTGCCAGGCCGACAAAGCGCGCGGGATTCAGAATGTCGTAATCGGCGAAGCTGACGACGATGGCGAAGAGAATCGGGCCGCCGGTGAAGAGGATAAAACCGATAATCCACGGCGAGGCGCAGAGCCAACCACCGGCCCATTGCGAGCGGAAATAGCCGGCGCGAGTCCCACCTGTTTCCTGCTCCTGCTCGATTCCCTTCTTTCGAGCATGCGTAAGAGCATTAGCAGGAGGAAAGCCCATTCGCGTCTCCCAGAGGTAAATTCCTATGGCAGCCGCGGTTATTAACGAGAAGTAGACAACCAAAAAATACTTCGACGGCACAACCGCGCCCGGCGGCGGACTAAGCACTCGATCGAGGGCACTCTGCACCACTGCCGTGCTTTCATTCAGCGCTTCCTGAGCGGACATTTTGTGGAAGATCGCGTTCTCAGTCGCGCGCTTCTGTTCGTTGAAAAGCAATTGACCGACCGGCGTTACTGGCCGGAAAGGCGAAGTGTCGATCAAATCGTTTAGCAGTTTAACGCCATCGCGAAGTTTGGCGGGGATGGCTGGATCGGATGCGATATATTTTTGGAAAGCCCATTCGTTGATACGCCGGTTTGCGTTTTGCGTCGGCACATAAATGCGCCCGATGCTTTGCAGTCGGAGCCGCTCGTTTTCGCCGATGATTTCACGTGCGTGCTGACTGCACATGAACTTGAGCAATTCCCACGCGCCTTCTTTTTGTCGCGCGGTGGAAGGAACGGCGTAACACCAACCGCTTACCCAACTGTGTCCATTGTTCTCCCTGCCAGCGGCACTGGCGGGCAATGGCGGAAGGGTGACCGCGTAGTTCAAGTTTTGGCCGTATTGCGCGAGCATTTCTGGAAAAATCCAGTAGCCGTCGACCTTCATTGCCACCTTGCCTTGGACAAAAAGATCGAGCTCACCAGGCGGAGCGCTTCGTTGCCCGGACTGTGCCGTTCCTTCAAAAGCGAATTCCTTTTGGGCGCCGCCTAACGAATCATAGACTCGTGTCATCCACTCCAGGGCCCGCACCACGGCCGGAGAGTTCAAGGTGCAGCGGCGGCGATCGTCGCTCAGGAACTGCCCGCCGTTCATCCAACTGTAAAGATAAAGCCAGGCGTTGCCGAAATTGGGCGCGAAGCCAAGCTGGGTAATGCGTCCGCGGGCGTCGTGTTCGGTTAATTTGACCGCCATTCGCTCGAGCTCATCCCAAGTGCGGGGCGGCTGCGCTTCCCCGTTTGCGTCGACAAAGCCGGCTCGCTTCAATAGATCCTTATTGTAAAAAAGCGCGCGATCATCGACGTGCTCCGGGATTCCGTAAATGCCGCGCTCGTGGGTGGTAGGATTTTCATAAACAACTTCGTCCCAGCATGACTTGTAGAAATTTTCCGGGCGAATTGCGTCGGGCGCAGGGCTCGAGGATTCGCGGGCAACGAATTCGTCCAGTTTGGTGAAGGTGCCGCGTGCCGCCCATTCGCTCACGGCGTAACGATCGAAGAGGATCAAGTCGGGGGGCATTCCCCCCGCCAGACTAACGAGAAAACGGGTTGGATCGGCGGTCGGATCACGCGAGGCGGTCTGGCCTTTGATAATTTTGTAAATTGGGTGCGATGGATTTTCTTGATGAGCAGCGCGGCTTTGGGCTTCGAACTCGCGCATTGCTTCTTCGACCGACGCTGTATCCGGCCCGCTCTCCGCCAGATAAACGATTTCGACTATGCCGGGCTCGTTACGTTTGATCGTACGTTCGGGATTGAGGAACCAAAGCAGAGTGATGACCGCCAGCGCGATCAAAAGAAATTTCCAGGCGCTCATTGCTTTCCTGTCATGTCGAGCGGAGTCGAGACATCTCTAGCTATTTTGAAAGTCGGTCTTTGCGTCGCATTAAAAGAGGAATAGTCAGAGACTCCTCGACTTCGCTCGGAATGACAAATGGCACGCATGTCGCGTGCGCAGCCAGATGGCTGCCGCTACAGAAACTAATGCGGGACTTCTCGACTTCGCTCGGAATGACGGGATAAATCGTAATTGATGAAGATTTCCCCGCTGGGTGATTCCGCAATCACCGTTGATTTCACTGATGAGTCCCCCGATCGCGAGCGATTATTGGCGCGTGCACTCTCGGTGGCGGAGACTCTGGAGAGGGCGAACGTTCCTGGAGTAATCGATGTTACGTCCGCTTACGAGTCGGTGGCGCTGTTTTTTGATCCAGCGCGGATTGAACGAGACGTTGAAGAGAAGATTCGCGCGTTGGTTGCCTCGGCACGGATTCGCGTGTCACGAAAGAGGCGAAGAATTGAAATTCCAGTGTGCTACGACGCCGACTTTGCTCTGGATCTCGCCCGCGTCGAAGCGGAAACAAATTTGTCTGCCGAGACGATCATCGCGTTGCATTCATCCGCCGAATTTGTTGTCGCGTGCGTCGGGTTTATGCCCGGGTTTCCTTTTCTCGCTGGGCTTCCGGAAAAACTGCGGACAACGCGCCTGGCCACTCCGCGGACGAAAGTCCCCGCGGGTTCGGTTGCGATTGCGCGGACCCAAGCCGGAGTCTATCCGGTTGAGTCTCCGGGTGGTTGGAATTTGATCGGTCGCACGCCGTTGCGTTTGTTTGATCCGAATGCGAATCCGCCCGCTTTGTTGCAGGCGGGCGATCGCGTTCGCTTTCGTGGTATTACGCGCAATGAATTTGAAGCGCGCGTAAAAGAAAGCTCGGGATGACGGCGTCAGTCATTTCTGCAGGATTTCAGACTACGGTGCAGGATTGCGGACGCGCCGGACTCCGTAAGTTTGGCGTGACGCCTGGTGGCGCGCTCGATTCCGTTTCTTTGCGACTGGCGAATCTTCTGGTGGGCAATCCGGAATGCGTGGCTGGTCTCGAAGTGACGAGCGGTCGAGTACGATTGAAGCTTAACGTCAACCGATTGGTCGCGTGGAGCGGCGGCGAATTCGAGATGCGAATTGGAGACGAGCCAATTCCGATTTTGCATTGCGCGCGCGTTTCAGCTGGCGGGATGATCGAGATTTCGCCGAAGCGCGGTGGCCGCGCCTGGCTGGCCATTTCCGGTGGAATTGATGTTCCTGAAATTCTGGGAAGCCGGGCGACCGATTTGCGCGCCCGCTTCGGTGGATGGGAAGGCCGCGCGCTACGCGATGGGGATCTGCTTCCGCTGGGTGCGGAATCAGAACTTTGCCCGCGTATTCGCGCCGCGCTTCCAAATGTCGTTTCCGATTGGAGCGCACCGCGATTCGGCTCGCGCAGAAGATTTCTTCGCGTTATTCGCGGGAAGAATTGGGATGATGATATCGAAGCCAAATTGCTCGCGCAAAAATTCGGCGTGGCGATGAATTCCGACCGGATGGGTTTGCGATTAGAAGGCGGTGAGATGGTATCGACTAACCCGGCCGAGCTTGTTTCCGAAGCAGTGGCGCCCGGAACGATTCAGCTTCCGCGTAGCGGGGCGCCGGTCGTGCTTCTTGGTGATTGCCAGACGATCGGGGGTTATCCGAAGATCGCGCACGTGATCACGGTTGATCTCGCAGACGCGGCACAATTGCAGCCGCTCGACGAAGTCCGGTTCGAATTGATTGAGTTGGAAGAAGCGCGCGATCTTTTGCGGGAACGCGAACGCGACGTCGCGCTTTTTCGCGCTGGGCTGGAGGTCCGTTTCGGATGAAAGTCGATTTAAATTCCGATCTCGGCGAAGGAGCAGGTCACGACGACGAAATTCTAAGCCTCGTTAGCTCTGCGAATATCGCGTGCGGATTTCATGCCGGAAATCCGGCCTCAATTTTCAATTCCATTCGCGCGGCAAAAGAGAAAGGTGTCGCAGTAGGGGCGCACCCAAGTCTCGACGATCGAAAAAATTTTGGGCGAACTGAAATGCAAGTGAGTGCGCCGGAGGCTTACGCGCTCGTTGCCTATCAGGTCGGGGCCTTTCAAGCCCTTTGCTCCGCGGCGGGGGTGGAGATGAACCATGTCAAGCCGCACGGCGCCCTCTATAATATGGCGGTGCGTGATCGTGAATTGTCCGATGCGATCGCGCACGGGGTGCTCGCCGTTGATACTCGCGCAATCTTGTTCGCACCCGCTGGGACCGAGCTGTTTAAGGCGGCGAAAGAATTGGGGCTGCAAATCGCGGCCGAGGTTTTCGCGGACCGCAACTACAATAGCGACGGCACGCTCGTTTCCCGAACAAAGCCGGACGCGCTGTTGCATGATCCAGATGAAGCAGCGGAGCGCGTGCACCGAATGTTGCGAGAAGGAAAGATTCGTGCGGTTGACGGTAGCGACCTTCGTGTTCAGGCCGAGACGATTTGCGTGCATGGCGACACGCCCGGCGCGGTTGAGTTTGTGCGGGCATTGCGGGCGCGACTGGAAGGGGAAGGAATTATCATCGCGGCGCCGGGAAAGAGCTAGAGCGCCGCACTGTCATCCCGAGCGAGGCCGAGGCAACCCGTTGCGAAACCTTTAAGGTAACTTGGCGGGATCTCGACTTTCGCTCGGGATGACAGTGTAATGGGTACCGAGATGACCGTGTAATCGTGTCTGTCCATGAATAACGAACGCGATCAATCTTCTTCGCTCGTCCGCGGTCTTGGGTTGCTCGACGCCACCATGATCGTGATTGGCTCGATGATCGGGTCGGGGATCTTCATTGTCTCGGCGGAATCGTTGCGATTAATCGGTGCTCCGGGCTGGTTGTTGCTGGCGTGGACGATTGCTGGATTGCTGACGATCACCGGGGCCCTTTGCTGCGCGGAGCTGGCGACGATGATGCCGCGTGCAGGCGGCGTTTATGTTTTCTTGCGCGAGGCCTACGGACCAGCGCTTGGATTTTTATTTGGTTGGACCCTCTTTCTCGTCGTGCAAACCGGAACGATCGCTGCGGTGGCAATCGCATTTGCGAGGTTTCTCGGCGTCTTCGCGCCGAGTGTTGCGGGCGATCATTATCTGATCGCGCCATTCGTGCTCTTACCCGGGTATGCGATCAGTCTTTCAACCGAACAGCTGGTTGCAATTCTATTGATCGCCCTCCTCACCTTTTCCAATACACGCGGCCTTCGCGTCGGCAAGATTGTGCAGAACAGTTTTACGTTTACCAAAACCGCGGCACTCATCGGTGTAATTGTGATTGGGCTCGTCTTCGGGTGGAAAGCGAATTGCGCGGCGCTGGCATCGCACTGGTGGGATGCGTCGGCCAACGGCTGGAGTGCACAGGCGGCGCAACCAGGATTCGCCATCATCGGCGGACTCGCGGTTGCCTTATTATTTGGCAAAGCAATGGTCGGACCGCTGTTCGCGCAGACGGCGTGGACCAATGTCACCTTTATCGGCAGCGAAGTGCGCGAGCCGGGCCGCAATCTTTCGCGCGCGTTACTCTACGGTTGTGGGATTGTGGTCGTGCTCTATGTACTCGCCAACGTCGCCTACATTGCGTCCCTGCCGTTAGCCGAAATTCAAAACGCGCCGCAAAATCGTGTCGCGGTCGCAATGATGCGCAGCATTTTCGGAACCCCCGGGGTGCTGGCGATGGCAGCGGCGATCATGATCTCGACCTTTGGTTGCAATAACGGGCTCATCCTCGCCGGCGCGCGGGTTTACTATGCCATGGCGCGAGACAATTTATTTTTTCATAAGGTGGGAACAACAAATCGCTTTCACGTGCCGGCGTTCGCGCTGGTGGTGCAAGCAATCTGGACGGCCTTGCTCACTCTGCCGCGCACGGTTATGACCAACGCGCAAACCGGGACACCCACGTTCGGGAATGTCTATACACAATTGCTCGAATACATCGTCTCGGCGGATTTGATTTTTTACGTGCTCCTTGTCGCTGCGGTCATCGTCTTGCGCAAAAAAAATCCCACCGCGGAGCGTCCTTACCGTACCTGGGGTTATCCCATTGTTCCGATTATTTCCATTGCTTTGGCGGTGATCGTAATCCTCGACCTGGCTTATCTCGTTCCAAGTACTTCAGGAATCGGAATTCTGATCGTCCTCACCGGAGTTCCTGTTTACTTTTTGTGGCGACGCAAACCGGCCTGACTATTCTGCGCGCAACGCAACCATTGGATTGACGCTAGATCGTCTCTCCATGGCTACCGGCGACAAACCGGCCAAGATAGGTTGCAATTGCCGATTTATTCCGTGCGCAATGCTTGCACCGGATCGAGCATCGCTGCCCGGCGTGCGGGAAAAACACAAGCAACCAGCGCCGCAAGTCCGAGGATCGACATCGTTGCCGCGAGTAACAGAGGATTGTTAGCGGAAGTTTGATAAAGTTGCGACGTGATTAAACGGCCGAGCGCTAACGCCGCGGCCAAGCCGATAACCAATCCGAGTACGACCGGCCGCATTCCCTGATTTACAATTAATCGCAAGATGTCCTTGGTTTGTGCACCGAGCGCCATGCGCACGCCAATTTCGCAGGTGCGTTGCTCGACTGTATAAGCAACTGCACCGTAAATTCCAACCGTCGCCAATAGCAAGGCCGCACCGGCAAAAATTCCCAACAGCCACGTCATCAGCCGCGCCTGGCCGAGCGCTTGCGCGACAATGGCGTCCATCGATTGCGGAATCGCGACCGCCAACCCAGGATCGACCGTGCCGAGCGCCGACTGCACCACTCTAGTCACCGCATCCTCTCTCAGCGCGCTCCGCACCGCGATCACCGCGAACGGAAAATTCTCCTGTGCCCACGGACGGTAGATTTCCACTTCGTCCGGGTCCGCTATGCGCCGCATCCGCACGTCGCCCACCACACCGATGATCTCCACCGGCGTGCTCGCACTCGAGATCAGAAGCGTTTTGTCGATCGGATTCTCGTTGCCAAAAACTTTCCGCGCGCCGGCCTGGCTGATTAGCATCACATTCTGATGATCGGCTGCGTCGTGCTGATCGATATCGCGTCCCGCCAGGATGGGAATGCCGAAGGTCTTGAAATAACCCGGCGCAATGTCGTGGCCCGCGGCGGCGGCCCGCTTATCCACCGGCAAAATTTCACCGTCCGGGCGGGTGTAAAGCATGTTAGCGGCGGCAGCAGCGATCAACGGGATATCGCCACTGATCGTGGCGCTTTGGATCGTTGGAATCCGCTGCAACGCCGCCAGAGTTTTTTCCACGAAACGCTGGCGCGTGGCGGAATCGGGATAGGCCGCTTGCGGCAATGTCACCAGGCCAGTCCACATATTCTCGGGGCGGAACCCGATGTTCTGCTTGCTCAACTTCACGAAGCTGGTGATGAGTAACGCCGCGCCCGCCAGCAACGTGACAGAGAGCGCGACTTGCGCGCCGACCAAGATTTTACGGAACCGGTGCTGCTGCATGCTGCCGCTCGTTCCGCGTCCGCCTTCTTTCAATCCTTCGACCAGATCAGCTCGTGAACTTTGCAATGCCGGATAAACGCCCATCGCCACGCCCGTTAAGAGCGACAGAAGAATGGTGAACCCGAGCACGGGAAGCGAGAGGCTGATGCTAGTCTCGGGATCGAGGGGAAGAAAATTCGCCGCCATTTTCGGCACGAACGGAACCAACTCATATGCCAAGCCTGCGCCGACTGCTCCAGCAAGAACGCTTACGAGCAAACTTTCGAAAATGAAAAGTCGCAACACGCTCGCGCGTGACGCGCCCAACGCCATGCGCAGTGCAATTTCTCGCCGCCGGCCGCTAAAGCGTACGAGCAGGAGATTTGCAACATTGCTGCACGCAATCAGCAATACGAACGCAACTGCCGCGAGCAAAGTGGCAAAGGCTGGCCGCAGGTTTCCCGTCACGTCCTCAGGCAGCGTCTTGAGCGTCATGACCGATGAACTGTCGATCTTGTCCGGATATTGGGCGCGATAACTTTGCTCGAGCGGCGGTAACGCGGCCCGCGCCTGTTCGATCGTCATCCCCGGTTTCAAGCGCCCGATCACGCGTAGGAAACCGCTGCCCCGCATGATTCGTTCGTAGGAAAGTCCGGGAACCACGAACGGTTTCGTCGTCCAGATCTCAGCATTCGGTCCGATCCAGGAAAACGGCAGGTTCGGCAACACGCCCACGATGGTGTGCGGCACGCCGTCGAGCGTAATGCTGCGGCCGATCACATTCGGGTCGCCGCCCATCCGTTTCTGCCAGAAATTTTCCGTCACCATCGCCACGTCGGCGGTCTCTTCTTCCTCGGGCAAAAAATTGCGGCCGCGTATCGGTTGTACGCCGAGGACGTCGAAATAGTTCGACGTCACCTTGCCGCCGAAAAGCTGCACCGCATCGCCCAGTCCGGTCAAAGTGAACGGGATGATATTTTCGCCCTCGAACCCGTCAAAAATTTTCTGGCTGGCGCGGAAATGTTGAAACCGCGGTACCGAGACAGCGAGCTCCAGCAAATTGCGCTGCCTGGCATTCGAATACATGTGCACGACGCGTCCGGGCTCCTTAAATTGGAGACCGCGCAAAAACAGGTCGTTGATCAGGCTAAAGATCGCAGTGTTCAGTCCAATCCCAAGGGCGAGCGTGAGCAACGCCAGCGAAGTAAACCCGGGCGACTTGAGTAATTGCCGAAGGGCGAAGCGGAGATCGGTCATCATAAATAACGGCCGGTTTTGGTCATAACGAAGAGCACGGTTATTCGCTGCGAAGAGCCTGGATGGGATCGATCGCGGTTGCCCGTCGCGCGGGAATTAAACAGGCAAGGAGCGCGGCAAAGGCCAGCCCGATTGCGGTCAGGCTAACTAGAACCGGATTGTGTGGAGAAATTTGGTAGAGTTGCGTCGCGAGCAAACGGCCAGTCGCGAAGACCGCAATCAGACCTACGCCAAGTCCGATCAATACGGGATTCATCCCTTGTTTGACAACGAGCTGCAAAACATCTTTGACTTGCGCACCAAGGGCCATGCGCACACCGATTTCGGCGGTTCGTTGTTCCACGGTGTAGGCAACGGCGCCGTAAATTCCAACGATCGCGAGGAGCAAGGCGATGCCGGCAAATGCGCCGAGCAATCCCATGGTCAGCCGCCGCTGTCCCAATGATTGGGTCACAATGGCATCGAGCGTATCTGGTTGCAGAATCGGCGTGTCTTTATCGATCTTGTCGAGCGCGGCGCGAACAATGGTCTGAGTTGCGTCCGGTTTCATAGGCGTGCGCACCATCACGTTGAAAAACGAAACGCTCCGCTGCGGCCACGGGCGGTAGAATTCGATATCGTTGGGCTTGGCGAGTTCGCGCGATCGAACATCGCCGACGACGCCCACCACTACGGCGGGAAGCCCATTGCCGTTATCGACTCCAAAGAGGATTTGCCGGCCAAGCGGATTTTCGTTCGGAAATAACTTCTTAGCGGTCGAATTACTCAAGATAACGACGAGCGGCTGATCGGCTCCGTCCCGTTCATTAAATTCGCGACCGGCGAGCAACGGGACGCGCAACGCGCGGAAATATGCTGGCGAAATACTGCGTGTTAAACCGAGCGGGCGCTGATTTACCGGCAATGGATTGCCATCCGCGCGCATGTACGGAGTTTGAGAATAATTGCCGCTCAACGGGACCGCGTCAGCAGCGGCCGCTGCTTCAACGCCGGGCGATGCTTGCAGCTCGTCAACCAAACGTTGAACGAAATGACCGCGCGATGTGGGATCCGGATATCGCGCGGCGGGTAAACCGATTCCGCCAGCCCAAACATGATCCGACCGGAATCCACTTTCCTGATTACTTAGTCTAACGAAACTTGAGATTAGCATCGCCGCTGCAGCGAGTAACACCATTGAAAGAGCAACTTGTGCCGAGACGAGTCCGCGGCGGAATCGATGTTGCCCGCGACTGCCGCTGATGGCGCGGCCACCTTCTTTCAATCCATCGACGAGGTCAGCGCGGGAACCTTGCCATGCGGGATAAACTCCCATGGCGAATCCAGTCAACAAGGAAAGGGCAAGTGTGAAAAAAAGGACTGGCCAATGAAGCGTGACCGCGGTTTCAAGTGGAACGTTGTCGCCCGCGACTTTCGGAACCACTGACACGATCCAAAGTGCGAGGGCCAGGCCGACCCCGCCGGCAGCCACGCTGATGATGGTACTTTCGAGCACGAACAGTCGGACGACGTTGCGCCGCTCGGCTCCCAAAGCCATTCGTAACGCGATTTCACGTCGGCGCCCGCTGAAACGAACGAGCAAAAGATTTGCAACATTGCTGCATGCGATAAGCAGGACCGCACCGACGGCAATGAGCAAGGTGACAAACGCGGGTCGTAGATCGCCCGTGACGTCTTCGTCAGCGCTAATTACCGTCGACGTCCAGGTGCAATCTGCTGTTTCCGGATGTTGTGCGCGATAACTTTGCTCGAGAGAAGGCATCGCGGCCTGCGCCTGCTGAATCGTTACTCCAGGTTTCAGTCGTCCGATGCAACGCATAAAACTGAAACCGCGCATCAGTCGATCCTTCGTCGCGTTCGGATTATCAAACGGCGTGGCGATAAAGACTTCGGAATCACGACCGAACCACGAGATTGGAAGGTTAGGCAAAACTCCAACAATCGTGGTGGCGACGCCGTTCAATGCAATGCTGCGGCCGAGTGCGGCCGGATCGGAATTGAGGCGCTTGCGCCAGAAACTTTCCGTGACCAAGGCGACGTTGTCCCTCATTTCCTCCTGCTGAAGGAAGTTGCGGCCGGCAATCGGATGAATGCCTAATAAATCGAAGTAGTTAGCGGTGACATTTTCGCCGAGAACCTGGACCGGCTCACCGAGTCCGGTCAGGATGTAACCATTCCCCCAATCGGCGGCGAAACTGGCAAAAACGTTTTGGCCGTCGCGGTAATGCCAAAACTTCGGAACCGAGAACGGCAGTTGCTTCAGGTCACGCTCTTTTGCTTCACCGTAAATCCGCACGATGCGAGACACTTCCTGGAACGGCATACCGCGCAGAAAGAGATCGTGGATTAGGCTAAAAATTGCAGTGTTTACACCGATGCCGAGAGCAAGCGTGAGGACAGAAAGTAAGGTGAAGCCCGGAGATTTTCGTAGCTGGCGAAGTGCAAAACGGAAATCGGTGAACACGATCGGCCTTTTGTTTACCAAATTTTACTCATAGCGAAGAGCAACGATCGGATCGACCAGAGTGGCGCGGCGTGCGGGAACGAAACAAGATGCCGCCGCGACGAGAGCGAGCATTCCTGCAACCGCGAAATAAATGAACGGATCGAGCGTGTTGACCTTGAAGAGAATGTTCTGCAAAGCAGCGGCCGCGAGAACCCCTAGGAGCAGCGCGGCGCCGCCGGCGCCAAGAACGAGCCCGATGCCCAACTGCCAGGCGCCTTGCGTCATGACCATGCGAAAGATGCGAGCGGCATCCGCGCCCAGCGCCATCCGGATGCCAAATTCCTGCGTCCGCTGAGTAACGGAAAAGCTCATCACGCCGTAAAGACCAACTGCCGAGAGCACGAATGCGACCGCTCCGAAAATGCCGAATAAGGTGGCGATAATTCGGTTGCCACCGAGGATTTCATCGTGCAAGCGCGCTGGCGTTCCGGCGAAATAAGTCGGCAAATTTGAATCGAGTTCGGCAACTGCCCTGCTGAGGGCCGAACCGAGGGTATCGGCTCGCTGTCCCGGACACGGGCGAACAATGATTGTGCAAAATTGCGTGGCGGGGTCGGCGCCGAGGAGCGGCATGTAAAAGCCGCCGGTATCGGTCTGCTGGTCGAATGGACCCTGCATCAGTGTGTCCGGAACCACTCCGACAATCGTGCGCCACGGCTGCGGTTGGCCGGGATTATAGATCCGGATCCGACGCCCAATCGGACTTTCGTTACTGTAATACTTTCGCGCGAAGCTCGCGTTAACGATCGCCACCGGTTGTTTAGCATCGCTGTCATCAATGGTGAAATCACGGCCTTCCAAAATCTTCAAACCGAGCGTTGCAAAATAGTTATCCGACACCGACTCGAAGTTTCCCCGTGGCCGATCGCGGTCCGTCGTATAATTTTGACCATCCACTTCATATTGACCTTGCCCGGCAAAGGTCATGCGAAAGCGATCGCTCATCGCTACAGATTCGAATTGCGGTTTGGCTCGCAATGCCCGCACTGCACGAAGAAAAAATCCACGACGAGCGTCCTGCGTCGGATAAGCGCCTTCCATCAGGGCCATGCGCGCTGTATAAATAGCACTCTCGTCGTAGCCATAATTGAGCGTGACCTGATTTCGAATCGATTTGATTTGCAGCGTGGCCGCAATCAGGAGCGCTGCTGTCAACGCGATCTGCCCGACCACGAGCACACGAGTGATGATATTGACCAACCGGCTGCTATTGCCGCGGCCGCCTTCTTTCATGATCTCCGCGGCATTGCCTTTCGAGCTGACGAACGCCGGAACTAAACCGGAAACAATCGTTGCCACTAACGTGATTGCGACGGTGAAGACAAGAACAGGGCCGTCTATCCTATATTGAATCCAATAAGGTGGCGGAAACGGCAGCGAATTCGTCGCCCGAATGAGCAGGTCGACCGCCCAATAGGCTAGCAACACGCCCGCGACTGCGCCAAATGCCGCGACAACAAAACTTTCAGTCAGCATTTGGCGGACGATTCGCCAACGGGTGGCGCCAAGCGCACCACGAATCGCCAGTTCCTTTGCCCGCAAGGCGGCGCGACCAAATTGCATATTCATCACGTTCACACACGCGATCAGCAAAACGAGGATGACCGCGGCAAGCATCCCCCAAACTTGCTGGCGCAGCTGCGGGCCGGTCATCGCTTTCAAAAGGGGCTGCACGTTCGCGGACGTAAGAGTGCTGTTCGTTTTCGGATTGTCCTGAGCCAACCGGCGCGCCAGGCCGACAAACTCCGCGTTCACCTGATCGATGCTGACGCCCGGTTTGAGCCGGCCCATGACTGCGGGTGCGGCATTATTCGCACCAATCACGAGTTGGCCGCGCGGTATTGGAGGAAACTCATTGTAGAGGGGAACCCAAAGTTGGTCGGAAAATGGAAATTTAAAATTCGGCGGCATCACACCGATGATGGTCGCGGCCTTGCCATTAATCCGAACGCTTTGCCCGACAATGTTGGGGTCGCCATTGAAATCCCGCTTCCAAATCTCGTGACTTAAAATGGCGACTTTTTCTGAACCGGGTTTGTTGTCGTCGGCGGTGAAGTCGCGGCCCATTATCGGCGAAACGCCGATAATCCTAAAGAGGTCTTCGGTAATGTACGCGCCAGTGTAACGCTGCGGATTGTTTTTGTAAGTGACGTTGATTGTCGATCCGCTCAAATAACCGGCCATCTGCGCGAACGACTGCTGGGCCGCGCGTAGGTCCTCGTAGTCCTGAGCCGTCGGGATGTTGCCGAGACCGAAATTATTATTTTGCGCACTGGCCTGAGGATCGATCAACCCCACGCTCATCAGCTGTTCTGGATAAGGAAACGAAAACCCGCGTAATACAGTGGCGTTGACGACTGTGAACTGAGTAGTCGCGCCGCCGATGCCCAGTGCGAGCACGAGCACGGCCAGGAAACAGAAGGATTTCTCCTTAAACAAAACACGAAGCCCCACCCGCACATCCTGAAAAAATGATTCAAACATAGTTCGTTCTCCTACTCGTCTTCATGCTTGCGGGACGCTGTGTACCACTGGTAGCAAGGGTGTCGTCTCATGCCCACTGCAAAGGTTGTGCCAGCATTCCACCACGCGCGTAAACTGCAGGGTTTGATTGGGTTGGCCGAGCGCGATTCCTTTTTGTAACTCGAATAGCTCTTCGGTTTCGGGAAATTTCTGTCCCGATTTCGGGATCGCTCCGCCGTGGCACGTTTTGCACCCGGCTGGACGGAGTCTCGGCATACCGGGGAAGACGTCTGACAAGAACGGCGAAGCCAGCGCCACAATGCAGGTTCGTCTCTCGCGCGCCCTTTTTGTCAATCCGAGCGCAGTCGAGGAATCTCTAATTTTTTTGTAAGAGAAATGGCAAAGGGATGTCTCGATCCGAGCCGGACTGGCGTATTCGC
>Ga0209378_1000748_pt1 | contig 23505 bp, 21 predicted proteins | sample GraSoiAngelo_156_FD_186170 | JGI IMG/M metagenome (GOLD analysis project Ga0209378, IMG submission 186170) | Grasslands soil microbial communities from the Angelo Coastal Reserve, California, USA - 14_1009_13_40cm (SPAdes) (version 2) | ecosystem: Environmental > Terrestrial > Soil > Grasslands ...
GCGGTTCGATCCAGCAGATTGCGCTCGCCCTGCAGCTTGGCCCCGCCGAGCGTCTTTCCGGTAATCAGCCAATGCACGCCGATCCACGGGTTGTAGCTCGTCGCCCGGTTCGCGTCGGTACCGCAGGCCAGCGGGATTCCCATTTCCCGGATGCGCGCCACCGGCGGCGCATCGGCCGCCGCCTGCGCGCCATACTTGCTCAGGAACGCTTCGCCGTCCAGCGACATGCGGTTCTGGATATTGATGCTGCCGCCGAGCCGGGCAACGCGCTCGAGCGTTTTTGGCGACAACGTTTCGCAGTGGTCGAGGCCCCAACGCAGCCCCTTCAACGGCACGTCGCGGCTCACCTGTTCGAGCACGTCTAGCACGCGGCTGGCGGTGGAATCGAAGGTCGTGTGCTGGCGGAATGGCCAGCGCAGGCCGACGAGGTGCTTGGTCACCGCTGTGAACTGGCTCTCCATGACGCCGGGGGGCGCCACGACCCAGTCCTTGGCGAAATTCGCGGGATCGCCGGCGGCGTAGACCACATATTCGCCAGCGCCGATCATGCGATAGTAATCGTTGCCCTCGCCTATTCTCACCAGCTTCGACCAGGCGAGGTAGTTGTCGAGTTCCTTGCCGGGAGCCTGCGCAAACAATTCATAGCCGATGCGCAGGGTCAAGAGCTTGTCCGCCGCGAGCTTGGCGATCGCGGCGTAATTCTCAGGATAGTTCTGCCCACCGCCGCCGGCATCGATTACGCTGGTTACGCCGAGCCGGTTGTGCTCGCGCATGAAATGGCGCGTCGAAGTGACCTGCTCTTCGGGCGAAAGGCGCGGCACACGCAGCCAGACCGCCACCAGGCTTGCGAGGCTCGTCGTCGACATCACCAGCCCGGTAGGATTGCCACCCGCGTCGCGTTCCACGAAGCCACCGAATAGCTTCGGAACTTCCCGCTCCCAGCCGAGAACCCTGATCGCGGAGCGGTTCAGCCAGGCGCGATCGTAGAGATGCATGATCATGCACGGCGTGTCGCCGGTCGCGGCATTGATCTCTTCGAGGGTCGGGAAGCGCTTCTCGGCGAATTGCGCCCAGGTCCAGCCGCCGATCACCTGCACCCAGTGCGGCGGAGGCGTGCGGCGTGCCTGCTCGCCAACCCGCAGCATGCCCTCGGCGAGCGATGGCACGCCATCCCAGCGCACTTCGCTGGTATAGGTCAGTCCACCGCGAATGAAGTGGGTGTGCGCGTCGTTCAGCCCGGGGATGACGGTTCGGTGCCCAGCGTCGATGACGCGGGTTTTCTCTCCCCGGAAAGTATTCAGTTCGGCCTCGGAACCGACGCCGACGATGGTGTCGCCCTTGATCGCAATGGCTGCGGCTTCGGGCTGCCGCGGATTGAGCGTCGCGACGCGGCCGTTCACGATCAGCACATCGGCGGGACCGGCCTGCACTAGCGGCGCACAGCCACCCAGCGCGGTTACACCGAGAACCGCGCCCGAACTGCGCAAGAATTGCCGACGGCCGTATGTCATCCGTCCTCCTCGTTGCACACCTAGCTGGACAGCCCGTCATTCACCGCGACGTTTTCCGGCTTCAGCTCGATCCCCGAGGCCCTTGCCTGCATCAGTAAGAGCGTGGAGAAGTCCTGCTCGGTCATGCCGTGACCGATCATCTGCTGGATCAGGTCGCGCGTCAGCGCAGCGAGCGGCATCGGAACTTCGAAGCGCCTGCCCGCATCCAGCCCCAGGTCCATGTCCTTCCTGAGGAGCTGCGGCGTGAAGGTGACGTGAAAATCGAGGTTCACCAGAGCAGGCGTCTTGTAGCGCGAAAACATGGAGCCCATCACGCTCTTGTTCAGGAAATCGAGGAAGGCATGCCGCGGCACGCCCGCCTTCTGGGCGAGGATCGTGATCTCGCAGAGCGACTGGGTGACCACGCCGAGCATCACGTTGTGGCAGATCTTCACGATGCGTGAAAGCTCGCCCTCGCCGACGTAGCTCGAGCCCACGCCCATCATGTCGAGATACGGCCGCGCCACCTCGTACGCCGGCTGCGGGCCCGAGACAACGAACGTGAGCTTGCCGGCCTTGATGACTTTCGCGTTGCCGCTGACCGGTGCGGCGAGATACTGGATGGCTCTCTCCTGCAGCATCTTGCGCAGCTCGGCCGAGCCCTCGAGCGAGATGGAGGAGCACTCGATGACCATTTTCGGTTTCCTCGAGCCCGCAAGAAGCGTCTGCATCACTTCCTTCACGTCCTCCCATGTCGACACCATGCAGAACACGATGTCGCGCGAGGCGAGCTCCGGGAGCGCGTCGACGACTTTGGCGCCGTACTTGGCGAGAGGCTCGGCTTTAGCGCGCGTGCGGTTCCACAGCGCGATGTCGCAGCCGCCCTTCGCCAGGCGCGCGGCCATCTCGTAACCCATGCGCCCGGTGCCGATCCAGCCGAGCTTCACGTCCTTAATAGGGGTTGGCAATCGGGAGTTCCTCTGCGGGATAGAGCGAAATGATCTTGGCGCCCTGCGGTGCAAGTACCACTTCTTCCTCGATGCGCGCTGCCGAGATGCCGTCGGTGGCCGGGCAGTAGGTCTCGACCGCGAACACCATGCCGGCCTTCAGCTCGATCGGCTCGCGCAGCGAGGTCAGGCGTGAGATGAGCGGCCGCTCGTGCAGCCCGAGGCCGAGGCCGTGGCAGAAGTTGAGGCCGAAAGCATCCATCTCGCTGGCGAAGCCGATCTCCTTTGCCTCGGGGAAGGCGCGCGCGATCTTGTCGCTCGTCATCCCCGGCTTGAGCAGCTCGATGGCGCGGTCCATCCATTCTCGCGCCTTCTTGTACGCGCTGCGCTGCGGCGAGGTCGCGCGCCCCACGTTGAACGTGCGGTAGTAGCAGGTACGGTAGCCCATGAACGACTGGATGACGTCGAAAAACGCCTGGTCGCCCGGCCGGATCAGGCGATCGGTGAAGTTGTGCGGGTGCGGCGAGCAGCGCTCGCCGGAAATCGAGTTGATCGCCTCGACGCAGTCCGAGCCCATCTCGTAGAGCCGCTTGGTCGCGAGCGCGACGATCTGGGATTCCATCACGCCCGGCTTGAGCGCTTCGGCGATGTCCTGGTACACGCCGTCTACCATGGCCGCCGCCATGTTCAGCAGCGTCAGCTCGTCGATGCTCTTCACCTCGCGCGCCTCCAGCATCACCTGCTGGCCGTCGCGCACCTCGATGCCGGCTTTCTGCAGCGCGAACAGCATCGGCGGCTCCACCACGTCGACGCCCACCGGCATGTCGCCGACACCTTCGGCATCGAGGATAGCCTTGATCTCCCTCGCCGCGTCGCGGAACAGCGTCAGATCGGCTCCGGTCGCGCCCCGCAGGCCGAGCAATCCGGCGCGGCAATGGTCGGCGTGCAGCCACGGCGCGTACAGCTTGTGGTGGCGCGCCGCGCTGCCGAAATCCCAGATGTACGGCTCGCCGTTTCCCGTGAGCAGCGAATAGCGCGTGAGCTTGTCGCGCGCCCACTCGCCGATCACCGTGCTGGTGGTGTAGCGGATATTGTGCTGGTCGAACGAGAGCAGCGCGCCAAGACCGGAGTTCGCGAGCGCGGCGCGCACCCGCGCGAGGCGGTACCCGTGCAGCCTGCGGAAATCGACGCGCTCCTCGAAATCGACCTGCGTGCGGCCCGGCGCCTGCAGCGGTCGGTCCCAGCGGTGCGCGGGATCGACGTCGTCCGGACGGACGATCTTCGGCTCCGGATGCCGGCTCCTGCTAGCCATGGGAAACTCCTCCAGCGGGCAATTTTATAACGAGCTAGCCGGAGATAAGCTCGATCCGCCGCCGGATGCGCGCCGCCGTTTCGCTGTCGCCGGCGTCCCCGGCGCGCTTCGCCTGCACGCCGAGCCAGGCAAGGAGCGGCCGCCGCCAGCCCTGCGCAGAGGCGATCTCGACCGCCTGGGTGATGCCGGCAGGACTGATGCGACCCGCCTTGAACTGCACGCCCAGCCCGACCAGACGCGAGAGCGCATCGTCGCTCGCGGCACGCTGCGCCCGGCCGGACAGGTACTCGGCGTATCCGGTCTCCTCGCTGCGCGCCTCGCTTCGCAGAGCCTCGAACGCCGGGCAGTCATCGAACTCCAGGCTCGCGGTACGCACCGCGCAGCGCGTCAGCTCCGCGCGGGCGAGCAGATCGCCGCGGCCGGTGCTCGCCAGCTCCGACTTGGCGCGCAGGAACTCGGTCTCCGCGGCGCGGGTGTCGCCCGTGAGGTAATTGCGCTTGAACGATTCGAGGGCCTGCCGCGCATTCGTCTGCCAATCGGGAGGTAGCGGGCCGCCGGCACAGCCGGCGAGCGCTAGCGCCAGCAGCGCGAGGCGCTTCACGGCAGCTTGATCTCGGTGCTGCGCTCGAACGGCCACCGGCGATTGATCTCGTCGATCAGGCCGCTGACCTTGCGCAGGCTGGCGTCGACCTCCGCGCGCAGCGCCGCAAGGTCCGTGGTGGCGGCCTTGGCGTTTTCCCCCACTTGCTGCGCATCGGCGAGCACCTGATCTGCCTTCTTCAGGGTCTCGCGCAGATCGCCAAGAATGCCGTTCGCCTGGGCGAGCGCGCGTTGCGCCGAATCCATCACGCCGCCCTCGCCGAACACCCTCTGATCGGTCTTCCCGAGCACGCCGTCGAAGCGCTGCGATACCGCGCTGAGCGAAGCCAGCAAGGCGTTGGCGCGGTCGATCGCGGTGGTCACCTTTTTCGCCTGCTCGTCGCCGCCGAGCACCGCGGCCAGGGCCCCCTGCCGGCCCGCGAGGCGCTCGGTCACGGCTTGCAGGTTGGCCAGGCTCGCTTGCAGGCTGCCGCCGGCCGCGGTCATCTGTTCGACGTTCTCCAGCATCGTGCGCAGCGTCGCGACCATGCGCGGGATCTCCTCGGAAGCGTCACCTCGCAGCACTGGACGCACCGCGCCGTCCGCAAGAGGCGGATCCTGCAGGTTTCCCGTATAGGCGCGGATCCTGGCGCTGCCTACGACTCCGCGTTCGATGGTGAACACGCTGCTGGTGCGCAGCCAGCGGGCGTCCTTGCGCGGCACGTCGATGTCGATGCGCGCGCGCCCGTCCTCGTCCAGCGCCATGCGGTTCACACGCCCGATGGGAAAGCCGGAGAACGTAAGGTCCATGCCGATGCTCACGCCTTCGGCGTTCTCGGCCACCAGTGTCAGCCGCTGCCCCGCCTCGAATACGCCGCGCGCGTACAGCACGTAAACCACGAAGCCGATGGCCACCATCAGCGTGAGGCCGAGCAGCAGCCCAACCCTGAACTGCAAGTTTTTCGGGAGCGTCGTGACTCCGGGTTCGCGTTCCATCTAGACGTACTTTACAGCGAGCGCGAGCACCTCGATCAGCCCGAGCGCGAAGAACAGGCGCACCATCCCGCCCATCACTGCCACGGGTGCGGAACGCATCTGGCGCGTCGCCTCGGTGCCCGCCGCTACCGGGATCACGGCGACCGCCAGGCTGAACGCGAGGCACTTGAGCGCGAAGCCGACCAAGGCGGGGGGATCGAATACTCGCGCGATCGTCCGCGAGTACTCGTTGAAACCCCAGGGGGAGAAACCGTACATGGCGAGGTAGGCAGTCACGAGCACGAGGCCACAGCCAAGAATGGTGAGCGCTGTCACCGATATCCCGGTGGCCAGCACCCGCGGCAGAAATTCGCGTTCAACAGGATCCATGTCTTCGGCGCGCATGCCGTCGAGCTCGCCAGACACCTGCATCAAGGCGACTTCGGTATTGATCGCGGCTCCGGAACGCAGCGCGACGAACAGCGCGGTCAGCAGCGGAATCACCTCCAGCACCAGCACGCGCAAAACCAGTTCGAGCGCATAGGCGGCAAGGTCGAAGTCGCGCGCCACGCTGACGGTGATCTGGACCACTACCAGGCCAAGCAGCGCCGCGAACAGCGTGAAGCGGATCAGCACCTGCCAGGCCGTGAAATAGATCTGCTGCAGCGCGACGGTGCGGGTGTGCGGCGTATAGCTCGCGGGTGATAACCCCGCCACTGCTACCGCAAGCGCCAAGCGGGCGGCGCGTCCCCAGACCCGGATCCAGCCGAGGGTTGCGTCGCGCCTAGTCATCGGCCTTCGGCGAGCCGCTGCACGGTCTCGCGTGCGAGCTTGAGCTTGACCCCGGCGGCCTGAATTTCCTCCCAGGTGTTCCGGTCCACCGGAATGCCATCCTTTTCGCGCTTGCGCCGCATCTCGCGCTCTGGATCGCCGGCGATGCGCACCTTGTCGAATCCGGGCGCGGGCCGGCCCTGGTGCAACCATTCGAGGAACAGCCGCGCTTCGCGCTCGAAGGCGGGAGCGGTGCCGAGGCGCGCAGGATTGATAACGATCGCCAGCATGCCGTTCAGCACGCGCTGCTGCTTGCTTTCTTCATAGTGCCAGGTGCCGCCGCCGCTCAGCGCGCCACCGAGCAGCTCGCATGCCACGGCCATGCCGTAGCCCTTGTGCTCGCCGAACGGCAACATGGCGCCGAAAGGCGGCACGACCGCATAACGCGGATCGTCGGTTGGATTGCCCTGATTGTCGATCAGGCGCCCTGGAGGCACCTTCTCGCGCTTGTTGTACGCGACACGCAGCTTTCCCTGGGCCACCGCGCTCGTGGCGTAATCGAGGATGAACGGCGGCCCGCCCGGCAGCGGCACGCCGATGCAACAGGGGTTGGTGCCGAAGCGGGCATCGCGCCCTCCGTACGGCGCTACGCGCGCGTGAGAGATCACATTGACGAAGTGAATCGACACCAGCCCTTCCTGCACCGCCAGCTCCGCCCAGTGTCCGATGCGGCCCAGATGATGGGTATTGCCCAGTGCCATCACGCAGCATCCGTGCTGCTTGGCGCGCTCGATCGCCATGCGCATCGCCTCTAGACCGATGGCCTGGCCGTATCCCTTCCTGCCGTCGAGCGCGAGCAGCGCGCCGGCGTCGAGCGTTGCGGCCGGATGGCGGTTCGCCTCGAGACCGCCCTCGAGCAGCGCGTCGATGTAGCGCGGCATCATGCCCACGCCGTGCGAGTCGTGCCCGGTGAGGTTCGCGGTAACGAGATTATCGGCGACCAGTTTCGCCTCGCGCGGCTCGCTGCCGCCCGCGGCCACGATCGCCTCGATCGCGCGGGTCAGGGGACCCGCCTGGAACACCAGCGTGTCAGCCATTCCTGCTCAGTCCGGCTTGATGCCGCCGCGCTGGATCACTCGTGTCCAGCGCTCGACTTCGTTTTTCATGAACTGCCCGAACTCTTCGGGTGTGCTGGCCACCACGTCAAAGCCGATCGCCGTCAGGCGATCGCGCACATCGGGGGAGCGCAGCGCCTTGACCATGGCGTCATTCAGCCGCGCGACGACTTCGCGGGGCGTTTTCGCAGCCGCGGCCGCCGCCTGCCAGGACGTGACAATCAGGCCCGGATAGCCCGCCTCGGCCATCGTCGGTACGTCGGGCAACGCCGCGGCGCGCGAATTTGCGGTCACCGCGAGCGCGCGGATCTTGCCGGCGCGGATCTGCGTCGCCACGTTGCCCATGTTCTGGAAAGACGCCTCCACCTGCCCGCCCAGGAGGTCCGTGACGACCGCCGCGCCGCCGCGGTACGGAATGTGCACGCCGAAAGTGCCGGTCATCTGCTTGAAAAGCTCCGCGGTCAGGTGATCCGAAGAACCGGTTCCGCTCGACGCGTACGAGATCTTCCCCGGGTTCCTCTTTGCATAATCCACCAGCTCCTTGACGCTGTGCGGCGGAAACTCGAGCTTGGTGACGAGCACGTTGGGCGTGGTGACCGCGAGAGTGATCGGCGCGAAGTCGCGCACCGGGTGATAGCGCAGGTCCCTGTAGAGCGCCGCATTGATGGAGAACACGCCTATCGAGCCGACCAGCAGCGTGTAGCCATCCGGGTCCGACTTGGCCACGAACTCGGCAGCGATGGCGCCGTTCGCGCCCGGCCGGTTCTCGACGATGGCGGGCTGGCCCAGATATTCCAGGAACTTGGACCCGACCGCGCGGCCGACGGTATCCGACGGGCCGCCGGGCACGAACGGAATGACGATGCGGACCGGTTTCACAGGATAGCTCTGCGCGGACGCCATGGCGCCCGCCGCGGCCGCGGCGGCGGCCGCAGCCCAGATGATCCAACGCTGCATTGCCTTCTCCCTGGCGAGGCAGCGAGTTTACTTGTTTGGCGACGCGATGCGCCACGTCGCCTCGTGGTATATATCCACGACCCCCTTCGCCCGGAATCCTAGCCATGAAATGCGCGTTCGCGCTGATGCTCATTGCTGCTCTGCAGGCCGCGCTCCCGGCACACGCGCAACCCTATCCGTCCAGGCCGATCCGCCTCATCGTGCCCTATGCGGCTGGCGGCACCTCCGACATCCTCGCCAGACAGATCGCGCCGAAGCTGAACGAGGCCTGGGGCCAGCCGGTGATCGTCGAGAACAAGACGGGCGCGAACGGCAACGTCGGCGCGGACTTCGTGGCCAAGAGCGCTGCCGACGGCTACACGCTGCTTCTCACTGACCTCGGTGGCCTGGTTATCAGCGCTAGCGTCTATCCCAAGCTGCCGTTCGACCCGTCGCGGGATTTCTCACCGGTGGCGATGGTCTCGTATTCGCCGCACGTGCTCGCCGTGCACCCGTCGATTCGCGTCAACAGCGTGAAGGAGCTGATCGACATCGCGAGAGCGCAGCCCGGCAAGCTTAATTTCGCGATCTCGGGCATCGGCGGAGCGCCGCAGCTCGCGGGCATCGAATTCGCGCAGCGCACCGGCATCCAGTGGACCTACATTCCGTACAAGGGCGGGTCCGACGCGGTCACCGCCGTGGCTGCTGGTCAGGCCGACGTTCTCTTCAACGGCATGCTCGCCACCTGGCCCTCGGTGCAAGGCGGCAGGCTCAGGGCGCTGGCGATCTCGAGCGCGCAGCGCGTCGCCGCGGCGCCCGACACGCCGACCGTCGCTGAGCAGGGCCTGCCCGGCTTCGAGACCGGCTCGTTCCAAGGCGTGGTCGGACCCGCCGGCATGCCGCGCGCGAGCGTTACGAAGCTGAACTCGGAGTTGATCAAGGTGCTCAATTCGGCGGAGATGAAGGATCGCTTTGCGAAACAGGGCACGGAGGTGCGCGCCGGCACGCCTGAGAGCCTCAGCGAGTGGCTGCGCACCGAGCAGGCACGCTGGGCCCGCGTGGTCAAGGCATCGGGGGAAAAGTTTGAATAGGAAAAAGCCCGAGGAGCTGCGCAGCTACCGCTGGTACGGCGCGCGCGATTTGCGGGCATTCGGCCATCGCTCGCGCACCGCTCAGATGGGCTACGACCGCAGCGACTACGCCGGCAAGCCGGTCATCGCCATCATCAACACCTGGTCAGACATCAATCCCTGCCACACCCATTTCCGCCAGCGCGCCGAGGAGGTGAAGCGCGGCGTCTGGCAGGCAGGCGGCTTCCCGGTCGAAATGCCTGCGATGTCGCTCGCCGAGCCGATGCAAAAGCCGACCACCATGATGTACCGCAATTTCCTGGCGATGGAATGCGAGGAGCTGCTGCGCTCCTATCCCGCCGACGGCGCGGTGCTGATGGGCGGCTGCGACAAGACCACGCCCGCCCTGGTGATGGGCGCAACCAGCATGAACCTGCCGGCGATCTACCTGCCTGCCGGCCCGATGCTCAAGGGTCACTGGCGCGAGAACACGCTCGGTTCGGGCTCGGACACGTGGAAATACTGGGCGGAGCTGCGCGCCGGCAATATCAGCGAGCGCGACTGGCAGGAGATCGAGGACGGCATCGCGCGTTCTCCGGGCACGTGCATGACGATGGGCACGGCGGCGACCATGATGTCCATCGCCGAGACCCTCGGGCTCGCGCTCCCCGGCGCCTCGTCCATCCCCGCGCCCGACTCGAACCACTCGAAGATGGCGACCCTCGCCGGCAAGCGCATCGTCGAGATGGTGTGGGAAGATCTCAAGCCACGAGATATTCTGAGAAAGGAGTCTTTTGATAACGGCATCGTGACGCTGATGGCGATGGGCGGCTCGACTAACGCGCTCATACACCTGGTCGCGATGGCCGGCCGTGCCGGCGTGAAGCTGCCCTTAGAACGCTTCAACGAGTTCTCCGCGAAAACGCCGCTTCTCGCCAACGTGCGCCCGTCGGGCGACAAGTACCTGATGGAGGACTTCTACTACGCAGGCGGTTTGCGCGCCTTGCTGTCTGAACTGGGAGATCTCCTGAACTTGAATTGCAGGACGGTAACGGGGAAAACCCTGGGGGAGAACCTCCAAGGCGCGAAGATCTACAACCAGGACGTCATCCGCCCGCGAACAAGGCCGCTCAAGGCTTCCGGCGGCCTGGTCGTGGTGCGCGGCAACCTGGCGCCGAACGGCGCTGTAATCAAGGCTTCGGCCGCCACCCCCAAGTTACTCAAGCATGCTGGAAAAGCGGTGGTCTTCGAGGACTACAACGACATGGCAGCGCGCATCGACCGCGACGACCTGGAGGCGGATGCCGACTCGGTGCTCGTGCTGCGCAACGCAGGGCCGCTGGGCGGTCCGGGGATGCCGGAGTGGGGCATGCTGCCGGTGCCGAAAAAGCTGCTCAAGCAAGGCGTGCGCGATATGGTCCGCGTGTCGGACGCGCGCATGAGCGGCACCAGCTATGGCACCTGCGTGCTGCACGTTGCGCCGGAGTCATTCGTCGGCGGGCCGCTCGCGCTGGTGCGAAACGGCGATCTCATCGAGCTCGACGTGGAACGCCGCATCCTGGACCTGAAAGTGACCGATGAAGAACTGCGGAAGAGAAAAGCGGGCTGGAAACCCCCTGCCCGCAAGTACGCGCGCGGATACGGCGCCGTTTTCTCGCAGCACATCCGGCAGGCCGACGAGGGCTGCGATTTCGATTTCCTGGAGGGCACCGCGCCGATTCCCGAGCCGGAAATCCACTAGCGTTAGAATGCGGCGCTTCATTCCTGACAGAGCACCTCCTCGATGGACCTGCCGCAGAACGGCTTCAAGCGCGCGCTCGTCTCGGGCCGGCCGCAGATCGGCCTGTGGTCAAGCCTGTCATCCAACTACAGCGTCGAGGTCATCGCCGGCGCTGGCTTTGACTGGATCCTGCTCGATACCGAACACTCACCGAGCGATCTCGAGAGCGTGCTGACGCAGCTGCAAGCGGCGGCGCCCTACCCCACCCACCCCGTAGTGCGCGTCCCATGGAACGACATGGTGACCATCAAGCGCATGCTCGATATCGGTGCACAATCGCTGCTCGTTCCCTACGTTTCCACGCCGGCTGAGGCGAAGCACGCGGTCTCCTATACGCGTTACCCGCCTGCGGGCGTACGTGGCGTTGCGGGCACCACGCGCGCCACGCGCTTCGGCCGGATCAAGGACTACGCCAGGCGCGCACACCATGAAATCTGCCTGCTGGTGCAGGTCGAAACGCAGCAGGCGCTCGACAATATCGAGACCATCTGCGCCATCGACGGCGTCGACGGGGTGTTCATCGGCCCGGCCGACCTGCACGCCTCGCTCGGCCATACCGGCGAAATCGCGAATCCCAAGGTGAAGCCGCTGATCGACGAAGCCGTCCGGCGCATCCGCAAAGCGGGCAAGGCGCCTGGAATCCTGACCCCCAACGAAGCCGACGCGCGCCACTGGCTCGAGTGCGGCGCGCTGTTCGTGGCCGTCGGGGCCGACGTCGGCATACTCGCGCGCGGCGCCGAAGCGCTCGCCGCCAAATTCAAGTCCTGAGACGATGAAAGCCGAAATCATTCTTACCGCGCAGGGCCACGCCGGGACCATGGCGACGCTGCAAAATGAATTCACCTGCCACAAGCTGTTCGAAGCAGCGGACCGCGCCGCGTTCCTGAAGCAGCACGCCCAGACGGTGCGCGGGCTCGCCACCTTCGGCCCGATGCCGGTCGACGGCAAGCTGATGGACGCGCTACCCAAGCTCGAGATCATCTCGAACTTCGGCGTCGGGGTGGACGCCATCAATCTAGAGGATGCGAAAAAGCGCGGCATCATCGTCACCAATACCCCTGACGTGCTGAACGACTGCGTTGCCGACACCGCGTTTGCGCTGGTGGTAAGCAGCTTGCGAAAATTTCCGCAGGCCGAGGCTTACCTGCGCGCCGGCAAATGGGCGTCGCGCGGGCCATATCCGCTCACCGCTTCGGTCGGCGGCAAGACCCTCGGCATCCTGGGCCTCGGCCGCATCGGCGAGGCGATCGCCAAGCGGGCGCTCGCCAGCGGGATGAAGATCCGCTACCACAACCGGCGCAAGAAGGATGCCCCCTACCCCTACGATCCGGACCCCGTCACATTGGCCCGCAGCAGTGACGTGCTGATGATCGTGACGCCGGGGGGGCCGGAGACCAGCAAACTGGTGAGCACCAAGGTGCTCGATGCCCTGGGTCCAGAGGGCTATGTCGTCAACATCGCGCGCGGCTCGGTCATCGACGAGCCGGTGCTGCTGCGCTACCTGCAGGAAAAGCGTATCGCGGGCGCCGGCCTGGACGTATTTGCCGATGAACCGCGCGTGCCGCCCGAATTCTTCAGCCTCGACAATGCGGTCCTGTTTCCGCACGTCGGCAGCGCAACGGTGGAGACGCGCAAGGCTATGGGCGACCTGCAGATCGAAAACCTGCGGCGGCACTTCGCTGGCCAGCCGGTTCTCACGAAAGTGGCGTAGAAACCTTTAGAGTTAGTGATCACTCCTGTTTAACTGTTTATCTTGGCAAGTGAAACGCCATTTGAGAACCATTGACGATTGTAATGAGAACGATTATCGTTATATCTTATGGCTCAAATGCTGCTTGTCACGCTGCGCGAGGGGATCGAGATGTTCCTGATCGTGGCGCTCGCCGCGACGTATCTCAGAAAGTCCGGCCGCGCCGCGCTGCTCTCGGCGGTGGGCTGGGGGACCGCGACGGCTGTCGCCGCTTCCGTAGTTCTAGGAACCTGGCTCGCCGAGGTTGCCGTCCTGCCGAAATGGGAAGCCTTGCTGGCAATGGTCGCCGCGGTGCTCGTCATTTCTATGGTGATCTACATGCTGAAGGCGGCCAAGCACCTGCGGCGCGACATCGGTGCGAGGCTGGAAGCCGCGGCCGTGCGGACCGGCCGAGGAGCATGGCTCGGGGTGTTCCTGTTCGTCGTACTCATGGTGACCCGTGAAGGGATGGAGACAGCCTTCATCACCGCGTCCCTCTTCCGCCAGACCGACACCGCGCACTTCGCGCTGGGCGCCTTCGGCGGGCTCGGCCTGGCGGCCGCCTTGGCGTGGGCTTGGGTACGCTATGGCCAGCTCGTAAACCTCGCGCTGTTCTTCAAGGTAACGTCCGTCTTCCTGGTGTTGTTCGCGTTTCAGCTGGTCATCTATTCTTTCCACGAGGCGACCGAGGCAAACCTTTTGCCGCTCGACAACGCGTATTGGCACGTGGCCACCGAGCCTTATGGCCCGGAGGGCCAGTACGGTGCGCTGCTGACCTATCTGCTGGTGCTTGTGCCGGCGGCGTGGCTTGTGTTCGCCGCGCTGAAGACCCGCCTCGCCCGCGTGTCGCCCGGCTGACCTGACTATGTGGCTTGGGCCTTGGCGACCCTCGCCCGGTCCAGCACGGTCATGGCCGTGGCGACGAAACCCGCAACGTCGCTCGCGGTTGTAGGCACGATGAGCGTATTCGAGGTCTTCGCCAGATTCGCAAACGCTTCCACGTACTGCTGCGCCACCTTGAGGTTCGCCGCTTCCAGCCCGCCCTTGTCGCCAATGGCGTCGGCCACCGCGCGCACGCCGGCGGCAGTCGCCTCGGCAATGACGCGTATGGCGGTCGCCTCGCCTTGTGCCCGGTTGATCGCCGCCTGCTTTTCGCCCTCGGACCTGAGCACCGCGGCCTGCTTCTCGCCATCGGCGACGTTGATCTCCTGCTGCCTCTCGCCCTCGGATTTTGCGATGAGCGCCCGTTTTTCCCGCTCGGCGGTGATCTGCTGCTGCATCGAGCGCAGGATCGCTTCCGGCGGCGTCAGGCTCTTGATCTCGTAGCGCAGCACCTTGATTCCCCAGTTTCGGCCCGCCTCGTCCAGCGAGGCGACGATCTGCCGGTTGATCTCGTCGCGCGACTCGAAGGTCTTGTCGAGCTCCATCTTGCCGATCTCGCTGCGCAGCGTGGTCTGCGCCAGCTGCGAGATCGCCGCGATGTAGTTGGATGAACCGTACGAAGCGAGGCGCGGATCGGTCACCTGGTAATACAGGATGCCGTCGACCCCGAGCTGGGTATTGTCCTTGGTGATGCAGATCTGCTCGGGCACATCGAGCGGCACTTCCTTCAGGGAATGCGTGTAGGCGACACGGTCGAGGAAGGGGATGATCAGGTTGAGGCCCGGCTCGAGCGTGCCGTGGAAGCGCCCGAGGCGCTCCACCACCCAGGCGCTTTGCTGCGGCACGATGCGCACGCCCTCGATGATGAAGGCCACGACCACGCCCAGAACCAGAACCCATGGCCAGTAGCTCGACAGCGCGGGAATTACCGCCGCAATGACGGCGAGCACGACCGCAAGACCAAGCTTCCATATCATGGAGGATCCCCCCGTGTGATGAGACGCCCCGCCTGCCTCAGGCGGGGCGGTTTTTCGCAACCTTGAGTGTATTGCCATCTGTGGCGAGAACGTACACGGTCGCACCGGGCTCCAAGGCCTCGGCGTCCTCCACGCGCGCATCCCAGCTGGCGCCGCGGTATCTGACGCGGGCCAGGCGAGCCCGTGCATCGATCCAGCTTTCGAACCTGGCCGGATTCCCGGCGTCGATCGGCGGCATCTGCTCGCTGCGGTTCTTCGCGCGGTAGACATGCACGCCGTAGCAGCCGACGGCGGCGACCAGCGCGGCTACGATGACCTGGACGGAGAAATCAACGCCGAGATATGCGGCCCCGGCGGCCCCGAATGCAGCGACCCCCAGCATCACCAGGTAGAACGTCCCGGTGAGGAGCTCCGCGATGACCAACACCAGACCGATCACCGCCCAGGCAAGCGCGTGGTCCATCTAAGTTTTCCCCTAGCGGCAGCGAGTGTAGCGCAAGCCGTGCTTAGAATAGTGAGGGCAGCAATTTCCATGTTGCGCACTAGACTCCCCAGGCCGCTTGAAGGCGTCACCGTCGTCGCGCTCGAGCAGGTCATCGCCGGCCCGTTCGCAACGCGTCAACTCGCCGAGCTCGGCGCACGAGTCATCAAGATCGAGCGTCCGGGCGGTGGCGATGCTGCGCGCGGCTACGACCGCACGGTCAAGGGCCTGTCGTCGCACTTCGTCTGGACCAACCGCTCCAAGGAAAGCCTTTCGCTGGACGCAAAGCATCCTGAAGCGAAACAAATCCTTTGCCGGCTGATCGAGCGCGCCGATGTCTTCGTGCAGAACCTGGCGCCCGGCGCCGCAGACCGCCTGGGCCTCGGCGCGGCCGACCTGCGCGCGAGGCAGCCACGGCTCGTGTGGTGCGGCATTTCGGGCTACGGCCCGTCGGGGCCGTACGCCGAAAAGAAGGCCTACGACCTGCTGGTGCAATGCGAGGCTGGCCTGCTCTCGGTCACCGGAACGCCCGAAGCGGCGTCAAAGGCGGGTATCCCGGTCGCCGACATCGCGGCCGGAATGTATGCTTTCTCGGCCATCCTCGCAGCGCTGCTGAGGCGCGAGCGGACCGGCGAAGGCGCGACCCTCGATATAACGATGTTCGAGGCGCTGGGCGAATGGATGGGTTTCCCGTCCTATTTCACCGCCTACGGCGGTGCGCCGCCGCCGCGCTGCGGCGCCTATCACGCCACCATCGTGCCGTATGGCCCCTTCCCGACCGGGGACGGCGGCACGGTCTTTCTCAGCGTCCAGAACGAGCGCGAATTCGCCCGCTTCTGCGAGGGGGTTCTGGGAAACAAATCACTGAAGGACGATGCCAGATTCTCATCCGGCCCCGCCCGCCTGCAATACCGGGACGCCCTGCACGCCGAGATCGCGCGCGCATTCGCGAAGATGGACCTCCAAGAAGTCATCGACAGGCTCGAAGCGGCCGATATCGCCAATGCGCGCCTGAACACGATGCAGGAGTTCTGGCGCCACCCGCAGCTCGCAGCGCGTGAGCGCTGGGCGCGCGTCGGCTCCCCCGCCGGCGAGCTCGATGCGCTGAAGCCGCCCTTCAACCTCGATGGCCTGGAGCCGCGAATGGACCCGATCCCGGCGGTCGGTGAGCACACCCGCGCCGTTCTTGGCGAACTTGGCTATACCGCCGCCGAGATCGACCGCCTGGCAGCCGACGGCGCGGTTTAAGGCTTCTTCGCGGCCTCGATTCCTATGGCGCGCGCCAGGTCGCGGTGCACGCGCGCGACGCGTTCGACCTCGCCCTTGGCGGGGAAGCGCTCGTAGAATCCCTCCTCCCGGAATTGGCGCGCCATTTCGGCCCAGGGGGCAAGGCGCTGCTCCCATCGGGCGACGCGGCCGGATTCCGGCTCGGCGTCCTCGCGCGCGAGGTCGGCGCACGCGCGTACCATCGCCTTGATCGTCACCGGCTTGGTGACCATGTAGTCTTCCTTGCCCCACACCGCGTCGCCGAAGACGGCGCGAGCCGCCTTGAAGAAGTCGCGGATGACGCCGTAGTAGCGGGGCACTTCCTTGGAGCTGCCGCCGGCCAGCTGGATCGAGCGCCAGCGGCCGCGCACCCAGCGGTGCAATTCGTTGAACAGCTCGGCCTGCAGCACCCATTTGTCGCGCTGGCTGCGTCCGCCCAGGCGGTTGATGCGGTAGCGCAGCGGGCTGTCGCCCTCGCTGTAGAGCTTCTCGACCAGGCGGGCGGCGAACTTGCGGTCGGGCGCTGCGAACGACACGTGTTCGTACAGATCGACCAGATGGCTCTTGTTGATGCGCGTGGGGGTCGAATTGATGATCACGAACATCTCGGTCGCGAAGTCCTCGCTGCGACCGTCGAAGACGATGCACGGCACGTTGATCGTCGCCGCATCGTCGGGTCGCTCGTGCAGGTAGAACTGCAGCGCCGCGAGGCGGTGCTGCCCGTCGATGATCAGGAACTTGGATGACGGCTCGTTCACGCTGCCGACGCCGCCATCGCCGCCGGGGCGGAAGGTGAGTCTCTCGGAGGTGAACAGCAATACCGTGCCGGGGATCGGCGGTTGCGTGATCGCGGTCTCGTAGAAGTTCTTGAGCTGGCGCACCTTGGCGCGTGACAGGGAGCGCTGGAAGGCCTGGTCGGTGCGCTCGATCCTGGCGATGAACTGGGCGATGTCATCGTCCTGCGCGATCGGCCCGGGCTCGATCTGCTCGCCTTCGCCGTAGAAGCGGCTGATGAAGCGCACCTTCGCCAGCAGGTCCTTGGCTCGGTAACTGACGAAATAAAAGACGCCGTCCTTTTGTCGGATCTGCGTCGCTTGCATGGGCGCTCCCCTCCATGGGCCCGGCCCGCCGGGCGGACATGACCGCGCGAATATACCCGAGGATCGCTTGGAGCGAAAAAAAGTCAGGCCGGGCAGGCCGGCAGCATCAGGGCCTGCAGCACCTCCGTGGTGCCGCGGTTTTGCACGAATCCGACCACTCCTGAGTTCGCGGGTACTGCCTTGGGCAGCAGCGGCAAGACGCGCTGCTCGAGCAACTGGGCACCCCGGGAGAAGGCGAACGGGCCCTCCCACTCCAGGACGACATAGTCGTGCGCCAGCGTGCGGCCGCGGTTCTCCCCGGCCGTTACCCGGTTGCTCAGCTTGTTCTCATAAGTCGCCAGGTAAAGCGCCGCATCGTCCTTTTGGCCGCGGTCAAGCAGTTCCGCACGCGCTTCGACTTCCAGGGCCTGGCGGCCCACGGAACGTATCTCCAGTGCAATCCGTGCCTTGGCGGCCTGCGCGTTGATTCTGGCCACCGCCTCGTCGAAGGCACCGCTTCCCCACCGCCTGAAATCCCGGCCCTGGAGCAGCACTTGGGGCGTGTAGACGAGCGCCGAGCGCTGCAGCTGCGTGAGCTTTCTTTGCCGTGCTGAAAACTCGCCTTTGGCGTACGGATCCTTCCAGCCGATGTAGTCCCAGTAATCGACATGCAGCGACAGCGGCACCACGCGTTGAGGCACATAGCCGCGAGCGCCGAGGCCGGAAAGCCAGCGGTCTGCGGGCGGGCAGCTGCTGCAGCCTTGGGACGTATAGAGCTCTACCAGGGCGACGGTCCGCTCCCCGCTCAGAGCGCTGCAGCGTTCCGCCCCGGCGGCGTCCGCCAGAAAGAGCGCCAGCACTGCTGCCGCGATACGCATGGGCCTTGGTCGAAACGGCGGCCTGCGGCTTACGGCCTGGCGACCCATAATGTGCTGTGCCGCATCAGTTTTTTTTCCTCGCCTCGCTAGCGTGGAATTTCGGCCTCGGCATGACCTGGCTTGCGGTACCGCTGTACGCCCATGCCGAAGGCTTGTCCAATGCCGAGATCGGTGCGCTGTTCGCCGCCCCGGTCCTGGCTCAAGTGCCCCTGAACCTCGCCGGCGGAGCCTACACCGACCGCATTGGCGGACGGCGCATCATGCTGGGTTCGTGCTGGGCGAGCGTCGTAGCCGGCGTCTGGCTCATGTTCGCCCACGGGTTCTGGATGCTGATCCTTGGCCAGCTCGCCCTGGTTCTGTCGCGGGCCGCGTTCTGGCCTGCGACCTGGGCGCTGGCGAGCGAGTTGCCGGGGGAGCGCGGCATCCAGCTGGGACGCCTCAACGCAGCGACCAACATAGGCCAGATCGCCGGCACTGCGCTGTGTGGATTTCTCCTCGCCGCAGTGGGATTCCAGCCCACTTTCCTCGCCTTGGCGGGCACTGGGCTGATGGCCTTTCTTGCCGGCCTGGGCACCAAGCCGGCCACGCGAAGGCCTGCCCTCGGGCACAATCTGCTGGTCGGCTACTGGCGGCTGCTCCATCAACGGATCATCCAGTATTCGATGCTTTGCGCCTACCTCTCGGCGCTGCCGTTTTCGCTTTCCATCTCGTTCTACCCCCTGCTGCTCGCAGACTTCGGCTACGGCGAGGGGGCGTCCGGCATCCTGCTCGCGCTGCGTGCTCTCGGCGCGATAGCCGCCGGGCTGATCGCTGCGCGGTTCGTACGCACGGGACCGGAGACCCTGTGGCCGGTGCTGTGCGGAGCCGGCGTGGCGGCTGCGGTCGGCCTGGTGCCGACGCTCGACCATGCCGTGCCCATCGGCTTCTGGCTGCTGCTCGTCGGCTTCGGTTCTGGCGCCATGACCTTGTACTTCCAGATCACCATCGCAGAGGCCAGCCGCCAGGAGCAGCGCGGGTCGGCGCTTGCGCTCGGCGGGCTGGGCTGGGGCATCTCGCACCTCAGCACCCCCCTGGTCATGGGTTTTCTGGCCGACCGCTACGGCATCGTGGCCGGCTTCTATGCCATCGGCGCCTTCGCGCTCGCTTGCACGCTGGTCATTGGGGTAGTGCGCGCCTGGGCCTTCAGGCGGCCTTGAACACCCCGGGTTTAAGGCAATGGCCGTGCTACCTTTGCTTGCGGCGCAATCGCTCCTCGCGCTCCAGGATGCCGCGCTCGATCGCTCTCAGAGCCTCGAGTTGCTGCCGTAACGCTTCTTCGCGCTTATCTCGGTCCTTATCGACGCGCTCGCGCTCGCGCGCCGCGCGCTCGAGCTCGCGGGTCAGGCGCTGGCGCTCGACGACTAGCGCAGAAACGAGCGCTGCAAAGCGTCCGAACCCCGGCGCGGCGGCATCGGCCAGTGGCTCGAACAGCTCTGCCGCGCGCGCATCGTCCCGCAACGGGGCAGGCAGAACAGCGAGCAGCGTCGCAAGCCGCAGGCGATCTACGGCGGTCGGAGCGCGCGTAAAGGCGTCTTGCGCGCGGGACAACGCGGCCTTTTGCTCGGCCGAAGGTGCCCGCGCAGCGGTCATGGCGTCTGCGATGATGGCGTCCGCCGTGCCCAACTGCTCGGCGCCCGGCTGCAGCAGTGCGCAACCGGTAAGAGCGATTGCGATAGCTATGATGAAAGCCTTCATGCCGCCACCGGCAACGCCCGCGCGGGTTTGCGCGGCAAAGTGACGCGGAAATGCCCGCCGCTCGCCTCGCTCACCACGCTGATCCGCCCGCCGTGCGCCTCGACGAACTCGCGCGCGATAGCGAGGCCCAGACCGGTGCCCTCGATGCGACCGCTCTCCTTCGCCCGGCCGCGGAAAAACGAGTCGAAGATCGATTCTCGCTCTTCCAGCGGCACCCCCGGGCCGGTGTCGATCACATCGACCATGGCCTCGCGCTCCGCCGCCCGTGTGAGCACTCTGATGGTGCCTCCGCTCGGGGTGAACTTCACTGCGTTACCAAGCAGGTTGTCGATGATCGAACGCAGCTTTTCCGGGTCGGCTTCCACGCTCACCTTGTCGAGGTCGAGCTCCAGCCGCTGCCCCTTGGCCTGCACCGCGAGCTGGTGCGGCCGCGCCACGTCCTGGACCAGCGCATCCAGCGCCACGGCCCGCCGTTGCAGCGACCCGGCCGAATGTAGAGCGCGCTGGTAGTCGAGCAGATCCTCGATCAGCCGCTGCAGCTTGACGCTGTTGTCGCGCATGATGGCGACAACTTGGCGCTGCGGCGGCGCCAACGGGCCGCCCACCTGGTCGTTCAGCAGCTCGGCGCCTTCGCGCAGCACGGTCAGCGGCGTCTTCAGCTCGTGCGACAGATGGCGCAGAAAGCGGTTTTTCTCCGCCTCCAGCTCGGCAAGCCGTCGCCGCAGCCAGTCGAGCCGCTCGCCGAGCGATTGCAGATCCTCCGGGCCGCGCACGGTGATCTCGCGCGAGAAATCCGCCCCGCCCAGTTGCCGGATCGACGCGTCGAGCGCCGCGATCGGGCGGGAGATGTAGCGCGTGAGGCCGAGCGCTATGGTGAGCGCGACGGCGGTGCTGAAGACGACGAGCAGGATGAGCCTGCGCTGCACCGCCTCGGCGTTCGATCGCAGCCGCACCACCTCGCGGTCGGCCACCAGGTAGCTGATGGCCAGGACCTCGTACGCGTTCTCGGCCAATTCGGCCGCGATGCCGCCGATCCTGCGTGGATCCTGGCGCGGGCGCGGCTGCGTGCCCAGGAGCTCGTAGAGCTGTTGCTCCAGCGCGACAGTCTTTTTGAGCGCGGCAAGCTGCTGCGCATCTAGCGGCAGAAGGAGCAACTCGTCGGCAATCTGCCTGAAACTGCGATGTACCGCGGCGTAGTCGGCGGCGAGAGCCGGGTCTTTTGCCACCGCCAACTGCTGCGCCAGGCGCTCGATCGAGCCGATGCGGTTCACGAGCGAGCGACTGGCGCGCGCTGCCTGCGACGCGCTGAACACCGCGGTGCGGCTCTGCTCGGCGAGCCGCTCGGTGTTCCAGGCCGAATAGGCGAGCGCACCCACGAGCGGCAGCGCGACCACCGTAAAACCGGTCAGCAACAGGCCAAGAAACGATCGCGGGTACGCCATGTCCTTATAATTTCAACAGAATTTCCATTGGCGCGAGGATCAATGTCACACAATGCAGAGCCCCGCATCTATCTCGTCGCCGCCGTGGCCGCAAATGGAATCATAGGCGCCAACGGCCGGCTACCTTGGCACTTCCCGGAGGACTTGAAGCACTTCAAGCAACTGACTCTGGGTCACCCGGTGATCATGGGGCGGCGCACCTGGGAATCGCTCGGACGGGCGCTCCCCGGACGCGAGAACATCGTAGTGACCGGCAGGCCCGGATACGAGGCGCCCGGGGCGGCAGTGGCTACCTCGCTGGAAGCGGCACTCGCCCTGTGCACCGGCGAACCGGTGGTCTTCGTAATCGGCGGTACCCGGCTGTTCGAGACCGCGCTGCCGATCGCTGATGGCTTGGTGATGACGGAGATCCACAGGGATTACCGGGGTGACACCTGGTTTCCGCGCTACGACCCTTCGCGCTGGCGCGAGGCACAGCGGGAGGCGCATACCGCAGCCGATGGCACGAAGTTCGACTTCGTGCGGTACGAGCGCGCCTAGCGCTTAGACTCGAATACCCGAACCTCAGGCAGCGGAAAGCCGTTGAAGTGGCTCGCATAGGCGGTCGTGTACGCGCCTGCGTTCTTGATGTACACGAAATCGCCTTCCTGCAGGTCCGACGGCAGCGGCTCGTCGCGCATGACGATGTCCACCGAGTCGCAGGTCGGCCCGCCGACGGTCCAGGGAATGTCGGGGCCGGAGCGCTCGGTGCGGATGCGGTACTTCAAGCCCTCGCTGCTCTCGATCACGCCGCCGAACAGGCCTGCGTCCCAGTGCATCCAGCGCTTGCCGGCGCGGGTGGCTGTGCCGAGCACGCGGCAGACGAAATAGCCGGCGTCGGAGACCAGGAAGCGGCCTGGCTCGGCGATCACCTGCACGTCCTCGGGGAAGGCCTTGAGGCACTCGTTCACCACCTCGCCGATGACCTCGACCGACGGGATCGGCTTGACGTGCCGGACCGGAAAGCCGCCGCCGATATTGAGCAGGCGCGGCTTCAGGCCCGCCTTGCTCATGACCTCGAAGAGCGCTCTCGCCTTTTCCAGGGCGACGCGCCAGTTCTCCGGGTTGCGGCACTGCGAACCGACGTGGAACGTTACACCGGCCAGGTCCGTGCCGAGCTTGGCGGCCAGGGCGACGATCTCGCGCGCGTCGGCGGCGCCGGCTCCGAATTTGCCGGACAGCGGCCAGTCGCTGCCGATGTTGGGAGCGGCGATCCGCAGGTACTGCTTGGCATCCGCCTTGGTCTCGTGGATGCGCCGCAGCTCGTCGGCGCTGTCGACGACGAACCATTCCACGCCCCTGGCGGCGGCGTAGGCGATCGACTCGCGCGACTTCACGGGGTTGGAAAAGAAGATCTCGCCCGGCGCCACGCCGAGACCCAGGAGAAGCTCGAGCTCGGCCGTCGACGCGATCTCAAAGCCCGCGCCCTCCTGCACCAGCACCTTGAGCACCCGGCGGTCCGGATTGGCCTTGACCGCGTAATGCGGCCGCACGCGGGGCATGGCGGCGCGAAAGCGCCTCACCTTGCCGCGCACGATGGCGGTGTCGATGATCAGGAACGGTCGGCTGTACCTCTGCTGTGCGGCCTGGCGGACGATCTCGAAGTCGAGGCTGACCTCGGGATGCGTGTCGAAGAGCTGTTCTTGCTGCGGCTGCTTGGGAAGTGCGTTTTGTCTGCTGCGTGCAAAGCTACTTGGGCGATCCCCCATCAAAGTTCTCCCGAAATGGACCTAGGTCTCAGGAATATCGCGGACGCAAACTTCATAGACCGGGCAGCAGTTCCTTTTGCTTGTCATGATGACCTCCTTCTTCTCGCCGAAGTTGAAGGAAAAACTCCGGCCGATTATAGGGACGACCCCTCTGGAGTCAAGGGCTCGGCCAAGATTTTTTCATTTTTTTTGCGTGGCACTGAAGCGTAGCCCGGCCGTTGTGTCCACGCAAGGGGTAGTGGCCCAGAAAAAGACAACCACTAGATACGGGGGAGCGTCACGCCCTTCTGGCCCTGGTACTTGCCGCCGCGGTC
>Ga0209378_1000753_pt1 | contig 23407 bp, 24 predicted proteins | sample GraSoiAngelo_156_FD_186170 | JGI IMG/M metagenome (GOLD analysis project Ga0209378, IMG submission 186170) | Grasslands soil microbial communities from the Angelo Coastal Reserve, California, USA - 14_1009_13_40cm (SPAdes) (version 2) | ecosystem: Environmental > Terrestrial > Soil > Grasslands ...
CCGTCGCGGAGGGTCTCGTCGTCCAGCTCGACGGCGCGGTAATCCGCGCGCGCCGCGCGGCCATCGCGATTCCAGTCGTAGATCAGCTTGTCGAGCTCGGTCGCCACGCGACGTATGGTGCCTCAGTGACCTCCTCGAAGAGATCCGGTCAGCGAATGACGGGTGCCGTGCGCGCGCCGGTGTAGCCGAGGAAAGCGATGTCCTCGAGCGCGAAGCCGGCGTGGCGCGACATGGTGAATGAATAGGTCGTGGCGACTCCGGCGAACGTGCCCTTTTGCAGACGGTCGCGCATCCGCACGGGATCGAACCCGCCTTCGGCCGCCGTCGCGAGCAACGAGAGGGCGTCATACGCCGTCGCGGCGAGGGATGTCGGCGGGCCCGCGCGATCGGTATACGAGCGCGCGAACACGGCGCGAGCCGGGTTCGCGCTCGCCGTCGCCGCGATCCAGCGCGAGCCGGGCCAGGTCGCCTGGGCCGCGGCCTCGCGCAGGTCGGCGAGGTCGCCTAGGTCGGAAAGATAGGAAAGGTAGAGCGAGGAACCCATGGTGGTCTGACGCGCCGCGTCGGTGTAGGTCTTCGGCGCACCCGCGAAGAAGACGATCGGCGTGACGAGCGGGATCGCGCGCAGGCGCGCGCCGACGTCCGATCCGGTCACTTTGATGATGTTCGCTGTCACGCCTCGGCGCGCGAGTTCCGCGACGAGCGCGGCGCGTTCGGGGATGGCCGTCACCGATTCGTCGCTGACGACCACCGTCGAGCTCAGGACGACCCGTCCTGCGGCGTGGTCGAGGGTTGCGCGCGCGAGCTGCGCCGGCGTCGGCGCGAGCGCGAACGCCCAACCTCCGGCTGTGGCGGGCTCCGCGATCGGGAGGGTGAAGAGGACCGGCACCTGCGCGAGCTGAACCGCGGCGGCGAATGCCTCGTCGTAATCGACGGGAACGCCGATGACGATGGCATCGGCGCGGTCCTCGACCGCCGCACGCCGAAGCTCGAGCACGGTCTTCGACGGACTGCCGGCCACATCGACGATCCTGAGACGCACACGTGGAGATCCGATGGTGTGCTGGTCGGCCCAGAGCTGCAGCGCATCGCGCTGCGGTGCGCCGCTCGGCGCGCGCGATCCCGAAAGGTCGAGGAGCGCGCTCACGTTGAGCGAGCCGGGATCGCGCGTCGGCGCGGGGGTGGGAGTCGAGGCAAGGTTCGCCGGCGTGCATGCGGAGATCGCCGTCACGACCGCGAATAGGAGCGTCCGCCGGTGCATGGGCTGCGGGGCTACGCGCGCGTTCCGTCCGGCAGCGGGTGGTCCGCCGAGTACACGTGTGTCGCCGCATCTTCGGGACGCGGGTCGGGCTCGCTCTCGGCCTGGGCGATAGCGCGTTCGATCTCGTCGGCTAAGGCGACGCGGATCTCTTCGAGCTCCTGTTCGGCCACGTCGGCCGACAGTAAGTACTCACGTGCGCGCTTGACCGGATCCCGCGCCCGCCACTCGTCGACCTCTTGCTTGGTCCGATACCGGCTGTCGTCGTCATCCGAGGTGTGCGGCTGATAGCGATAGCACTTGAGCTCGACGAGGCTGGGGCCGGCACCGGCGCGCGCGTGGTCCGCCGCGAGCTTCGTCTTCTCGTAGCTGTCAAGCACGTCCATGCCGTCCGCCACGTGACCGGGCATGGCGTAGGCCGCGGCCTTGTCGGCGATGTCCTTCACCGCGGTCTGCTTTTCATAGCGAGTCGAGATCGCGAGGAGGTTGTTCTCGATCACGAAGACCACTGGAAGCCTATGAACCGCAGCGAAGTTCGCGGCCTCGTGGAAGTCGCCGGGGCTCGTCGACCCATCGCCGCCGAAGACGAACACGATGTTGTCCGTCTCTTTCCGCAGCTTGAGCGCGAGAGCGAGACCCACCGCATGCGGGAACTCCGTCCCGACGAGGACGGAACGCGAGAGGACGCGGTTCTCGGGCGAGCTGAACATGTTGAGCATCGCCCGGCCGGCCGAGTTGGTGTCGGTCGCCTTCGCGAGCACGCTCCGGAACTCACCAAGCACGCTGAACCCGAGAACGAATGCCACGCCCATGTCGCGGTAATACGGGACGGTCCAGTCCTTCCCGCGGCGGATGCACCAGGCCGCGCCGACCTGTGCGGCCTCGTGCCCATCGGTCCCCGCGCCGAACGGCGTGCGGCCCATGCGGTTGAGTTGGAGGATCCGCTCGGAGACCAGCCGCGTCATCAGCATGTAGCGGTACATGCCTTTCACATCGTCGAGCGAGAGCCCGAGAGGCTCGTGACGCGTCGCGCTCCCCTTGCGCGTGGTGACCGCCATCAGGAGCTCATGCTACTTCCGCAGAAGCAGACCGCAGAGGCGTTAGCCGCGAGGACTACCGGTGTCGCGCCAGAAGAAGACCGCGAGGATCATGAGCCACGCGCCGAGGATCATGCGCAGCGGAAGATCCGGCGGCGCCATGGGGATCCCCGTGAACGCATACACGCCGACGAGCACGAAGCACACGACGGCGAGCGCCATCGTCGTCCATCCGAAGGTCCGCGGAAGCACGCCCGTCTCGGCCCACATCTTCCCGATGGTCCACCACCACACGCCTCGTACGAAGAGCGCCGCGGGTATCAGCGCACCGCTCGCGGCGGCTCCCAGACCGAGCGTGACGACGCTCGCGCCGGCGATCGTCCCAAGGACGGCGCCCGAGCGGCGCACCGGTTCGTGCCGCACGTGCAGCGACGCGATCACCGGAAGCAGCAGTCCGTACCCCAGCGCGCCGAGAGCGAAGTACCAGGAGGGATAGAAGCCGGGCGCAAACTCCGGGGCGGCGAGATGCGCGAGCCCCGCGACGAGCGACCAGACCGCGGCCTTTCGCAGGGCCTGCGGCTCGTGCGGGTCCTGATCAATCTCTGGCCTTCGGTCAGAAGACGCGCTCACGGCTGAACGTCTTGCTCGTCGCCGCTGAGCAGCTCCTCGCTCGGCCTGACTATGACTTGCGCTTCCCCTGCTCGTCGTATTCGTAGAAACCCTTGCCGCTCTTCGTTCCTAGTTGACCAGCGAGGAACATGCGGCGCAGAAGTGGCGGGGCTGCCATGCCCGGGTCCTTGAACTCCTCGAAGAACACGTTCGCCACGTGGTAGTTGATGTCCACGCCGGTGTAGTCGATGAGCTCGAACGGACCCATCGGGTAGCCGAGACCGAGCTTCACCGCCTGATCGATGTCCTCCTTGGTCGCGATGCCGAGCTCGAGCATGCGGATCGCGCCGAGAAGGTAGGGGACCATCAGCCGGTTCACGATGAACCCGGTGCTGTCCTTGCACACCACGCCCGTCTTGCCCAGACGCGTGACGAAATCGCGTAACGTCGTGATGGTCTCGTCGCTGGTCGTCAGCGACTTCACGATCTCGACGAGCTTCATGATCACCGGGGGGTTGAAAAAGTGGAGGCCAGCAAAACGGTCGGGCCGCTTCGTGGCGGCGGCCATCTCGACGATCGTCAGGCTCGAGGTGTTCGAGGCGAAGATCGTCGCCTGCGGGCAGACCGTGTCGAGCTCGCCGAAGACCTCTTTCTTCGGGCCCATCTCCTCGACCACCGCCTCGATGACGAGATCGCGGTCCTTGAAGTCGGCAAGCGCGGTCGTGCCGCGGATCCTGCCGCGTGCGGCCTTCGCATCCGCCTCGGAGACCCGCTGGCTCTTGACCAGCCGCGCGAGCGACCCCTCGACGCGCTGAAAACCCTTGTCCAGGAACGACTGTTCGACCTCGCGAACGAGCGTGTCCAACCCCGCCTGCGCGCAGACCTGCGCGATGCCGGAGCCCATCTGACCGAAGCCGACGACGCCGACACGCTGAATTGTCATGAGCAACCCTCCCCTGGGAAAAGCGCGCACAGCATATGGCGGCAGGCCGACCTAACATTTCGAACGTGCCTTCCCTCACGTCATCGGGCCGTGCCGTGCTGCGCGGACCGGGCGCGACCGAGGTCGCGCTCGTGGTCAACGGCGAGGCCGTGACCGTCCAGGTCGCGCCGCGTCGAACGCTCCTCGACACGCTCCGCGAGACGCTCGCGCTCACCGGCACGAAGAAGGTCTGTGACGAGGGGACGTGCGGCGCATGCACCGTGCTGGTGGACGGTCGCCCGATCTATTCCTGCATGACGCTGGCGATCACGTGCGAGGGAAAGCGCGTCGAGACGATCGAGGGTCTTACCAAGGATGGCGAGCTTCATCCGGTACAGCGCGCGTTCATCGATGCCGATGCGTTCCAGTGCGGCTTCTGCACGCCGGGCCAGATCATGTCGGTCGTCGCCTTGTTGCGCGAGACGCCCGCGCCCACGGAGGATGACGTGCGGCGCGCGGTGGCCGGGAACCTCTGTCGCTGCGGCGCATATCCGAACATCGTCTCCGCGGGCGTGAACGCCGGGAAGCGGAAGCGCTGATGCCGCGGGTCGTCAAGAGCCGCGAGGAGTTCGAGGGCGAGATCTACGAATCGCTCGTCCTCGTCGAGGGCAAGGACCTCCCGGTCCCGCCGACGGGGACGGAATTCGTCGAGATCGCGCACTCGCGCCGGCGCATTGACGGGGCGCAGCGTGTCACGGGCCGTGCCCGATATACACAGGACATCTACCTCCCCGGCATGCTCCATGTGCGGGTGTTGCGCAGCCCCTATCCGCGGGCCCGTGTGCGGCGGATCGACACCAAGAAAGCGGAAGCGCTTCCCGGCGTGCGCGGCGTTCTTCATCGCTTCAACGCGCCGAAGGCCGCCTTCCGCGGCGAGGAGACGATCTTCCGCGAGGAGGTTCGTTTCGTCGGGGACGAGGTCGCGGCGATCGCGGCTGACGACGAGCAGACGGCGGTCGACGCGCTCCGCCTCATTGAGGTCGACTACGAGCTCCTGCCGCACGTCGTCGATCTCGAGGAGGCCATCGGGGACATGGCGCCGCGCCTCGAGACGGATGGCAACGTCGCCGAAGCGGCAACGCATAAGCGCGGCGACGTCAAGCGTGGGCTTAGGGAGGCGGACTTCGTCGTTGACGCGACATACCGCACCTCGACGCAGCTACACAACTCGCTCGAGACGCACGGCGCGGTCGCGACCTGGGACGGCGAGCGGCTCACCGTGTATGAGTCCACCCAGCACGTCTTCGGCGTGCGGCAGGGACTCCGCGCCGCGCTGAAGCTGCCCTTCTCCAAGATCCGCGTGCTCTGCGACTACATGGGCGGCGGCTTCGGCTCGAAGGGCGGTGTTGGCAAGTACTCGATCATCGCGTCGCTCTTCACGATGCAACTCGGGCGCCCGGCCCGATGCGTCCTCACTCGCGACGAAGAAAATCTCGCGGCGGGAAACCGCTCGGCCACATTGCAGCAGCTCCGCGTCGGGGGGAAGGGCGGGCGCATCACGGCGCTCGAACACACCTCGTGGGCCAACGTGGGTCAGGGCAAGTGGGTCGCGAACCCGACCGGTCCGACCAACACGCTCTACGACATCGCGAACCTGTCGTCGAAGTCGTACAAGGTCGTCACCAATGCCGGCTCGCTCTCCGCGTTCCGCGCGCCGGGCTATGTCGAGGGGACGTTCGCGCTGGAGTCGGCGATCGACGAGCTCGCCGACAAGATGGGCGTCGATCCGCTGGTGCTTCGGCGGAAGCATGCCGCGTCGCCGAAGGACCCGATGGTCGGAAAGCGCTATTCCGATAAGCACCTCATCGAGTGCTATCGCATCGGCGCGGCGGAAATAGGCTGGCAACGCCGTCGTTCGGGGGGCATCCGCGGTTCGGCCCCACACCGTCGTCGCGGGATCGGGATGGCCACCCAGATCTGGGGCGGAGGCGGCGGCCCGCCCGCGTACGCGACGGTGCACTTGAATCCCGATGGGACGGTCGTGCTCACGACGGGGACGCAGGACATCGGCACGGGTACACGCACCGTCCTCGCGCAGATCTGCGCGGATGAGCTCGGCGTGGAGCTCGACGACGTGCAGGTCCGGCTCGGTGACACCGACAACCCCTACGGCCCGATCTCCGCGGGATCGCTCACGCTCGCCTCGGTCGGGCCCGCGGTGCGCATCGCGGCAAGTGACGCGCGCGAGCAGCTTCTTGGCGCCGCCGCCGGGGTTCTCGAAACGCCGAAGGCCGAACTGCGCCTGGAGGCTGGCGTCGTGGTGACCAAGGGCGCGCGAACTCCGCTCTCGGAGATCCTCACGAAGGTCGACAACAACACCGTGATCGGAAAGGGAGGCCGCCATCCGAATGACCCCGACCTTTCTCTCCGAACGTTTGGAGCCCATTTCGCTGAGGTCGAGGTCGACATGCGCACCGGCGAGATCACGGTCGAGCACGTCGTCGCGGTCCACGACATCGGCCGCATCGTCAATCCGACGACCGCGCGGTCGCAGGTCGAGGGCGGTGTGCTCCAGGCGCTCGGCTTCGCGCTCAGCGAAGAGCGCTTCGTCGACCGAGCGACGGGCCGGGTCATGAACGGCAACCTCGAAAACTACAAGGTGCCGACGGTCAAGGACGTGCCCGCGAAGATCACCGTGAAGTTCGTCGACCGCCCGGATCGCCGCGCGAACAATCTCGGCATCAAGGGCCTCGGCGAGCCGCCGATCATCCCGACCGCCGCCGCGATCGCGAACGCGGTCGCGAACGCGACCGGCGCGCGCGTTCGGCATGCGCCGCTCACCCGGGGGCGCGTGCTCGAGGCGCTGGCGATCGCGGGAGCGAAGTCTTGAGTTGAACGCTTTTTCCTACGCCCGCCCGCGCGCGCTCGCCGACGCGTTACGGCTCCTGCGGAGCGGTGCCGCGGCGCTCGCCGGCGGGACGGACCTGGTCGGCCTCATGAAGGACGGTCTCACGCGGCCGTCGACGCTTGTCGACCTCACCGGTATCGACGGGCTGCGCGGCTGGTCGCACCCGAAGGGGCGCGGTCTGCGCATCGGCGCGCTCACGCCGCTCGTCGAGCTCGAGACGGATCAGACGCTCGCCAAGACGATGCCGATCCTCGGCGAGGCGCTCCGCGACGCCGCAACCGTGCAGCTCCGCACGATGGGCACGGTCGGCGGAAACCTGTTGCAGCGCAATCGGTGCTGGTACTTCCGCGACGAAGGCACGCCGTGCTGGCTCAAGGGTGGGACCCGCTGCTTCGCCGTCGATGGTGAGAACCGCTATCACGCGATCATCGGCGCCCAAGAGTGCGTGATGGTCTCGCCGTCGGACCTTGTGCCTGCGCTCATCGCGTATGACGCTGAGATCGCCCTCACCAGCTCGCGCGGTCAGCGGAACATGAAACTGATCGATCTCTTCGTGGCACCGCGCGGGCGCGAACGGCGCGAACACTCGCTTCGGCCAGGGGAGCTGATCACTGAAGTCCGCGTGCCCGAGGCAGCCCTCGCGCGGCGCGGCACCTATTTGAAAACGATGGACCGGAAGGCCTGGAGCTTCGCGCTCGTCTCCATCGCCGCAGCGGCGAAGATGGAGCGGGGCGTGGCGCGCGACGTGCGTCTCGTCATGGGCGGCGTCGCGCCGGTGCCGTGGCGCGTGCTCGCCGCGGAGAAGGGGCTCGAGGGAAGCGCGCTCGATGACGCGGCCTGCGCCGACGCCGCCGACCGCCTTCTCTCCGGCGCGACGCCGCTGCGCGACAACGGCTACAAGGTGACGCTCGCTCGGGAGCTGGTACGGCGCGCGCTCCGTTCGCTGGTCGCGTAGCTCTCAGAGTCCTCGCGGGCTCTAGCGCACCACCGCGAAGAGTCGCCACTCGCCCGGCACACCCTTGAGCTGGGCGAAACCGCGTTCCCGAAACTGAAGTCCCGAACCGGCGACGAGGTCCCTGACGGTCCCAGAGACCAGTACCTCCCCGGGGCGAGCCTCGCTCGCGATGCGAGCGCCGATGTGCACGGCGATTCCGCCCACTTTGCCTTCCAGCAGCTCGCACTCGCCGGTGTGAACTCCGGCACGGATCTCGAGTCCGAGCTCGGTGACGGCGTCGCTCAGCACTGAAGCGCAGCGGATCGCTCGCGCGGGCCCATCGAAGCTCGCAAAAAAGCCGTCCCCCGCGGTGTCCAGCTCACGGCCGCGGAAACGCGCGAGATGCCTGCGGACCAACGCATGGTGCTTCTGGATCAGTTCACGCCAGTGCCGGTCGCCTAGCTCCGCTGACTTCGCCGTCGAGCCGACGATATCGGTGAACAGTACGGTCGTCAGCACTCGCTCCGGCTCCGGTTCGTTCCAACCGCCCCGCTTCCAGACGCCGGTCAGAAACTGCTCGATCTCGCGGGCGATCGCCTCGCTGTCTCCGACAAAGGGGAGGTGGTCGATGCCCGGAAGCTCGACGAAGACGGCATCGGGAATGTGCTCTGCCGCATAGCGCGCGTTTTGGACGCTGCAGTTGCGGTCGCCGCTACGGTGCAGGACAAGCGTCGGCGCCTGAATGGAGGGCAAGACCGGTCGCGCATCCGTCTCCATTGCCATCTTCGTCAGGACGACGGCCGCCGAGGGACTCGCACCGAGTCGCAATCGCGTCGCGTACCAGCGTCGGAAGTCCTCGTCGTCGGCCATTGATGGCGCGTCTTCGCGAAGGAGTTGATCGCAGTAGTCAGGCGTGCCCCAGCGCCGCTCGAGCTCCGCGAGGTCTCGCAACGATTCGCGGACCGACCCGCGCTCGGCGGTCGCGCCGGACGTGGCGATATAGGGGAGCCATTCCGAGGCCAGAAACGACCCGTACAGGATGAGGGCAGGCGTTCGCGCCGGATAGGTGGCCGCGAAGAGAGCGGCCATCGCTGCACCCTCTGAGTAGCCGAGGACCGCCGCCCGCTCCGAACCGGTCGCGTCCATGATCGCGCGCACATCGTCAATCCGAGTCTCGAGATCCGGCACGCCGGCGACGCGATCGGAGAGGCCGGTGCCGCGCTTGTCGAAGATGACGAGTCGGCAGAACGACGCTAGGCGGCGGTAGAAGCGTTCGAGCGAGGGCTCTTCCCATCCGAATTCGACATTCGACACGAATCCCGGCGCGAATATGAGGTCGAAAGGCCCATCCCCGATGACCTGATAAGCGATGTTGACGTCGCCACTTTTGGCATACCGCGTCTGCGGCCGCTCCACGGTGACAGTGTGCAACGACGGCGCTAGCCCAATAGGATCGCTTCGCCCATCCGACCGAGTGCAGCTGGAGGATCAAGCCATTCACGTTCCGCAGCGATCCGCCGACGCTCTCTTGCCTCGTGTCGCCAGCCGCGACCTCGTCGAGGCCATCGAATCCACGCTCTTCGTCTTGCCCGCCGTCACTGGTCTGAGCCAAGACCTTGGCATCCCGGGCCTGCGCGGGCGGATCACGAAGCTGTCGCATCCCCTCGCGAACCTCTGCGGCGACGCTCGGTTCTCGGAACGCGAGGCCGACGCGCTGATCGAGAAGGTCCGCCAGCGCTACAAGGGTCTGGCCTTCGGATGGATCACCGGTCCGTCGACACGGCCGGCCGATCTTCCGCGCCGGCTCGAGGCCGCCGGATTCGAACACGCTGACAGCATCGCTGGCATGGCCCTGACGGATCTGGCCCAGCGGATCGACGTCAATCCCCGCGTCCGCGTCCGCGAGGCGAATTGGGATGAGGCGATCAACCAGAGCGAGATGATGGCGCGCGCGTACGGTCTTCCGACCGAGGTCAACCGTCTGCTCAACGAGCTGATCGCCGCGTCGCTCGATCGGATAAAGACACGCGGCTACTTCGCCTACGTGGACGGCGACGCGCCCGCAGCGTGGGGGTTCCTCGTGTACCTCCCGGATTCCCCTACGGTCCTGCTCGGCGGCGCGGCTACGCTCGAAGAGCACCGCGGGAAAGGCCTGTACACGGCGCTCGTCGCGCGACGGCTCGCCGATGCACGGGCGGACGGCCGCACCGCGGCGATCATCCAGGCCGACCGGAGGACCTCGGCACCGATCGCCGCGAAGCTCGGGTTCCAGGAGCTGTGCGGCCTCGAATTCTTCGCCTCGTCCGGCGAGTAGCGATGCCGGCGGTCCGCATCGGCGCGCCCTTTCGGATCCGGCCTATGCCGACTACCAGCGGCGGACGAAGCGCCGCCTCGCGGTGGTCCTGCTCGATCTGATCTAAGGCGCGAGCGAGCGCTGAAAATCCTCGAGCTCGTACGGCTCGTCGGCGAGATCGCGGTCGAACTCCATAGGGAAGGACGAGCCGGCGATGAGCGGGCCGAAGTGTGCCGCGATCGGCGGCGGGAGCTCGGCCGCGTCGCGGAAGTTCGTCGGAATGTCGGCGAAGTACTCGACGATGTTCGCGTGATCGCCCTGCCGGAGGAACGAGCCGGTCACCCACTTGTGATAGCGCGAGTGATCGCGCGCCATCAGCTTACTTTCCGCGATCACGCGTCGCAGACGGGCGAAGCCGCGGTCTTCGTCGGCGCGGTAACGAGGATGGTTCCAGCACACGAAGTGGAACAGCTCATGGCAGGCCGAGAGCCGTACCTGACGCAGGCCTTCGTAGGTCTCCACGCCGGCAGCGAGCCAGATCTCATCGCGATCGGGCCAATAGCCCCCTCCGCTGCGTGCGTCGTACCTATAGAAAGGACAGCGCTGCCCGAGCGCGCGGACCTCCTCCGGGAAGCCCTCGAGCGCGCGGTCGATCAGGACCGCTCCGGGCGTCACATAGAGATAGGTGCGCGACTGCCAGAGCCGCTCGCGAAGACCGGCGAGATCGTGCGGCCGTAACGTCCGCTCGGCGAAAGCCAGGACGACGTGGCCCATCGCGTTCGGGACCGCTGCGCGGCGCAGCTCCGTGTGCGGTGCGGTCACCGCGGCGACGTTAGCCCAGACGAGAAGAAAGCAGCGCGCGCTCCGCGGGGTTCTCCGTGAGCTCGAGCGCGCGCTGGTCTGCCGCGCGAGCCTCGTCGGCGCGACCGAGCGCACGCAGGAGCTCCGCCCGGGTCGCGTGATAGAGGTGGTATCGGTCGAGATCCTCGCCGAGCGCGAAGAGCTCGATGTATGCCTGCTCCGCGCCGCGGACGTGCCAGAGCGCGATCGCTCGGTTCAGCCGCACGACCGGCGAGTCATTGATCGCAAGCAGCGCGTCGTACGAGCGCAGGATGTCCGGCCAGCGGGTGGCCTCCCAGGTCTTCGCATCCGCATGCGCGCCCGCGATGAGGGCCTGCAGCTGGTACGCGCCGGGACGCTGCATCATCAGGAAGCGACCGACGATGGAGAAGGTCTCGTCGATCAGCCGGCGATCCCACCTCGAGCGGTTCTGATCCTGTAACAGGATCATCCGGCCACTCGCGTCGAACCGCGCGTCGGCTCGAGCGAGATTGAAGCGCATGAGCGCAAGCAACCCAAGCACCTCGGCTTCGTCGGGCATGAGGCCGGCGAGCAGCGACGTGAGCCATTCCGCTTCTTTCGCGAGGTCGCGGTCGCTGGCGCCGCGCTGTCCGGTGGCGAGATACCCCTCGTTGAACATGAGGTAGAGCACGGCGAGCACTTCGTCGATCCGGTCGGGCAGCTCCTCTCGGTCCGGAACGCGGAACGGGATCCTCGCGTCCACGATCTTGCGCTTCGCCCGAACCAGGCGCTGCGCGATCGTCGACTCGGTCGCGAGGTAGGCGCGCGCGATCTCCGCGGTGGTCAGACCCGCGACCGAGCGCAGCGTGAGCGCGACCTGTGCCTCGCGCGCGAGCGCAGGATGGCAGCAGGTGAAGATGAGCTCGAGACGCTCGTCGGGAAGGACCGCGCTCGGCAGGCTCATCGGCGGCTCCTCCAGCTCGGCGATCTTCTCCTGGTAGCGCTTCTCGCGCCGCAGACGGTCGATGCCCTTGCGACGCGCCGTCGTCATGAGCCATGCCCCAGGGTTGTGGGGGATGCCTTCGCGTGGCCAGTGTTCGAGCGCGGACACGAGTGCGTCTTGCACGCACTCCTCAGCGAGATCGAAGTTGCCGAGGCTCTTCACGAGGGCCGCGGTGAGCCGGCCGGCCTCCTCGTGGAAGACCGCGGCCACCGCGTCGCCCGTGATCTCGGTGTTCAGTGCACGACTATCGGGCGCACCTCGACGTTGCCGCCCGGCCAGCTCTTGGCGATCGCGATCGCAGCGTCGAGGTCTGGGACCTCGATCATCCCGAAGCCGCCGACATGCTCCTTCGACTCTATGAAGGGACCTTCGGTGACCCTCATCGTCCCGTTGACGCGACGGACGGTCGTGGCCGTTTGCATGGGCTGAAGCTCACCGCCACCCTTCAGGATCCCCTTCTGCGAGAGATCCTCCCACCAGGTGCCGATCGCGGCGTACGCGGGCGCCTTCACTTCCTTTGGCTGGTCTTTCCAACCCTGTTCTTCGAGGAACAAGAGAACGTACTGCGCCATCTCTATCTCTCACTCTCTTCGACGATCCGTCGGATCTCTATCCCATGGCCGGGCCACGTCTTCGCGAGCGCGACCGCGGCTTCCTTGTTCGGCAGCTCGAAGATCGAAAAGCCGCCTACGGACTCTTTGGCCTCGATGAACGGTCCGTCCAGGACGGTCGTCTTGCCGGTCGTCTTGCGGATCGTCGTCGCCGTCCGCGTCGGCTGCAGCTCGGCGCCGCCGTCCGTGATCTTGTCGCCGTTGGTCTCGAACCACTTGAAGATGTCGGCGTACACCTTCTGCTGCTCCGGCGTGGGTGCTCCCTGATAGTCCACGCCGTCGTCGAGGAATAGGAATGCGTATTTCGCCATTCGGGTCTCCCCTCTTCTTGTTCAGCTCTTACCGGTACGACGAACGGCATGTGCCCGCCTAGACAGTTCTAGCGCTCCGCGCGCCGGCGGCCAGCCGCCCTTGGGGACCAGCGCCTCGCCGAGCTCGAGCGCCAGCAGGCGGCGCTTCGCGGGGAGCCCGCCGGCGTAGCCGCCCAGGCTTCCGTCGCTCGCCACGACACGGTGGCACGGGACGACGATCGGGATCGGGTTGGAGCCGATCGCCCCGCCCGCGGCGCGCGAGGCCTGCTCGTTCCCGGCTCGGCGCGCGACCTGCCGGTACGTGGTGAGCTCGCCGTACGGGACGAGCGCGGTGGCCGCGAGCACCCGCCGCTGGAACGGCGTGAGGGGCGTGAGGTCGACGTCCAGATCGAACGAGCGACGGCGGTGGGCGAAATACTGGTCGAGCTCGGTCAGCACGCGGTCGCAGCTCCGCCGGTCGGGAAGGACGGCCGGACCATATGTCCGCGAGATGCGCGCCAAGTCGCGGGGATCGGGCTTCGCGCCGTAGTGGATCGCGAGCACGCCGCGCGGCCCGACCGCGATCCAGAGGGGCCCGAGCGGCGAGTCCATCACGTCATAACCGACGGTGACGAGCCCTTCTCGCTTCGCGCGCGTGATCAGATGCTCGCGGGCCTCGTCGACGAGTGGTTCGATGGCGTTCATCGCACGGCCTCCTTCACTTTCTTCATCGCCTCCGCAACGCGCGAACGCGCCGCCTCTTCAGTGCACCCGAGTGTGTCCGCGACTTCCGCGTACGAGCGACCCTCGACCTTGCGCAGTACGAACGCGGCGCGCTGCCCGGTCGGAAGGGCCCGGACCGCGTTCCTGAGGTCGATGAGCGTGACGCCGTCGCGCTCCGGTGCGGCCAGGCGCAGATCCGCGAGCGCGACCGCGCGACGCGATCGCCGCGCCCGGTCGATCGCCTTGTTCGTCGCGATCCGGTAGAGCCATGCCCGCTCGTTGCCGGAGCGTGGCGGGGGCCACCCGCGAAACGCCGCGAGAAACGTTTCCTGGTAGAGATCGTCGGCGTCCGCCCGGCTTCCGGTGAGGCGCAGCGAGTAGGCGAAGATCTCGCGCTCGTGGCGCTCCAAAAGCTCGCCGAACGTCACCGTTCCGATCTCACGACGATAGAACGGGCGCGATGGCCCGAACGTGAGACGACCTAGACGCGAAGGTCGAAGATGATCTCTCCATCTACGATCTGGCCGGTCCGCGCGAATCCGAGCTTCTCGTGCACGCGGAGCGAGGCCACGTTGTCGGGGGTCGTGCTCGACACGAAGCAGCGGATGCCGTGGACCGCCGTGGCCCAGTCCATCAGGGCGCGCGCCGTTTCCGTCGCGTAGCCCCTTCGGCGGTGGGGCGGGAACACCGTCCATCCGAGCTCGACCGCGCCCGCCGCCTCGATGTCGTTGACGCCCGGTGGTCCGTGAAAGTTGACGAAACCCACCATCACGCGGCTCGAGCGGAGGACCATCGCGCGCAGAAGCCAGGGGAGGCGTGCTGGGTCTTTGCCGATCTGCTCTCGCCGGAAACGCACGAGTTCGAGCGCTCGCCCCGGAAAACTCGGCGGAACGCGATAGCGCGTGAGCTGCTCGATTTTCTCGCGGTCGCCCTCGATGATCGCGTCGAGCAGCGTTACGGGCATGAGCACGAGATCGAGCCGCTTGCTCCGCACAACGTCAGGAGCGGTGGTAGCGATCGCGGTGGCTAATTCCGTCGGCTGATGGTCCGCTCGAAGAGCTCGTCGGAGAGACGGAGCGGTTTCCCCGAGCCGCCGTAGCGCTCCAGCGAGAGCTCGGCGAGCACAGAGAGCGCGATCTCCGCGGGCGTGCGTCCGCCGAGATCGAGTCCGATCGGGGCGTGGACTGCGCGGATGCGCTCTTCGCTCACGCCTTCATCGCGGAGCATCTGGGCGATGAGGATCGTCTTCCGCTTGCTGCCGAGGAGACCCACGTAGCGGGCTTCCGTCTTCACCGCGGCGCGAAGGCAGTGCGAGTCGAGCTTGTGGCCCCGCGTGCAGATGACGACGAAGCTGTTCCATCCGATCGGCATCGTCTCGAGGGCCTTGACCATATCCATGTTCACGACCTCGCTCGCGCCTGGGAAACGCTCTCGGGTCGCGAATTCGGCACGGTCGTCGATGACCGTCACTTCGTACTCGAGCTGCGCTCCGAGCTTCGCGATCGCCAGGCCGACGTGACCGCCGCCGACCAGGACCAGGCGCGGCTTCGCCATGACCGGCTCGACGAGCAGCTCTGTCTCATCGTCGAGCGCGACGATTCGGGCCGTGCCCTGTTTGAGCGCATCTCTCGCCGCAGCGCGAGCGCGGGCGTCCAGCGCCGCATCGCCGAGCGTCCCTCCGCCCTTGGCGTCGGTCTCAACGAAGAGCTTTCCCGCGGCGACCACGTCCTTCCCGCGCTTGCGCATGAGCGTGGCGACCGCGACCGGCTTGCCCCCGGCTGACGCCGCGAGGACGTCCCCGAGCAGGTCCCGTCCCGCGAAGCGCAGGACGCGCTCGCCTGGCTCGATCGAGATCCACATCGTTCCGCCGCACACCAGACCGGTGTCCCACGCGAGCTCCTCGGTGAGCTCGTATTCGCGCAGCGACGACTCGTTCGTCTCGATGACTCGCTTCGCCTCGACGAAGGCGTCTCCCTCGACGCACCCGCCACCGAGCGTGCCGACGAGCCGGCCGAGATCGTCGACCAGAAGCTTCGCGCCCACCACCTGAGGGGTGCTCCCGACCGTGCGCACGACTGTCGCGACCGCGAAGCGGCGTCCCTCACGTTCGAGCTCGGCCATCCGAGCGAAGATCTCCCGCACGGTCCCAGTATCCGCCTTACGTAGAAGCGCATAGGGAACTGGACGGGCGCCGTGAACGGACGCCCCTCAGAGCGCGAAGCGGCCGGCCGCCTCCGCGGCGCCGAGAAGCAGAATGGCTTTCTCGGCCCGCGTGACCACATCGGTATTGACCCCCTGCTTTGCGGCGATGACCGTCCTCACGAATCGGGCGATCGCGTCCTTGTCCTCGTCCGACAGGCAGCTTGCGGGAATGGCAAGGATCGCGGCCTCCCAGTCGGGAAGGAATTTCGTTTCGCCTGCGTACCAGCGTGGATCGGCGACGTGCCGCAACGAGACCTCGAGCGCGTTCGAGAGCCGCTCGACGAGCTCGATGCCGGGATCAGCGATCTCGCCCGCCTCGAGCCGGCTGATATAGCCCTTGTCGACTCCGGCAAGGTCGGCCAGAGCCTGCTGGGTCAGCTTGCGGTGCCTTCGAAACCGCCGTACCCGGTCGCCGACGCCCTCGTCCATCATCCTGACCGCCGCACAGACTGCCACTCGGCGCGTCTTCCGACCAGGACCTGGCCGCCCTCCCAACCGCCGGTTGACCAAGCCACAACTCTGTTGTCTGCTTGCGTGCACACGCGCCCAGCGGCCCCCTTTTGCCCCGCCTGCTACTCTGGGCGCGCTTTCCGACCAGGAGCAAGGGGGTGAACCTATGGGGGAAGCGGGAGGACAAACTCCGTCTCAAGCTGACCAGAAATCGTTTGCCGAGCGCGCGAAGCAGACAGTTACCAGACGTGACTTCCTCATCGGAGCAGGCGCCGGCGCAGCAACAGCCGTCGTAGTCCTCGGCGGTGCAGCCGTCGCCACGAAGGCGGTTTCCCCATCTACCACGACGACGACGACCACCGCGGTCGGTCAAGGTCCACTGCCCGCGACGATGCGCCGCGTCGCGCTCAACATCGACGGCGTCGGTCGCGATCTGGTCGTGGACAACCGCGAAAGTCTCTGGGAGACCATGAACTTCCAGCTTGGTCTCTCCAACTCGAACCTCGGGTGCGATCGAGCGCAGTGCGGCGCGTGCGCGGTGCTCGTTGACGGTAAGGCTGTGAACAGCTGCACCGTCCTGAGCTCGCGGCTCGGCCGCGGACAGAAGATCACCACCGTCGCCGGTCTCGCGACCGGACCCGGCGTCGCAGGTCTCCACCCGGTGCAGCGAGCGTTCTGGCTCGACGGCGGCTTCCAATGTGGCATCTGCACGCGCGGCTTCATCATGTCGAGCGTCGCGCTCCTCACTGCGATCCCGAAGCCGACCGATGTGCAGATCGCCGAAGGCCTCGCCGGAAACATCTGCCGGTGTGGCGCCTACAAGAAGGTCTTCACCTCCGTCCAGACCGCCGCCGCCGAGTTGCGCGGCGAGAAGGTCACGCACCTGGCGACTCCGGTCACCATTGCTGTGGCCGCGCCGGCAGCGGCACCTGCGGCGACAGGCACGGCGAAGGAGTTCACGTTCGCCACGCCGTTCGCGACGATCGAGGACTTCGACACGTTCGTGGAGCCGCTCAAGAAGCGCGATGGCATCGTCAACATCAGCGGCAGCGAGCGCACCATCACCGTCACGTGGGATCCAGGCAAGCTCAATGAGCAGCAGGTCCGCGATCTCCTCGCGAGCCTGGGCCACGCGGTCCGGTAGGGAGGGAGATAAGAGATGGCTCACCTAGAAGCGGTCCGTGTCGCGCAAGATGCGGCGTACGCCGCGAGCCTGAGCGACGCCGACTGGCAGCAGCTCGCACAGGACCCTACCTGGCAGGAGCTCGTCGCCGAGCAGTCGGAAATGGTGTCCTCCGTCATCGCGGTCCATGGACACAAGCTGCCCGGCGCGGCTCGCGCAGCCGAGAGCGGAACGCAGCAGGCCGCGATTCCCGCGGCGCTCAAGGTCGTCGGGACCGACGTCGCGCGGGTCCAGGGGATCGGGGTCGTCACCAACCTCGGCCAGTACACCGAAAATTTGCGGATGCCCGGCATGCTGTTCATGCGCACGCTGCGCAGCAAATACCCGCACGCGAAGATCACCTCGCTCGACACGTCCAAGGCCGAAAAGCTCGCGGGCGTGCAGAAGATCCTTCATCGCGGGAACCTGCCGGCCGAGTACAAGGACGTCTTCCTCGGATCGGCCCAGCCGACGCGCTTCCTCTTCAACGAGGAAGTGTTCGAGGTGGGATCCCCGATTGCCGTCGTCGCGGCCGACAGCGAGCACATCGCCGACGAGGCCCTCCGCCTCATCGATGTGCAGTACCAGGTGCTTCCCGCGGTCCTCGACATGATCGAGGGCATGAAGTCCTCGACGGCCAAGCAGTTCGAGACCAAGGAGGTCGGCACGATCATCGCGACGACCCCGCCGCTCGTCCGCGGCGACCCGAACAAGACGACGGCCGATGTGACGGTCGACGTGCTGGCGAAGAAGTCCACCGAGCAGCACGTCGCACTCGAACTGACGAACTCCCTCGCCTGGTGGGACAACGACAAGCTGAACATGCACTACACCGCGCAGCACGCGCACGGCACGCGCTCGGGCCTCGCGCAGGCCCTCAAGATCCCGCAGAACAAGGTGCGCGTGGTGCAGCAGGGGTACATGGGCTCCGGCTACGGCTACCGAAGTGGCATCGACCTCTCCGAGGTCCACGCCGCGATCCTGTCGAAGCTCACCGGACGCCCGATCAAGAACAACTACACGCGGTACGAGGACTTCGTGACCCGCACCCACCGCCCGCAGTTCCAGGACGAGATGAAGATGGGCGTCAACCGGGACGGGACCATCCAGTTCGGCCAGTTCAAGGTCATCGCCAACGTCGGCGCGCAGCGCGCCGGCGCGGCCAACGGCTCATGGATCAACATGCAGGACCATTACAAGATCCCGAACTTGCGGCTCGAGGCGGTCGACGTGATGACCAACAGCTACAAGTCCGGCCCGTACCGCTGCGTGAGCCACCCAAACGGCACCTTCGCCCTCGAAATCACGATGGAGAAGGCGGCGTACGCGATCGGCATGGACCCCGTCGAGTTCCGACTGAAGAACCTGAACGAGGTCGGAAACCCCGACACCAAGAAGCCCTTCAGCAACCCCGGTAGCCGCGACGTCATCGTGGCGGCACGGGACGGGATCGGCTGGAAGGACAAGTGGCACGCGCCCAAGGCGAAGCAGGTACGCCCCGGCGTCTTCCACGGTATCGGCTTGGCGGCCCACACCTGCAGCCACGGCGCCGGCGGAAACCCGTCGACGGGGCAGATCATCATCAACAACGACGGCAGCGTGCAGGCCGTCTCCGCCTCCAACGACGTGGGCGGCGGCCAGCGCACCGAGATGATCATGATCGCCGCCGAGTCGCTCGGCGTTCCGCTCAGCACGATGACCATCACGGCCTACGTCGACACGGACAACACGACCGACACCGGCACCACCGCAGGCAGCCAGCAGACCAACAACGGCGGGCGCGGTATGTACGAGGCCGGGCAGGACGCGCGCAAGCAGGTGCTCGACTGGGCCGCTCGCAAGTTCATCGATGACGCGAAGAAGAAGAACCAGACTCTCGATATCACTGCCGCGGACGTCGACCTGGTGGACGGCGTGGTGTTCCTGAAGAGCACCCCCTCCACAAAGTCGAGCCTGGCGGACGTCGTCCAGTTCAAGGGCGGGCCGATCCACGGCAAGTCCGAGTACATCCAGGACACCATCTGGGAGCGTCTCGCCTGGGCGGCGCACGCCGCCGAGGTCGAGGTCGACACTGTCACCGGCTCCGTGAAGATCACCAAGTACGTGGCGGCTCACGACCTCGGGAAAGCGATCAACCCGTTCGCCGCCAAGCAGCAGATCGAAGGTGGCGTCGTCATGGCCACCGGAGCCGTTCTCACCGAGGAGCTGCTGGTCGACAAGGCCACCGGGCTGCCTCTCAACCCGAACCTGCTCGACTACAAGCCGCTCAGCATCAAGGACGCGCCGCTGGCGGACGTGATCATCGTCGAGAAGCCGAAGGCTTATGGGGTCTTCGGCGCCCACGGCCTCGGCGAGCCGCCGATGGCACCGCCGGCGCCGGCGATCGTCAACGCCGTCTACAACGCGGTGGGCGTGTGGGTGACCGAGATGCCGCTCACGCGTGACAAGCTGCTCGCCGCGATCAAGGCCGGTTAGGAGGGAGGAAGAAATGAGGGCATTCGAGCTCTACGACGCGACGACCGTCGAGGGTGCGGTCGAGCTACTCCGCAAGAACTCCGACCGGGCGGTCAAGGTGGTGGGAGGCGGGAGCGATCTCATCGGCGGGATGATGAAGGACTGGGTCCACGGCAAGGGATTGCCGTTCCCCGACGTTCTCATCGACCTGACCACCATCAAGGACCTGACCAGCATCTCGGTTGGAGACACCACCAGCATCGGCGCGGCGGTGACTCTGAGCGACGTCACCGATAGCAAAGGTCTCCAGGACAAGTTCCCGCTGCTCGTCGCGGCCGCGCAGAGCGTGGCCTCGCCGCTCATCCGTAACTTCGGAACCCTTGGAGGAAACGTCAACCAGCGTCCGCGCTGCTGGTTCTTCCGCGGTGAAGACTTCAACTGCTACAAGAAGGGTGGCGACTTCTGCTACGCCGTAACGGGTGACAACCGCTACCACGCCATCATCGGCGGCGAGCTCTGCTACATCGTTCACCCGTCGGACACCGCCACCGCGCTCCTCGCCCTCAACGCCAAGGCGAAGATCGCGGGCGTCGGCGGGAGCCGTGACGTCGCGTTCGACAGCTACTTCATCGGTCCCCGCGAGGACGTGCTCCGCGAGAACGTGCTCAAGAAAGACGAGTTCATGACCCACGTCGAGATCCCGAACCCGGCGTCGGGCACGAAGATGGCCTGGAACAAGCTGAAGGATCGCCAGGTCTACGACTTCGCGCTCACCTCGGTCGCGGTGGCCTTCACGATGGACGGCAACAACTGGAAGGACGGCCGCATCACCCTCGGCGGCGTCTCGCCGGTGCCATACCGGGCCAAGGTCGTCGAGGACGCCCTCAAGGGCAAGGACATCAAGGGCAACATCAAGCAAGCCGCGGCTCAGATCCGCACCGTTGCCCGCCCGATGAGCCTCAACGCGTACAAGGTGGACGTCGCTGCGGGTTTGATCGAGCGGACGGTGCTCGACGCGCTCGGGAACTGATCCGGCGCTCGCGAGGGGCGCGAGGGGCGGCAGCCGTGGGGCTGCCGCCTCTTTCTTTTGCGTATTACGGCTGGCGGGACTGCTCCACCACGAACTTGAGGCCCCGGAGCGCCCACTGATGGGACGCGGGATTCGCCGCGAGGTACCCGCCGTCGGAATGCACCCACGGTCCGCCCTCCGCGTCGGTGATCTGCGCGCCGGCCTGCGCCAGGATCACGCAAGCCGCCGCGACGTCCCAAGGCTTCGCATCGAGTGTCCAGTAGGCATGGAGCCGGCCTGCCGCCACATAACACATACCGAGCGCGGGGGAGCCCATTACGTTCTGCGCCAGCACCTCTTTGGAAAAGAGATTGAAAACGCGCAAGGCTTCCTCGCGGCGGGGTCCGCTGTGCGGAAAGTCGGTCGCGACCCAGGCCTGCTCCCAGAACTCGGGTCCCAGGGCGGTGTTCAAAACGGTGATCGGGCGGTTGTTCAGCGTCGCGGGCTCGCCGAACCTCGCCGCGAACGTCTCGTCCCGCGTGGGGTCGTAGACCACTCCTACACGCAGCTGCCCCTCGACCCGTAGCGCGATCGAGACCGCGAAGAAGGGAATCCCCTGAACGAAGTTCAGGCTTCCACAGATCGGATCAACGATCCAGAGGCGCTCCGCACCGACCGGCAGCGGGTCATCCTCGGGTCCTTCTTCGACGAGAATGGCATCACCGGCACACTCGTTCTGTAGCATCGACACGATGGCGTCCTGCACTTCGAGCGAGGCTCCGGAGACGACGTCGCGATGGCCTTTCCATTGCAGGTAGCCCGGGTTTCCCGTTCGTGCGAGCGCCAGCCTTCCGGCGCGGAACGCGGCCCTCGTGGCGATATCCAGCGACTGTCCGTCATCCATCGGGTCGCCCTCGTGGTCTCACTGGTGGCCGACGCTAATCAGGCGTGGTAGAGCGGTCAAACTTGAGCACATCGCGTGACCCCGGAGCCCGGCTCGTGCGGACGGTGGTGTGCGCATATTCAGAGGAGCTCCCGACGGCGTGGCTGCAAGTGTTCCGGCGCTTCGAGCGCGCACTCGCCAAGGCTCGCCTGGGCGTGCGCGTTCGCCTTCTCCCGCTTGACGACCTGCCGGACACCTTCGAGGTGCTCGTCGTCTCGCCCGAGCTGCGCGAGCGCGCGGAGGCGCTGCGGACAGGCGCTCGCATCGTGAGCGCGACACGCGAGCTCGCGGCGGCGGCCGCAGACGACCTCGTTCGGGATCTCCGGAGCGGCCGGTCGATCTACGCGGACGAGACCAAACCGAACGATCCCAAGGTGGTCACCCTCCGGGGTACGGAGGAGCTGTGACGCAGGATCGCCTCCTCGAGCGCCTCCGGCGGCTGGAACAGCAGATCCGCGCGTTCAAGGAGCTGCACGCCAACGAGCTGCAGATCATCCTCGACGAGCTGAGCGACATCGCGGGCGAGGTCACTTCGACGCAGGAGCCGACAGTGCAACAGCCCGACAGCGCTTCCGACCCTGCCGCCGCTTCCCCGAAGCGCGCGAAGTGGCTTGCCGAAGAGGAGCGCAAGCAGCGGCCGATGTCGCGCCGCGAGCTTCTTCGCGGCCGCGACGAGGAGTCTTAGGGCTTCGCTTTCGCCCGCGAGCGCCGCCGTGCGCGGACGATCGATTCCACCCCGACCACTGCGAAGGCGAGTAGACCGGCGGCGAGGACGTACGGCTCCGGTGTGTCCGGAAGGCGGAAGCCTTTGTCGACCGCCTTGCTCTCGGCGGAGCTCAGGTCGGGGCTGATCCGCTCGGGCTTTGCGGCGAGGGCCGCTTTCCCCGCGGCGTCCAGCGTGACCGAGTAGATCTCGAAGTTCCCGCTGCGTGGTGACGCGAAGAGGAGTTGGCGGACGTCGTTGCTGAGCCCGAAGGGGCCCTGCGCCTGAATCTGGCCAGCGACGGCGGTGCGCGCGTCGATCGTATTCGCGGCGTTCGGGTCGACCATCCAGAGGTCGGTCCAGCTCTGATCGATGGTCACGTGCTCCGAGACATACACGAGGCGGCCGTCCGGCAGATAGACCGGGAAGTGGCTCCGCTCATCGATGGGCGTGATGGGTGCGGACGCGCTCCCGTTCGTCGCGGCGAGCAGCAGCACCCGCGCCTGATCGCCATCGGCCACGGCGATGCGGCTGCCGTCGGGGGACCACGCCACCGCATGGCAGGCGAACGTGCATTGGTTGTTGCCCTCACTGGCGAGGTCTCTCGTCAGGCGGGTCTGGTTCCCGCCTTCGGAGGCTACGGTCCAGACGTCCATGCTCGCGTCTTGATAGACGTAGAAGCCGAGGTGCTTCCCGTCGGGGCTCCAGCTCGGGAAGCTCGCGATGGCGCCGAGCTTGGTAACCTGCGTACGGCGCTTGGACGAGACTTCGATCGTCCAGATCTCACGCTTCGCCGTATCGCCGGAGTCCACCGCGAGGTACTTGCCATCGGGACTCCACGCCGGATGGCGGTCGTCAGAGTCGCCGTTCGTGAGCTGGCTGACATTGCCGCCGTCCGAGTCCATCACGTAGATGTGGTACGGCCCCTCACGGTTGCTCTGGAACGCGATGCGCTTCCCGTCGGGGCTCCACGCCGGCCGAAGGTTCGAGGCCGTGGTGTTCGTCAGCTGCCGGATCGGTGACGCGGCCTCGCTCACATACGCGGTGACTAGTGCCAGGAACGCCGCGAGGTACAGGGCCCGGAGCACGACGAGC
>Ga0209378_1000754_pt1 | contig 23405 bp, 25 predicted proteins | sample GraSoiAngelo_156_FD_186170 | JGI IMG/M metagenome (GOLD analysis project Ga0209378, IMG submission 186170) | Grasslands soil microbial communities from the Angelo Coastal Reserve, California, USA - 14_1009_13_40cm (SPAdes) (version 2) | ecosystem: Environmental > Terrestrial > Soil > Grasslands ...
CTGTAGATATTGAGCGACTCCCTTCTTGAAATTCTCTGAGCCAATATACGCCTCGATCATGCGCAGAATGCTTGCGCCTTTCCCGTAACTTATCTCATCGAATAGTTCCTCTATCTCTTCAGGGTCATGGACCTTCGCCATGATGGGATGGGTCTTGGTCAGAGCGTCGCGGCCCATCGCGCCTGATGTGGATGTTCGGACGAAGTCTTGCCAGACCTTCCATTCTGGATAGGCTTGGTTGGTGGATTTGAAGTCCATGAAGGTGGCGAAGCTCTCGTTCAGCCATAGGTCGTCCCACCATTTCATCGTAACCAGATCTCCGAACCACATGTGAGCAATCTCATGGGCGATGACATGAGCCACCGATTTCCTCGCCCGGATGCTCGTATCCTTGTCTACATGTAGGAGAATTTCTCGGTAGGTTATGGCTCCCCAGTTCTCCATGGCACCGTACGCAAATTCTGGGACGGCTACGTTGTGGAGTTTGGGTAGCTGGAAGGGGATGCCGAAGTATGACTCGTAATAGTCTAAGACTTTCCGGGTGGCGTCGAATGAGAATTCTGTATTGATCTTACTAGTCGGCCGATCCGCGTAGGCTGCGTAAAGTTCTGTCCCGCCATGCCGGCCCTTCTCCTGGATGAACTTTCCAACTCCCAAGTAGAGGAGGTAGGTGGACATTTTCGGCGTCTTCTTGAACGTGACAGTCTTCTTGTCCCCCTGCCTTGTCTCGGATTCGATCGGCATGTTCGAGATGACGGAGAGGTTAGCGTCGGTTCTTACTCTAACCTTGAACACTGCCTTGAACGCAGGATGGTCCACGCAAGGGAGGACCTTGCGAGCTTGAACTGCTTCGAGGTGAGTAGTAAGAATGTAGCCTTCCCCGTAGGACGCCTTGTAGAACCCGGTGAAGTTGTCGGAGACTTTGCTACTAAATTCTATTTCTAACGGTCCCGAGAACTTGCCGGTCTGAATCTCTAGCACCTTCCCGGAATGTTTGAACGGGACCCTGTTGCCCGCAGACTCTACACTGCTAATCTGCTGGCCCACCGCGTCGAGGGAAACACTTCCGATGGATTCTAGATTCACTGTTACTTTGCCGCTATATTTGAGACCGGCAAAATCAACATCGAGGAATAGGTCATATTCTCGGACCTCTAGAACGTTCTTCTCGGGCTGAGTTGTGGCCAGCTGCAAGTGTACCGCATTTCGACTGCGATTAACATGTACTTAAGAAAGAATCATTGGGGGACGTTCCGGACAATGCTCGTATTTTGGGGACCGACCATTCGTTAGAGATGGACGGACCCGTGAATCCAACAGTCGGACAAAGGTTATCATTCTCAAACCATTTCGGCCAACGCTGGATGATCAAATTCAAGTGCAAGGATTTCCTCTTGAAGGAGTGCGAGTTCGAGGCGAAAGGCGCCCATTCAGGTAGACGAAATGATGAAGCTGGTCGAGGTTAAGGCAGGAGATGAGCATAGAACACTCAGGCTCTCGGCGGAGACGATTGAAAAGATTCGTACCTCCTTGGAGAAACAGACGCGCCCCTAGAAACCCGTCTCTTGCACTTGTATCCTCGTCATGTGCCTGATCCGCTAAGCGCCACTATTTTTTGGGTCCGACGCCTCATGAATAAGCCGACCGACCCCACCACCAGGATAGCCCCGGCAATTGCTGCGCCGATGGCATAAGGCGTGTAGTCAGTTGATGGCGTAGTTATGGGCGAGGAGGGCGGTTGGACATCTGAACCAGTTACGTTTACCAATTCGTTCATGAACGAATGGAAGGCGCACTGGATCGGATAGGAACCGTGCTGGTAAAAGATGTAAGAGAAGTTCTGTGTTGGATTCAAGGGTCCGCTGTTGACAAGGGGTGTCCCTCCTTGTGTTGTGTTTGTGTTCGGTGCTGATGTCACTGTGTGTTGTGTTTTCCCCGTGCTCGCATATGTCCAGATTACTTCTGTTCCTGTAGTGATGTTGATTTGTAGTGGTTGGTAGGCATTGTCGACTATGGTCGCGGGGAACGTGGGAACACTGGCACGAACTGGCGTTGGTGTAATCTGAATCAGTGGAAAGATTGTGAGGCCTGCAAGAGTCAGTGCGAGAGCCATTCTAGAAAGTGAGTGTTGAGAAAAATGGGGCAGGGTGCCCAGTTGGGGCGACCCCTATGGCTTTGGTTTCGGCTTGAAAGCAACGTACGCCACGAGTATGACGGCTATGATAGATACTATCAAGGCTCCGAGACTATAGTACATCGCATTACTTGCGTTGCTCTGTGCATTGTTAGCGGTTGATTGAAGCGGATCAGAGACGTTGACCGTGGTCGTCGCGTTGATTCCCGGACTGAATTTTTGATGCTTGTCGTTCACGAGATCCAGGCGGATCGTGTGTGTGCCAGGCGTCAGAGTCAAGGGTATGCCGTTGGTGCTTGTCCAGATTGTGATGTACGCATTGTCGACCCATACGTGGATGTGGCCCTCGCTGTGCAGTGTTGAACCGGTACCTAGTGTTGTATTGACGTCAGTGTACATCCCTGGCTGAACCAGGGTGAAGTTGAAGACTGCAAAGGATACGATGAAGGACGAGTTGACGTTTTGGTTAGCGTTTAGAGAACCCCCTGGAGATAGGATCGCGATCGAGCATTTTTGTGCACATGGGGCTGCAGCTCCGTAGACACGGGGAGTGGTGGACGGAATCGCTATCAAGAACATGGCGACGACTAGTGCTGTTATTGCCAATCGTTTGCGGCTTACCATTTTTTCTCTCGGCGCTACTTCGATTTTCTAGAGTTCATTAGTCTTATTCAGGTAGTAGGAATGTCCCGAGCTTCGGGAGAATCCGGCGTCATCGCTGAAGCTTGCGTGTCCACTCTACGAGGCTTGAGAGAACATCTCGCAGGGTCTGGAGAGTCTCCTCGTCTGTCAACTGTAGATTTTCATTGAATTTGTCTTTGGCATTCGCGACCAAGAGCAGAGGCCTATTGATCGGGTACATGTTTAGGTCGATCATGATCTGTCGAAGGTGAAGCTGGGCTCTCGCTCCTCCTCGCAGCGACGTTGAGGCGCTGATGATTGCAGCAGGTTTGCCGCTCCACGAAGCGTCTCTCGGCGGCCTGTTGCCCCATTCGATAGCGTTCTTGAGAACCGCTGTGATGGAATAGTTGTGCTCGGGGGTAGCGAACAGAATTGCATCCGCACCCCGAATCTTCTTCTTGAGTTCCTTGACGTCCTGGGGCATCTCTTGCTCAAGATCTTGATTGTACAAGGGTAATCTTGAGACATCGACTATCTCAAGAGTTGCGTCCAGTGGGAGAAGCTGCTTTGCTGCTCCGAGCAGAGCACTGTTGTACGATCTTTTCCGCCCGCTGCCGGATATTCCGAGAATCGCGATTTTCGATGGCTCTCCCACCTTTCACTCCGCCCTGTTAGCCTCGAACAAGTTATCTGGTTCTATACAACCTCTATGAAATGACCTACCAAGCTCGATCACCGGTCAACAAATACATGCAAGAAGAGTATCAGCGGTAAGACCTAATCATGGCAGATCGGAACGAACTCTTCGAGAACTTGAAGGGCTGGATATTGCAACTTCCAGGCGTGACCCAAGCGGCTCACCGCTTCGGAGGAACAGAATTCCAAGTTGGAGGTCTCGAATTCATGCACCACCACGGACCGTCTTTTCTCGATATTCGCCTCTCAAAGAGCGACCAGGCGACAGTACTGAAGAGCGGGAGGGCTCTCCCCCACAGATTTGCTCCTCAGGCCGGATGGGTAAGCTTCAGGATCGAGAAGCCGGAAGATCTTGAAGCTGCCAAGAGACTCATCCGGCTCGCATATGAAAACGCAAGGACCAGCATGAAAGCCCACAGTGCTAGAAGAAGCCAAATGAAACTTAGCTAAGATCCCTATCAAAGTGTGAGTCGGAATTTGAAGTCGGTGCGGGGTGGGGCTGAAACAGAGATTAGAATGTTCAGCACTTGACACTCTGCGAAGAACGCTACTTCCACTTCGTCGAAGCTCTACAACTCTTCCCCGGAGCCTGGATGGAGACTAGTATCAGCTTTTTGGGAAAGGGCTATGCTGGACGGTGTTCGCCGAGCCATGTTCTCCTCGAACTTGCCGACATTTCCATAGTATCGCGACACTAGATCAGCCGAGGCTAGATTCGTGTAGAGCTCCGCCACAGGATTCTCGATTAGTCGTACAATCTGTGCCGCGACTTCCTCCGCTGACTGGACGATCATCGGGCTGACTTGACTGCCTGCTCTTGGTACTTGGGGTGTGTTGGCAACTCTGTAAAAATCTGTCTCGACCATTCCAGGCATGACCAGCGAGACGTGAATTCCCGGATACTTGCCCTTGAGGTCCATGCGCGCGTTCGCAGTGAGTACGTTGACCCCGCTCTTTGCTGCACTGTAGATCGACCGGTGGCTCACGAGTGGCACTCTTCCGAGAAGGGAAGAGACGTTAATCAAATGTCCTCGGCCGCGTTCTTGAAAGTGAGGAATAATAGCCTGCATCCCGTAGAGAACCGATTTAAGAACAACAGAAGTTATATCGTCGACGTCCTGGTCTGTCAGGTCCAGCACAGACCTTGTGATCCCTCGGCCAGCGTTGTTTACCCAGACATCCACATGCCCGTACTCTTTGAGTTCTTGGCTCCGAAGATGTCCAACGTCGGCTCTACGCGTGACATCTGTTGGCACGACCAAAGCTCTGGTCCCTCCTTGTTTCGCAACCTCCTTCAGTTCCTTCTCGCGTCTTGCTGCGAGTACGAGTTGATGACCCTTGGACCCGAGATGCTTGGCTAAGGCCGCTCCTATTCCGCTGCTGGCACCAGTAATCACAGTGACTTCATTCGTCATGATAGAACTCCCGAAAGAGTCATGAAGCACATGAAATGTTGGAATCTGAGATCCCATTCTGGCTCCCGAAGGAGTTGCGAAAAGAGAGGTTGATTACCCCCATCAGAGCGGCGTGTTCCCTATGTCAGGGGAGTATCAAGGCAAGGAGTCTGGCCAGAACTGGGAAGGATCAACAGCCCAGTCCGCACAATCAGAATCAGGAAAGATCCAGCCTAAGCAGCTCCTCATTCTACTCGTCCTGAGCCTCTCTCTCGCGATCATCGTCATTGACGCTACGATAGTAATCGTTGCTCTACCTCAGATCCAACAGGACTTCAAGATCACTCTAAAGGACCTGGAATGGATTACTTCCCTCTACGCTCTCATCTTCGGCTCCTTCCTGCTTTCTTGGGGGAAACTGAGCGACGAGTTCGGCAGAAAACTGATCTTCATGGCCGGAATATCCACGTTCATCGTCGGCTCGATTATCGACGGATTCTCACTCAATCTGTCCCAAATGCTCATTGGCCGGGTGATCCAAGGATTTGGGGCAGCGATGGCTTCTCCCTCCACTCTCTCGATCCTGACAACGACGTTCACTGGCAAATCGCGAAACGTAGCCTTCGGCATCTGGGGAGCAACTGCGGGGGCGGCTGCGGTTCTGGGTCCAGTCTTAGGCGGGTACTTTACCACATACATTTCTTGGCGATGGGCTTTCTTCATCAATATTCCAATAGGGATCGCCGCCTTGGTCGGAGCTGCATTCGTTATCAGGGAGACCCGATTCAAGGATCCAAAATACACGACTGACTATCCCGGGCTGATTCTCATCACCATTGGACTAGCGAGTGTACTATTCGGCCTTATCGAGGCCCAAACTTATGGTTGGCTGGTCCCTAACCAAGACTTCTCTGTCGGAGGTTTCAAATGGGCGACCTCAAACCCGATATCACTTCCGCTAGTTTCGATAATAACTGGAATCATACTACTAGGAATATTCGCCTTCTACGAAATTCGCCGTGCTAGGAAGGGAGGAGTGCCTCTCTTCGATTTCAGCCTGCTCCGGTACAAGGGCTTCCGGTATGGGCTGTTCACCGTGACTATCGTTGCTATGGGCGAGTTTGGAGCAGTATTCATCATCTCAATATTCCTGCAAACGGTCAAGGGATTGTCCGCGATTAGCGCAGGTCTCACATTCCTACCGATGGCTATCTCAGTGTTCATATTCGCCCCCATCGCCGGCGTTCTAGCTACTCGCTTCGGACCCAAGTGGATTATCACAACGGGCATGGTTCTGGAAGCTGCTGCGCTCTTCAGTATGTCTCAGATCATCAGCATCTCCAACCCCGTCTACTACCTCTATCCCGTCCTTGTCGTCTATGGCGCTGGCGTTGGGCTGGCTATCAGCCAGGTTACAAGCACTGTCTTGATGAGCATACCATGGCAGAAAGCTGGCGTAGGATCTGGGGCCAACAATACGGTTAGACAGATTGGATCGGCCTTTGGAATCGCTGTAATTGGCGCGATACTAGTCGCTCAGGTATCTACCGTTGGACAGGCGAGCCTCGCTGCCAGTACAGTCAACTTTGGTGCGATGGAATCCGTGTTGAAAGCAGCTCTCATATCAGGCCTGTCAGGAGGAATCGACAAATCGTTCATCCTGAGCTTCGGTTCGAATTGGCCCGCTGCGCAGACAATCATCTTTGACGCGCTTACCCAGGGAACCCGCTGGGCCGCCTTCACAGCCGGCATCTTTGTCTCGCTGGGAGCCTTGAGCTCTCTCCTGATTCCCGACCCAAGGCCGAAACAGGTAAGAGTCGCTCCAAAAGTAATCGTTCGGGAACCTCAAGCAATCGGGAGAAGACTAGGAGTAATTGTGATCAGCCAATTCCTCGCCATACTGGGTCTGTCTGCAGCTCTTTCGTCAGAGTACCAATCGAACCTGTTCATGCGCGACTGGTTCACTAGCTACGCATGGCCCCTGGGCTATCTTCTAGGAAACTATCTCGGCTCGATGCTGATCGGGATCGTTGGAACAATCCTGATCCTTTGGAGATTAGTCGTCCGTTAGAGCTTGCGAGTCCTGGCCTAAGGAGACTCTGTGCTCAAAGCTTCCTTCCATGTAGACCCGCAGTAACGACAGTCATGATACCTGAACAACCTGAGGGACTCAGACTGTGGATAGATGCACGGGCCTAGTTCTCCACAGATTGGACAGATATGATCCGTCTCGGATTTGCCTCCGTCGGATTAGTTAGAAGCGGCTATCGTCCCATGCTTAGGGCGCGTTCGATGTGTTGCTTGTAGACGGAAGCCGGATACGCTCCTACGATACTATCTTCAATTTTGCCATTCTCGAACAGCATTATGGTCGGGATGCTCATTATTTCATATCTGGACGCTACTTCCTGGTTGGCGTCGACGTCGACCTTGACGAACTTGACTTTGCCGGCGAATTCGTTCGATAGAGCTTCTATCGTCGGAGCTATCGCGTGGCATGGTCCGCACCAATCCGCGTAGAAATCTACGAGGACAGGTACATTGGATTTGAGAACTTCCGTATCGAACTCACTGTTGCTAAGGCGGATTACTTTGCCGTTAGTAGTTTCTTTGGTCATCATGACTAGAACCCCGGCGGACAGGATATAAACATATTGATGAACATCTATATCATCATTCGGAACGCTTGGGGTTGAAGATATCTAAGAGATTGAATAGACGCATATCGAAACGTTAATAGTTTCGCCAAACCTAGGTGATCTGTGATGAAGCTAGCTACCGAGGATTTCGATCGTATCAGCAAGGCTCTAGCGGACCCGCAGCGCCGCGCAATACTTCAGAAGCTGGCAATGACAGGAAAGCTGAACTGCTCAGATGTCGGTGCTTTTTTCGACGTCTCGCAACCCACGGTCTCTCATCATCTGAAGGAACTTGCCACGGCTCACGTCGTCGAGAAAGAGAAGCAAGGCCAGTTCTGCTTCTATCACGTCAACAATGAGGTCCTCTCTGCATACGTCTCTGAACTCCAGCGTCGACTGGGCCTGAACGCGGTTCTAGCAGCACCGCACGCACGCTGAGAAGAACATATAGACGTTCATCAATGCGTTTATATATTCAGAGCTACCCAATAGTAGCATGACTCAACATTCGGAACCGAGATCATTGCAAGTGGTAGTTGCGAAGGAATTTCCCAAAAATTATCGCTCGTTCATCCACCGCGGGAAAAAGAACCGGAATCAGCGGTCGAACCTTGAGAAGATATACTCTGAAGAAGTTGAGGTCGCCCGCCGACATCCTCACCCTGCCGACAAAACGGGATTCAGCTGACAGTTCAGGATAAAACTACGAGATCAACATCTTCGGGTAATCCACGCGGGTTAGAAATCGTTTTGTCTCCGTATATTCTGATCCGTTTTCGGCGATAGAAGGGAGACTTTGAAGTGGTGTAAGCGATGGTAGAGATAGGAAGCCCGGCACCTAGATTCCGACTCCAGACTAGCGCTGGCGAATACATTAGCCTCGATGATTTCCACGGAAACAAGAACGTCGTGGTCTACTTCTATCCGAAAGACTTCACGAAAGGATGCACAGCGGAAGCCTGCGAGTTTCGAGACTCATACGAGGAATTCAAGAACCTCGGCGCAGAGGTCATCGGAATAAGCAACGATAACCTAAAGTCTCATGAGGCCTTCGCCTCGGAACACAAACTACCCTTCATACTCCTCAGCGACCCGGACGGATCGGTCAGAAAATCCTACGGTGTCAAGAAGACCTTCGGACTAGTTCCAGGAAGAGTTAGCTTTGTAATTGACAAGAACGGGATCGTCAGGCACGTTTTCTCATCCCAATCGAGAGCAACAGCACATGTGAGCGAAGCATTGGCCGTCCTGAAATCCTTGACATAATCGCAGCAGTATCCTTCTAGCAAGGCGTTTTGACTAGGGAAGGCTCAATTCTACGGCCGCGTCAAATCCCCTGTAATACTTTTTGACATCCGCTACTCCATGCTTTTTCCTGAACTTGTCCGCCACAGCTGCAACCCTCTTTGAATCGTTAATCGGCTTCGCGGAGAGTTCGAGCGATACATTGCCCGATGATATCCCGATTCGTTTCGATTTCAAGACATTCTTGTACCATTGATTCTTCGAACCCCTGACGGGCATTAGAAAGAGGGTCTTTCCTTCTCGGACGAACCATACCGGTGTCGAGAATTCTCGTCCTGATTTTCTTCCAGTGACCGTGATCTGTAGTTCTACGGAAGAGTCGAGAGCTTTCTGTATGTCTGAGCTGTCCATGGAGGCCCGTTTCTCCGGGTCTGATTTAGAATTTGTTCGCAGGAATTATCATCTCTACACCGTCTTCATCGAGAAATGATAATTGCAACACCCTCATATCGTATCCAATCACTATGAATTGAGGGGGTTGGGTCCCTAAGGTCTATAGGCTAGTGCCATTCCTATCCTAGTGCACGCTGATAGGAGGTGTACTAGGCCGATGAGTCGTAGTTCGTATGGCAGTCCTCGGACGATGCATAAAGTAGTCTGTTCTGACTGTGGCAAGGAGACGGAAGTCCCCTTCCAGCCCACAGAGGGAAGACCAGTCTACTGTAGGGACTGTTATCAAAAGCATCGCAGGTACTAGGAATCCCTAAACTAGGGGCCTAGTCCACCCCCTTTCTTTTTTCCGTTATCGACGTTCTGGCTAAGCCTTGAGCTTGGCCAGGCATAATTTTTTTCTGAGCCGTGCCTACATCTTAAATCCCCAACATTCCTGAAATCGTTGGCCGATCGAAAGTGGCGGACCCTATTTTACTAGCCAACAATCTCTGGGTCATCATTTGTGGACTACTCGTCTTTACCATGACGATTTCTGTCGGATTCTTGGAGATTGGAGAGCTTGGATCTGATTTAGAGATTAGTCTCCTCAAGACGATGCTCATCACAGGGTCAGCTCTCTTCTTCATGGCCCTAGTCGGATTCAACACCGCCTTTGCACCGACAATCAACGGTGTGATCGGCAATCCGTTCTACACTGGACTGTTTCTAGGAGGCTCATCCACAAACGTCAGCGGCCTTCTCACCGGCGCATGGTGGTCCCAGCAGAGTACAGGGCTTACAATTGGGACCTACTTCCTTTTCGAAACAGCGTTTGCTTCAGTCACACTCGCCCTCGTCGGAGTAATCGTTTTACGAAAAATGAAAATGCAGGCCTTCTTCGCCTACTCCATCGTCTATTTCATCATCATTTGGAACCTTCCCGCGGCGTGGATATGGAATCCAACGGGCTGGCTGGCCCAGATGGGTATGGCGGATTTCGCAGGAGGACTCGTAGTTCATGGAGCCGCTGGAGCAGCCGGCCTAGGAATTATTCTTCAGATCTGGCGAGAGGAAAAAAAGAGAGGACTCCGAACCAGCCCTCAGGTCCCAGTCAAACTCAACCTTCCCTGGCTGACGTTGTCAATACTTCTTCTCTGGGCGGGATGGTTCGGCTTCAACCCTGGAAGCGTCCTCGCGTTCAACAATGAAGCGATGGTCGTTGTAGTAACGACCTTCCTGGCCGCAGCTTCTGCTTTCCTCTCTGTAATGTTCTTTAGATATCAGATGACGAAGGAGATGCCGAGTCTGATCTATGCTGCGAACGGGGTCTTGATGGGCCTCATCGTAATCACGCCACTTGCAGGATTCGTTAGCCCTCTAAGCGCCGTCGTCTTGGGACTGCTTGGCGGACCACTCTATCTGATGGGGGAGAAGTGGTTTGGAAAACTCAAATGGTTCACAGATCCAGTAGGATTGTTCCCAGGTCACTTGCTGGGAGGAACATTCGGTGTCCTGATGATTCCATTCTTTGCTCAGAAGGCCTTCGTGTCATCGTTAGCGAGCCTCACGTTCCAGAATGGAAGCTTGGTGCCCCCTTCACTGCCGGACGGGCTATTCTTCGGGGGAGGGGTCTCTGCGCTGAACCAGCTCGGGATAGAGGCATACGGGGTTGTTGTGGTCATGATTAGCGTTTTCATCTTGTCCTACGTGACCTCCTGGTTGATTTCAGTCGCGATGCATGGGATCATTACGAGTACGACCAAGAACTGATAAGGTTCAAGAAATCAGCTGGTTCGTTCAGCCTCAATGATTATCATCCCGCCCAACAGGAACTCGTGAAGCTTCGCTGAACCGAATTTCACTTCAGCCAAACGGGTGATGTTGCGATTTTTCGCTAGCCGATGAAAAGTTGGAACGATCATCTGAAAGGGATTTTCCTTCGTTCGTCCTCTGATGAAGAATCTAGCAATCATCGGCATGAGCACCGCGACGTAGAGCTCAATCAGTTTTTGTCGGAACAGCCCGTCAGGTTTTCCGATATCGACTATCTCTAGTCGACCCCCTCCACCCACTACTCGGGCAAACTCTACCAGGGACAATGCTTTGTCGCGAACATCTCGGTAAGAGAAACATGTGAGGACCCCGTAGAAAGCATCGGGACGGAAGGGGAGGCTTTCCGCTACACCGAGCACTGGATGGAAGCCCGGTCCGAGAGTGGCCTTAGCGTGTTGCAAGAGGATTTGAGACGGGTCGAGTCCAGCAATTTTCTCAAACCCATCTTCAAGCATCATTCTACTACTTGTCCCAGGGCCTGTGCCTGAGTCCAGAATCCAATCCGTTCTGTATTTTTCCAGTCGACGGATTGCTCTTCGCCTAAGGGGTCCGGCTAGGCCCAACGAGATTATTTCGCTGATCGACTCGTAGAATGGAAGAGCGTGTTCAATCGCCCTAACCACCGCGTTCCACTCGTCTGTCGTGTGAGTCGAGAAGTGTCCCTGGATTGATTTTGTGGAATCCAGTCCTTAAATAGCCGGTCAGCCAAAACTAGCCCTGGAAATCTCTAGTTCATCTTCGAGGTTAGAATTTTGGATGTTGACATACCCCCGACCAGCATGGGTGTATCGGAGGGCCTGGACCGGAGCTTCAACTTCTCTGAAGTCTTTCAGCTGGTCAAGAAATCGGTCAAGAGTAGTCTGGGAAAGAGACGAACAGGATTGATGCTTGGTCTTGCTGATCTGCCAGAATACATCGGCGCGTTCCACCAGATGGGGTCCAATTTCATTGTCATGAACAGAAGCCTGCTCGACCAGGTTACGCACATAGCGAAGGACCGACAGACACTCAACGCCTATGTCTTCTACACGCTTCTCCACGAATACCTTCACACGCTGGGATATGTTGACGAGGGTGAGGTGCGACGGTTGACCCGTCAGATCTGCGCCCGGGTCCTAGGACCCGACCACCCGGCTACAAAACTGGCTATCGACGGGCCAGCGGTCATGTTTCCAGAACTCACTTTCCAGCACCATGGGGAGCTTAGGTCTCGGAGACTTCCCAAGTTCGAGATCGTCCGAGAGTTCGAAAGAGAATACAAGAGCTACGTGGCTTAGCCGCGGCCCGGCTCGCCGGCTTCTCCACCGATGAAGTCTAGGAATCCTTTCAGCTTCCAATAAGCATCGAGAAATTCTAATCCTCTATGAGTGATCGAGTAGCCGGAGTCCTCGCCGGTCTGTATGCCGACGAGCCCTGATGACGATAGATCTTTGAGGTAGTTCTTCGTCCGGTCGACGGGTAATCCAACTGCGTAGGAGACCCGTGTTATCCTGGTCGACCCTTTGCGCTTTAGGGCCTCTAGTATCTCTGCGTAGATTTCCATCCGGGACCGTTTGGCGGGCTGCAATTTCTCAGAGGGGCGGTTTGGGTAGATCGTTAACCTTGGAGGCTGGTTTTGCGAATTTTACGTCGGGTGAGGCCTCGATCGTGTCTGTGTAGAGCACTTCGCCCTCGACGTGGACTCCTGCTTCGATGACGCCTTCTCTGAAGTAGAGATTGCGCGCTCTTGAGCCCTGCTCCATTTCTAACGTGTCCGCGTAGACGTCCTCGACTCTGCCACCGTGTCCGACACTCACCTCTCGTGCGATGATTGGCCCGCTTGCCCGGGAACCATGCCCTAACTCAACGGTGTCTCCTTTTGTTCCCTTGATGGTTTTGAGGTCTCCTCCCACTTCAATACTTTTCTGGGCGATGATCTGATCCGCTTCCATGGAGCCGCCAACATCCAGAGAGTCAAGCCTCAATTCCGCACCGATGTATGCTCTGCCGCCAATGTCCAAGTCCTTTTCCAGCGTGAGGCTTCCAGATACTCGCAAGAGTCCTCCAACGTCTACCTCAACCCCTTTTCCGTTCCCATTGATTGACGCCATGCCTCCAACATCTAGAGAGTCGAAAGAGAGGTCGGCTCTGCTCTCGAATTTTCCTCCCACATCAACATCTCCCCCTTCACCGCCTTCCACCAGTGTTGCGAGGCCGCCTACGTCAATCTTTGAGAATTTTAGGGGTTTGGTCGATTCGAACTTGCCGCCGACATCTACGTCTTTGGAGACCTCTCCTCCACCTATCCGTGCCATTCCTCCAACATCGAGCTTTGCAGACTTTACCATGCCGGCTATGTCGACGGTGCCTCCGACATCCACTTCTTCAACCTCGGCCGCTCCCTGGACTTTGAATGAGCCGCCTACGTCCACTTTCTTTCCGGAGATTGTTCCTCTAACCTCGAGGACTCCTCCTACATCAAAATCGTCTGCCCGAGCGTTTCCGCCTATCTTCAGGGCTTTGTCGACAGTGACCGTGGTTGCTTCGAGGGACCCGTCGATGGCCAGCTGTCCGTCGTCGACCTTTACTTCGCCTTTGGCGTTGAGATCGCCCTCTATTCTGATTTTTCCGTGGCGAGCAGAGAACTCTGAACATGAAAGACTTCCATGGAACTCGGCGTCTCCGTCACACGATACTCGTCCGGTGACCTGGATTACCTTGTCTTCTGGTTCTATTCTTGCACCATGGCCAACCCTTAGGTCGCCCTCGACGTGACCGAGCTTCGCTACCGCGCCGCTGTCTACCGAGACATCGCCCATCCTCTGGAATCCTCTATCGGGTAGCCAGTCTAAGGTTGTTTATTGTTAGCCAGTTCTTGATTGTTGACTGTTCTATTCTCTCTTGGTCTATTTTGACGTGACACATTTCTCGTCGATCGGTCTATGTCGCCCCGCGGCTTATAACGGCCGTGCACGTTGAATAGTCACCAGAAGTGATTACAAACAAAAATTCAGAAGACGCTGAAACGGCAGAGCCTCAAGGTACCGGTGAACCGGTAGGGCTGCTGTGCAGGCCTCGGAAAGCAGACCATACTGCAATGAGTGAATATATTCCTCCGAGATAGGTAGCAATTCTACCAGTCCAAGCAATCGGATCCCCAACAGTTCTACCGAAGTAGAACGCGGCCAAGCCTATGGCCGTCAACGCCAGCGCCATCGAATACCAGAACAAGATCCCTGACCTTGAATCGTGATACAGCCTCAAGAAGAGGATGGAAGACGCTGCGAATAAGAATAACCCTGCTCCTACAACAGCCTGCCTCAAGATCGTAGAACCTGCTCCAGGAACAAAAAAGGCAGGAGTCGCGCCTAGAAGCGCGAACCCTGTCAGGGCTGCAAGGAAGCCGACAGCACCACCGTAAGCTAGGATCAACTTTGGTTTGCGGCTCTTCGAATCTCTGGATGAACTGTCCTTCATAGTAGTGGTAGCGCTTGCGATGTAGAACAGGGATGAAACCAGGGCGCCTGAATTACTAATGGTCACCCCAATATTCGGTCCGCCCGGAGGGCCAAGCAACCAGCCCGCTACCATGCTTGCGAAACCCCAAGCCAGAGTCCCGCTACCTAGCAGCAGAATGGTCCGCGAACCTCCAGACAGATAGCTCTTCAGAGAAATGTAGGCTACCACGACCGCAGTTCCAAAGAGAAACAGGGTTTGTAACGCTGCGAAAACCAGTAGTGGGTTGAAGGCCAGACTTGCCGCTACGCTGGTAGGCAGTATGACGTCAAAGAGGGCAATCACCGCGACAAAAATCGGGAGAGGAACTACTCCAATACGCCTAGTCGCGTTAGGAGAGATCAAACTTGCATCCCCTGTTGCTTATGTTTCGTTCTTGTGAACGCGTCGTCCCAAGCTCCGGCGACCTCTTGTGTCAGTGACCTGTGAGGAGTACCTGTTATGATCCCCTCATATCCTGAGAAGGGTGCTACCACTCTTAGCCCGTGAGCAGTTATCTCGTATTCTCTCAAGCGCTTGTCATGGTCGCTGCCCCTCATCTTCATTATCGCGAGAGCCTTTTTGATTGACGAGTCGATCTCCACGAATTTCAACAGGACCAGGCAGTCAATGAGAAAGCTCATGCCGGTCTGTGTTACCGAGTAGGAACTGTCTACTTCCTGCTGCGCCTCCCAAACGACTAGGGGACTGATCCCCCGTGTCTTGATGTACATGAGTATCCGGTAGGCCTCCTTGCGAAGATCTCCCCGCGGCACATACATTTCCAAATGGTTGAGAGAATCGATTACCATTCTTCGCGGCTGCAATTCCTTGATCGTCTCTCCGAGTAACTGTTCTTCTCCATCGGGCTCTAGGAGGAGATCAGGGCTGGTGCACACGACTCTCAGCTTGTTTTCGGCCTCTAGTTTTCTTAGGTCCCAGCCGAAATTTTCTGCATCGCGATAGATCTGGTCTGGGAGTTGTTCGAAGGTGAGGTATATTCCAGGTTCGCCGAACTTGGTTGCACCGTTCACGAGATATTCCAGCGCGAGGGTGGTCTTTCCGGTTCCCGCGCTTCCAGCTATCATTACCGCGTCCTTGTCCATGAATCCTCCTCTGAGCATCTCATCGAGTTCAAGGATTCCAGTCCTGTTACGTGCCATCTCTAGGCCTTCTTACCTGTTTTGAGAGTTTTCAAATGGTTGAGGATTAGCGTGTCGAAGAGTTTGGGTTCGGTAATCATTTTCTCGTGACTCCTCTTTGAAGCAAGGATAGATCCTTTCTCGCGAGTCCGATTGAGGTTTCGAAGTCGAGCTCGCTACTCGATGTGTAGTGAAGACTCAGCTTCTGGAAGAGCTCCTTCACTATCATCCGTTCCAATGTCAAGGCTCCGAACCCAAAGTAGAACTGGAGCTCCCGGTGAAACTCGCTAGGTTTCTCAGCATACGTCTGAAGGGACTGTTTGAGAAGTGGAAGGATTGTTAGCATGACTGTTTCTCCAAGAGTATTGCGCAAACCCTCCTTGACTGAGTCTTGAAATATGCTGGAGAAATCCGTTTTGGGTTCCAACCATTTCTCGTCCAAAAAAGTATTGAGACCTCTAGCGAGTTAGTGAAACACTGTTCCAGCGTCGATTAACTATCTCGTTACTGATGTGGGACGGATTTAGGGACATAAAGGCGTCAGCGCCTAGAAGATGTGTCCGGTCCTACCGCGTAACTCTTTGCGTCCAAAGCAGGTACGCGAAAGACAAAGTGAGAAGAGGTCTTCGAAGCTCAGGCCTTGCCATTCCAAAATGCCCGCCGGAACTTCGAGCCGGAGAATTTCTCAACCGAAAAGAGTCATGATGATAATACGGTCGTAAACAGATTCTAGCCCGACCTTTATCCGTCGCCTAGGATTTTCGAGTACGCGGCCCTGTTACCATTCACGGTTACCAAAAAGCGTTACCAGTCCAGAAATGTTGAAAAAAGTTCCGTCTTGCGAGGCAAGACTGCTGTCCGGGGGAGTTCTCGCCGTGGTAATCGGTTCTGCTATCCGCAACCGCTGGTGTTGCCGCAGTTGAGACACTTGTAGCAGGACCCGGCCCGCACCATTATCATGCCGCAGTTGTCGCAGGCAGGAGCGTCCGACTGGGGATCGAACGTCAAGAGATCAGGCTCTAGACGACTCGTGGTTTCGTGTTCCACGACTCTCTGTTCTGCCAGCTTCTGGGCTGGCTCGACGAGCTTTGCTTGAGTCTCGTGGTTCTCGACCATCGTCTTCGCCAGGCCCATCGCGTCCTGGTCTTCTTTCGAGAGATACTTGAGCCCGAGATACCTGAAGATATAGTCCACTACAGATTTTGCGAATCTGATCTCTGGATTGTTCGTCATTCCCGCCGGCTCGAACCGGGTGTGAATGAACTTGTTAACCAGAACCCTCAGTGGAACGCCGTACTGTAGAGCTATCGAGATCGATGTAGCGAACGCGTCCATCAGTCCCGATATTGTGCTACCTTCCTTCGACATCACCACAAAGATCTCGCCGGGCGATCCGTCAGCGTAGAGACCAACCATCAAGTATCCTTCGTTTCCGTTGATGCTGAACTTGTGAATCGTCGCGTCACGCTGATCAGGCAACCGTTTCCGGAGAGGCTTGTAAGCCACCTTCTCCAACGGCTTGCCCTTCTCCCTCTCGTCTAGGCTCGTCGTCAACGGCTGAGTCCTCTTGGACCCGTCCCGGTAGATCGCGATAGCCTTGAGACCCATCTTCCACGAGTTCACATAGGTCTGCATAATCTCGTCTACTGTCACGCTGTTAGGCATGTTGACAGTCTTCGATATGGCTCCGGAGATGAACGGCTGGACCGCGCTCATCATCTTCACATGTCCCATGTAATGGATGCTACGGGATCCCTTGGACGGCTTGAAGGCACAGTCGAAGACGGGGAGGTGCTCCGGCTTTAGATATGGAGCGCCCTCAATCGTGTCGTTGTTCTGAAGATAGCTTAGAATCTCCTCCGTCTGACTTGTGGAGTATCCGAGTCTCCTCAAGGCCTCCGGGACAGTGCCGTTTACGATCTTGATGACTCCACCGCCTACTAGCCACTTGTACTTGACCAGGGCAATGTCTGGTTCGATGCCCGTCGTGTCGCAGTCCATCATGAACGCTATCGTCCCCGTCGGCGCGATCACGGATATCTGCGCGTTCTTGAAGCCGAACCGCTCCCCAAGCGACAAGGCCTCGTCCCAGGACCTTACTGCTGCATCAACGAGATCCTTCGGAACATCCTCGCGCGGAATCTTCCCGGCGTGGGATCTATGCATTCCGATGACGTTGAGGAATGGTTTCTCGTTGCTCGGGTAGCCTCTGAAGGGTCCAAGCCTCTTAGCGATGAGTGATGAGGTTGCGTAGGCGTGTCCGGACATTAAGGCTGAGATGGCGGCGGAGAGGTTTCGGCCTTTATCGCTGTCATAGGCGAGACCGCGCGACATTAGGAGTGCGCCTAGGTTTGCGTAGCCCATTCCCAGCGGACGATAATCGTGGCTGTTCTTCTCGATCCCTGGAGTAGGATAGCTCGCATTATCAACTAGAATCTCCTGGGCTGTAATGACTACCTCGACAGCATGCTTGAACGAGTCGACATCGAACTCTCCCTCTTGAGTTCTGAACTTCATCAAGTTCAACGATGCAAGGTTGCAGGCGGAATCGTCTAGGAACATGTACTCGGAGCATGGATTGGAAGCGTTGATCCGATCAGTGTTGGAACATGGGTTCCATTCGTTGACTGTGGTGTCGAACTGTATTCCTGGGTCTCCGCAGATGTAGGCTGCCTCAGCCATCTGCCGCATGAGATCGCGCGCCTTGTAAGTGTCTGCAACCTTGTGGTTGGTGATGTAGTGGGTCTGCCATTCTTTGTTGTCGGTGACTGCGTGCATGAAGTCGTCGGTCACGCGGACGCTGTGGTTCGCGTTCTGAAAGAAGACAGAGCCATAGGCCTCGCCGTCAACAGCCCCATCGTAGCCCGCGTCGATTAGTGCCCAGGCCTTCTTCTCCTCGTTCGCTTTTGACCAGATGAACTCGACAACGTCAGGATGATCAGCATTCAGAATGACCATCTTAGCTGCCCGTCGGGTCCGACCGCCGGATTTTATGACTCCCGCGAAGGCGTCGTAGCCTTTCATGAAGGATACGGGTCCGCTCGCCTTTCCGCCAGTAGAGAGATGCTCTTTCGAAGAACGGAGCGCGGATAGGTTCGACCCCGTTCCGGATCCGTACTTGAACAGCATTCCTTCGGTCATGGCGAGCTGCATTATCGATCGCATGTCGTCCTTGACCGAGTTGATGAAACATGCTGAGCACTGGGGACGATCCTCGACCCCTACGTTGAACCAGACTGGGCTGTTGAAGGCGGCCATTTGGTTGAGAAGAATGTGAGTAAGCTCGGCCTCGAATATCTGAGCCTCGTCCTCGTCTAGGAAGTACTGGCCTTTCACGCCCCACTTTGTGATCGTCTTGGCAACTCTGTCCAGTAGTTGACGTACGCTGGATTCTCTCTCGCGGGTCCCAAGGCGTCCACGGAAATATTTCGAAGCTACAATGTTAGTTGCGGTCTGAGACCAGAGAGACGGAGCCTCGACGCTTTTCTGCTCGAAAATGACTTGCCCTTTAGCGTCGGTAATTACGGCGTCTCGTGTTTCCCATTTTACCGCGTCGTAGGGATGGACGCCCAGTTTCGTATAGCGTCTCTGGTATCTGAATTCCCCTCCGGGGACCTTCGGTATTTGATGTGTTTCCATTTTACTTGACACTCCTTCCCGTCCTGTTTTCTCGATGAAAACCGAGGAAGTATCCTATCACCTTGCACCACTGGATTAAAGAGATTTGTACAGATTCGTATAAAAATGTGGAGTACAGCGTTCTCTATTGACCTTGGTTGCATGCGTCGTCAACTGCAATGGTTCTCGCGACAGCCTGAGACAGCTATTCCTTCAAACTAACCAGTACGCCGTCGCGGAGTGGGACAATCACAGTTGACATTCCAGAAGACTCCGCGACTAGGCGGTTGAACTTGATCATGGACTGAGTGTCCTTCGACTTGCCACCCTTGGCCACGTCTCCTCCCCACAGAGCGTTGTCCGCGACGAACAAGCCGCCCTTCCGGAGCATCGGTAGGGACATTTTGAACGCGTCAGGATAAACGTCCTTGTCGGAGTCTAGAAAAATCATGTCAAACTCTTCTTTCAACGTCGGCAGAACTTTCAGCGCGTTGCCCTCGATTACTTTCACTACGCGTTCGAGTCCCGCATCGGAAATATTCTTCTTGGCAATCTTGACCCGCTCGGGGTCCATGTCGATCGTTGTTACATTGCCCTTCAGTGGGGCTACGGCGCGGGCCAGCCAGATCCCTGAGTAGCCTATCGCGGTTCCAATCTCTAGAATCTTTCTGCTCTGGCTTGTCTTTGCTAGGTTGTAGAGCAGTCTGCCGACCAAGGGTCCTATGATTGGGACAGCGTTGGAATCTGCATATTCTTCCATCTTCTCCAGTAGAGGATCTCGGGGTGCGGCAATCCGGTACAAGTAATCGTCAATGTAATCGTATGTTATCGACACGGGATGATCGCAAAACCCAGATCCGATTCGGGCTACATAATGCTTAGCCGGCAGAGTCTAGAGAACGGTCTGAGTTATGTTGAAAGAGTTCGTCACCGTCTGGTCCGGGATGGAGCCGAGCGGCAATAGATCGTACAGCTGAAACGTCAGAGTGAATCGAAGCATGTGGTTAGTCGAGGTGCGGAAGAAGAAGATACTGGTCGCCTGGACCGCGTCGCTGACATCGTGTCCATTCCCCCAGGTCGAGGTCGATCCGTCAACGCTATCCTCAATGCTCATACCCGTTACTCGCACTCCGAAGCCTTTTACGATCGAATTTGTGAGCGTCTGGTTCACGTCGCTGATGACGAGCGAGTAGTCTGTTCCTATGCCTGTTCGCGGGAAAGTTACGTTTGATATTGAAATGGCCAAGTATGCGCTTCCATACCGCATCGTCTCCATAATGGTCCAGCTTCCTCTATTCGAGTAGGGTCCGAACGCTGAGTACTTGCCTCCCACGATGGGGAGTAGCTGGGGGCTTGTGAACTGCCAGACCGCGAGGGCGACAATGATGATGAGGACTATCGAGACAGCAATCTTCTTCCGGACCCCAAGGAGTGTCCGGAATCTTCCGATCCAGGGCGTCCTTTCCGGGACGTGTTACTGGTTGATTTTTTATCGAGTTACACCAGCATTAGTAGTCATGCGGGGAGAGGGTCGTGATGAAGGGGCTAACATGGTCGGAGCGAAGCCCATGCTCCTCTGGTACGTCTGGATACGGCTGGTTGATGGAGCATGGCATAGGCTGGACGAGATTTCCAAACAGCTCCGGCTGCCCAGCAATGCAATAGAATGGGCGGCGAAGTTTCTCTGCGACAAAGGCATGGCAGAGCGCGGCTTTGAAGAGGACGAGATCCGGCTGCACCAGGGAAACGCCAAGTTCGAAGACGCCGTAAGAGCACTGTCCTCCTCTACGAAGGCTTCGAAATAGAAGACCCGGCACTGCCCAGAATTCGCGTTGTTGAGAATTGATCCCGACAGAGTTCTTAATCTTAATGAGCGGGAATTCACGACCGTCTTAGACTAGAGCTTAAGACAAGAGTTCCAATGAGTCTCGATAGGCTCGGCAAATTTGGAGTCTCGTCCCCTCGGCAGAACTTCTGAATCGATTCCTGAGATAGGAATGGGCACCTGGGGAATGGGCGGCGGAATGCACGCCGACTCGTCCCGGGACTCGGAAGCAGTAGAGGCTCTCAAGCTCGGACTTGACCTAGGAATGACCCATGTCGACACCGCCGAGATGTATGGCGCAGGTCATAGCGAAGAGGTCGTTGCAAAAGCTCTGGAGGATTGGAGGGAGCCGGTTTTTGTTGCTTCAAAGGTCTCACCATCGCATTTTGCCTATGAAGATCTTCTGCGGTCTGCGAGGCAGAGTCTTGACCGATTAGAGAGGAAGCAGATGGATCTCTACCAGCTTCACTGGCCCAATCCTCGTATTCCGCTTACCCAGACGATGAAGGCAATGGAGAGGCTTGTTCGCGACGGACTAGTACGGTACATAGGCGTGAGCAATTTCTCGGTTGCCCAAATGCGGGAGGCCCAGGCTGCGTTGTCGAAGGAGGAGATTGTCTCGAACCAAGTGGAATACAGCCCTGTAGACAGGGGAGTTGAGGAGGAGATTCTTCCTTATTGTGAGCGGGAGAAGCTCACCCTCATCGCGTACAGTCCTCTTGGTCAGGGGCGGGTTGCTCGAGGTCATGGCAGCCCTTTCAAGGTTCTAGACGAGATTGCGGCGAGACTTGGGAAGAGTCGAAGCCAGGTTGCTCTGAACTGGCTTCTGCAACACGAGTCGGTCGTGGTCATCCCGAAAGCTAGCGACAAGGAGCATGTTAGGGAGAACGCGGGGGCGAGCGGTTGGAGTTTGAGCGCCAAGGACTCTCGAGCGATCGACAGCGCGTTTCAATAAGATCCGTTAGCCTCCCAAGAAGTGGAGATTCAGCTATCCTTGACGGCCGATTTGCTCTCTTAGATTCCCATAGGATTTTCTCAAGACCAAGATCATCGCTAGGTAGAATATCGTGGATGCTAGGCCGAACCAGAACAAACTCGCATACGCGTTTGAACTATCAACCCGATTGTCCTGAAGGGTTGAGATCCATTCAAGGACCACGAGAAATCTTGCCCCGAGCCAGTAGCCTACAAAACCCGAAACCATCATGCCCGAGAACGCGTAAGCCCATCTCCAACCTGTCTTCAGAACAGTGGATAGAGACAGTATCACTACCAGAGCGGCAAGGATTCCTTGGAACACCAAGGAGTTTAGGAACACGGCGAGAAAAATTCCCAAGCCGGGCCCGTAAGCCGCGATTAGAGTTGCCGTGCCAGAATCCACTGGTAGATAGGATGCGACCGCGGAGGATACTGCTAGATACTGAGATGAGGCTAGAAAGGCGTTGGATAGGGATGCGAGAAGATACACGCCTAGATGTTCTCGAACCTTAGTGGCCGGCAATATTCGACGAGGCAAGTCCCGGAACAACACCCCTCTTTCTTGACGAATCATTTACCGATTGATAATCCATCAGTTGGAGAGCGGCTTACGGCTGGATGGTTGAGTTCATATCGGTGACTAAACCATTGCTGGTCAGCATTGAGCGATTCTGACAAGGTCCTCCAAGATATGGAAGAAGCCGGGGACGGCATGACAAAGTACGGAAATATGATGCTGGAGTTCATCAAGAAAGAGATCTTTGAGGAGAGGAAGAACATCTCTGTTGAAGAGGTCGTTACTCTCGTAGCCGCTCTCACTGACCTGTCAGTAAGCCTGCTATCCAAATTTCGCAAGGAACCCATTGACTCCTCAAGAGCTACAGAGATAGGGAGAGACGTGTTCAAGCACATGGTTGGCAAGATCGGCTTCGACGTGGGACAGCTCGGAAAGTCATCGCTCTACGCATAGCGTCCCAGAACCAGGACTTTCATCTTGTGCTCCGCGTAGAGCATTTCCTGAAGTTGTCTCAGCCTCTCGTTGAGTTTCTTGGACTCCTCACGCTCGTCCTGACCTTTACCCTCAAAGCCTGAGGTGTCGTTGGCATCGACCTTGTTCAGGTGGACCTCTTCTCCCGGGTCTATCGTGTACCGGCCGACGTGGAGATCGCCTGTCAATGTGAAATCGTGGTCTTCCCACGAGTTCTTACGCTTTTTCGCATGGCTCTCTAACCCTAGACTCACTGATTGCCTTCTAACGTAGTACTCAAAACCTAGAGGCGCTGTATGATTAGTTGGGTCCGCGATGCCGAAGCTCAAGTTCAGCAAAGAGTATCTCAAGCGAGCTACGAAACCCATTCCAAAAAAGGAACCTGG
>Ga0209378_1000769_pt1 | contig 23122 bp, 28 predicted proteins | sample GraSoiAngelo_156_FD_186170 | JGI IMG/M metagenome (GOLD analysis project Ga0209378, IMG submission 186170) | Grasslands soil microbial communities from the Angelo Coastal Reserve, California, USA - 14_1009_13_40cm (SPAdes) (version 2) | ecosystem: Environmental > Terrestrial > Soil > Grasslands ...
CAGGTTGCAAACTTCTCCAAGACTCTTGTAGGAACAGGGTTGACGTATTGGAGATGCTTCTTCTGGCAGAGGTTTCGAAAGTCAGTGTCCGTGGTCATGATTCCTGTCGCTTGGTTTTGAAGGGCTAGGGCAAGATAGGTCGTGTCGAAGATGTCATGGTGGAGTTCTCGTGCTAGCTCGAAGGCCATGTGGACGACTTCTCTGGTGATTGGGCAGTATTGGACTGTGGGGTAATGGTCGAGGAAATGTATGATCGCTTTCTCGCTCTCTTCTCTGTCACAGCCCCACTGTCGGGTCATGATCCAGTAGGCGCGTATGGGGACTATGTCGGGTGTAAGCGGTATGAATCGGCCTTGGAGGCCCTCTTCGAGCTGTGGTGCGATGTATCTGTTTCCGGGATGGTCTTCGACGAGGAAGATTGCGAGCGTGTTGACGTCGAGAGTTATCTTGTCTCTAGCCGCCAAAGGTGGCCTCGCCGGCGTCTGGGAAAGCCTCTTTTCCCCATTTGGCGCGTGATGCTCTGACTCGGATGGGTTTCGGCGTGACGGGTCTGAGGAGGAGGCCTTGCTTCTGCTGGCTGATCTCGAGCTCTACCCCTGGCTTCAGCCCAGCCCTGGTTCTATCCTCGAGAGGAATTAGAACGCGCCCCTTCTCATCTACTACAGCAGTTCCCACTTTTGCCTTCCCACCTATGCTTTCCCACCGTGGCATATAGGGTCGATCGTACGAATCGTGGAATCTGCCTGAACCGGGAGTCGGTCTGGATCGACGGATCCTTCCTCCCTTGAAGCGAACGCTATGTCGTGAAGCGTGCGCAAGCTCGGAACGCTTTGCAAGACTACGATCACAGATAAGTCAGAGGTCGCGACATGTGCCTACAGTGTGAGTTTGCGGTGATCGATGACTCTGAGGAGATTTCTTCTATTCTTGAAGAGACCAAAGAGTACTACCGTCAAAGGGCTGCTCAGTTCGCGGACTGGAATCGGGGCGAGTCCGATGGGGGCTCCAAACCTGACTCGTCCGTCTTCGAGGAGGCAAAGATCCTTCTGGATGCGCTTCAAGCCGAGAACCTCAAGGGTGCTATTCTTGAGATTGCCTCTGGAACCGGCATTTGGACTGAAGCTCTCGCCAAGAATGCAAGCTCCGTAACTGCACTAGATTCATCTCCAGAAATGCTGGAGAGATGCAGGTCAAGACTCGGAGCAGATCCAAGGGTGAGATATGTCGTTGCGGACTTTTATGATTGGATCCCTGACCAGGAGTATGATGCGGCAAGCTTCTCGTTCTGGATATCCCACGTTCCATCCTCGAAACTTGACAAGTTTGTCTCGAAACTGTCCGGTTGTCTAAAGCCTGGAGGCAGGATATTTTTCGTGGACCAACAGACACAAGAAATGAAGCATGAAGATCTGGTTCGATCCGGTGGAGAAGTCGCGTGGCGAACTCTCGACAATTGGAAGAGATTCAGAGTGTTCAAGCACTTCTACACTCCCGAGGAGATTCGAGACTCCTTCCTAGCACATGGGATCACGACGAAAATCACTTACACGCCTAGCCACTTCTTCTACGTTCAAGGCGAAAAGATTCCGGGGTCCCCGAGATCCAATTCGAAAAACGGTCAATCCCGTCGACTGACATAGAATCCGGGAAGACTAGCAACTCGAAGGACTCGTCCAGCAGCTGACAGACGAAAACGGGACAGAGATCTACCTGCTCTCACCACGAGGCTACGACGCACGCCGCCGACTAGTATCCTGGATTAGAGAGAGATGATGAAGGGAAAGCGGATTTGATGCGCCTTGAACTCGGTTAGGGTCGGGGCCAGCGCTAAACCTTCCAGAGTCCTATATCGTGAACTGGAGTTGGGTGTTGCGGCTTGTCGTTATTGAAATTGTATAGCTTGTAGAGGAATGAAACGTGAACGCTTTCCCGTCTATGAGAATGTTCGCGGCCCCTATGTAGTTTGGACCTATCGCTGGTCCAGTCCAGTTTGTATTTGCAAAATAGAGTCCGTTGGGTCCGGTGACCTTGTACGCGACAAGGTAGACGGCTACCGATCCTGTGTTCTTGAGCGTTAATGTTGCGTTGGTCGGCGAGTTGAGCATGTAGGATTGCATGACTACGGTTTCGTGCAACATAACTGGGGGGCAACCCCCGCCGCACGAGTACACGGTCCCCAACTGGGCAGATGTGAAGAGCACCGCGATCAATGTAACTCCGGCGATCGCGATTACAATAAAGGCTTGGACCTGGCTCTTCAAACAGACTCAACCTATCATCGTCAGTTCGACAATAATATTCCGAGTTGGACTTGAGCGGTCAAAACCTAGTGACGGGTCTGAACACACTCTGAAGCGAAGAATGGAAGATTGCTAGGCGAAGGGCAAAGCTCGTAAGGATCACAACAATTCTCAGCGCACCGTGTATAGTATGACCAAGTTACGGGTTCTCAGTTTTGGCCTATCAATAGATGGTTATGGAGCGGGTCCCCGCCAAGATCTCAAAAATCCGCTAGGCGTTGGTGGTCAGGTTCTTCTTGACTGGTCCAGAGCCTCGCATACATGGAGAAAGAGGCATGGAGCAGAAGGCGGAGATGAGTCCAGCGTTGATGAAGAGTTTGGTGCGCGTGGATTCCGGGATATTGGCGCTTGGATCATGGGCCGTAACATGTTCGGTCCAGTTCGGGGACCCTGGCCAGATCAGAGCTGGAAAGGCTGGTGGGGAGGCAACCCACCCTTCCACACTGGCGTAGTTGTACTAACACATCACGAACATCCACCGATCGAAATGAAGGGCGGGGACAACTTTCCATTTTGTTACGAGTGGAATTGATGCGGCCCTGAAGAAAGCTGTTGAAGAGGCCGATGGAAAGGATGTTCGGCTTGGCGGCGGCGTTTCGACTGTCCGAGAATACGTCAAGGCAGGGCTAGTCGATGAAATTCACCTAGCAATAATACCAACTCTGCTAGGCGCAGGTGAACATCTTCTTTCCGGTATTGACCTGGCAAAAATGGGTTATCGCTGCGTAGAATACGTCCCCTCAGCAAGAGCGGCACATGTCGTGCTGAGAAAACAGACCGCATAGGAAGCGTAACTGAATGAAGTACTTCGACGAGCTGAAGATGGCTGAGATTCAGAAAGCGTTCGACTCGGAGGTTCTAGAATGGAAAGGAGTAACTTCCAAGCCGATGATGGGCTGCCAATGCTACTTCCGCGGTCGAAAATTCATCTGCTTCCTCGTAACAGACGGTATTGTATTGATGAAACTCTCGGACGAAGATCAGGACGCGTTGAAGACTAGGTTCGGCGGGAAACCGTTCGAAATGGCCGGCCAAACAGGCAGACTATGGGTCACACCGCTTAAAGCACGGAAGGACCTAGAACAAGTAATGCCGTTCGTCAAGAAGAGATACGAAGAAATCGCGTATTCGAAACCAAAAACTCATTGACCGTTTCGCGATTCTGACCATCTTGACCTTGTCCGGGAAAAAAGGGGCTCTTCCACCTGCTAGACGTCTTTGAATTAGCTGGAAAAACTAGTCCAACGTCGTTTTCCAAGATAACGAAAATAGTCTTCGACTGTTCACTACCGGGTTGAGCATTATTTTCCTTTCAGCTGTGCATCCATTTTGTCTGAGACTTCGAGATCTCTTCCCGTTGCGCGGCGTCGCAGGCCTTCAATCGCTCCATTTCGGTCGGCCTCCGGGCGGTTCTGGCCCAACTTCCACTTCCCCTCAAGAGATTCTATCGGCATCTCGAAACCTACGATTTGCTTCAGCTCGGAGGCGATGTAGTCTTTCGGCGAATCTGAAACGCTCCATCCGGTCGAAGACGCGTCTTCAAAAAGGACTGTCAGCTTCGTAACGAATCTCAACAATCGTTCCGCATCATCGAAAAATACTGGGCGTCCTCTCGCGTGAACCGAGACATAGTTCCAAGTGGGAACAACCTTCCCATCATCTCGGTGGCCTTGGTACCATGAAGGCGAGATGTAGGCATCCGGCCCCACAAACATCGCCAGGGCTTGGCTCCCTGCATTTGTGTCTCTCCACTGATTGTTCCCGCGAGCTACGTGGCCTTGAATCGTCCCGAACTTCCCCTCGGATCTGTCCACCATCATAGGGATGTGGCTCGCGAGCAAGCCTGCCTTACCTGACGTCACAAACGTGCCGAAGCTGATTGTCTCGATGGCCCGCTGTAGAACCTCGACCCTTTCCTCTTTGAACCATCGCGGATTATACATCTACGAAGCGACGGTCACCGCTCCGATCTGCTCGGTGATAAACTGAGCGCACGACACTCTCATACGAGAGAATTGTTCGAGAAGATCTTCACCGGAACACTTCGAATAAGAAGATCGAACCGCTTGAGGTGGTAACTACAATCCAGTAACCATAACCTGGGTTGAACATGAAGGGACTTCCTAAAAGCCTGCAGCCAGAGCAGCTTGAACCGATCGTAAAAGATACTGCGACAGCCTGGTTCGGCGCTAAGGTGGGAGCGAGGAAGGGATATAGTGAATAAGCGTTGCCGCTGGCGTCTCTCGCCGAGTACGCGCTAAGCTGGATTGAGATCGCTCCTGTATTCCGAAGGGTGACAGTCACGTTAGTGCCTGAGGAGAAGTTGGACCCTTCAAACGAGAGATGTTCCTGGCTTGCAGACTGTCCTATTACCCACGTGAACTGGCTCCCTGTTGCTGTCACTAATGTTATGCCGTAGCTGTAGCCGTTCGCGAAGTTGAATGGTGATCCGGAGAGGATGCATCCATTGCAGCTTGCGCCAATCAGGATCGTTAAAGTTCCGGTCTGGGCAGGATTGAGGGTTGGGCCGTTCCAGCTAGCGAGATTATACTGGTTAAGACTTCCATTCACTACATAATAGGATAGGAATCTCATGTTTGCGCCTCCGAGGTTCTGGACGGTGAGCGTCACTTGCGTGCCCGAGTCGATCGAGAAGGATTGGTAGCTGATCGCTTCACCGCTCCCGCCGTAGACAGTGAGGGGAATTGTGAGCGGGTGGCTCAGTGAGCCGCTCACTCCTGTAACGACAATGTTGTAGTATCCGACTGTATAATTCGTTGGATGGACGATAATCATCGTAGAGTTAATTGCACCGCCCAGCAGGTTGAGGCTTGTGAGTTTGATCGAAACGGTTGGATGGTCAGTGGCTACGGGACTGACGACTGCAGACAGAGCAACGATTCCCGAGTAGCCCAGGAGGCTTGAAACAGTCAAGGTGCCGGTTGAATTACTGCCTATGGCTACCAGCATTGAGGATGGTGATGCCGAGACGGAAAAGTCGGGAGAGGGAAGCGGGGTCACGTCTACTGAGAGATTTATCGAATGCGAAACTGTTCCCGTCTTTCCTTGCAAGCTGATGTTGTAGTATCCGAGGCTCGTAGAACTCAATGTTGCGACGTTGACTGAGAAGGACACGGTTCCTCCCGGCGTCAGCTTGACAGACGACTGGCTAGTACTAACAACCGGGGGAGTTGTTGAGCTGGTGGTTAGTGTCGCAGTGACACCTACGTCTCCGCTAAGACGATTGACACTAGTTACCGTTACTGAAATGGTTCCAGTCCCACCCTGCGTGACTGTGATGGGAGAGTTTGATGAAAGGGAGAAGTCGCCCTTTGAACCAAGGCCAAAATAAGGACCGAAGATCGACCCGCTGAGAGGCGTGAGCCCGAAGCCGACCGTTAGCAAGCCTGCTCCTGCTAAGCCTGCAAGCAGAACGGATACGAGTCGGATGTGGCCTCGGATCTTCATGATTGACTAGAGGTGGGTCCCGTTTTCTAAATGAAACATGTTACCGGAGTAGGGGACCGTAAGACATCAGGTAGCATGGTTAGGCGACTTGCGAACTGCCGGAAGAGGCGGAAGGGTGGGCTTTGTGCCCATGCTTCTCTGGACGCTCGTCGCTTTGGGAGCAGTGTGAATATTATTACAAACAGAGAACCGAACAAATACATGAAAACAACGTATTGAAAATTTGGAATCACAGAGCGAATGACGAACGCGTCGACAATCACGAGTGCCACGTCAGAGACGAGAAGGAGCCGAGAAAGTCTCCTCCAATGATTGCCCCACTGTTCATGATCTGGATGAGCTGTCCGGTAGTGGTCTCCTACCTGAGGAGACTCGACCGACCCCGCAAATCCCGCTAGGGCAACCACGGCTTCACATCGTCCGAGGCGGAAGATCGAGACGGGGACATTCGAGAATAGATCTTGCCAGATCCGGCTAATCAAGAAAGCGGAGCCTAGAGGGCTACTTGGTTGGGAATAGGAATTTCGAGAGCTGTTTGATCCCTCTGCGTTTTCGCTGTTTCCTCTCCATTACGACCGAGTATACGATCCGGCGGACTAGTAGGCCTGTCTGGGTCTCACGGTACGATTCCCATCTCGGCTCCCACCCCGCAGTCCGCATCTCCGACACATTATCCTCAAGCAGGGCTTTCTTCCTGAACCTAATGACCCTGGTCTCCTTCCCTCCCTCGTTCCCCCTGTCCAGCCGCTTCTTGATCTCTCCGCCAAACCAGCTCCCAAGCAAGACACCAGCGATGGAGCCGCTCACGGCCCACGGAAGAAGCGTCAAGAATCCAGCTAAGAGGAAGAGAGAACCACCAAGCAGACCGATAATCATCACTGACCGAGTCAAGCCGGGACCAGTCCTCCGGAGAGCCGCTGGGGATAAAAAATGCGACTCCTATTCGAGTAATCTCTAGCGTTCCTGAACGCCTCCCCTTCAGGTGATATTCGACCATGCTCTCCGGTCTAGAGAAGGCTGGGAGAGGGAGTTTGCTGAAACGCCGGTAGGGCCGCTCTTGTCCACAGTTTCGTTCTAGTGTCTGAGCAAAGGCCGAAAGAGTGCTCAACCCTACAGATGTCGAGTCAGCGGAACGACTGGCGGGAACGACTACACGCCAACCCCTCACGAATGGAGCAAGAACCAGCAATCAAACTACAACACAACCGAATGAACCATCTGGCTACAAATCGAAAATACACTAACACAGCGAGCACTGATGGCTTAAAAGTAAGACCTGTCTTAACCTATGATGGTGCGTATGGATCTAGAGATGACGAGGGTTTCCAGCAAGGGCCAAGTCGTTATTCCGGGGCTCATCCGAGAACGGCTCGGACTGACGGGTGGAAGCAGGCTATTGGTCTTTGGGGAAGGTGACACCATCATCCTGAAGAAGGTCGGACTTGCGTCCCAGGAGACTAGGGAGACTCTAGCGTCTGTCAGGAAGAAGATCCGGGAGCTGCGTGTTACTCGTGAGGATGTTTCTAGGGAGATTCGAGCGGTGAGGAAGGAGCGGGCCAGGAGGGCCCGTTGAAACCGCGGCCGATAGTTGACACAAATGTTCTGCTCTCTGGAATATTCTTCGAGAAGGGAAACGAGGCCCAAGTTCTCAAGCTTATCCTAGAGGATAGGGCGGGGCTGCTGGCAAGCCTCGAGACCATAGAGGAGTTTAGAGAGACTCTCTCGCGACCAAAGTTCCATCTCTCGCCTGCACAAGGCCTCGACATCTTCCAAACCATACTGGGAAAATGCCAAGTCATGCTCAACATCAAGGAGTCAGAGGTCAAGTGCCGCGACAAGGATGACCAGAAGTTTTTGGATTGTGCACACACGGGAAGAGCGGACTATCTTGTCACGGGCGACCCGGTCCTGTTGGACCTACGGCAGGTGGGACGGACTAGGATACTGAGAGCGGCCGGGCTTATCAGAGAACTGAAGAACTTGTCTGACGCCTAATTGGAAAGAGAATTTCGCCTTGGGAACCGTATTGCTCGAACAAGAACTACGGAGACTGTAACAGGCTAACTACGTCCTCTGCCCCCGGAGCGATTTCGGGTTCGGCAGTCTGTGCCGCGAGGAGCAACTGCAATTGACATTTCTCGAATGGTAACGGGTCTGGTAACCGCAAATGCTAACAGCGGCTCCGGGGTCGCTCTTTTGCAATAGTCTTCGGCTGACCCTCCCCGTCTAATTCGTCCTGGTAAAGCGAAAGCTATATTGTAAAGCGCGTACAAGATTGTAAGGCTGGAAGAAGATTTGGGCTCTGTTGTTAGAGTGAGCCGGAAGCATCAGGTTGTCGTGCCCCGAGAGGCTAGAGAAGCGCTCGGAGTGGGAGCTGGAGACGAACTGGTGGTAGAGGTCGAGAATGGGAAGGTTCTGATGAAACCCAAGCCTCGGAACTACTCGAAACATATGCTTGGGTTGCACAAGAATGTCTGGAAGGGCGTTAAGACTGGGAGCTATGTTAGGACGGAGAGGGAAGCCTGGAAGAAGGAAACTTCCTCAAAGCCCTAAGCAAGCACCGCATCCTCGGAATTGACACTTCTCCCTTCATGTATCATCTTCTGGAGAAGAACCCGGTCTTCTCAGGTCTTACACTCAGACTTTTCGAGCTGGTGGAGAAGGGCGGCGTTAGGGCCGTCACGTCAACTCTTACTCTCATGGAGGTCCTAGCCAGGCCAAAACAGTTGAACCAGCAGAAGGTGGTGACGACTATGGATTTTTGCTGAGAACCTTCCCCAATCTCACACTGAGGAGTATCGACGATAGCTGCGCCGAGAGGGCTGCGGATCTGAGAGCCGCCTATGGGATTAGGCCTCCCGACGCGTTACAGATCGGGACTGCGATCGTATCCAGCGCCGGATGCTTTGTCACGAACGATGAGAAGCTGAAGAAGGTGAAGGAGATCGAGGTTATTCTGTTGAAAGATTACGCATAACACTACTCTCGCACGCTAGAACACGAAGGCTAAGCCGTGGCCAACCGAGAACAAGGAACACGTCCAACGAATACCAGGCCTCACAGTCCTAACCGAGCAAGAGCATGAGTAACAGGTTCTTTGAGAGCAAGATGTCAGACGCTTGTTTCGGCTACGTTCGATGGCTGCCACATCGGAACACAATCTTGCCAATACGGAGCTTCAGAATGCTGAAGTTGAAGACATCTCTGCACAGCCGTTTGAAGACGAACTGCTCGGCCTCATATGGAAATTCCTAGAATCACCGGGTAACGTTCTGCTGATCCAAGGGGCGCCTGGTACAGGAAAAACCACGCTTGCGCTTGAACTTCTCAGAAGGGTGAAAGGGACTCGTATCGGGCCTCGTGAAATTTCGGCCAACAAAGTGTACGTGTCGAGCCGGGTCTCACCGATAAAATTCCGTCGACACTTCCCTGGGGTTCATGAGATCATTGATTTTATGTCGGGGAAGGGGCTTGCAGGCACCTGGACAGAGAGTGAGGACAACGCTCGTCTGTCGGGAGCCACCGCGAATATTGTACATAGAATTCTCGCTCTGAAAAGGGCGAAGCAGAAAGGAATCGTTGTCATAGATAGCTGGGAAGGGGTCGTACGGAACTTAGCCGAGGAGGAGCGTCGCTCTTTAGAGTCAGCAATCTTTTCCGAGCTCGACGACAGCAAGCTCAGTGCAGTACTTGTGAGCGAAGGTGAACCTGCTCCCAGTCTAACGTATCTTGCAGATGGAATTACCACACTGTCAATGTCTCGATTGGAAGGTAGGGTAGTCAGGAGTATGATGGTCGACAAGCTCCGAGGGTTTAGGCTGCGCAGGCAGGGAGCACTCTTCACTCTTGACAGAGGCAGATTCACGCCCCTACCTAGGGTCGGATTTCATCTTGATGGTGACTTGTCGGAAACTCCTAGAGTTCCCGCGATTGTTCCTCACTCGGAAGCGGCATATTCGACAGGCAGCGAAGACCTTGACAAATTGCTGCAAGGTGGAATCAAGAAGGGATCCTCTGTTCTGATAGATCTCAACAGCACAGTATCTCCCCGTGTCGGTATCATTCTCATCGACATCATAACAGCTAATTTCATCAACCAGGGTGGCTCTGCCTTCATAGTTCCCTACAGCATATTCAACTCCCAGACCGTTGCCGACTCTATGAGAAGATACGTCGGAAACGACGCATTGAACGAGAGGGTCCGCATCGCAGAGTACAACCAGGGGCTTCCTGATGAAAAATGGCGGGTGAAGATGAAAGGCAAGATAGAGGAAGATATTCCAATCATCAACAAGTACTGGAGCCAGCTTGGAGCCATCTCAACCTCAAGAATGATGAAATTTGATTTTGACAAGCTCGCACAGGTCTACGGTGAAGATATCGGGGTTCCAAGCCTCGGCGAAATTGGAGCCGGCATACGGGAGTCAGCAGGTTTCATGATGGCAGTAGTCTCACGACCTACGATGATGAGAGAGGAACTTCAGAGAAGCGTCGACTATTACTTGAAAACACAGACACTTGACGAATCTCTCCTCATCTATGGGGTCAAGCCGTTTAGCAACGTTCACGGTGTGGAATTCAGTTTTGAACGAGGCTATCCACGCCTATCCCTGATGGAAATCGTCTGACCAATCCACCTAGGACCTGATGTGTCCAAGAACCTTTGCTAGTCGTAGACTAGAACTCGATCTTAGCGCTGTGATTGATCCTATATTGTCCGCATTCGCAGCAGTCAAGGGGATATGGGAATCGCAATCTGCCTACTATCTCATAGACGATCAGCAAGACCTCCTTCTTCGAAGCATGGTTCCGTTCTAGCCACCTACGCCACGCTTTTCGCGTGGTAAACTGAAGCGCTTTGGACACCCTCTTATCCATCATAGGATAACGCTCCTATCGATCGTCTATATCCGGCGATTTCAAGAATTGTGATCAGGGCTTGTTTTGTTACGAATGATGAGAAGCTCAACAGGGTCAAGGAGATTGAGATAGTGGTGCTGAACCATTTTGCATAACAGACTCTCAAATTATCAGGGTGCCAAAAGTATGCCCATACCAATAGAACATCCGGCCTAGAAACGTATCCTAAGAAGGGTCCCCTTGATGGGATTACTAGGAGTCGAGAACACAGAGAGAAGACACGGCTCAACCCTACGACTGTGGCCCATACTCGACATAACCGAAAGAATCCAGAACCTAACAGACGAAGCTATGCTTCCGTGATTGCAGCCAACCTGAAAGGATGGTCAAGACTAGGTTGTGAAGAAACAATCGGCTACGAGGAACCTGGGTTATGCCGTACGCTTGCTCATGCGTCTGAGTGCTAGAAACGTGCTGGCCCCGATGGCAGCTACGACCATCGTGATCAGACTGTAGAATGCGACTGGAGCAAATCCGAGAATTGTTGCTGCCGGAACCGCTGGAGCGGATGGAGCGGTGACGGCGAATGGTAAGCTGGAGAGGTGGCTAGAGGAGCCGCTGCTGTCAGTTGCCGTTACTGTGATGGTGAAGGACCCGGCTCGATTGTATGAGTGAGTGTCTGAAGTGGCCGAGGCCGAGAGTATGTCGAGAGATGATCCGTCGCCCCAGTTGACACTGATGGACGAAACTGTCCCGTCAGGGTCACTTGCGGAGAGAGATATTGTAACGATCTGGCCCGTGTTAGCAGGGGCAGGGGAAGGACTGCTGAGGTCCAAAACCGGCGGCCGATCAATAATAGTCTCGGATGCTGTCCGGAAAATTGCGAGACCACTGTCATCCGTGGCGTTTACCCGAATGGTGAAAGTCTGGGACTGTAAGTCTGCGACGCTCGGATATCTGTGAGTATCGTATCGAGCCGAAGGCGTGCCTGGTGGAGGAAGAGTGTACTGGTACACCGCGAGAACTTGGCTTGCAGGGATTCCAGCGTTGGCTAGATCCCACACATCCGGGATAGCGTTTGCGTCGCCTTCTGTCCAGAAAGTAATCTGGTTGTAGACGCTGTCGGCGGGCGAGATTATTTTGACCACTCTGTGAGCCACAAGATAGCTGGGCGTTGCAGGATAGGGTCTGAAGATGATTATCGACCCGTTGGTGATTGTTGCAGGATCTTGGGGACGGCTGAAAAGAAGGTCTCCCTGCGCGAGCGTGCATGCGTTCGAGTCGAGGTTTGCATTCAACCTCTGACACATGCTCCCTGAAGTCATGTTGAAGATCAAGTCTGGAACGGAGCCATCGCCCCAATCCACCCACGTCGCTTGGACTATACCGTCCGGGTCTGATACGGCATAACTTAGAGCGACCGATTGACCCGTATTCGCTGGGTTTGGTGAGATATCCGAGATTGCGAGGGTGGGGCCTCTGTCGTTTACGGTCTCAGATACCGTCGAAAATCCTTGTCCAGCGAGGCTAGTTACATTCACATCGATCACGTACGTGTGAGATTGTGCAAATTCTGCAGACGTGTATACGTGGGTGACTGTGGTCATCGTGGGGTCCGGGTTCGTGATTGTGCCGTCGCCCCAGTCGATTGTAACCTGCAAAGCTGCAAGGGCGCTATGGATGGTGAAGTTCAGAGTGACGGGTTCGCCAGTGTTCGCGGGATTGGGGCCGGCACTGATGGTCACGGTGGGCGGAGTAACCGGGACGACCGTAATTTCCAACAGAGCAAGGTGGAATTGTAGCCCATTCGTAGCATTGACCAAAATCAAAAAGTGCCCCACGCCTGAGTGGATGATCAGAGTCGCGTTGCTCGTCTGGTCAGCATGGATATTGAGTGTACTGTTGATTGATAGTGAGACGCTCAGGTCGGATGGAATTCCCTGAGCAGTCATCGTAACGCTCCCGCTGAAGTTGTTCAGGCTGGTAACGCTGATTTTCGAGCTTGTCGCGGTGTACTGCTGGGCTGTTAGAAATGGTGATGAGGGTCTAACTGTGAAGTATGGCTCGGTCGGAGTCCAGAGATTAGTATCGATCAACCTAACGTGGACCTGGCCGGTGATCGTGCCGAGATTGCCTGTTCCCTGAACGGTTAATCGATACTCGAGGAGTATTCCTGTCTGATAGTCCCAGGTCCACGTGCCCGTGGCGGTCACGCCACTAGCGGAGCTCGTTATCTTGAGTGTGGTGGTGAGACGGGACGCGCCTGCGAAGACGCTGGTGCTGGTAGTGTTAAAGGTGAGACTGCTCCCGACGACCAATGGGAAGAGCGTTGGAGATCCTTTGAAGGTGTTGCCGCTTACCTCCTGGACGTTCACGGTCCCGTTCAGATAGGCTGTCGATAGGAGGCCGGCAGTCTCGTTACCGACCGTGGCTCCGACTCTGAAAACAGCCTCGTAGCTTCTCAAGTATCGTGCAATATCCGGGATCGCGGGGAGACCTGCCGGCGTCGAGTTCCATGTTGCGGAGACCTGGTACTGGGCCCAGTCTCCTGGAAAGACGCCAGGGATAGACGATACTGGAGCTGCTGTTATCGTTACTGGAATGTCTACGGTGCCTGTGATCGTTCCGTTTGTGGAAGAGATCCGCAGAACATAGTTGCTTGGAGCTGCGGTGGGTGACGCGCTGACAGTCAAGGTTGTCTCTAGTTGTTGGGGTCCTGGGAGAACGTATGGTAGTGGGAATGTTGATGGGTTGAGCGTTGCTTGCAGAGCTGTTGGGCTTGGGTCTGACACGATGCTGGTTGTCATGTCGATTGTTCTCAGGTACATACTGGCGTTGAAGGGAGGATGGGGCATGTACTGTGTGATGAGAGTTGTTCGCGTCTGGCCTGGTCCGAGGATTAGACTGTGGGGATCAGAGAGGAGGCAGAACTGCATTGCGCCGTGGGGTATGACTAGTACACAGAGCTGTGCTGTGTGAGTCTCGTTTCCAGAGGCCGCAGTGACGTCCACCTCGTATTGACCCGCAGCTGTGGTGCTGTTTGCTGAGACGAAGACCCAGGACACGTCTGTGTAGGTCTCCTTCGGCAGGTTTTCGGTTACGCTCGATGGGTTCACTTTTGCTGTGGGCGCGTTTGGAGGGTTTGGTGTGATTGTTGCTGTGAAGTTGACCGTCCCGCTGAAACCGGTGTGGGTGACTAGGGCGATACTGGAGTAGTTTGAGTAAGGATTCGTGGCCAAGGACGGGGGATTGATTATCGGGAGGAAATGGCTGGGACCCGGTGTGATGGTCACTTCGATAGAGATTGATCTGCTTATCGTCCCGCTCGAGCCGGTTACTGTGATGGCAAAGTCTGAGGCTGGAATATCGTCTTGGTTCGGGGCTGAGATTGCCAAGATGGTGGAGTTGTCGCCGTTAGTTTCTAACGTGACTGTCGTCTGAAGCAGATGGGCTACGGGCTGGAGAACGTAGCCTGACGAGATGAGGATGGAGAAGCTGATTGTTCCGGTGTAGCTGTTGCTTCTGACGACGATATACGCTGCTCCGACTCCTCCTTCTTGGAAGCTGACACGGGACGGGCTGGCTTCCAAGCTGAAATCGTTTGAAGGAAGCGTGGACGGTGGTATTCTGATTATAATGCCTTGTTGACCAAGTGGAAACTGGAATGTTGACGCGGCGAAGTAGCTGTAGCCTGTGGCAGGGTCGAGTACGCCGAGTCTTGTGTTGAAGATATTGTTTTGGAGATACTCTTCGGCGATCTGGTTGAAGTCGGAGAGTCGGAATGGCGCGAGCGATCCTCCTGCAATAGCGTAGCCAATTCCTCGCGAAGGATCGAGAACGAAGTTGCTGGCAACGCCTGCAGGCGCAGGGGCTAAGACTTGTTTCTTGGAAAGGTCGGTGAGTGAGAATCTGACAATCTGGCTGCCAGCAAGGTTGGCGCCGCCGAAATAGATGTATCCGCCTGAAGTGTCTATTCCGGCGGATGTAAGACTGTCCTCGGCCGCGTCGAGTTCAGAGACAATTGAGAAGTCTGAGAGTCTTACCTTGACCACTACGTTCGGAGAAGGAGTGCAGAAGATGTTTAGGCTGCATCCGGAATCCCCGAAGTAGGCGTAGCCGTTGGCCGGGTCGATGACGGCGGAGTCGATGCTGTGTGATGGGGCGAGGGTGATAGTCGTGTTTGACGGGGTCGGAGTGAGCGTCTGGTTGAGTGTCAGGTCAGAAAGTCGCATCTTGAGAATGTTTCCTGTGCTTGTTCCAAAGTAGCCGAAGCCGGCCGCGGGGTCGATCATGCCGGCTGTTATTCCACCCAGCCCCGGGTGCACAACAGTAACGTTGGTGAAGGTTGAGAGGTCGACTTTTACGATCTGGCCGTTGAGCGTTCCGAAGTAGGCGATCTCGTGAATAGGGTCGAGGATTGCAGCGGATGCGGCGAGTGCGGCGTTTGCGCTCCCTCCAAGGGTCAGGTTGGCAACGTTTGTAAAGTCTGACAGTCGGACCTTGAAGACCTGTGCTGGGGTGGCTGAGGTTCCGAAGTAGGCGTAGCCGGCTCCGGAATCGACTATCGCAGACAAGATTGAAGCTCCAGTGGTATTCAGAACGAGGATACTCGATGAGGCTGGAGTGATGTTATCCGAGTTGAATTCCCTAGGCTTGACCTGAGAATGTGGAGTCGCTGTGGCAGGTAGTGTCATCGATGCCATGAGTCCTAGCGTGAACAGAAGAATTATCCTCGAAACCATAGGTCCCGCCGTTGATAGTGAGTATCATAGAGCATCTACATCAGGATATTTCAACATATAGAAAAATCCACGAGGCTCCCCCGGATTATTCTCGAGTTTAGCCCCAAGACTGGAAGGTACGGTGGAGCTTGCGACGACGGTCGTGAACCTGTTCGAACTGTTTCTTGGAGCTTTCAAGTATAGGGAGGCTAAGACGAGCCTTACCGGTGTTAAGGGTCTCAGCTCGACCCTCAGAATACTCTCCTTTACTGAAGAAGCGTCTCTGCTTGTGGCAAAGATACTCTCCGGTCTAGAGAAGGCTGGGAGAGGGATCGAGATCCGAGACCTCCTGGTCGGAGCCACAGCGCTCCAAGAAACCTACGCCGTCGCAACCCAGAACAAGAAACACTACCAACCAATACCTCGCCTCACAGCCCTATCCGAACAAGAACTACTGCAGAGACTCTAAACAGGCTGGGACCAGGTCCTCTCCCCCCGGGCGATTCCGGTTTCGGCAGTCTGTGCCGCGAAGAGCAAATGCGTCTGAGATTTCTTGAATCGTAACGGGCTGGTAACCGTAAATGGTAACAGTTCGAGATGCCAACGGCGAGAACACAGAGAGAAGACAAAGCTCAACCTACACCTATGGCCCATACGCAACATAACCAAGAGGATCGCGAACCTGACAGTCAGTAACTAGGAACGACTCAGGATCATCCCTGAGGACGAATAGCCTCAACATCACGCATATAGGTCGTGGATGAGAGCATTATCTCACCGGGCTGAGAACCTTTGAAAGCTCGTCGAGCATTCCGGAAGTTCACGCTTGGCGACGGCAGAAGAGTCGTCTTGCGCGAAGCAGACTCTGGGGATCTGGACAAGCTTCTGGCTTACATCAATGGCCTTGTGTATGAGAAGAAACGGGACGAGAGTTCTCAACTATTCACTGGTTTCGAGTCGCGGCTGACAAGAAGACAGGAGGCTGAGTGGCTGAACGAACTCTCCAGAAGGGTCAAGGAGGGAGACAAGATAAGCGTTCTAGCGGAGGTTGACGGTGTGGTTGCGGGTAACGGCGACATAACGCGAGGGTCGTACAGTGAGACGAGGCATCACGGTCATCTCGGGCTTACGGTCAGAAAAGCGTACAGGGGTTTAGGCATAGGACAAGAGATGGTGAGAGTTCTCCTGGCAGAGGCCAGGAGGCAAGGTCTGAAAACAGTGGATGTCGAGTTTCTCTCCACAAACAAGGCCACGATCCATGTCTACGAGAAGGCTGGTTTCAAGAGAGCGGGAACAATTCCCGGAAAGGTTTACAGAAATGGAAGATTTCTCGACTCTCTAATCATGGCACGCAGACTCTGACTACACCTGAACAGACTCCGGATGACTAGCTGACCAGCAGCTTCTGTACTATGATAAAGGAAGGGTCCGATCTCGAGACTGGAAGAAGCGTGAACTCTTTGAGGTGTCCCGCAAAAGAATCGGGTAGGGGGAGCCCGGCCAGTTGACTGGTCCTCCGATTCGCGAGGGCTACGCCAAGAATGGCACCATCAGACTCCACTACACTGAAAGCGCGCCAGACACCCCGTCAAGGCTTACTCCGCTAGTCTACATACACGGCGCCTACGGGAGCACCGAGGGCTTCCTGCCAGAGATGGAGGCCCTTGCCCCGAGGAGGTGCATCTCGGTAAGGCTCCGGGGCCGAGGCCAGAGCGACATCCCTGAATCCGGCTACACATTCAACGACAACGTCTCAGATATTGAAGCCCTTGTTGATCATCTGCGCCTGACGAATTTCTGTCTCGTGGGCTGGTCCATGGGGGTACCCTACTCCATCGGATTTGCGTCTCGACACCCTGAGAAACTCTCTGGGCTAATACTCCTCGACTATCAAGCTCGTCATCCAAAGTATTCCGCCGGTTGGGCGGAGCGGTGGGCGTCCGACCCCTCAATAATGGACAGGCCAGACAGGATTACGGCCCTCCGGGGGCTGGAAAAGGAATCTTCAGAAGTTCTACTCTGGGAAGACTTGGACAGGATAGACTGTCCCGTTCTAGTGATTGGAGGAGGACAGCCTGACGCTCTCCTCAAGAAGGAGCACGTTGACAAGTACCATCAACACCTGCGGAACCTGGAGGTAATCATATTCAATGATTCGGGGCACAATGTTTCCCAGCCTGATTTTGGCCGGTTCGTTACTGCTTTGAGGGAGTTCCTGGGTCGGATTGATCAGACGGGAGCTGGAAACAGGAAGCGGTCAAGTTCCGCCACTGTTTGAAATTCGAAATCGGGCCTTGCCTGTGAGGCTATGGGACCCCACAAGTCCCTCATCGCCTTCGAACCCCAGAGGGCTGCGCCAGTGATTACTCCCGCGTTCCTCCCGGCTTGAATATCGGAGGCCGAATCGCCAACCATGATCACCCTGCTCGGCCGAACCTCCATTCTCTTAAGGACCATCTGGATGCCTTCCGGGTCCGGCTTGTTCCTCGTCACATCCTCCCCCGTCACCACCGCTGCAAAGTAGCGCTTCAGGGTTAGACCCTCCAAAGCTTCACGGACTAGGGTTGTGTTCGGAACCGATGTCACCAAGGCAACCTGCTTGCCGGATTCTCCGAGCCTCTCTAATAGTCCTGGGATTCCTGGGAACACCTCCCACATCTTCAGGTTAGTCTTCAGGCAATCAGTGTAGGCGTCGAGTGCTTGTTCGGAACGATCCCGCGAGAGTTGACGCGTGAGTCTTCCTATCGTATCTGTTTCGTGGAGGCCCCAAGAGATCTGATCAGGGGTCAGGGTCTTACCGAGCAGCCCCTTGGCAACTTCAAGGGTGCAATGAACAACAAGACGGTCCCTGTCCACAATGGTCCCGTCTAGGTCGAAGATTACCCCCTCGATGGGATCAAGGATGGACTCGGGAAACGGCCACTACCTGGAATGTACCCAAGGTCCGGGTGCGATTTGAATATTTTTGACGTTACACATCCGCGTAGGTGATCATGGCGTCAACGCTGGTCTTGCGACTTTTGAGAGATAGTCGATCTCTTCTTCAGCGAACCGTATCGCTCTGTTCTGAGGAATAACCTCGAGCACTCTTGGCCTGTGCTCCTTCCAAACTGAGAGGACATCAGCTGGAAGCTTCGCGCGACCTGCGGGAGTCATCTTCTTCTCTCCCAGCAACTTCCAGGCCCTCGCTATGTTGTAGTCTGACCAGCTAGATCCCTTGCGTCTCGGAGAATATCGTTGGACCTTGCGTTCGGAATCTAGAGGTCTAAACCAGCCATCGATCCATCCGAAACAGAGTGCTTCTTCGATCGCGTCAAGATTCGAGAACGTTCCGGTCATCGGCTCTCTCTTGTAGAGGATCAGCAAGACCTCCTTCTTCGAAGCATGGTTCCGTTCTAGCCACCCACGCCACGCTTTTCGCGTAGTAAACTGAAGCGCTTTTGACACCCTCTTATCCATGATAAGATAACGCTCCTATCGATCGTCTATATCCGGCGATTTCAAGAATTGTGATCAGGGCATGTTTTGTTACGAATAATGAGAAGCTCAAGAGGGTCAAGGAGATTGAGATAGTGGTGCTGAACCATTTTGCATAATAGACTCTCAAATTATCAGAGTGCCAAGTACGCCTATAGCAGTAGAACATCCGGCCTTGGAACGTAATCTAAGAAGTGTCCCCTTGATGGGGTGACCAGGAGTCGAGAACACAGAGAGAAGACACGGCTCAACCCTACGGTTCGGATGGCAACTACACCGCGACACACGCAAACAAAAACCATCAACACGCTACAACAACCCGAGAAGGACCACACAAGAACGGCCGGATACTGCGAACCCATCACCATCATCTTCGATCCACCTCTCTATCTCCCTTCACGGGGTTCTCAGTCGTAAATCAGGTTCCCCCCGTAAGGTTCCCGCGGGGCCATTTGGAACAGTTAGCTGGATCAGGTCATTCCCTAGGTCTGATATAATTGGAGTGCTAGCACATGAGTTCAGCCACGTTACTCGGCGTCTACGATTTGCGCTTGAGCTGACGCTAGCAGCAGCCTTCGCCTACGGCCTCGCAACCTTCCTGAGCACGCTTACCGTCACACTTCTGTTAGTGTTCGAAGTAACCCAGATCTCTCTTGCTTTCTTATTGGCTAGTTTCGTCTCTTGGAGAAACGAGTACGGGGCTGATCGTGAGGGTGCTAGATTCACGGGTCCTGAAGGTCTTATCTCTGTGTTCGAATTCTGGAAGAACAAGATTTCCAGAGACGACGGCTCGGAAACCCATCCTCCTCTCTCGAATCGGATCAAGAAGCTTGAACCACTCTTGGACGAACCCAAGCCTCCTCAATAGTCGCTCCTCCCTACGATCTTAGTGAGCCCATTCCTTCTTCATGTCAACTGCCCATGGCGGGATAAGCGGGACTGGTGTGTTCCGCCCCCGAGTAGGAGCTTTGGCACTGACCCGATTTCAAGTCACTACTGGAGTAAACTCCTTACTCGGTTCTCTCCTCCACATGAATCTTGAATCCTAAGAGAGATGACTTGCTACAAAACTGTAGGGACAATCGTTTGCAGGAGACGCTTCCTCAGCTTAAGTACTCTGGCCATTGCTTGGAAGCAGGGAGCAATAAATCAGGTCATGAACAGAATCTCACCTAAGAGTCTGATGGGTGGACTCAATTTCTCGCGCCCGAGAAACAGATGGGAATTATTGGCCAAAGCCTCCATTCCCGTATACTGGGTCGTCGGAATTCTCGGGTTCAAGGTTCCAGACCCAATCGTATCATTTACTTCCGGTATACTCCCGTTTGTCGCTATGTTCTTTACGATTGGTTACATCAGTAAATTCAGTGTGCCTCAGGCATTCGCCGTCAATTACTTCAAGAGTTTTGTGGAACCCATCTGCAAGGCATTCGACACGAAAGGAGCCGTCATAGTCTACAAGAATTCCGTTCCTGGCGGCCGGACGACTATAGATCCGAAAACAGATCGAGTCGAAATACTTCTGCCGGAAAACCTCTCGATCACAGACACGGATAAACAGTCGGAAAATGGGCTAGTCAAACTGCAAGAGAAGCTAAAATCCTACCCCGAGGAATGGATCAGATATGAAACGAAATCTGGTGAAGAAAGACCCCTAAGGATCCGCATTCGAAACAATGCCGACGGTCTCTTTGTTGTCGATGTGCCCAACAACCTCAACACACTACGGTCGATCCAGTATGATGAGATACCCCTCGGAAATTCGGAAACTGAGAAGCTTGCGGGGATCAAGAGAGCCGACCATGGAAAACATGCTCTTGAGGACTTTTCCGCCGAGTTGCACAAGAAGGTTGCCGATTACAACAACAGCCAGGACAGGATAAAGATCGACATGATCGATTTTGGAGGACGCGATCATCACAAGTCTTTACGAAAGTGAGCATTGTCAAGACCAGAGAAGGATTGTAATCAGTCCTTCTGCTGTCAGCACGATCCCAAAACATCCACTTGATGGCGTCCTAACTTTAGGACACTAATTTTCAGAGCGGCTTATCCCGCCGCTGGCCTGTTTGCAGAATTCTTGAACCTAGTTGTTTATTGGGGAGGCTCCGCTCATTGATGGTCAGGCGCGGGTAACTTACGGTAGAGACTTCTAATCCCACGATGGAAAACCCCGAAAGCCCGAGTTTCTTGAGGAAAAAAAGTTCGGGGTTCGACGAGTCTAAGTCATGATAAGCCAGCAGTTTCGTTCTCGTGTCTGAGCAATAGCCGAAGGGTAGCTCAACCTTACAGATGTCGAGTCAGCGGAGCAACTGGCGCGAACGACTACACACCAGCCCCTCACGAATGGAACAAGAACTAGGAATCAAACTACAAGACGACGGAATACGATATCAATCACAGGTCGAGATACCGGTAACCACGGCCGACTTCTACTTCTCGCTGGAGTCTAGACCATTGCTCGTGTTCGTCGACGGCAGGGTCCATCATGGAACAGCACAGATGGCGAAGGACGAAGAACTACGATCACTGCTACGGAAGAGAGGATACAGAATCCTAGAACTTTACTACAACAGCTACTCTGACACAAAAAGAGATCAACTGTACGAGGAGATCCGCGACAACCTCAACAAGTTGGCTTAAGTGAAGTCGACCAAATCCCTACGATATTCGAAACGCTGGTTTGGTCTTTGGGCAATTCGACTCCGCAAGACCGCTCGGATATCGAAAACTAAGGAACAATTCGCTTGTGTTCTTGAAGCCCCTATCCAAGTTCTTCGTCGATTAGTAGTAGAGCTTGCTCACCGAGTTGCTTTATCTCAACGATTAGTTTGCGAAGTCTCACAGCTGACTCTTGCGTTGCAAAGTAATCCATGACCTTACCTAACCATTTCTTCATATCTTCGGTGTCTCCCGCTATTCTGAGTTCTGAGCCACTCTTCAGGGAGACGTGAGTCTTCAGCTCCCACTTTGCACCGGGAAGATAGTTTTTCTTTGCGAATTCCTCGATAAACTCAGAAACATTTGGGTTCGTTTGCCAAGCTTGCGCAGGGTCGATTTGCATGGGGTTAGGATAGCCCTCGGCGGTCATCATGAATTGTATGAGAACATGGCGGTCGTTAGTAGTGAATCCAGCTTTAGAAATGACTTCGTCGGATAACTTGTCTGTGCACTCAGTAACCAGTTTATACAGAATCACGCGCGCCTGAAAGAACTGCTTAGAGACACCATACGCCCTTTCGAATATCACCGCGAGTTCTTTGGGAATTCTTCTTACCCAAAACCGTGCTTCAGTAGCGAGTTTAGTCCACTCCCCGAAGTTCTGACCCGTAGGGTCTAACCAAGTCGTGACTTCCTTCAGCAAAGGAGTGTAGACACGTTCCGCCATTTCGCGTGCTCTTCTATCTCGCGCGATTGAAATCGAGAAGTAGAAGGTGGCGAAAGCCACAGCAAGCGGAGTTATCGCAAGAAACCACTGGGAAAAAGGAGTGAGTGCAGACACGTAGTTCGAGATGAGAGTCAGCAAACCCACGACAGCAACGATTGCGACGATAATGGCTTCCGCGGCCGACTTGCGTAGTCTCTTTCGAAGCTTCAAGTCGAATGCTTCACGGAACTGAGAACTGAGATTCTCAATTAGAGCTTTCCCACAACGACACTTGCCGCATTCCTTGCAGATGAAGCATCTACCGCCCCAACGCCAAGTAGTTTCATGGGTCGTGGATCGGGCTAAGCTTGGTTGTTGGTCTGCTCTCTTGCTTTATTGAAGGGACTCCACATCTTGCTTGGTCGAGATGTCTAAGTAGCAGACGGGTCTTAGAATAGGCCGGGTCCTCTTCAAACAGTTTCAACAGCTCTGCGCCTTGGAGAAGCTACGCCCGGGTGAGGCAGTCGAATCACTAGTCCGGCTCGCAGTCGACAGCGGGAGCATAACGGACCTTCATTCTAACCTTGCTAAACGGGGAGGTAAGGGACGCGCGTTGGATGAAGCGCTCTTCAAGTCACGGTTGTCGAGACTAAAGACCTGCCTTGAGACAGAGCGCCGATACTGGAAGGAGACCGGCGAGGGAATCGAAGAACCGGAGTCGGAGCGGTTTGTGAAGGAACTGGTAGAGCTAGGCAAAAGATCAATCAGTGAAGAACTCGTCAAAGAGTTCGAAACGATCCTGGCAGAAGCAGACAAGCTCTACGACCAGATCGAGAAGAGCACGATCGAAAATGGGGTCAGCAGAACAAAACGGTTTGCCGCCTTACGTTGACCGGAAAACAGCGCCTCAGCGCTACTCCTAGGGTCTC
>Ga0209378_1000774_pt1 | contig 23037 bp, 19 predicted proteins | sample GraSoiAngelo_156_FD_186170 | JGI IMG/M metagenome (GOLD analysis project Ga0209378, IMG submission 186170) | Grasslands soil microbial communities from the Angelo Coastal Reserve, California, USA - 14_1009_13_40cm (SPAdes) (version 2) | ecosystem: Environmental > Terrestrial > Soil > Grasslands ...
TGCGCCGGATGACGCGGTGTTCTCAAAGAACCTCAACAACATTGAGCAAGTAAAGGCGCGCAAAGGACCGATCATCGCCATTACTTCCGGAAACGGAGCGAAACAATTGAAAGACCTCGCCGCGGACATTATCGAGATTCCGGATGTGATCGATTGTCTCTGCCCGGTTCTTACGGTGGTTCCGTTGCAGCTCCTAGCTTATCATTTGGCGGTCGAGCTCGGCCGCGACGTCGACAAACCGCGTAACCTGGCCAAGAGCGTTACGGTCGAGTAACGTCAGCGTTTTTGACGAAAAGTTCCCTGCCCAACGCAAAGACATCGCTCCAACCCGGTAAAGTAGTTGTTATCTGGATCGAAAATTGCTGCCGAGCGGACGTGTCGCCTTAGGAAAAGCGCGAAATAAATGACGGTTCACGCCGCGGTGGATTTTCGTTAAACTGGCTAGTCGAGCTTTTCAGCTGTGCAACAGAACGAAGAATACGTGCTCAAAGTCCTCCAAGACGTGGGCCTTGTTTCGCGGAAGCAGATCGCCGCGGCGCGCACGCGCCTGGATGGCCAGAACAACGTTGTCGATCTTCTGATTAAAGGTGGCGCTGTTACCGAGTCCGACGTCTCACGTTCGCTCGCGGCGCAGGCGCACATGGACTGGATCGATCTCTCCACGATGGTGATTCCGCCGGCCATCATCAAACAGATCCGCGCTGAAGACGCGCGGCGGTTCAAAGTCATTCCAGTCGCGTTTGGCGAAACCGGTCTGGTCGTAGCCGTAAGCGATCCACTCGACATCGACACGATCGATAGCCTGAGCTTTTTGCTCCAACGCGAGCTCGAACTGGTTTGCACAAGCCCCGAAAAAATTCGGGAAGGTCTGATCAAATATTACGGCACGGCCGATGAAGCCGCCGATGCCCTCAAAGAAAAGATTGGCGAAGATATCGATCTTGGTCTTGAGCTCGGCGACGGCGCTGCCATCACCGAAGTCGATGAAGCCGACGCCCCGATCATTCGAATGGTCTCGATGTTGATCATCGAGGCGCATCGCGCCGGCGCGAGCGATATTCATCTCGAGCCGCTCGACAAAAAATTCCGTGTCCGGTTCCGGATCGATGGTGTTCTACAGGAAATGCAGGCGCCACCAAAGCGTTTGCAATCCGCCATCGTCAGCCGGCTCAAAATCATGACCGGTTCGATGAGCATCGCTGAAAAACGATTGCCGCAAGACGGCCGGATTCAGGTCAAAATCAAAAAGAAGCCGATCGATCTCCGTGTCTCGACCATTCCAACCAATCATGGCGAGAGCGTTGTCCTTCGCATTCTCGACAAAGCGAGTCTGATGCTCGGCCTGCCCGAGCTCGGTTTTTTTAGCGACGACCAGGAAACATTCGAGCGCTTGATTCAATTACCGGACGGAATTTTGCTCGTCACCGGACCAACCGGCTCCGGAAAAACGAGCACACTCTACGCCTGTCTCAACTACATCAACAAGCCGGACCGCAAGATTATCACCGTCGAAGAACCGATCGAATATCAAATGACCGGCATCAATCAGGTCCAGGTGAATCCGGAAGTCGGGATGACATTTCCGGTAGCCTTGCGCTCGATTCTTCGCCAGGCCCCGAACGTGATCATGATCGGCGAGATCCGCGATCTCGAAACCGCCAGCATCGCAACGAACGCTTCACTGACTGGTCATCTTGTCTTTAGCACACTCCACACGAACGACGCGCCGTCCGCCATCCCGCGTTTGATCGACATCGGCGTCCAGCCCTTCCTCGCTGCTTCGTCCCTCCGCGCGATCATGGCGCAACGACTCGTTCGGCGAATCTGTCCGAATTGCCGACAGCCCGCGGAACTGGGAGAAAGCGAAATGCGCGCATTGCGAATCGAGCCCGGTCAACTCCGCGACGCGCAAGTGATGCAAGGCAAGGGCTGCGAACAATGTCGCGGCACTGGTTATAAAGGTCGGATGGGCATCTTTGAAATTTTTATTCTCGACGACGAAGTCCGCCACATGATCAACAAACGAAGTGCGACTTTGTCGCTCCGTCAACGCGCCCGCGAGCTGGGCATGCGCACTTTGCGCGAAGACGGCGTCCGCAAAGTTCTCGCCGGCCTCACCAGCGCTGAGGAAGTGATTTCAATCACCATCGGAGACGTCAGCTAATGAACGAGAAACAAGTCGCCGAACTTTTCATCGAACAGCACGTTCTTCAACCGTCGCAAGCCGAGGACGTTTTAAACGAGGCGAACTTGAACGGCAAAACTATCATCCAGGCGATGGTGGACAGCGGTTTCGTCGATGAAACCGGCTTCTATCACACCATCGCCGACGCGCTCGGCGCCGAATATGTCGATCTTGGCGATAAGGAAATTCCGCCCACGATTTTGAAATTGATTCCGAGCGGACTGGCTCGTCTTCACCGCGCACTTCCGATCGGTTTGAGCGGAAATAGTTTACGGGTTGCTTTGGCCGACCCGCTCGATCCGCGCGCGGCCGAAGATCTTCGCTTCGCGCTCGGCAAAGATGTCGATGTTGTGGTCGCGCCAACCGAGCAAATCGATAATCGGATCAAGGAATATTACGGCGCCGACACAACGAGCATGGAGGAAGTGCTCAAGCAGCTCGGCGAAGCCGGCGACATGCTGCAAATTCGCGGCGACGAGACTGCCGCCGCCGTCGAAGCGGAGGCGAACGCCACACCGATCATTCGCTTTGTCGATTTAATTCTATATCAAGCGATCCAGGACCGCGCGAGCGACATTCATTTCGAGCCGTTCGAAAACGAATTCAAAATCCGCTATCGGGTGGACGGCGCCCTTTACGAAATGTCGCCGCCGCCGCGCCATCTCGCGTTGCCGGTCATCTCCCGCGTCAAAGTGATGGCGAACATGAACATCGCCGAGCGGCGTCTGCCCCAGGACGGCCGCATTCAAAAAAATATCGCCGGCCGGCATGTCGATCTTCGCGTTTCGACTTTGCCGACTCAATTTGGCGAGAGCGTCGTTTTGCGCGTACTCGATCGCTCGACCGTGAATCTCGACCTGGAAATGCTCGGGATGCCCGAGTACGTCCACAATTACATTCTCGAAATCATCAATCGGCCGAATGGAATTTTTATTGCCACCGGCCCGACCGGTTCCGGAAAAACGACGACGCTTTATTCCTGCTTGCGCAAGATTAACACGATCGATTCCAAATTGCTCACGGCCGAAGAACCGGTCGAGTACGACTTGGAAGGAATCGTTCAGGTGCCGGTGAACGAAGGCATTGGTCTTACTTTCGCTCGCGTGTTGCGCGCATTTCTGCGGCAGGACCCCGACCGGATCATGATCGGCGAAACGCGCGACCTCGAGACGGCGCAAATCGCCATTCAAGCATCGCTCACCGGCCATCTCGTTTTCACCACTCTGCACACGAACGACGCGCCCGGCGCAATCACGCGCTTGATCGACATGGGCGTGGAACCGTTTTTGATTTCTGCCACGCTCGAAGCCGTGCTTGGTCAGCGATTGCTCCGCAGCATCTGCCCGAACTGCCGGGCCGCTTACAAGCCCAACGAATCGCTCCTGGCCCAGCTCGAATTAGCCAAAAAGGATATCGGCGATCGCAAATTTTTCTACGGCAAAGGTTGCGACTCGTGCAACAACACCGGCTACAAAGGCCGCAAAGGAATTTATGAGTTGATGAAAATCACCGATCCGCTCCGCGAGTTGATCAATGAACGGGCGCCGACCGTCGTTCTCAAACAAAAAGCGGTCGAGCTGGGAATGGTGACACTGCGGCAGGATGGATTGCGCAGTATTTTTGCCGGCGATACCACCATCGAAGAGGTATTGAAATACACCTGAGCGTTCGCCTAACATTGATGTCGTCATGCCGCGTTTCACTTACGTAGCGCTCGATTCGCGCGGACAGGAATCGACCGGACTGGTCGAAGCCGCCTCGACGAACGAAGCCATCGGCCAGCTGCGTCAGGCCGGATTTTTTCCGACCAATGTTTACGAGGAAGGAAAAGGCGGCGGGCGCGATGGCAAAGCGGCCAAACGCGCGGCCAAAGCAGCGCGCGTCGCCCAACCGCGCGAAAAACGAAAAGGCATCGTTCTTTTTCAACGCAGAAAAGTTAAGCCGAAAATCCTGATGATTTTCACGCGTCAGCTCGCAACCCTGATCGATGCGGGCCTGCCACTTTTGCGCGGCCTCAACGTTCTCGCCAAACAGGAACGTGATGCGGTCTTGAAAAACACGATCATCAAGCTCGCTGAGTCGGTCCAAGGCGGCAGCACGTTTTCGGAAAGCCTCGCGCAGTATCCGCTCATCTTTAACGATCTTTACATCAATATGGTGAAGGCCGGCGAAGTCGGCGGTGTGCTCGAGCTCGTTCTTACCCGGCTCGCGGAGTTTCAGGAAAAGGCGGCCAAGATTAAAAACAAAGTTGCCGCCGCGATGGTTTATCCGCTCATCGTCATGACGATGGCGGTCGCGATCATGGGATTTCTGCTCGTCTTTATCGTCCCGAAATTCGAAGCGATCTTTCACGACATGCTCGGCGATCGTCCATTACCCGTGATCACGACGTTCGTCATTACCGTGAGCAGACTTGTCCAGGGTCACTGGCTCGTGATTCTCGCGCTGCTCTTCGCCGCGATCGCCGGATACAAGTTCGCTAATCGCACCCCGCGCGGAAAATCGACAATCGACCGTGCTAAACTTCATTTTCCCCTTTTTGGCGACGTCATTCGGAAAACAGCGATCTCACGGTTTTCGCGAACGCTTGGAACCCTCGTCTCCAGCGGCGTTCCAATCTTGCAAGCCCTCAACATTACCCGGGAAACCGCTGGCAACATGGTGATCGCGCGCGCGATTGGCCAGGTGCACGAAAGCGTGAAGGAAGGCGAGTCGATCGTTCAGCCGCTTGAAGCCAGCGCTGCGTTTCCACCGATGGTCGTCAGCATGATCGATGTCGGCGAAGAAACCGGTCAACTGCCCGAGATGCTTTTGAAAATCGCCGATGTTTACGATGACGAAGTGGATAACTCAGTCGCAGCCATGACCGCCGCGCTCGAGCCGATCATGATTGTGTTTCTTGCACTCGTCGTCGGCACGATCGTGATTGCGCTCTTCCTGCCGCTCATCAGCATCATCCAAGGTTTGCAACAACAAACGTAGACGCGACTCCATGAAGAGACGATTTAGCCCTTTGTCATGTCGAGCGAAGTCGAGACATCTCTAAATATTTCAGAAATAGTAAGAGATTCCTCGACTTCAGTCGGAATGACAAAAAAGATGCGTGAAAGGACATACACGATTCGGCGCGCGTTCACCCTCATCGAGCTGCTCGTCGTCATCTCGATCATCATCATCCTGGCCGGTTTGATTCTGAGCACGGTCGGTTACGTCCAGAAGAAAGGCGCGCGCTCCCGCGCCGAAGCCGAAATCGCTGCGATGTCGGCCGCGCTCGAAAGCTACAAAGCCGATAATGGAATTTATCCGCGCGATACGATTAAGACGGATCAGGTCGACCCAGCAATATCGCCGATTCCAACAACTGCGACACAATTTTTGTATGAGCAATTAAGCGGCAATTCAGCTACGAATCTGCAACCGATATCTGGAGCGAAAAGCTATTTTGCTTTAAAGCCGCAAATGCTCTTTGGCACCAAAGACAGCAACGGAAATTTAACATCCGTCAGCTACATTCGGGATCCTTTCGGTAATCCTTACGGATATTCAACGCTCAAAGCATCGGGTGGAGCTGGCGGTTATAATCCCACTTTTGATCTCTGGAGCATTGCCGATGATTCATCTGGAACGAATCAGACAAAGTGGATCAAGAACTGGTAGGGGCGATTGACCTCAATCGCCCGCGGGCGGTTCAGTGAACCGCCCCTACCAAATCAAGCTACTGCGGGTTTGTGTTGATTGTGACCTCGACGCGGCGGTTCGAGCGTTCGCGTTCAATCTCTATATCGAATTCAGCTTGCGACGCGCTTGGAGCGACCGGGCGCGGCGGAACGATAAACTTTGTTGATCCCCGCCCGCGGGCATCGATGTGCGATGGATCAATGCCCAAAGCCTCCACCAAATACTGCTTCATGTTGTCGGCGCGGCGCTGGCTCAGATCGAGATTGTATTCATAGGTGCCGATCGAATCGGTGTAGCCTTCGATCGTAAAAGTCGCCTTCGGGTTTCGTTTTAGAAGATCGACAAGTTTGTGCAAAATATCGCCGGGTTGTAAGTCAGCGCTGTCGAACCCGAAAAGTTGATCTTCGGGCATTCGAATCTTCGTTCCGGAACCGAGTGGACCTTTTTGGGAGAGCAATTGATCGAGATCGCTAAATCCCGGCGCACCTTTTTTGTTCGGGCCGGCGCTGTCGCCGGGAAGCTTACTCGTGAAAGTGTTCGGACGTTTGATGATCGTGCTGGTGGCCAGCTCGGTTCCGCTGAGCGCAGGCTGTGGCCGACCCGAAACTGAGCTGTCGTTCAGGACCGATTGCTCATGAGTGGCATTTGGATTTGTGGAAAGAGTTTGCGCCGTGCTCCGTTCGATCTCGTTCATCACCGAAGCCACGTCTGCCTGGTCGACTTTCGGTTTGTCCGGCAAAACATTGCTCATGTCGTCCGGCATCGCGGTCGTGGCCTGAATCTCCTGCAAAAGCTTGTCGAACGATTTCTTTTCATCCGGCTGTTGCTCCTTCGTGTCGTCGGGGTTCGGTTTCGCCGCCGGATTTATTTGATCGCCGCTTGCTTTATCGATCTGATTCATGTCGACGTTTTTGACCCTAAACGTCATTGGCTGCTGTAAATCGGCAAAAACCGTCTCGGCCGACTGAAATCGTGCCCGATAAAAGTAAATACAAAGCGTGATGTGGAGGCAGAGCGATATGATTAAGCCAAACCAAATCCAGCTTCGCTCCGGGCTGCCGGTTAAGAGCGCTTCGTGCTCGATCTCGTCGATGTCGTCGAAATCGGAAATTTTGGTCGCTGCTTTCATCGTCTTAATTAAACACCGTTAGCGCCGCATCGTTGTCAATCTCCTACGCGCTTAGACACTGCACTTGCTCCGCGCGTTCGTTCAATGAAAGCCCGGGCCGCCCTGCGAATCTCGTCGGCCACGCGCGCCTCCGGCGAAACAAATTTCGGAGTGAACCACGGAAATAGCCCGATCAAATCGTGCGTCACCAGAATCTGGCCATCACACTGTTCCCCCGAGCCGATGCCGATCGTCGGAATGCTAATGCCGTTGGTGATTTGTTTGGCGATCTCCGGGACCACAATCTCGAGCACAACCGAAAACGCGCCCGCTTTTTCCACCGCGCGCGCATCTGCGATTAACGCTTCGGCTTCCGATTGCGTCTTGCCTTTAACTCTGTAACCGCCTTGTTCGCGCACCTGCTGCGGCAGCATTCCGATGTGGGCCATGTACGGAATTCCGGCATCAGTTATCGCTTCGATATGCGCGGCGTGACTCACGCCGCCCTCCAACTTCACTGCCTGAGCGCCGGCATCGATAAATTGTTTCGCCGTCGTGACAGCCTGCTCGGGCGTTTCGAAAGTGTGGATCGGCATATCGCCGACTACCAACGCCGATTTAACTCCGCGCGCGACCGCGCGAGTATGATGCAACATTTCTTCGAGTGTAACGCGCGTCGTGTCTTCGTAGCCGAGCACGACCATGCCTAATGAATCGCCGACCAGAATGATGTCGATCCCGCTCTCATCGAGCAGTCGCGCCGTCGGATAATCGTAAGCGGTCAGCGCGGTGACTTTCTCGCCGCGCTTCTTCATCTCTCGATATTTCCCGACCAGATTCGTCATTACCATTTCTCCGCGAAGCAGATCACTTTAGTCGAATCCTCAATCTGCGCGAGCAGCTCGCGGACGGTTTTTGTTTGGTTAGGTAAAGTTAAATCCGGCCGGATATCGGCCAAAGGCTGAAGCACAAATTTCCGCTGATGCAGACGCGGATGCGGCAACTGCAAACGCTCGTTCTCGACACTCAGATCATCAGCATAAAGAAGGTCGATGTCGATCTTGCGTGAAACGTTTCTGGCATGATCGCGTTTGCGTCCGAGCGATTCTTCGACCCGAACGAGCTGCTCTAGCAACGCGCTTGGATCGCCGTCGTAGTCGATTTCGAAAACTGCGTTTAGGAATTTGCCGGCATCCGGCTCACAATCTACCGGCTCCGTTTCGTAGATCGGCGAACTCCGTATCGGCGGTTTAACATTGGCCAGATCGACAATTTCTTGTCGCGCCGCGCGCAAATTCGCCATTCGATCGCCCAAATTCGAACCGAGCGCGATGCCGGTCCTCATTTCGCCGGCGCAATTCCGAGCACGTCCTGCATCGAGTAAAGCTGAGCGGGTTTTCCGAAGATCCATTGCGCCGCACGCAAAGCACCGCGCGCAAAAATTTCGCGACTGCCGGCCCGATGCGTTAGTTCGAGCCGTTCGTCGGGTCCGGCAAAAGTGACCGTATGCTCGCCGACAACGTCGCCTTCGCGAATTGATTCGATTGGAACTTCTTGCGTCTCTTTCAAAATCTCACGGAGCGTTTTCGCCGTTCCGCTTGGCGCATCTTTCTTCATCTTGTGATGTGTCTCGGTGATTTTGGGCGCGAACTCAGAACCGAAAATTTCCGCGGCCTGGCGGGTCAGAGCAAAGAGCGCGTTCACTCCGACGCTAAAGTTCGACGCGAAGACAATTGGCAATTTACCAGCCGTTTCTTCAATTAATTGGCGCTGCTCCGGCGAATGCCCGGTCGTGCCAATGACGAGCGCTTTTCCGTGCTGCAAAGTCGCCCGACAAATTTCGTCGATCGCGCCCGCATTGCTGAAGTCGATCGCAACGTCGCAATCCTTGATGGCTGAATCGATCACGTCGCCTAGATCGCATTGCGCGACGATGTCGATCTTCGGATCGTCCTTGGCCAGATCGGCAATCGTCTGGCCCATTCGACCGCGCGCCCCGATCAGCGCAACGCGCACGGACGTTTTCATTTTGCTTTTTCGAATTCCTCGACTGTTTTGCGCAAGCGAGTTTGGTTCGCGTCCGACATTTCGCATAATGGCAAACGAACTTCGGCTGACATCGCGCCGCGCCAAGCCAGTGCGGTTTTCGCCGGCACCGGATTCGGTTCGACAAACAAATCTTTAAACAGCGGGAACAGTTTGCGATGCAAACTTTCGGCCGATTTATAATCGCCCGAATCGCAAGCGCGAACCAGTGCACAAAGTTCCGCCGGAAACAAATTCGAAGCCACACTCACAACCCCAACCGCACCCACCGCCATGAATGGCAGGGTCAACGAATCGTCGCCGCTCAAAATCGTGAACTCTTGCGGTAAACGGCGGCGCAATTCGGCGACGCGCTCCACACTGCCGCTCGCTTCTTTGACCGAAACGATATTGCGACACGTTTCCGCCAATCTGACAACCGTGTCCGCGGCAATATCCACCGCGCAGCGGCCAGGAATGTTGTAAAGCATCACCGGCAGCGATGTTGCCCCGGCGATCGCCTTGAAGTGTCGAAATAATCCTTCCTGGCTCGGTTTGTTGTAGTAAGGCGCGACGAGCAATGCGCCATCCGCGCCGGCTTTCTCGGCGAACTTCGTCGCTTCAATCGAATCTCGCGTAGAATTCGTCCCCGCCCCGGCAATGACCTTACAGCGACCGTTGGCGATCTTTATCGCGCATTCAATGACTTCGTGTTTCTCATCATGAGTCAGCGTCGGCGATTCGCCCGTCGTGCCGACCGCGATAACTCCGGTAATTCCGGCCGCGATCTGCGCTTCAGCTAATTTTTCGAGCGCCGCAAAATCGACATCTCCGTTGCGGAAGGGTGTCACTACTGCCGTGAAAGTGCCGCGAAACATTTGTTAGCAAATTAAACTTCGATCGTCCCCTCAAAAGCAAACTCGGCGGGGCCGGTCAGGGTCACGTTGGTAAATTGATCCCCTGCCCTCTTAAAACCGACGCTGAGTTCGCTGCCGCTGCGAACGGTCACACTGATTGGTCCATCGACCTTTTCCGTTGCGGCAAAAATCAGGGCGCTGGCAACGACGCCGGTTCCGCAGGCAAGCGTTTCGTCTTCGACACCGCGCTCGTAGGTTCGCACGAGAATTTTCTGGGCGCCGCGCTTCTCGATAAAATTCACATTCGCCCCAGCCGGCGAAAACATTTTGTGACGCCGGATCGCTTCGCCTCTCCGGCGAACATCGACATCGTCGACTTTGGAACCCGGCACCACCACGTGCGGCACGCCGCTGTTGATAAAATGCACGCGTTCCTTCTCGGCATTGGCAACAAGTTCGATCCCAAGTCGCAGGTCTTTCGGCTCGCTCAGTTGCAGAGTGACCGATTCACCGTGCAATTCTCCCCGAATCAGGCCGGCCAGCGTTTGAAACGAAATCTTCTCCGGTGCTCCGGCAATTTTGGTAGCGAAGCGCGCGAAACAGCGCGCACCGTTTCCGCACATTTCCGCTTCCCCGCCGTCGCGGTTGTAATAGCGCATCTTGAAATCGGCGCCGTTTGAGCCTTTCTCGAGCAACAAAATCCCGTCTGCGCCCACACCGCGATGACGGTCGCAAATGCGAACGATTTGCTCCGGCTCTAAGCGCACGTTGCCGGCGCGATTGTCGATCATGACAAAATCGTTGCCCGCGCCGTTCATCTTGGTGAATCGCAACATGATGTCGATCTAATGTAGCGGTGGCTGTCTTAATGACAACGTTGCCCAAGAGCGAATTTGTCGTTTAGTTCTCGCCCATGCGGAAGCTGATCATCGTCTTGTGCATCACGGCAATTACGCAAGGCGCACCGGCCGCCGGGCTCAACAGCTTAATTCTCGAGCAAATCCAAAAGATGCCGACCGGCGGCAAGTATTCCGTCTCGCACTTCGCTAAAATTAAGTTGGAATCGGCCGCGCACTTCGAATCGGGGAAGTTCTTCGTCATCCCGACCGCGCCGTATCCGAGTTTCTGTTCGGGCGCGACTTATATCGTTTTCATCAAAACGATCGAAGCCTTGCGCGACAGTGGGCAGCTCCAGCTCGACTTTGCCACGTTGAATCAACTTATGATTCGCGATCAGCACGATGGAGAAGGCATTTGGGGTCGCTGGAATGCGAACGGCCCCGGCACTGCGCGCTTATTTCACGAACTCGGGCTCGGACGGAATTTCACCGATTTCAGGCAAGCGCAGCCGGGCGACTTCATGAAGATCTTTTGGAATCAAAACGTCGGTCGAAGCGAAAGCGGCCACTCGGTCATCTTTCTCGGAACAGCGAATCATCCCGACGGCGAGTACGTGCGCTTCTGGTCGAGTAACATTCCTCACGGCTACGGCGAAAAAGAAGTTCCGCGCACCAAGATTGCGAACGCGATTTTCTCGCGATTAGAAACGCCGGCCAATCTCACGCGCGTTCATGACATTCCGGTTGTCGACGATTATCTCGCTTCTCTTCTACGCAAGAAATCAAACTTCGCTGAAGCGACGAAGAAGTGCGGAATCTAATTCAATGTGGGAGCGGCCTTAGTGCCGCGACTCTTCTTTTCCTAATCGGGCCGCTAAGGTCCCTCCCACATCAGGCTCAGGCCGATTTGATAGCGTTTCCTAGATCGCGCGCGAAAGCGCCGACCTTCTCAACCATCTCCGGTTTGTCTCCATGCTTCGCGATCAGATCGACAATCGCGCTGCCGACGACAACAGCGTCGGCGTGTTGCGCAACTTCGCGGGCTTGATCGGGATTTGAAATTCCGAATCCGACTGCGACCGGCAAATCCGAGAACTTTCTCAGTTGAGCGATCTTTTCCGGTAACGAGGTTGCGATTGAATCTCGCGCGCCAGTCACGCCCTCGCGCGAAACGTAGTAAAGAAATCCTTTCGCGCCTCCTGCGATTTTCTTAATACGATCGGTAGGCGTGGTGGGCGCAATCAGACGAATGTGAACGAGATCCTGTTTTGTTTCCGACAAGGTGGAACTTGACCGGTTTAACCGGTCAAGTTCTAAGGAATCCTCTTCAGGCGGAAGATCGAGAATGAGTAACCCGTCAACACCTGCGGCTTCGGCCTCGCGATGAAATTTATCGGTGCCGAATTGGAAGATCGGGTTGAGATAACTGTAGAGAACGATTGGGATTTGCGACTGGTGGCGGATCTCGCGCACGCAATCGAAAACACCGCGGACAGTCGTGCCCGCGGCAAGTGAACGCTGTGCCGCTAATTGATTCACAACTCCGTCGGCGAGTGGATCGGAAAACGGCAATCCAAGTTCGAGCATATCGGCACCAGCCTTTTCCAAAGCAAACGCAAGATCGACAGTGCGTTTCAGAGTTGGATCTCCCGCACAAATGTATGGGATAAAGCCTTTGCATTTCTCCTTCCGCAAACGCGCGAAACAGTCGTCGATCCGGTTGTGCATCAAAGCGGATAATCTGATAGATTTACGCCTGAGTCGAATGAACGACGCAACACTGACCATCAACGAGATTTACCAATCGATCCAGGGCGAGAGCACCTGGGCGGGAGAGCGGTGTGTCTTTGTTCGGCTGACCTTCTGCGATCTGCGCTGCAATTATTGCGATACTGAATACGCATTTTACGAAGGCAAAAAACGCTCGCTTAAGGAAATCGTCGATCGAGTCGCGACTTTTGATTGTCCGCTCGTCGAAATCACCGGCGGCGAACCGCTGCTGCAAAAGAACGTCCTCTCGTTGATGTCGATCTTGTGCGATGCGAACCACATCGTTTTGCTGGAAACGAGCGGCGCGCACGACATTTCAAAAGTCGATCCGCGCGTGCACCGAATCATGGACTTGAAAACACCCGGCAGTGGCGAGGTGGAGAAAAATCTTTGGTCGAACATCGACCATCTCACCAAGCGCGACGAAGTGAAATTCGTAATGGGCTCGCGCGAAGATTACGAATGGTCGTGCGACAAAGTTCGCAGGTTTGATCTGACGAAACGTTGCCGGGCCGTTTTATTCTCGCCGATCTTCGGCCGAATCGATCCGCGCCAAATCGTGGAATGGATTCTCGAAGACAAGCTCGACGTCCGTTTTCAACTGCAGATGCACAAGTTTATCTGGACGCCAACCCAGCGCGGAGTTTAGCGATGCCGCAGGAACCTAAACTTTGGATTGTGATTTCGCGGCCGGACCGGTTACCGAATGCGCTGGTGGTGGCGGACGCGCTGAGCGATCGATTCCCTGGCGGCATTCATTTGTTGCGAGAGGAATCGAAATGGTGGGAGAACGCGAACTGGCAGGAGTTTGTCCGTGACTTCGCTGAAGTCCACGCTTTCCCGAAAGTGAGAACCTGCCGTGGCTTGAAGGATTTGCCGCGGCTTTACCGCGAAAACGTGGATCGACAACGCGGAGTCGGCGCGTTGCCGATCGATCCCGAGAACGACGTTTTGCTTTGCCTGGCCGGTCTGCTCGGATTGGGCAATGCCGCGCTCTCGGCCCATCCGGATGTTTTCAAGATCCTGAGCGCATCGCAAAAAGCTTTCGGCGAATTGACGCGGCACGGTGATCGCGCCCGTTTTCGATTCACAACTTCAGGCTGGCTCCAAAACCGCTTGGTCGAGCCGTTGGCCGGAGTTGAACGAACCATTCACTACAAACCGCGAATCAATCCGGGCGGTGACGGCGTGCGTCTCCGGCGCTTACAAAAGGATCCGGATGAAATTTTCGACGTCATAATATTCATGAGCAATAGCGGCGGTGAATTGCCAGCCCGAGCGGAACACCAAATTATTCCATCGCGTTTTCCCAGCATCGCCGAGCTGCGGAGCTTCTCTGCGCAGTTCAATCGCGAGCACGCCACGGCGAGTCCGTCCGATGGCGGACAAGGACGACCCGCCTCCGCCGAGCTACGGCGTGGCGAGCATTGTCGCGTGATTTTTTTTGGGACGCCGTTCCTTCTGGTGAAGAATCTCGAACCAGCGGTTTACATCGAACACTTGAACCGCTGTCTCGATTACATCCGGCAGAATTATCCCGGGCGCATTTTGATTTATCGACCTCACCCTTTTGAAAAAGGCGAGGCAAGTAAACTCAAGCTCGAGGCCTTTCGCGTGGAAGACGACCGCGAGGTTGCGGATCTCTATTTTTTGCGACATTTCGCCGAGATCGAAGCAGTCTATTCGGTTTCCTCGACCGTTTCGCGCACGGCGCTCAACAACGGCCTGAACTCCTATGCGCTCTGGCGTTGCTTTCCGTTTTCGGAAACGCAGACGAAATTTTTCCGGAAAGTCATGGGCGACGTGCCCTCGGAATTTGAGATCAGCGATCTGACGAATCCGCCGATTGCCTATCAAGATCGACTATCGATGGTCGCGGGACAAAACAGCTTCTCGAATGCGTTGAAGAGAGCGGTGGATCTGCGAAATGTAGCCACGCCTCTGTGAGGCGTTCGACGGCCCGCAGAGCCGTGCTACAACGTTTAATGTCTTGGCGCACGAACCGTGTGCCGGTTTCGATCGCCGATTTCATTTGGTCGACAATGCGATCGGCAATTTCGTCATGACAGTGAAACAGCATGTAGCTCGGACTCAGCGTCTGATCGTAATCGTAAACGATCGCGATGGCGTTCTGGGGAGTGGACATTGGCGAACTAGATAGGATTTACAGGATGAACAGGATCTGTACAAAAACCAAATCCAGAAAATCCTCTTAATCCTGTCTACAATGTTTGGAATTGATCAGTCTGGAAAAGAAGTCTTCGAAGAGCGAACCGTAGATTTTGCCGCGCTCCGGATGGTATTGGACCCCGAGCCCAAAGGGATAATTGCGGAGCCGGATTTGTTCGACGATGTCGTCGGTTGCGCACCAGGACTCGACTTCCAGACCGGTCCCTAATCGATCAACCGCCTGGTGGTGCGAGCTGTTCACTTTGTCGAATCGGTGCGCCGCTTTTGTTTCGGAACGCAACGGTTGAATGTCGTTGTCTTTTTGTTCGGGAAGTTTGTGGCCGGGGATATCGAGCTTCAATGTCCCGCCAAGAGCGACATTCAATAGCTGCATGCCCTTGCAGATTGCGAGCACCGGCAAACCGCGCGCAAGCGCCGCGTCCACAGCGGCGAATTCCCACCGATCGCGCACAAGATCGACATCCGGGTCGAGCACGCTTGGATCGGGGACAGGCTGCTTCAAAAAATCAGCCGCGATATCCGGACCGCCGGTCAAAAGGAGACCGTCGGCGTCTGCGATCGCGACTTGGCCTTTGCGCGCATTGCAGATCTCAATCTCCGAATGTTTTGCGAAAAATGGTTGAAACCATTTTTCATCTTTTTCGCGGAGCCAGGTCGCCAGCTTAGGCATAATGTCGATCTTAACACAAGTGGCGCCGGTTCACTGAACCGATCCGATCCGGATTGGCCTTGCGCGCGATTGGGTCAATCGCCCCTACCTACAGCCCCATCAGCTCGCGGACGTATTTTACCGGCGGACTGCCGTAGGAAATGACCTGGTCGTTGTATTTCCTGAGGTCGAAATCTTTGCCGAACTTTTTCTGGGCGGCCGCGCGAAGATCGAGATGTTCGCTGACGCCTACGAAATAAGTCGACAACTGCGCGGAAGTCAGCCTTGCGCGTTTCCACTTGAGGGTGGCCTCGCCTTGTTCCTGGAAGGTCGCTTTGGTCATCAAATCCATTGCCTGCTGCTCGGTCATATTTCCAGCATGAATGCCTTGGTCGAGGATGGCGTTGGCGATCGCGCGCAGTCGCATTTTTAACTGCTGCATTCTCACTTCAGGACCACCATAGCCCTGTTCCGCCATCATCTGCTCGCAATACACCGCCCAGCCTTCGATGTATGAGCCACTTTGGAAAATCGCGCGCACTAGAGTGGGCGCTTTGAATTCATTCGAGTGCGCGAGTTGAAGGTAATGGCCGGGCATCGCTTCATGCACGGTCAAATCGCGGATAAAGTAATTGTTGTTCTCGCGAAAGAACGATTCCTTTTTTTCCTTCGTCCAATCTTTTGGAGTAGGCGAAACGGCGAAAAAGGTTTTTGGGTTTTTCTCGAGCGGCCCGGCCGAATCGCAATAGGCGATGGCTACTCCGCGCTTGAATTCCGGCATTGCGATCACTTCGAGTGGTACTGCCGGGACAGAAACCAAATTGCGCTGCTTGACGAAATCGGTCGCTTCGCCCACGACTTTCTGTGCGTAACCCACGACGGTGTTGTCGTCCTGATGCTCCTGGGCCAGCCCGTTAAGAACCGTGGCGGTAACGTTGTGCTTGTCCGCTAGAGTTTTCTCGTCGGCCTTCGGAAAATACTTTCTGTAAAGCGGCAGCGCGGTCTCGTAAATGGCGGCTTGGGTCTGCTGAAGATCGACGTCCGCGCGCTTCCTGATTTCCTCCATCGACAAATCGGATGCCAGAGCGAAACGCAATTTTGTCCGAAATTTCTCCGCGCCGAGGCGGAAATCACCATCGGAGCGTTTGAGCAGATCGTTCTGCAACCATTTTTTGTAATCTTCCAGCGCCTTGGCGGTTTTTTCCTGGATCGGTGCGAGATCTTTTCTTAACTGCGGCGCTTGGTTGAGCAACGGGTCGAGACCGTTTCGCACTAGATTGATTGCGCCCTGGATTTGTTCGATCGCCGTTTCAGTATGAACTCGCGGAGGGTCCTGGAGGTTCGCTTCCGCTTGTTTGATGACGTTCGGAATACCATCCATCCGCTGGCGCAGATTCGGAATGCGTTTTTGCGCAGAATCGAAGTCGCGCGCGACTAAAAGATAAAGGCTGTTGGCGAGGCTCTGGTTGTAAACGAGCGGGTTCCAATCCGCTTCGCGCAATTCTTCCAATCGGAAAATTTCACTCTCGACGTTGTCGCGCAGAATTCGCACGTCCACCTGATTTGGGCCGGTGAGCTGTTTGTCGTCGTCAAATTTCTTGAGCGCTTCACGAACTTGCTTCGCGTTCGCGAGAGCGCGCGCGCGTGTCTCCGGCGAGTAATCGGTCAATACTCCGTCAAATCGGTGGTCGCCCAACTCCGTGGCGAACTCCGGATGCGATGATAAATAATTCTCGGTGTAATCCTTGGCGATCTTTTCGAATTCGTCGTCCTTCGGGTTCGCGTTTACGGTCACGATCGCGAGCGACAAAGACAATCCAACTACGAGTGCAGCAGTTTTCATTTCGATCTTACGTTGGAGCGCCGCCGGCGAGGATGGGCTCGGTCGCGCGTTCATCGGGCTGCGGCTCCTGGCTCTGTAAATGGGTTTGCTCGCGATAGTGGCGAGACACGAAAACGTAGATGATAGATGCCGCGAGCATGAGGAGGGTAAAGAAGCGGAAATAATTCGCGCCTTCCAAGTTGAAGCCGGCGGCTTTGAGCTTCGGAATAAGGAAGCTGATTACCGAGGGCAATTGATTGCCAAGGGCGACGGACAGCAACCACATCGCCATAATCAGACTCTTCATTCGGTTGGGTGCTTGGGTGTAGGAAAATTCAAGGCCGGTAATCGAAACCATGACTTCGCCGGCAGATAAAATGACATAGGCCAACAATTGCCAGCCGACGTTCGGCCGAGCGCCTTGATCAATTTGCGCCTGGATTCCCCAGATCACGACAAACGATAGGGCGGTGAGAAACAGTCCGATTCCAATCTTGCGCAAAGGCGTGAGCGGAAAAATCCGGCTGACCGCTGGGTAAATAAGGTAGTTAAACAGCGGAATGAACGCGAGAATCAGAATGCCGTTCACTACCTGAACCTGCTCCGGCAGAAAAGTTACGCCGAGGAAATGCAGATCGAGCTTCTGACATTGTATTGTCCATTCGCCGCCGCTGCTTTGATCCCATAAAGCCCAGAAAATCATGGTGAAGACATAAACCGTCCAGACGCGTCTGAGAACGCCAAGGCCTTCCCTGCTTTTCAATTCCCGCAGAAAACCGAGACCAGCTGGCTGAATGTGCACCATCTTATTGCGACCAAGCCAAAAGATGACCGTGGCCAGCAACATCAAAACACCCGGAAGACCGAAAGCGTACCTCGGTCCCCAGTTCGGACTCCGGAGCAGGATGGGACAAAGCCAGATCGAAAATGACGAACCGAGATTGATCGAAAAATAAAACCAGCCGAAAACGCGCGAGAGCAAATGTTTGTTCGAGTCGCCGAATTGATCGCCAACGTTTGCCGACACGCATGGTTTGATTCCGCCGGCGCCCGCAGCGATGAGAATAAGACCCAGGGCCAGGACCCACTTCTGCCCGATGTGGATACCAAACGAGGTGTCCATTGTCGCAAGCGTGAAGTGCCCGAGACAATAAACGATCGAGAGATAAAAAATCGTTCGATATTTACCGAGCCAGCCGTCCGCGAGGATCGCGCCGAAGAATGGCATCCAATATACCGATGAGACGAATTGATGAAACCAGCCTTGCGCTTCGTTTTGCGGCATTCCTTCAAGCACGCCAGATCGAGTGACCAGGAATTGGGTCATGAATCCGACGAGGATCGCACGCATGCCATAGAAGCTGAAGCGCTCCGCTCCTTCGTTGCCGATGATGTAGGGCACGGCCGGTGGCATTCCCCCGATATTCGGCGGCGAGGTCAAATATTGGTGCTTGGCCATAAGGAATCTCCTAGTGAGGCGTGCTTTCGGGGAAAAATTCAACCGGCGTTGGCGACGCGGTTGCCGAAGGTGATGCTGACACTTCCTTGGTCGCAGCAGAATTTTCTTCGGACCCACCCGGAACGTCGACATGTTCCTTTTGCACTTCCGGATCTTCTCCGAGGTGATGTTTTTCGCACGAGCAGCAGAAAATCAACGCAGCAGCGGAAACGGCAGCGGCGATTTGGCGGACACCAAAGTGCATAACGCGCCGCAAACTAATCGGGCATGCGCGTCTTAGGCAAGATGAAAGGTTGTAGCTGCGGCTGTCCTTATCGCCTGAAATCCGATCGATATGTTGATAAACGCCGCGCTTGCAGCATTAGTATGAGCGATTGCCGGTGTCCCGCAGCACAAAGAACAACGCCTGGAACGAAGTCGTCGCCATTATTTTACTCGGCGTCGGAACGTTGCTCTTCCTTGCGCTCATTTCCTATAATCCGAAGGACCTCCCTTCGTGGGTGCCGTGGAGTTATCTTTCGCCACCGAACCGTCCTGCCCAAAACTTCATCGGACCGTTCGGCGCAATTCTGGCCGGCTTTTGTTACCTGACTCTCGGCGCAGCGTCCTATTTGCTCGCGGGAGTTCTTCTCTTCTTCGGCGCGGCCAAATTATTTCATGCGAATTCGCGCCTGATCGCGCGGTTGCCGTGGATCATTCTCTTCATCGCGTCGGGTGCGTGTTTGTTTCAATGGCAAACGTGGCATCTGCAGGGCTGGAGGCACGCCTACAACATTCAAGGTCCCGGCGGATGGGTCGGTTATTTGTTCGGAAAGACATTGCTGGTTACTTCGATGGGCAAAATCGGCTCCGGCATTTTGCTCGGCGGAATTTACGTCGCGAGTTTGATCTTGATGACTGGGCTGCGCCCGATCCATCTCGTTCAGCAAACCGTTTCCGGCACACGCGCCGCGTTCGCGAACCTATACGATTGGCGGTTGCGTCGAAAAATGGGCAAGGCGGACATCAAAGGCCAACTTGAAATTAGCCGGCGCGAATTGGCGAAGCAGCGGCGCTCAATCGAAAAGCAACTGAAGAAAAAAGGCGCACCGGTGCCAGAGCCGTCGGCCGCATTTATTTCGCCCGAAGAACTGGCCGATCGACCGGCGCCGAAAGTTGTCGACGCGACTGCGCTTCCGGAGGAGTCGATCGCGCGAAAGAAACCGTCGCTCGCAGAATTGCGCGGCTCTTCAGCAAGATCGACATCGAGCGCGCCTGGCCTAACCGGTCGTGCGTGGGACCCGAAAACGTACGCGCTGCCGGGACTCGATTTGCTCGCGGAGCACGATCCGGAAGGACGCGGCGGCGCCGACCCGACGGAATTGCAGCGCGTTCAGCAAACGCTGATCGACACGCTGGCGCAATTTGGAATTGCGGTCGCACCGGGCGACATTACCAAAGGCCCGACAATCACGCGCTACGAAGTTTACCCGGCCAAAGGTGTTCGGGTGGACAAGATCGTGAGTCTCGAGCGCGATCTGGCGCGAGCCACGCGCGCAGAGCGGATTAACATTCTCGCACCCATCCCGGGGAAAGACACGGTTGGCATCGAGCTCGCCAACACGCGCAAAGTCACCGTCACATTGCGCGAGTTGCTCGAATCGACCGATTGGGAGGAAGCGAAAACGCGGAGTCGAATTCCTCTGGCGCTCGGCAAAGACGTCTACGGCAAAGCAATCATCACCGATCTGGCACAAATGCCGCATTTGCTCGTGGCGGGCACAACCGGTGCTGGCAAAAGCGTCTGTATTAACGCACTGATAGCCAGCATGCTTTTCCGGTTCACGCCGGAAGAGCTGCGTTTCATCATGATCGACCCGAAGGTGGTCGAGCTGCAGCATTACAACGCATTGCCGCATCTCGCTTTCCCGGTGGTGACCGATCCGAAAAAAGTGCTGCTCGCATTGCGCTGGTTGATCGACGAGATGGAGCGTCGCTACAAAATTTTCGCCCGCGTGGGCGTTCGCAACATCATCAGCTTCAATGCGCGGCCAAAGAAAAAGCCGGATGTCGATCTTGCGAATGCCGCCGAGTCGGCAAACGACGCCGAAATTAAAGTTCCACGCGAGCACGAGATTCCGATTCCGGAGAAGATTCCTTACATCGTGGTCGTAATCGACGAGCTGGCTGATTTGATGCAAACCGCGCCGGCTGACGTCGAAGGCGCAATCGCCCGCATCACACAAATGGCGCGCGCGGCCGGAATTCACCTGATTGTCGCAACGCAAACGCCACGCGCGGACGTGATCACCGGTGTGATCAAAGCGAACATTCCGAGCCGGATTGCGTTTCAAGTGGCGAGCAAAATCGATAGTCGCGTGATTCTCGATGAAAACGGCGCCGATCGTTTGTTAGGCCAAGGCGATATGCTCTACCTGCCGCCAAGCGCGTCGCGATTGATTCGAGCGCAAGGTGTTTTGGTAACCGATGAGGAAATTCGGCGCCTGGTAGAATTTGTTTCGGCGCAAGGTCATCCGGCTTTCGATCCAGCGATGCGTGAAAAACTCCAGGCGGCCGCCAGTTCAACCGAAGAAGTAACGGACGAAGACGAAGAGTTGGTGGAAAAATGTCTCGAGATCATTCGTCAGGAAAAACGCGCGTCCACTTCGCTTCTGCAACGACGACTGCGGCTGGGCTATACACGCGCCGCGCGCATCGTTGATATTCTGGAGCAGCGCGGTATTTTGGGTCCCGGCGAAGGCGCCAAACCCCGTGAGATCCTGGTCGATCTCGATGCCGCCGTTTAGCCGGCGAACCCGCAATGACAATCGAAGGTCTGGGCAAGAAATTTCAAGATGCGCGACTGGCCCGAGGCCTCACGCTGGATGAAGCCGCGCGCCTGACCAAAATTCGCCCGTCGCGTCTGGCTGAGATCGAGGCGGACGATTTTTCGCAATTTCCCAGCCTCGCTTACGCCAAAGGGTTCCTGCAAATCTACGGAAAGTTTCTCGATGTCGATGTTACGCCGTATCTCGACGCGTTCGAAACCTCGCAACAGATGACGGTCGATGGTTATGCCTATTTGCAAGATCAACCGGCGCCCAAACCACGTCGCATTCGGGCGCGTCCACGCGCGCCGGTTGTGCGCCGCCAGCGGAGCGGAGACCGGTCCTCGCCATTGCCCTTATTGATCGCAGTTGGCGTGATCGCTCTCGGGTTCATTTTGATGCGCTTGATTATGAACATTCAACGGATTGCGCCGCACCAAATGGTAGGCGTTCCTCAATCGATCGCTTCGCAAGCTCCGCCGGCGCAGGCTCAGCCCACGCAAGCCCCCGTCGCACAAGCTCCACCGAAACAAGTACCGGCCGCTTCCATCGCCCCAGTCGCGCCGGCTCCGTCGCGAGCGCCTTCCCGACCCCCCGCTGCGGTGGTCGAAGCTCAACCGAAGAAAGCTGCGGAGCCAGTTGCAACCGTAGCGCCGTCGATTCCGATACCGGACGCGTTTGTGCCGGCTTTCGCGAATGCGAACGCGGCAGCGAAGGCGAGCGTGCCGCCGAAAGAACCGGAAGTCCGTCGTGCAGAACCGGTCCGCCCCGAAGATTTGGCAAAGGCAGGCGCAACCCAGACCGCTCAGACAACTCAAAAACCTGCTGAAGCCGAAGGACCAAATCACATCGCGATTAAGCCACTGAAAAAAACTTACATCAAAGTCGTGGTGGATAATGAATCGCTTCAGCCTGCGTTCGAACGATGGATTTCACCGACGGACGGAACGGTCGAATTCCGCGGACAAAAAATTGCGGTCCGGGTTTTAGACCGCGACGCCATTCAAATCAGGAAAAACGGCAAACCGGTGGCGGATGGTGACGACGACGTCACCGTCGAGTAAATAGCGCGGTCCGGTTTCACTTTAAATGAGCACAAAGGTCGGCATGATCAGTCTCGGTTGCGCCAAAAATTTGGTGGACGCGGAGATCATGCTCGGGAGCGTTTTGGCCCGTGGCATGGAAATTACGTCGTCTGCCGAGGAGGCCGACGTTCTGGTCGTAAACACGTGCGCCTTCATTGATTCGGCGAAGGAAGAATCAATCAACGCGATCCTGGCCGCGCATCAGGCGCGCGGACTAAACAAACGCGCCGGACAGAGGTTAATCGTGAGCGGGTGCATGTCGCAGCGCTTCGCGCGCGAGTTGCGCCAAGAGATGCCGGAAGTCGACGCCTTCGTCGGGCTGGATGAAGTGAAGGAACTCGGAACAATCGTCGAGAGAGTGCTGGCCAACGAAGATGTCGATCTTGCGTTCGCCGAGGCGCGACCAACTTACATTCCCGATTATGACACTCCGCGCTTTCGACTCACGCCGGCGCACTCGGTCTACGTGAAAATTGCCGAAGGTTGTAATCATCCGTGCAGTTTCTGCGTTATTCCGCAAATGCGTGGGAAACATCGCAGCCGAACAATGGAATCGGTGCTGG